>Ga0081478_136770_pt1 | contig 15821 bp, 10 predicted proteins | sample OctSprmetagenome_FD_70983 | JGI IMG/M metagenome (GOLD analysis project Ga0081478, IMG submission 70983) | Hot spring and microbial mat streamer communities from Octopus Spring Streamers, Yellowstone National Park, USA - T=80-84 v2 (version 2) | ecosystem: Environmental > Aquatic > Thermal... | reverse complement strand
ACCCAACTGCCGTTGTCTTCCGTGACCTTTTCTTCCAGTTCAAAGGCAAGCGATATGCTCCCGACCTTGCCGTCGTCCTTCAAGGCTCACCGCCTTTGGAAAGCATAGGCTTTGTTTATCGCGTCCCTGAAGACGGTCCTGCACCTGATGCCATCGTTGAAGTTGCGGTCAGTTCAAGGGCTTTGGGAGAGGCGTTGGGCGATAAGGTTTACTTTTACGCTGACATGGGCGTCAAGGAGTATTTGGTCATCCAAGCCTTTCCTGAAAAGCCCTTTGGTCTTTGGTTTTGCCGTCCTAATTTAGGAGAGCGCCCCAACTCTGCTAACGAGGCTTTTTTGGAGGGTTTGGGTTTGAGGTTTCTGGTTGAAGGTCAGAAGGTTCGTGTTTTTGATCGTGAAGGCAAGGAAATCGTGCCGATAAGGGAGGCATTGGAACGGGAACGAAAGCAGTGGAAGGAAGTGGAACAAAGACTCATTGAAACTTTGGAGCGGGAGCGAAAGCAATGGGAGCAAGAACGCCTGCAGTGGAAGGAAATTGAGCAACGCCTCAACGAGACACTGGAACAGGAGCGAAGAAAGCGGGAGGAACTGGAGAAGCGGGTCGCCGAGTTGGAGAGGAAGTTGAGGGGCGAAAATCTTTGAGAAGTGCGATCCGACACAATCGGAGGGTTGGACTCCTGCCCGACTGCAAAAATTTCGGCACGGCAAAAGCCGTTCCCCTGACTTATCGCTTGCTTTTGAGTTTCGTTTTTCACAATCCGATTTGACAGCCGCCAAAATCTTGCTGCGGGACAGCGAAAATTGATTGCGCTGGCTCAACTTACCGCCGCTAACTTGGCGTCGCTCCTGAAAGTCGCAAAACGAAAGGACTCCGCAGTTTGCAATCCGTTCCAAAAAACCGAGTGCGGTGGTGGAGGGACTTATGCCATTGCTGGCTGTCGTGTCAGTGATTGTGTCCTGCGCAATTCATGCCCTGTGGAACTTTTTAGTCAAGCGTGCCGAAAACAAACTCGCTTTCACGGCGCTGTTCCTTATCGCCGTCCCTTTCCTCTTCCTGCCGATGATTGTTCTGCTTTCGCCCAAACTCGTTTTGCCTCCTGCGGGTTGGATTTGCATCGTTGCGACGGGCATCGTTTACGCCGCATATTTCGTCGCTCTGGCTCAAGCGTATCTAGTCAGCGACTTATCTTTCGCCTATCCCCTTTCTCGCGGGCTCGGACCGTCATTGACAGTTATTTGGGGCATGGCTTTGCTGGGTGAGCGACCAAGTGCGTTGGGATTTCTTGGAATTGCCTCGGTGCTGGCAGGAGTCTTTGTCCTGCAGTGGCAGCCGAATTTGGCATCCCGCCTTGGCAGTTTTTTCGTCCCATCCGCACTGCCAGCGTGGCTCGTCGGGTTGATGTATAGCGTTTACAGCGTCATTGACAAAGTCACTGTGGGACATGTGGGTGTTCATCCGGCTGTTTACATCTACGCAGCCTATACCGTTTGCGCTGTGATCGTCTTGCCAATTGCGCTCATCCGATGCGGCAAGGAGACTTTGTTTAAGGAGTGGCGACGCAACTGGAGTTCCTGCGTTGCGACGAGCGTCCTAAACATAGTTGCATATTTGCTTGTCCTTTGGGCGATGTCGCTTCCTAACACGCCCGTCAGTTACATCGTCCCGCTCCGCACTCTGAGCGTCCTTTTCGGAGTTTTGTTTGGCACGGAAGTTTTGGGCGAAAGTGGAAGGTGGCGGAAATTAGGTGCTGCTGCACTGTTGATGCTTGGCGTTTCTTTGATTGCCGTCGCTTAATCGCTCCCTACTGTCGCTGCGATTAGCACGGGCTGAACCGAAGTGCTCGCTGACATGAGAGCGACCGAAACGATTGGCACATCGGGCTTCGGATTTCGCCACTCAAAAGCGCACAAAGTCACCAAGTAACCCTGCCTTGTCTTGCCCTGCCAAGCGACCCGTGCGTCAGTGCATCCCAACCGGTCGTTCCATTCTGTCAAGTGCCGCCGGAAAATCAACTCAACTCGTTCCTCAGAACCGTCAGCGTAGCGGACAATAAGCGTGGCGACCTTGCGTGGGTCTGTGCGACCTCGCTGGTAGATGTCCTCGGTGCGGATGGGACGGGAAGTCGCCATCATCAGCAAATAAAGTGCCTTCATTCGGCGGGACGAGACAAGCGGGATTGCAACCAAATCGGGCGCAGTCTCGTGGCTTGTCTCGCTGCTTGACAAAGCAATAACTTGCGGCGGTGAATTGCCTGCTTTGACCAACCTGAACGGAACGCCGTCGCACCAAATTTCCGAAGTCGCAAGTTCCAAGTCAGGACATCGGTCAGGGATAATTCCCTCGTTGCCCCACCTTGTCAGCGATGCGTTGACGGAATGCGACAAATCCACGAAAGTGAACTCACTCACTCCCTCACGCCACCGATTTCGTTCACCCACCAGCGCCCACAAGTCTTGGGCGATGTTTGTAGGGTGCGGTGTTTTTTCAACTGGCGGGTTGTCAACTGACCAAGAGTTTTGAGCGCCCAACACGACGGCTGTCATCAAGTCAACCTGCGTTGAAAATCCCGTCACGCCATACCAAGTCGTCCCGCAGTAGCCCAACGCCCTTCGGTCAAAACTTTCCGCCGCAAATCTCCAGACATTTTGGGTGTGATACCAACCGCAAGCGACGACATCAAAGCCTTTGTCCTTCAGCCTCGTGAGCCACGGGAAAGTTTGGCGGGCATCATAGTGCCAGCAGAATTGAACGATGTCCTTTGGGATAAGGTCCGCTGCGAAATGAGTGAAGAAGGGAGCGTAGCCACCTGTTCGGTCATGTTCCAATTGGTCGCACCACATCGCCACCCGTTCAATCCCTTTCGCCTTCAAGTAGTCGTGAAGTCGCTGAATGTCCTCTGCCAGTAACTGCCAAGCAGGCTTGCCCGTCGCCTTGCAACGGTCGCAGACGCCGATGGGCACGAAGGTGATTTCGTCGTGCCCGATGTGAAACCATCTCGGCTTGAAAACCTCCAGCACCTCATCAAACAAGTCAAAGACGAGCCGATAGGTTTCGGGATTGGAAGGGCAGTAAGCGTAAAAGCCCCATCGTGGGTGCGGTTCGCTCAATTCGCTCAAGTGGCGGTAAGCGGGCTTGCTGAGAACATAACCGAAATGCCCGAAGGTTTGCACTTGCGGGATGACCTCAAAGCCGAGTTGCCGTGCTTTAGCGATGAAATGCTGCCATTGCTCTTTCGTCAGCGCTTGCGGGTGAGCGATGTCTGGATGTCGCTCGTAAGGGAAGCGGTCGTCAACCTCAATGACCAGTGTGTTGAATTTCATCAACGCCAGCCACTCCAAAAACTTTTCGGCAAACGGAAGTTCGTGGCGCAACAGGGCAATGAAATGCCAACCACGCAGTTTCAAGTCTGGATAGTCCCAGATTTCGCATGGCGGAAGCAAAACAAGACCTTTCTGGCGACAGGAGAAAAACAACAACTGCCGCAGCGTCTGAACGCCGTAGAAAACTCCCTTCGGAGATGCACCGAGAACAAGCGTGCAAGCGTGTAGGCGTGCAGACGAGCGAGCATTTTTAAGGTCTAACGCTTGCACTCTTGCACCCTTGCACGCTTGCACGAAAATTGCATATGCTTCGTCGCCCCGTTGAGCGAAAAAGGTTCGGAGTTTAGCGAGCGGAAGGTCAAAGGGAAGTTTTGGTAATTCGTCGGCAGTGGAGAGAACGATTGAAGAAGCGTCAGCCTCAAGTTGCGGCAAAATTGTCGCATCGATACCAACTTGCCTCAGCGTTTGAAGCAATTGGTTTGCCCCTGTCCGTTCAAGTTCGGTTGCTCCCTTCGCCAAGACAATTTGGACAGTGGGTTGCATCTTCACTGGCTGTTTGCCGTAAGCGACAATTCTTTGCGGTTTGGGCGTGAGCATTCTCAGTGCATCAACTGCTGTCTCATTGGTCTTGACGCTCACTGACTTGACTTTACTTTCCAGCCCCTGCTCCCCAGTCCCTACCAAAACCACATGCGGGAACTTTTCTGGTCGCTGGAAAGTTTGAGCCACGAAGTAAGCGAAAGCGCTGTTTTGCTCTCCTTGTCCCGTGCCCCGTGTCCCTTGTCCCGTTTTTCGTGACCTGCACAAATTGATGCCCATCACCGAACCTGCTTGCGGTTTGAAACCCAGCAAAGCGAACGGGATGGCGATTTCCGCTGTCCAGAACTTGTCACCGATTTGGGAAGCGCATTGCCAGCCGTTAGCGACAATCTTTTGGGCAGGTCGTGGCAAGAGCCACCAAACTCGTGCCCATTGTGATGGTTCAACATACTGAGCCCACTTGTTGCCTTTCGGCGTAACGACGAATTGCCAGAAGCCGCTGTGGGTATGTTGCGGGTCAAGGTAAACTTCAACGCAGTCATCGGTGTAAGCAGGTTCGCCACTTTCGGGAGTTCGCAGCCGCATCCCTTGCGGGTTCGGTTCGTCGCATTGGAAGGCAACGAAAAGGTGAGTCTGCGTTGCGGCGACTTTCGCAACCGTCTTCGGCTCAGCAACTTTGCCTGTCCCCAACTCCAAAAACGGAGTTAGCAATTCGGCTGATCGCCAACAGGCGTCGGACAAGTCGCCGTCAATTTTGGGCGCTAATGCGGTAACGGGAACGAAAGCATATGGCGGTCGCTCCAACAAAACTAACTCTGCCCCGTCAAACCAAGCGACTCCCTTGCTATCGGTGACCAACGAGACTTTGAACGAGCGAGCATCGGATGGCGTCATCAAAGTCCCGCCAAACAGCCTCCATTCGTCTCCCGTCCCTCGTCCCTCGGCGATGACAAAAGTGTCGTAACTGCCATCAGCCTTAAAAGCGTAAACGATGAGCAGGAAACGGCAATTCGCCCTGACCCAACATCGGAACAGGTAGCGGGCGTTAGGTTGAGCGGGAATGCCATCTTGGCTAATTCGCACCCAACCCTTTTCGGAAGTGTGATTGATTCGCTGGCTGAATTTGCCGAGAACTTTCGTTTTCCCGTCCAGCGCAAAAGTTCCATCCCCTCCCTCTTGACGGTGGATTTCGGCGAACCAACCATCAGCAACACCATCGCCATCAAAATCGCTCTCCAACGAACCGTTGGTCAGCAAATTCGGCTCAATCGCCGCAGCCAAAGTCGCCCACAAAATTGCCGCCATCAAAAGCCCCCACCGCATAGCCTGTCACCACGCTTCAAAAAAGTGCATGCGTGCAAGGGTGCAAGCGTGCATGAGTTAGAGCGAAAAGCGCCCACTTACATACACGCTTACACGCCTGCACGCTTACACGCGTCCTCCAAATCTTCCATCGTGAGCCCAAGGCGAGTCGGGTCGGTGTCCAAAGCGACGGCATAGATGATTTCGGGTGGAGTGCTGACCATCCCCACGAACCGGCTCGCTGCTTCTGCTCTTCTCCTTTTTTCCTCCTCAGTCGGTGGGAAATGCCATCCTCGTGCTTCAAGCATTAACCTTATCCGCTCTGGGATAACAACTTCAGTGGTCCGCGCCTTTTTGCCTCTTGCCATCGTTTTTTTGTTCAGCGCTTTCTTTGGCATTTCGCTCACCTCGCTTTTGCATTAGCGGCAACAATAAGTTTGCGGCAAGCAAGGCAGCGATGCGAATTTGGCTTCCCAGTGAAACGAAGGAACGCAAGAGCCAGTAAAGCGGAGCGGGCAACAATGGGCGGAAGTGCTTGTCGTAAAAGCGGAGCAATCCTTTGTGGGTCGCCAAAGCCTTGCCGATGCCCAAAAGTTGAGTGCTGGCGCCGTGATGATGAACAACAACGGCATCAGGCACAAAGTAAATGCGCCAACCTGCTTTCTTTAACCGCCAGCAAAAGTCAACATCGTTGAAAAAAATCGGCATCGTTTCGTCCATGCCGCCAACTTGCTCCCAAGCAATTTTGCGAACCAAAAGAGCTGATGCCATCGGTTGGTCAACTTCGGCAACTTGGTCGTAGCGAAACCAAGTCATGCGGTAGCGACCAAAGGTGCGAGACTTTGGAAAAACTTTGTCAAGCCAAAGCGCCGAGAAGAAAAGCGCTGCAGGTGTCGGGAAAGAGCGAACCGAAGGTTGCAGACTGCCGTCGGGATAAACGAGTTTCGGCGCCACTATGCCCGCATCGGGACGAGCCTCGGCAAATTCAACCAAACGAACAATCGCTTCGCTCAGCACAATGGTGTCAGGGTTGAGAAGCAAAAGGTAGCGTCCTTTTGCCACTTTCGCCCCTTGGTTGTTGGCAGCAGCGTAACCGAGATTTCGGTCATTAGCGATCAGGCGAACATGCGGGAACTCGCTCCGAACCATTTCGGCGCTCCCGTCAACGGAAGCGTTATCCACAACGATGATTTCAAAGTGCAGTGTGTAATGTGCGGAGTGTTGGGTTAAAGATTGCAAGCAGCGGCGGAGATGCTCCCTCGTGTTCCAGTTGACGATGATGACCGAAACGATTGGCTCGGACATTCCCTTCACCTTTTCGCGCTCTCGTAGACTCGCAAAGTCTCCTCGGCGGTTTTGCGCCACGAAAATTTTTTGGCTCGCTCAAGCCCCAGTCGGCGTAAATCGTTCCTTAGGTCATCGTCAGTGAGCAATCGATGCAAGCCTTCAAAAATGTCCCTGACGCTCAAAGGGTCAACGAGCACTGCTGCTCCTTCGGCAGTTTCTCTCAGCGAAGAATTGTTTGAAGTCAGGACAGGCACGCCACTCGCCATCGCCTCCAAAACGGGCAACCCAAATCCTTCCCAAAGCGCTGGGTAGGCGAAAACGGTCGCACCTTGATAAATGGCAGGCAAGTCATCGTCAGGGACATAGCCTGTGAACTTCACGCATCTTTTAAGCCCCAACTTATCAACGAGCAGAAACAACTCTTCGGTCTTCCAGCCAATTTTGCCGACGATGACCAAGCGGCAACACTCAACTCGTGGGCGGAGCAAGGCAATAGCATGCAGCAACCGTTCAAGGTTTTTGCGTGGCTGAATGACGCCGACAAAGAGGACATATCCCTCCGTCAAGCCGTAACGCTCCAAAACGCTGCGACGCTCGGTCTCAGGGAGCCGGTGGAAAAACCGTTCCTCGGCGGCAAGGTAGATGACACGAATTTTGTCGGGTGGGACGCGGAAGAAATGAACCAAGTCACTTCGGGAAGCGTAGGAATCGGTGATCAAGAAAATGGCTCGGCGAAAGGTCAACGGCAGGAAAATGTCCATCAACAGGCGGTCTTTTGTCGGGAAAGTTTCGGGGAAGCGCTTCCAGTGGACATCGTGGACAGTCGTGACCAAAGGACAAGGAGTTGTTAAGGGCGCAATGTATTGGACATGGAGCAAGTCAACTCGGTAGGTGGCGCAGGCTCGCGGGAGCAAAAAGCCAGTGTATAGCCAACGAGAGAGTTTAGGCAATCGGACGAACCTAAAGTTAGCAGGAAAACTTTCCCTTGCCCCTTGTCCCCTGTCCCTCGTCCCCCAAAAAAGCGGCTCAACTCGGTCGGTGAACAGCAAAAACTCGTGGGGCAAATCCATTGCGGCGAATTGCCGCAACAGGTTCAGCAAATAAGTTCGGTCACCTGTGTGAGGTCCAAACAAGACACGAGCATCAATCCCTATGCGCATGGCATCTGCAAGTTTAACTTCGCTGCCTCTCAGAAGTAACCTCCCATTTTTTCTACCCTGCATCTCGTTTCTTGCAGTTAGCCCCCTTGCAGAAGGTTTGAAGGAAAAGCGCTCTTTTTGCCGCTAAATTACCTCAAAATCGCTATTGACGAATGAGTGTGTGTGCTATAGTGGTTCTTTGTTGGTGTTGTCGCGTTTCTTTTAGGCGCAGGATGACTTATCTCATTGGCTCAAAATAGAATGGCAACCCAAACGGTCCAATGCTTTGATTGCCTAAGAGTTAGTAGGACTTTCGCAGAATGCGTTAGATGCTGTAGACGCAACTGCAGAAGGGGATGGGAGGAGTTGCGTTGTTGGCATTTGTGCCAATACAAATTCAGACGAACCGTTAATGTGACCCTCTAAAGGAGGTGCCAGTTATGAGGCTAACGATCGTTTGGGCAGTTAGTTTATTTGCGGTTTTATTGCTTGGGTGTTCTCACCGTCAAAACGCTCCTGTCCCTCGGTCTGCCTATATTGAAGCCACTGAAGTTGACGCTGCAACTGAAGAAGATGCCATTCTTGACTGGGTTGAATCGTTAGAAACCGAGTTACCCCAGAATCCTCGTCCATTCACTGAAGAGGAGTGGGCAAAAATCAAACAACTATGCGAAGACTCAGACCCACGGCAAAAAATCACGGGGCTATACTTGCTTGGGTTTGCCTACTATGACCCTCAGCACCTCTCTGAAGCAGTTCAGATTGCCAAATCGCTTTTGAATGACCCTGAGCCTAATGTTCGCTGCAGCGCTATCTTAACCCTCCACGATCTGGACGCCCGAGAAGTTGCCTCAGAAATTCAGCAATTGTTGAACGACCCAGATGAACATGTGAGAGAAGATGCTCGCTTCGTCCTGCAAGATTGGGGCTATCCTGTCTCTCAAACATCAAGTGAAACAGGGTCGTAAGGTTTTCTTCTCTGACTTTAGGCAAAAACTTGAGTAGCGGTGAAACAGTAAATAGCGACTGGTGACTTATTGACTGCGGACTGACCACCAAAGCCGGTAGAGCCAAACGCAGATTTGACCGCGAGTTAGCGGGGCGTCAGGGCGGAAGTTGTCAATGCGAATGCGGTTCAAAATTTCGTCCGCAGGACACTTCAGCAGTGCCGCAAGCCAACGGAGGACATCGCCTTGGGTCGGTTGCTTGTGAGCGGTTCCGAAAGCGTAAGGCAACGGTAGGCGAACCAATTCAGCGAACCGGTGCAGTATCTTTCTGGCTGCTCCCCCGTCCAATGGTTCGCTCGCTCGCAATTCGTAGGTGTCAAAGAAGCCTCGCACAGCGAAAAATTGCACGGCTTCAAATTCTTCAGTGCCTGCAGGTGGCAAATCGTGGAAGAAAGCGATGACCTGCCCATGCTTCAGCAACAACCGTTGCAGTTGGTCAATGGGAACGGTGCGGACGGATGCGGGACGAGGGGCGTGGGACGCGGGACGGGGTAAGAAGGTCAAAGCCAAGTGGGCAGCAGTTCCTGCAGCCTGTCCCAATGCCATCCAAACAGGTTCAAGCCTGAGCGTCCCGAAACCGATATGCGTTGCCGACACCGCACCACAAACCAGCAAATTGTCAATTGCCTCTCCTTGCCCCTTGTCCCTTGTCCCCTGTCCCGTCGGAACCATGACCCGATAAGGCACATGAGATGGAACTGTGATTTGAGGCAAGTAGAAAAAGCCCTCGTGCAAATATGGGTTGTTCGGGTCACGCGGGGTTGTAGCGTGACTGTCAATGGGATACTCGGCGACGGCGATACTGTCTTCGTGGACTGGGGCGCGTCGCCCCGCAAAAACTGGACGGGCATCGTTTTCAGTGAAGATGTATTCGCCGATGATGCGGCGAGCCTCGCGGACATAGAGTTGCGGCGGGAAGTTTTCGTTGTCCAAAAACTCGTCCGCTGCTAAACCCCAATGCTGAGCAGCGACGCGAAATTCGTTGGGCAATCTTGAGTCGGTTTGCAGGAAATAAAGCAAGCCGAGGATGTAGTTGCGATGTTCGCGGGCGATTTGCTCGCGGCGTTGCCAATCAGCTTCAGGGTAATCGTAGTTTGCACCAATGAAGTCTGTTGATGGGAAAGGTCCTGGCGTGTTGTTGGCGTCAAATTTTTGTTGTGGCAATTTGACAAGGCTGACAACCTCCATCGGATGCCACAAAACCCCTTCGAGCACTCGCTCGGCAATTTCAGCGTAATGGTCGGGATTGTAATTTGGTGGCGCTGCTATAAGGCTCCGATTGTCAGCCCGTTTCGTCACAGTCAAACGATAATTGTAAGCCTGCACCTTTCTGTCGCCGTCGGGTTTGCCGAAAGTGATTTCTCTGGTCCGACTGTCCCAAAAGACTTCGCCCGCATATTCTTCGCCAAACTCGTGCCTTCCTTCCCGCCCGACCCGATACGGAACTCCCGCCATCGCTGCCAGATCACCTTCATAAGTGGCGTCAATGAAAACGCTTCCTTCCATCTTCCGTCGGATGCCGCGAGTTTTGTCGTGGAGCAAGACAGTAAGGATTTGGTTGCCATTTTTGAGCACACCCGCTAACTCGTGGCGCAGGTAAAGGTCCAAACTTTGCGCTTCAGCAAGCATGTGCCAAAAGACCTGCAAAGCAACCTTCGGTTCGAACAGGTAGCCGTCGCGGCAAGCACGGTGCTGCGGCGAATTTTCGCCGTAGGCTTGTCGGTAGAATTGTTCAACCCGTCTCAGAAATTCGGCGAACAATCCACCCGACGCTTGACGGTAGCGGCGATCGGTTGCAGAAAGTCCGCCTGTCATCATCCCACCGATGTGGGTTGTTCGTTCAACCAAAGCGACTTTATGCCCTAATCTGGCGGCGGAGATGGCAGCGGCAATTCCGGCTGGCGTCGCTCCAATCACAACGATATCGTAGCGGGCAGCAGATGAGTGAGTTTGAACGATGGGAGAGCGTTTTGGGAAGGGCATTGCTGCATCGCTCCATGAAGGCAAACTTTCGGTGTTATGCTCGCCCTGAAGCGTGTTCTCTTTTCCTGTCCCTTGCCCCTTGTGCCCTGTCCCCAAAGTTTCAGCAACTGCGGTGACGAAGTAACTGTAGGCTTCGCCGCTTTGAACTTTTTCGTCCACCCACTCGGTTTGGTTGGCGGGGACTTCCGCAATCAACTTGTGGCGACGATAAATGCGGTAAGTTCGGATTTGTGGCGTCTCGGATGGTTGCCAGCGCAAAAGCAATCGGTCATGACCGACGGGGACAACTTGCAGACTTTTTGGTGCGTTGGGTAAGGTTCCGATTTTCAACTCTGGTTCGCTGACCTCAATAGTTGCGCCATCGCCTTCGCCGTTAAACAGGAAGAAGCAAGAGATTTGGGGCACAGGTGAAAGGAAAGGCAAAAGGTCAGAAGCGAGTTTATCGTTGAGCCACAACCGAAAAGCCCCGATGGTTGGGTCGGCGACGATTTGGACTTTGAGCCACTGCTCAAAAGCGAACGGTTGGACTGTCAACCATGAGAAACGGCTGCGCCAAGTGAACCAATCGCCCACATCCCGCTGCAAGACGAATCCATTGCCCCCAAGTGCCAACCTTATCGCCTCGTTTGCCCAATGCGTAGGCGCACCGTAACTGAGTCCAAAGGTCAAGCCTCTTTGCCCTTTCGGTGGCGCTTTGACAATGAACGAGACTTCCACGACCTTTCTCGTTGGCTTAAACCAGAAGACAAGGTAGTGCGGATTTTGAGTGCGTGTCCGAGTTCGCCATCCATCAACGACTCCAAAAGGCGTGGAAATTTTCGCCCGTTGCCACTGGGCGTTTTGAAGGGCAACGGGTTCACCTTTCCCGTTCACTTCCACTTGGGCAAGCGCAACCACGGGCAAAAACAGCAAGAGCGCCGTTAAAAGCAAACTTCGCATATCCCATCCCCCTCCGCTGTCTTGGGACAGCCTTGCACAAAACAAAGGGCATGGGATGACCCATGCCCTTTCGCTGTCAAGCTGAAAGTTTTTGGGGAGCGTCAACCTCGCTGCTCAATGGGCACCCATTCCCGCTCCATCGGACCGACATAATGAAGAAGCGGTCGCAGCAATCGGTTGTCGGAATATTGCTCCATGATGTGGGCAACCCATCCAACTATGCGCCCGATGGCAAAAATGGGGATGTAAAGGTCGGCGGGAATTCCGAGGTAGTGGTAGATGCTGCCGGCGTAGAAGTCAACATTGACATAGATGCCTTTCGCCCGCATCGGCTCCATCGCCTTTTCAATGTTCTGCAGGATTTGGAATGTCTTGGGGTCGCCATACTTTTCGCCCAAGATCCGGGAAAGTTCGCGCAAGTGCCTCGCTCGCGGGTCTTCAGTCTTGTAGACCCTGTGACCGAATCCCATGATGCGCTTTTTCGCCGCCAGTTGTTCTTGAACCCACGCTTCTGCTCGCTCAGGTTCACCAATGGCTTCAACCATTTCCATGACTGCTTCTGCTGCCCCACCATGGAGCGGTCCTTTCAGTGCAGCGATGGCTGCTACAACGGCGGAGTGCATGTCAGCCAAAGTCGATGCCGCTACACGGGCAGCGAAGGCGGAAGCGTTGGAACTGTGTTCGGCGTGCAGAATAAAGTCAAGGTCCATTGCCCTTGCTGCGTCTGGGTCGGGTTCTTCACCTTTGAGCATCCACAGGAAGTTGGCAGCATGTCCCAAATCATCGCGGGGCGGGACTGGTTCCAAGCCTTTGCGAATTCGTTCGTGGGCTGCAACGATTGTCGGGAACTGAGCGATGAGCCGGATGCCTTTGCGCAAGTTCGCTTCTGGTGACATGTCCTTGACATCGGGATCGATAGTTCCAAGCGCCGAAACCGCTGTCCGCAAGACATCCATCGGGTGACCGTCCTTGAAAGCGCGGATGACATCCATGACAGGTTGAGGGAGTGTGCGACTCGCTTTCAGAGCAGCATCAAACTCAGCCAACTCTTGCTTAGTTGGGAGACGGTCGTGCAGGAGAAGGTAGCAAACTTCCTCGTAAGTTGCGTTGGCTGCGAGGTCGTGGATGTTGTAGCCGCGATAGAGAAGAATTCCGTGCTGACCATCAATGTGGCAGATGCGGGTCGTGTCAAAATAGATGCCTTCCAAACCCTTGTGGACAACCACTTGCTCTGCCGCCATTTCCCTCGCTCCTTTCTTGTCAAGATTTTCCCCGCAAAAAGTTTAACGCAAGGGAGTGGCAGGGTGGGACTGTAAGCCGGCTTCTGTGGCGTCAGGTTTTAGCCCTGACGCTGGCGACCATTTCTCTAAGCGACCGACCCGGGGGCATCGGCGGGCAACCTGATAGCGCCCCCCTATTTGGTCTTGCTCCGGGCGGGGTTTGCCCAGCCACGACCTCGCGGTCGTGCTGGTGGGCTCTTACCCCACCATTTCACCCTTACCGCCGGGAAACGCGAACACTGCAGCGGCTGGCAGCGGAAGCCACAGTGCCGCTTAGCCCGACGGCGGTATGGTTTCTGTGGCACTTTCCGAAGTTGCCCCAGCATCTCGCCGGAGCAACTTCCTCGCCTTGACTGGCGAACTTCCGTCGCCAGTCTCGACGAGCGCCCTGCCCTATGGAGGCCGGACTTTCCTCAGGTAGCGCCGTCCCTTAAAACAGCGCCACCTGCGGTCGCCCGTCCCACCCTGCCACTTGCTGCCAGCCGTTCTTTATTTTGCTGCAAAACCGTTACGGGACACACATCGTCAGCACCCGTTGAAGGTTGTGCGGATGAAAAAGACGAGCCCAAACTTGTGACACTTGCCAAACTCGACGGTTTATGGTTCGGGGACGGTTTGCAAGAGGCGGGAGATGATTTGCTCCGGCGAAACTCCATCCGCTTCGGCGGCGAAGTTGAGGACTAAACGGTGACGAAGGACAGGCAAGGCAACGGCTCTCACATCCTCGCAACTTGCCGCAGTCCGCCCGTAAAGCAATGCTCTTGCCTTTGCTCCCAAAATCAGTCCTTGCGACGCTCTCGGTCCAGCGCCCCATTGAACCCACTGCCGGATGAACTCTGGCGCGTGGCTTTCTTTGGGTCTCGTCGCTCGGACGAGTTGAACTGCGTATTTGCTGACCCGTTCGGGGACAGGAACGAGCCTGACCAAATTTTGCACCTCAAGCAGTTCGTCCCTTCCCATCACCACTTTCAGGTCGGGTTCATAAGCCGAGGTCGTCAAGTTGACGATGGTTTCCTCTTCGCTCTCGGATGGGTAATCGAGCACGACGCTGAACAAAAATCTGTCAAGTTGCGCTTCTGGGAGCGGGTAAGTGCCCTCCATCTCGATAGGGTTTTGCGTAGCCAAGACGAAAAAGGGTTGAGGCAATTCGTAAGTGCGACCACCGACGGTCACCCTGCGTTCCTGCATCGCTTCAAGCAACGCCGATTGAGTTTTCGGTGGCGCCCGGTTAATCTCGTCGGCTAAGATGATGTTTGCGAAGATTGGACCCGGCATGAACTCAAACCTTCGCCTTCCCGTTTCAGGGTCTTCCTGAAGGACATCGGTGCCCAAGATATCGCTGGGCATCAAATCGGGCGTGAACTGAATTCGCTTGAAACTCAGGTCCAAAACCCTTGCGAGGGTGCTGACCAACAAGGTCTTTGCAAGCCCTGGAACGCCAATCAGCAAGCAATGCCCTTTAGCCAAAAGGGCGATGAGAAGTTGCTCAACGACCTGAGTTTGACCGACTATGACTTTGCGCAGTTCGCCGAAAATCGCTTCCCTGACTTGAGCGACCCGCTCAACAGCCTGAAGTTCCCTCAATTCCGCTTCGGTCATGGTGGGTTCCTCCGTGAAATTAGGGCAAAGGCTGCGTTAGCGGCGTAAAGCCGCAAAACTGTTTGGGCGCTCTCAATTTTGCACCTTGAAGGGGAAAAATGAAAGCCCCTCAAATGTGTCCCTGCCCCCGAGAATGCATGGCGTTGTCCGTTCGACTTGTCCTCAACTCGCCGCTAACCCAGAATTCTCAACTTGCAACCAGATGCCCACCTGTCAACTGCCACCTTAAGGCTTGGTTAAAGGGCGAAAGGCAAGACTTTGCACCGACAAAGCGTTATCCTCTTTTGCGGCGATGAAAGCAAATGAGGCTGAAAGGGGCAAGGTGAATGGCTCAGTTCGGTCAAGTTGCCATCAGGCTTCGCAATGTTTGGAAAGTCTTTCGCAGTTACCGAGCCGTTCCGAGGACTTTGAAAGAAGCCCTTTTGTCCTTTGGCAGGTGGAAGCCAGTTGAAGTGGCGGCGCTGAAAGGAATTGACCTTGAAGTTCGGTTTGGTGAGTTGTTGGGCATCATTGGTCGCAACGGTTCGGGCAAAACGACTTTGTTGGCAACCATCGCTGGAATTTACCAACCGACCGATGGAACTGTTGAAACTTTTGGGCGTGTCGTTGCCTTGCTTGGGGTGACGGGAGGCTTCCACCCAGAACTGACGGCTGAGGAAAATTTGCTTTTCGTCGGCACAGTCTTAGGTATACCTTTGGCTGAAATGGTGAGGAGGCTGCCAAGCATTTTTGAGTTCGCCGAGTTGGTCGGATATGAGCAAGCGCCGATGAGGACTTACTCGTTGGGCATGACCGTTCGGCTCGGGTTCGCTTTGGGCATGCATGTTGACGCTGACATTTTCCTCGTGGACGAACAGTTGCAAAGCACCGACGCTGCATTTCAGCAGAAAGCCCTTTCAGCGCTCCAACAACTTCAAAGTCAGGGCAAAGCCGTCGTTTTGGTCACTCACGAACTTGATTGGGTGCGCCAAATCGCAACGAGGGTCATTTGGCTTGACAGAGGGCAAATTAGAGCCGACGGCAAACCCGAGGAAGTCGTTTCCGCTTACCTTCAATCCAGCCGATAGGAGGCTTAAAATTATCGGGGTTTTCCCTGACACTGCCGAGAGGCTAACTTTTGGTGGCGATTTTGCGTAAGAGAAAGCGGCAGGTCAAAAAGACGAAAGGGGCAACGGAGTGTCGGCTCCGCTGCCCTAAGGTCAGGAGCGCTACCGCTCCTAAGCCCATTGACAGAGTAGCGCCCCTGACCGTCCCCGTCAAGACCTGCCGTTGCTGAAAACCCTAAGGTCAAAGGAGGTCTTGATATGCGGGAAGGTCAGCGTGCCTTCACGCTGATTGAGTTGCTGGTCGTGATTGCCATCGTCGCCATTCTGGCGGCAATCTTGTTTCCTGTGTTCAGTCGTGCCCGTGAGAAGGCGCGGCAAG
>Ga0081478_143545_pt1 | contig 15854 bp, 20 predicted proteins | sample OctSprmetagenome_FD_70983 | JGI IMG/M metagenome (GOLD analysis project Ga0081478, IMG submission 70983) | Hot spring and microbial mat streamer communities from Octopus Spring Streamers, Yellowstone National Park, USA - T=80-84 v2 (version 2) | ecosystem: Environmental > Aquatic > Thermal... | reverse complement strand
TCCTAGTATGGGTTTTCCAAGCATCTAGAGCAACGCCCTAAGAAACTGTTTTGGGTTTCATAAAAGTTTATAGGGGTTGATATATCATTTTATGGAGCGATTTTGCTGAAGATCCTTGAGCTTGTGAGGTCATATTCTGTACCTATAAGAGGTGATAGGGTCTCGAAGCTTATAACATGGTATATTAGAGCTCTACAGAATGCTATAGATATGATCTGGGATAATATCGAGTGGAGATATTGATTCCAAGAGCTTGTTAGAAAAGGTAAAAAGCTGGTCGTGATCAGAGGAATGAAGATGAGGATCCCAATAATTCCGAAGGGCTTTTAAGAAAAGGCTTAGAGAAGAGCTTATGAAGGATAACCCCTACGCAGCATTGGGTAGACTCTGTTATCAGGACAGCTTATTCGATCATGGAATCCTAGGGGAAGAGATATCTAAGGGGGAGGGCTAGGAAGGTAAAGCCTAGGATTAGGAGGAGATTCGCTAGATGCAAGAACACTTATGGAGATAGATTATCAGGCTAAGACCATAAGGATAACGCTGAGACCTGGAAAAATATTTGACTATATCATGGAGATCAACGTGGTTCGAGCACAGAGTTAGAGGCTGGGCTGTTGGCGAGGCTATAATCTTTGACGATAGAGTGGTATCCTCTTCAAAAGCTCTGAGGAGATCTATGTTAGAAGGGTTATTGGATGGGATAGCTACGAGCCATCAATAGGCTTTATACATGTAGATCTAAGGCCTCTCCAGAGCACGAAGATCACCTATGAGAGAAAGAAAGCCATGGCACAAAGGAAGAGTAAGAGGGAGCTTTATGAGAAGTATGTTAGAAGGGAGAGGAATAGGGAGAAGGATTTTATAAACAAGCCCTCATCAGGGTTGAGAATGCTATTCCAAAACGCAGTCCACGTCTTCGAGGATCTTGATAAGGAGGATCTCGTTAGCAGGAAAAGGGCTAAGAATAGGAGGAAGAGGAACTATAGAACACCATGGAAAAGAATACATAGAAGAATATCAGAGGCGGCATTAACAGCTCATGTGGATCCTAGCAACACATCTAGAGAATGCCCCAAATGCCGATATGCCGTAGAGATCCAAGAGGGGCATGTCTTCGAATGCCCAAGATGTGGATTAAAGATGAATAGGCATAAGGTTGCATCTATAAACATTAGGAGGAGACACCTAGAAGGCAAGAGGAGAAGGAAGAGGAGAGCCAGTATGCGGGGTTCCTCCACAGCAGTAAACCGGAGGCTTCTGTGATGGAGGAGCTGTAGGTAGGGGTCTCCCGATCAAGAGGAGCCCAGCGATATGGATCCCGATGAAATGGGATCCTGAGGGCGATGAAGCCAAGGGAAGAGGGCTTGAAATCAAACAATATCAAGCCCAATGAAACCCGAACCCCTAAACCCATATACGCCGGTAGGGCTGGTTAAGCTGTGATATCAGAGTATGGCAAACCTCGTCTTTTAAGGCGGCGTAGGATTTTTAAGCTTTCTAGGTAGATATCTATGGTGTGATGAGGTTATTTCTTTGAGAGCTTGGAAGTTGGTGTCAGAGTATATCCCCAACCCAATAATCTTGGGGATAGAGCCATTAAACCCCCACCAGAGGGCTAACACCCCAGACCCACCAAAGAATTGAAAGGGGGGAGGTCATACAGCCTTCTATGAAATGCCCTGAAACATTAATAAGAGCCCCTAGTGGGCATAGAGTCTCTAGGCTTATAGTGGGGGTGCCAGCTAAACCATTAGGCTTGAGCTTCGAATTCCTATATCTGGAATAATTATAGGGTTGAATAGCGGGTTCCAGCTCCTATGAATATAGATCTATAATAAATATCCTCTAGATAACTAATCCCTCCTTAGACTAAAGGGCGAGACCTACAGCTATAATTCCGCTTGGGCGGGTATGTCTCCCTTCCTTTTCAATTCTATAGAAGATCTTTTTGCTGGAGTCTTGGACGTTACAACTGAAAGCCTCGCTCTTCAGGGTGGGAATGGAGATTTACAAGCCTTCTAGGGTTTCGATTTTTTGGAGCCCAGGATGATGGGCTCCTAGGGGATCTCTGGCCACCCCGACTGCCCCCCAGATGACAGATGTAAACCCGAATGGATGGGGAACCGATGAACAGCCCTAAGGAAACTCTCGCCCTCTAGGGCGGGGAGGAGGTCAGCCTTCTTAACCGGGTTATCTTTTTTCACGATTATTGGGTTAGGGGTAATCTACGGGGATCCTACCCCACCGGGTCATCGAGGAGCTCTAAGCCTCTGAAAATTGACCTCGAGTCCTCAAAGAAATAACCTCATAATCAAGAAACACCCACACTCTAGGGTTTAAAAGCCTAAGGCACGCTTTAAAAGGCGAGGTTTGTCAAAACCCTTATCGCTATCTAGCGGAGGATCCTCGTTTAATTCCATAAGCTGAATGAGAGCTAGCATCTCGAGTGACGCTATATATATCCTTACTGAATTTTATCTTGGTATGCCGTATGAGAATTCAAGCCCCTAATGAGCTGAGCAGAATTATAAACTTAACCATAGAGCATAATACTTGGAGAAGGAGCTCTCTAAACCTGATACCTAGCGAGAATGTGATGAGCCCTTTGGCAGAGGCTGTATATATGTGTGATATGATGCATAGATACGCCGAGGGTAGGCCTAGAAGAAGGCTCTATCAAGGGCTTATATATGTTGATGAGGTTGAGGAGCTGGTAATGGATCTTATGTCAAGGCTCTTCGGAGCTAAATATGTGGAGCCAAGACCTATTAGCGGGACTATAGCTAATGCAGCAACCTTCAGGGTTTTAGCGGCCCCAGGCTCTAAAGCAGTTGTAGCTCCCGTCCAGGCTGGGGCCCATGTAAGCCATACCAAGTTTGGAACCTTGGGAGCGCTGGGGATAGAGCATATAGAGATGCCATTTGATATGGAAAACTTGAATATAGATGTGGATAAAGCTAGAAAGGTTATTGAGGAGGTTAAGCCTGCTTTCGTGGTTATGGGTGGTAGCCTATATCTCTTTCCACACCCTATAAAGGAGATATCAGAAGCAGCCCACTCGGTAAATGCTGTAGTGGTATATGATGCAGCCCATGTCCTCGGACTAATTGCTGGTAAAAGATGGAGAGATCCCTTTGCAGCAGGCGCAGACATAGTTACAGCTTCAACACATAAAACCTTTCCAGGCCCTCAGGGAGGGGTGATTCTAACTAATAATGAGAGTCTCTATAAATCGATAGCCAGGACGATCTTCCCGTGGTTTGTGAGTAGCCATCATCTCCACAGGCTCCCTGCAACAGCTGTGACAACTATAGAGATGATTCACTTTGGAGAGAGCTACGCAGATCAGATAGTGAGGAATGCAAAAGCCTTTGCAGAAGCTCTAGCAGCCGAGGGTTTCAAGGTATTAGGTGAGCATCTAGGCTATACAAGATCCCATCAGGTTGTTATAGATGTGAAAGCGCATAGTGGAGGAGCTAAAGCAGCGACACTCCTTGAGAAGGCAAATATAATTGTGAATAAGAATCTATTACCATACGATCCTCCAGAAGCCGTTAGAGACCCCAGCGGCCTTAGAACAGGTGTGCAGGAGATGACTAGATATGGAATGAAGGAGGGAGATTTCAGAGAGATAGCTAGGTTCTTCAGAATGATTCTTATAGATGGTAGAGATCCTGAGGATGTTAGGAAGAAAGTTATAGATTTCAGAATGAATTTCACCTCGATCCAATATACCTTCGATATAGATCTATCTTCTATGCCAAGCCCATATAAAATACCTTTTCTCTCCAAGGTCTAGGGGAGGCTGGATCTATTATGATGCTAAGAGCATCTATACTCACTATTGGGAATGAAGTTGTACAAGGAAGGATTGTAAACACAAACTCGCAATACCTAGGAAGAAGACTCACCCTGTTGGGCTTCGATGTCGTGCTAGCGGCTTCTGTCCCAGATAGAATGGATCTGATAATAGAGATCTTTAATATAGCGCATAAGAGGTTCTCATCAACATTAATAGTCTCTACAGGGGGTTTGGGACCTACGTATGACGATATAACCTCAGAAGCTCTCTCAAGATATTTGGGAGAGGAATATGTGATCAATGAAGAGGCTCTGAGAATGGTGAGGGAGAAATATGCTTCGAGAGGGTTAGATCTGACCCAAGAGAGGGTTAAAATGGCGATAATGCCTAGAAGTGCTACACCGATATATAATCCGATAGGGACAGCCCCAGGGATATTAGTTAGAAAGGATAACACAATCTTCATAGCACTTCCAGGCGTGCCAAGCGAGATGCAGGCTATGTGGGAGCAGAGCATTGAGCCTATGCTAAGGGGTATAAGCAGCATGAGGATCTCCGAGAAGACGATAACAGTAAAAGGTGTTATGGAATCTAGTGCTGCGAGGATTATAAATAAACTTGTAAAAGAGAATCCAAGGATCTATGTGAAGAGCCAGCCAAAAGGTATGGAACTTGGAACCCCCATCCTCGATATATATATAGTGGCATCATCGCCTAAGTATGAAGAAGCTAAAAGGGAATGTGAGAACACATGTGAGAAGCTTATGGAAGAGCTGAGGAGCATTGGGGGGAGGATCTGGGATACGTGTTTATGCACGTAAGAGAAATATAAACCCCTTAGCGGCTAAAAAATAGGTGGGCTCAATGTCTAAGCTAAGTGAAGAAGATAAAAAGAGGATCATTGAAAGGGCTATTGAAACGCTGAAAAAGATCTATGATCCTGAGATACCGATAAACATATACGATCTAGGACTGATATACGATATAAAAGTAGACGATGAAGGCATAGTAACGGTTACAATGACTCTAACAGCGATTGGATGTCCAGTTTCCACAGAGCTCCCATACTTCGTCTATGAGAACCTCGTTAGTACACTACCAGAGGCTAAAGAAATATATGTAGATGTAGTTTATGACCCCCCATGGAATCCAACCAAAATGACTGAAGAAGGTAGGAGGATGTTCATAGAGATATATGGATATGATATAGTCGAACAGTGGAAGAAGAGAATGGGGTTGAGCTAGCTAGAAAACCACTCGATCTTCTTAGAAGCAGAGCTCCATTTAAACTCTAAATCCCGCCTTCCATTTTAACAGTGATAACTACGTAGCCCTCTCTTCTCTCTATAGAAATAACCTGGAATCCTACCTCCTCAGCATGCCTTGGGATCACACTTGTACATGTCTCATCATCGGTATATACCTTTACAGTACCAACCCCTCCTAGCTTCATAAAAACCTTGACAAGCTCTATAAAGGGTTTGGGGCATAGCTGGCCTCTTGTATCTAGTACAACCTCTTTCTCTGCATCCATGGATATCACCTTGGAAGCTCATACTCCCTATACTCTATTTCGAAATCCCCATATTCTCCTCTGAATTCTTGCCACTCCACTTCCACTCTTTCAACCCTCGCTAGTGGTGGGCCTCTTCTACACTCATTGATAAGCTTCTTTATATCTTCCTCTTCTCCCTCAGCTACTATTAATACACTACCATCTGGCTCATTCCTTACGAACCCTGCTAATCCTAATTTCCTGGCTCTTCTGAGAGTCCAGCTTCTATACCCTACCCCTTGTACCTCTCCATATACCTTGATCACTGCTCTACGCTTCATAGAGCTCGAACTCTTTTAGATATGCTTTCGCAGATATATATTTCCTAAGCGTTGATGGCGCTAGAACCTTAGCTTCTCCTCTTGAGACCACCCTTCCTATTCTTATTGGCTCTTCACCTCTATCTCTCAGCTCTGCCTCTATATCTTCTATAACTTTTTTACCTGCTATGATTACTGTTGCCCCATTTGTTCCTGAGGTTGCATTTGGTATTATATAGTTCTTTGTTGCAAATTCGCTCAACTCTGGGGAGAGCAGTGGAATTTTATCGATCTTTATAGATGCTGTTGAAAGCTCTGCAAGCTCCTTTATAACATAGATCCCAGGACCTGTAACGTCTGTTGTCATAGCTATATGTCTCTCTGGGCTAAACTCCTCGTCTAGGTGAGGTAATCTCTTCTCAATCGCTTTTGCAACCTCTATGTTGGGCTTAGCCATTCTATTTATTATCTCCTCTTTAATCTCTAGAAGTCTACCAACACCTATCCCGTACTGTTTCTTCAGCTCCTCCGCTATCTCCCTATCGAGCATACACATCATATACACATTTATAGAGGCTAGCTCCCCTATTGGCCTTGTAACTAGGATCTCCATACCCGGTGAGACCTTATCATAAAAGAACGGAGGCTTTCTATCTGTTTCAGCAAATACCGTTGCTCCCATCAGAAGAGAACCTGCATCTGGCTGGGGCGCTCTAACCACCTTAGCACCTATTGTCTCCGCATATCTATTAACGTTATCCTCAATCCTCCTCCTCAGATCCTTAGAGGGGGAATCTATCACAGGGATTATTACTGTATTTCTCCACGCTCCAAGCGTGTATAGATCGTTTAGAGAGTTTCCAAGGGCAACAGCTGTCTGCCTTATACTTCCAGGATCCTCTGCAGGATCGATTATCTGAATGGTATCGTTGTTGCCGACAACGAGTCTATCCATATCACCACCCTTTATTTTTATGTAGTCGAAAACCATGAACTGCGCCTTGGGATCTGCTGTAACTATTGAGTGCCCTTTCCCAACTACTATGCCTGGAGATGCCTGAGCCACCTTTAAATATATGGCCTTAACAGTCTTTGCAAGGGAATCAGGATTGTCGGCTATTCTCTGGTAAACCTGGGCTAGAACTATGGCCCTTTCAGGAGATAGCTCCCTAAGTCTCTCCTGATCTACATCATCCTCACTTCTATAGATCTCCCTCGATATGGTAAACCCACTTATAGATCCTTGGAAGATATCTGCATCCCTTCTTGGCGCTATATGCATCCCGAACTTCTCGAGATCCCCTTTTATGCTTTTTATAGCTGGATATAGGACTGTTAAGAGATCTACTTTAACCGCGCATCCAGTCGCTAGCGAGAATGGGTTTACGCCTAGAGCTCTGTATTCCTCGATTCTCTTGGAAAACTCTTTAAAGAGATCTTCATAGCTCAACCTATCCTCCCACCCCTCTTCCTAATAGAGATCCTGTACTCCCCCTCACCGATCTTTTCTATCGAGAGAACTTCATGCCCATTCTTCCTAGCAACTGCAGGCACATTTTCACAGCTGAGTGGGTTATCTATGAGCACCTCAAGTATAGATCCATTCTCGATCTTATCTATAGCCTTTAATGTGAATATTTGTGGATACGGACACATATATCCTCTAGTATCTAGCCTATAAATACCGTCACCGACTTTCTCGAGATCTATCTCCATGCCATGCATGGCTTAAACACTCTATTAGATTTTCTGCTTGGAAGAATATAAGATAATCGGGGATTATTATTTTTAATTATAGTAAAATCCTCTCATATTCAACATTATATTACTCTAAATAATCTCTATTTGATTATTTATTAGCCTTGTAATGATGTATTATCTGAGGCGATAAAATGGGAGAGACTATAAATGGGATCGATGTGGATAAGCTAAGGGACCTCCTAAAAGAGGCTGAGAGGAACCCAGATCTTGTGTCAAAGATCAATAGATGGACTGCTAGAGTTAGATGGCTCGGAGAGGGTTTTAACTTCCGATCATATGTTAGAAACCACAGCTTCCTCATATCTGAACCTTCAGAGTTAGGAGGCCCCGATACAAGCCCCAATGCTGTTGAATATGTGCTCTCAGCCCTTGGTGCTTGCTATGCTACTGGTTTTGTTCTCAATGCTACTAAGAGGGGTGTTAGGGTTAGGAATCTCGAGATAGCATTGGAGGGTGAGATAGACAACATACTAGTATTCCTAGGACTATCAAACCAGGGACACCCAGGATATAGAAGAATAGTGGCAAAAGCATATATAGACGCAGAAGCAGACGAAAAAACAATAAAAGAAATATGGGAAGAAACAGTGAGAACATCACCGGTAGGAAACACACTAGCAAGACAAGTAGAAATAATACCCGAGGTAAAGATTGTAAGGTGAGCTAAGATGAATATTTCCAGGCTCTTCCCAGTCACAGTTGTTGGTAGCTGGCCAAGGCCTAAATGGCTTCTTGAGGCTCTTAGAAGAAGAAGAGAGGGCGCTATATCGCAAGAGGAATTTGATGCAATAGCAGACGAAGCTGTACTCCTAGCAGTTAAGTATCAAGAAGACGCTGGAGTCGATATTCTTAGCGATGGGGAGCAGAGGAGAGATAACTTCTACTCCTTCATCGCAGGCAAAGTCTATGGGATAGAGTTGAAGACAGTTGCAGAGATAGTGGATCTCGTGCCCGATAAGTCTAGGTTCGAGATGCTCCTCAGAAGCCTCGATGTTCCTGCATATTCTATTAGAAACCCCGTTGTAACTTCTAAGCTGAGAGTTGGTCCTAGGGGAATTGCTAGAGATGAGGCCTTATTCCTAAAGGATCACACTATTAGACTTATAAAGGTTCCTCTCCCGGGGCCATATCTTCTCACAAGATCTAGCTGGGTTCCTGGGATAAGCGATAGGTATTACCAATCCAGGGAGGATCTGGGCTTTGAATACGCCAAGATCCTGAGGGAGGAGATCATAGCCCTAAGGGATCTCGGCGTCTTCTTCATTCAGCTCGATGAGCCAGTATTAACTGAGGTGGTATATGGCCCAGATCAGTCTCAGCAGACATTCATGTGCGCAGCTCTATTCAGTAGGAGGAATCCTAGGGAGGAGTTGGAGTTTGCTGTAGAACTGATAAACGAAACTGTGAAGGGGGTAAGCGGTATAAAGACCGGGATCCATGTTTGCAGGGGCAACTGGAGCAGAAGGGAAGAGGCTCTTCTGAAAGGGGACTATGTGCCTCTGATGCCATATCTAGCTGAGACAAAGGTTGACCAGCTCGTGCTTGAGTTCGCAACACCGAGGGCAGGGGATGTTGAGACTCTAAAAGACTATATAGGGGATAAAGAGCTGGGCTACGGAGTCGTTAATCCGAGGACGGATGATGTTGAGAGTCCCCAGGAGATCATATCTAGGGTTAACAAGATCCTCAGGTTTATGGATGCTAAGAAAATATATCTCAATCCAGACTGTGGATTTGGAACATTTGCTGAAGCTCCCGTAAATACCCCGAAAACGGCTTTCAAAAAGCTAAGGTCTATGAGGATTGCTGCTGAAGAGCTTCGAAAACTATATGGTGAGAAATAGTTGGATGTAAAGGATATATTTATCGATGCTGAAGCTGTTCTAAAAGGAATCGATTCAGGATCGCTGGTTATAGTTGACATAAGATCTTTCTCTAAATATGTAAGGGCACATATACCTAAGGCGCTCTGGCTATATTTCTGGGATTTTACAGAGCATGAGAGGGGGATGCCTTCAAAGCCAAAGGATCCCCAAGAAATAGCGAGGATCCTCGGTAAAAACGGCATAGCTAGAGAAGATAGAGTGGTTATTGCATATGATAGAATGAGTATCGGGCTTGCCAGCTATACATATTGGTATCTAGAGTATATGGGGCAGGAAGAGATCTACTTATTGAAGGGAGGTATAGAGGAGTGGGAGAGTCGGGGGTTCCCCCTCGAAAAGGGTGTTGTAAAGCCACAGACAAAGGAGTATAAACCTAGGATCAGAGGTTCTATAAGATCTACTTTAGATGAGGTAACAAAGATCGCAGGAGGAAAGGAGGAAGCCCTGCTTCTAGATATAAGAACCTATGAAGAATATATAGGCTCTCTTCAAACTACCCCGAGACCAGGCAGGATCCCTAGAGCCCTATGGATCCATCCAAACATATTCATACAGATCCTCAATGGAGATAAGAAAGCTCTGGAAAGAATAGCCAGCATCGTTGAAGAGGCTAGAGACAAAAAGATAATCACCTACTGCGCGACAGGTGAGAGAGCATCGATGGCATGGTTAGTTCTTAACAAAATACTAGGCCTAGAAAATGTGAAACTCTACCCAGAATCATTCTATGAATATTCATCTAAAAAAGAGCTAGAAATAGAGTTTGGCGAGCCACAGGCTAATTAGCTATCTTCCCAACTTAATCATTATGCCACCTTTTAAAACTGAAAGCCTCGCTCTTTAAGGCAGGGATGGAGCTCTATGAGCTCTGTACCCTCTAGTATCTTTGATGATGACAATGAGTGCGAGCCTCTAGGTCATCTTCTAGCTAATCTATGCCTCCGAGGCTATGGTAAAAGCGATAGCCTCAAGTCCCCAAGAATGGATAGGGGTAACGGGCCGGAGACCCGGCCCAAGGTTAAACCCTTTAAAAGGGGATGTAGCCCAAACCTCCCCGCTCAAAGCGAGCCTTCGCCCCCTGGGGCTGGGAGGAGGTTAGAGGTAATAAAAATACCATATATAATAAGGTTTTAGAAGGGTTGCCATAATGGGATCTCTTCGTGCTATTCGATTTTTCTGGATGCGATTATAGCAATGATTGTTGATATAACCATAAATGTTGCTAGATATATTGCTGATATAGCGACGGTTCCCAGATCTCCTATACCTAGCAGGTAGAACCTAGTTATGTTGTTAGCATGAGTAATTGGGTTAGCCCTGGCTATTATTTGGAGATATTGAGGCATCTGATCTATTGGAAATATAGAGTTGCTGGTAAACATCAGAGGAAGATTTACGAGGTTTGCTATCGATATTACTAGATCGTGGCTCGTGATTCTAACAGCCACAGCTGTAAATATGGATGAGAAGGAAAGTGCAAGGATAGCTATAACAGCATAGAGCATAAGAATGTCAAAGAAGTTGACATCGCTTTTAAGAGTAAGACCTAGACCCAATGCTATTACGAGAAGGGCTGTGGCTTGCATCAAGGCCCTTGTAATTGAAGATAGAATTTTGCTTAAAACTATGCTAAATCTTGGTATGGGAGCAACGAGAAATCTATTTAGATAGCCAAGCCTTCTATCAAATACAAAGCTCATACCGCTCCACATTGTTGTGAAAAGTATAAAGATGCTTAACATACCGACAACGAAGAAAGAGAAGTAGTCATATCCTCCAAAATACCTCTTAACTATATATTCTTCTATGAGGCTTTGCAGTTGGTTCCTAAGATGCTCAGCCCCGGGTATCTCAGGGATTCTGAGGAGAACCGAGAAGTTCAGGCTCTTACCGAATAGCCCCATCCACATAAGGGGGACCACGACTATGAATACTAATTGTACCTTCTGCCTAAACCACTTGATCATCTCCCTCTCATATAGAGCGGCTGTTTCCCTGATCATCTTCTCTTCCTCCACACACTAACCTGCTTTCTAAAATCACTTGGCTCTTCATCTCTAAACATCCTCCCTGTATATTCTATAAACACCTGATCTAGTGTCGGCTTTGCTATCGATATACTCTCAATACTCGTGTTAATACTGCTTAGTACACCTAGTAATTTTGCCATTGTTTTCTCAGCCGATTCTACCTTGATCCTCACTAGATTTTCAACAAGATCTACACTTAGAACCCCCTCAATAGTCCCTATCTTATCTATAATATTTTGCAGAGGGCTCGAGACTTTTACCATTATAACATCACCCCCTATTCTTGATTTAAGCTCCTCCGGAGATCCTTCTACAACGATCCTGCCACGATCTATGATTGCTACTCTGGTGCTTAGCTTATCAGCCTCATCCATATAATGAGTTGTCATGAGTATCGTTAATCCTCCCTCGTTTTTAAGCCTTTTGATATAGTCCCATAGGGCTAGTCTCGACTGAACGTCAAGCCCTAGCGTTGGTTCGTCCAGGATAAGTAGTTCAGGATCATTTACAAGGCCCATAGCAAGTTCTAATCTCCTCCTCATACCCCCGCTATAACTTCGAACAGTTCTATTAGCTGCGTCCTTTAGACCTACCATTTCCAGGAGTTCCATGGCTCTTCTCCTAGCCTCTCCTTTGGATATCCCATATAGCCTTGCTTGGAGTATAACGTTTTCAACGCCTGTCAGCTCATCATCAGCTGAAAGATCCTGCGGCACATACCCGATAATTCTTCTAACGGCATCTGGGTTTGACGTAACATCTATACCCATTACAGATGCGCTTCCAGATGTCGGTTTAAGCAGTGTGGCTATGATCTTCATTGTAGTTGTTTTTCCAGCGCCGTTAGGTCCCAGTATGGAATAAATCTCCCCCTTAGAAACTCTGAAAGAGATGCCGTTTAGAGCCTTTACACCTCCTGGGTAGATCTTATATAGATTTTCTACCTCAACAACCCACATTGCTGCTCGCCTCAATATAGCTTCTAAGTCTTCTTAGCTCTAAGAGCAACTCTTCTTTCTTAGCCTTTTCCATACATCTCCACAGGCTTATGACACCAACTATAATAACATGTATATCCTCTAAGATAGGTATGACCTCGGAGGGGCCCGATCTCAAGAGGCTTTCAATAAATTCCCTCTTCTCCAATATTGCTTCTCTACCTTTTTCAGTTAAACTATATATCTTTCTCCCCATCTCATCACTTCTAACGTTTACAAAGCCTTTAGCAGCCAGCTCGCGAAGAGATGGATAGATATTCCCAGGGCTCGGCGATATAGAGCCTTTTGTCTCTTCTCTTATTCTCTTCATTAGCTCATAGCCGTGCATCTCTCCGTCCCTTAGAAGAAGGTATAGAATCATCAACTTCGTTATCCCCTTCTTCAAGATATATCTAGATATATCTTACATATCGGGGAATATAAATATAGTGTTTGCACTTAAGCTATTTTCCATATTAGAAAAATAATTATACTAATCATCTCTCAGAAGACAAACAATATTTTAAATGGCTCGGTACATTTCAGTAAAAATTAACCTAAATGTGTCTAGAGCACATACTAGATGCTCTTCATAGAGATAAGCTTTGCTATAAAGAATCCTTCGGACATATGCATATGTGGGAAAAATCTAGCTACAGTATTTCCAACACCATACCTGCTATATCCCTTTGACGCATTTATTCCTGGATCTATAGGCTTTGCCTTATTCCTGACATTTTCCACCACCTCTTCCCCCTCTTCTGGGAGTATAGAGCATGTTGAGTATACCACCTCCTTAGCTAGATCCAGCGCCTTATCAAGAAGCTCATATTGAAGCGTAGAATAATATTCTATTTTACCTCTCTTTAATAGGTGAAGCCTTATTGCTGGGTCCTTCGATATAGATCCTGAGGAAGAGCAGGGGGCATCTAGAAGAATTTTATCAAACAATTTATTATGTGGGGGATGTCTAGAATCAGCTATAGCAATATCTACATAGTCTAAGGCTCCAAGGTTCTTGAGAAGGTTTTTCATGGCTATAGTTCTCCTTTTAGAGAGATCTGTAGCAACGATTTTAGCTTTACCTTCTGTGAGCATAACTATAAGCGATGTTTTCACACCTGGGGCTGCCGTCATATCGAGAATGACATCTCCTGGCTTTGGCTTAAGGGATTCTACAACCATACATGAAGCTTTATCCTGCGGTATCGCCATCCCAAGTTTGACTGCTTTCAATAGTCTCACAGGTTTCTTAGCATCTATAACCCTATATAGATACCATAGATCTTTATCCCGCTCAATAGTGGTTTCTTCCTCGAGGATTCTTAAGATCCTCTCCTCAGGAGCTTTAAGAGTATTCAGCCTGAGCCACCATACCCTCTCTAGCATGAATTTAAACATGTTATTAACATCATATCCAATAAGATCTTTCATCTCTGTGTAGAGCCACTTGGGAACCGAGTGTAGACACCATGGCTCTAGATCTTTAGCTTTATCTGTATTGTTGTATAAGCCTATCAAAAAGATCTTTGCAAGCTTCTTTCTAGAAACACTACCATATATACATCTAAGCTTAATAACATTGGCTATAAATTCCCTGGCTAGCCTATAGATCCTCTCCCTCTCGTTAAGACTATCCGCACAAATCCTACCCTTACAAACACGTTTAAAGGCAACATCAATAGAGAGGTTTCTGCTCTCAATTAGATAAAGCACACTAGATAATATATCAACTAAGTTTGTCAAATACTATATCTCCCCTATAAAAACTTAGCTTGGTAAATAGAGCTAGACTATCTTTATTGCTTCGCCGCTAGATAGATCTATAACACCTCCAGATCTTTCGATAGCAAGATCAAAGCCTACAGATGTTATTACCTTCATATCTAGAGAGGATCTTCTGAAGATCTCAACAATCTCTCTTATGATCTGATAGTGGGGTTTACCTGCGTTCTCCTTCAAGGTTCTCTCTATGTATCTAGTAACATGGTTATAGAACTCTTCACCAAGCGATAATGTATTGAATGCCTCAATTACATTGGCTTTCTCGATACCCTCAATGGATCTCTCTAGAGAAACCTGGAAGAGATCTAAAAGCTCCTTAATCTCGATCATTCTCTTTGAAACCTCTTCAAACTCTTCAGGCTTTAAGCTCTTTAGATATAGCGCTATATTAGCTATAGCCTCACCTATAAGATCTAGAGATCTAGCTATGCTCCTATACCTCGGAAGCATATAGCTCTTCACCTCTAGTAGTCTGCCATAACTTCTATCTATCTGTCCTAGGAATGTCTGTCTCATAGACAGCATATAGAATCTTGTAAGCTCTCTCCTGAGCTCTAATATCTCATCTACAAAGTGCAGCTTTCTCTCAACCATTAGGTGCCCTAGATATTGGATCATATATTTGATCAGATTCGTCATTCTAGAAATTATACCGCTTATCGAGTGCTTCGTAGGATCAACAAAGATCTGGATGATAACCCGTGTAGGCGTATGATCGATGATCTCAGCACCTATTAACTCCTTAACAAAGCCTCTAAGTGTCTTGAGTTGTTCCTCCTCTAGAGAGCCATCTACAACTTCCACGGTTATAACATCATATCCTAAGCTGTAAGCAGCTTCTAAGCACCTATTTATAAGCAAGCTCTTAGTATACTTTGAGATTTTAAGCGTTATCTTTCTCTCTTTCTCCACCTTCGTAAAAGCAGGATATATTCTAAGAGATTTATCCTCTTCTACAGTAATCGTTACAGTATCCCCAGGCTTTAGCCCTACATCTCTGACCCATTCAGCTGGTAGTGATACCATTAAGGTAGATCTACCAAATCTTTGAACCCTCCTAGCCTCTATCTCACTACTCACCTTAATCCCCCAATACTAATATTATTTTAAGGGTATTTATATATATCCAGCTTAATTATCTTATAAATAGTCCTTTCTGGTAGTACTTAGATATATATAGACCATGACGGTCTTTATGTAGCTCAATAGATGTATATAGCAAAAATAATTAAATAATTAACATATGAAGTAATATCAGAATAACTACTATAGGAGTTAAATAGATAAGGAAAAACGCAAGGCTTAAATAAATCAATATAAGGTCTCACCATCTATCTAGATGCAAATTGTCTGCAAGATTAAATTCTGCTATATAAAAGCACAAGGGGTATGTCTCAACTTTTATTAACATCGTTAAAGCTTCCCACTAAATCTAAGCAAAATAACCAGTACAAATCAAAGTCAGACATAGTCAGAAGCCTAAATATGATCTCCTCCCCACTCTGAAGAGCGGGCTTTCAGCTGTAAATAGCCATCCCCTTAGTAGTCCGAGATATAGTGAGAGGGGGAAACACATGAGAATGGATAGCGATGTTACAAAAAACCTGAAAGCCTCGCCCTTTAGGGCGGGGATGGCTATGGCTTATAAGCCTTCTAGGGTTTTGATTGTTTTCGGAGGGGCTCTATGGCCTCTGGTGTTGAGGGGGTGCTAACCATCTCGATCGGGATGAGGGTTAGTCCCGAGCCAGCTGGCATAGAGCTCCTCAGGAGATATAATGTTGCTCTCAACTATGCT
>Ga0081478_149882_pt1 | contig 15957 bp, 18 predicted proteins | sample OctSprmetagenome_FD_70983 | JGI IMG/M metagenome (GOLD analysis project Ga0081478, IMG submission 70983) | Hot spring and microbial mat streamer communities from Octopus Spring Streamers, Yellowstone National Park, USA - T=80-84 v2 (version 2) | ecosystem: Environmental > Aquatic > Thermal... | reverse complement strand
CCTCCACGCCGTGGAGATCCGGCGCGCCGTGAAGGATTACGCCAGGGGCAGGGGCGCCGCCGTCATGTACTCAAGCCACAACATGCTTGAGGTGCAGACCGTCTGCGACAGGGTGTACTTCATAGACGGAGGTGTGATCGTCGACAGCGGGACGCCCGCGGAGCTCCTACAGCGCTACGGAGCCGCGGATCTCGAAGAGGCCTTTGTAAAGGCCCTCCGGCGCGGCGCTTAGAGGAACCTCAGCCTGGGGAGGCCCAGGGTCTCCGCCTCCTTTTCCATGTCCCTCGTCTGTTCCTTGGACACCAGGTACCGAGACCTGGAGAAGTACTCCTCCACCAGCCTCCTGCTGACGCCCAGCCTCTTGGCCACCGCCTCCACCACGGGGGCCGGGTTTTCGTAGAAATACGCTACGGAGTTCTCCATCTCCGTCACCGCCTCCTCCAGCCCCTCTGCGCCCGGCCTCGCCGCGAGCACCGCGAAGAAGAGGGGGGTCCCCACCCTCTCGTGCCACACCTCCCCCACGTCCGCCAGATGGGGGACGCCTTTGTCCACCATCCGCAGGGCCTCGTCGCCTACTACGAGCACCCCGCCGCACTTCTCTAAGGCGGCCCAGGGGTCCTCGACGCGGCGGAAGGAGAGGCCCAGGAGCTTGTTGAGCGCCAAGGCGCTTACCGTTGTTTCGCTGACGGCGCAGAACCCCTCGCCCCTCCCCTTGAATAGCCTGGCGGAGATAATGGGCCCCACGCTGAATATGGCAAGCCTCGGCACAATCGGCATGCCCAGCTCAGCCGCCAGAGTTATGGGCACGAAGCCCAGGTCGGCCGCGCCGCCTGCCAAAAGCCGGGCCGACTCCAGGTTCCCCGCCTCCACCGCCTCCACCTTGGCCCGCCAAAACAGAGGCTCGCTGTGTGCGTACCTGATCCTCACTACCCTAACCACGGCGCAGAAGAGGCCCCGATATATTAACTATACGGCTTCAACGTCCTGTAGAAGTTGTCCCGCTCCGCCGGCACGAAGCCGGCCCTCTTGATTATGTTTATCACGTCTTCCCTCCTGTCTATAGGCGCCTCAGCCCGCTTCCACTCCAGCACCTTCTCCTCATAAAGCGTCCCGCCGAAGTCGTCGGCGCCGAAGTACATGGCCAGCTGAGCCGTCTCGGGCCCGGTGGTGAGCCAGCCGGTCTGTATGTGCGGGATCAGCCGTGCGTATACTATCCTCGCCACGGCGACCATTCGGAGGAGGGTGGCGGAGGTCTTGGGGTGGGGGATCTTCCTCCCCAGCTCGCTGGTCCCCGGCTCGAAGTTCCACGCTATGAAGGCCATGAAGCCGCCGGTCTTGGCCTGGAGCTCCGCGATTTTGTACATGTGCTCCGCCACGTCGCGCAGGGTCTCCACGTGGCCGTACATCATGGTGGCCGACGCCGGTATGCCAACTCTGTGGGCCTCCTCCATGATCCTAAGCCACGTCCCGCTGTCTATCTTCTTGGGCGATATTACCTTCCGCACCTCGTCCACGAGGATCTCGCCGCCGCCCCCCGGCATGGAGTCCATTCCGGCCGCCTTCAGCCTCTCCAGCACCTCCCTGTAGCTGGACCTCTCCCTCCTGGCTAGGTACTCCACCTCAAGCGGCGACAAGGCGTGGATGGCGACGTGGGGGGCCCTGGCCTTTACGGCGCGTAAGAGCTCCTCGAAGTATTCAATCCCTATCTCGGGGTTCACCCCGCCTTGTATCAAGACTTGCCTAATGCCGTGTCTTGCGTCTACCTCCAGCACCTTCTTAACCGCCTCATCCACGCCGTATGCATACGCCTCGGGGTGCCTCGGAGGTCTGTAGAAGGCGCAGAAGCTACAGTCTATCACGCAGACGTTGGTGTAGTTCAAAATCATGTTAGATATAAACGTGGTGGTGTTGCCGTACATCCTCCGCCTGATCTCGAAGGCGCGCCTCCCCAGCTCCCAGAGATCTTCTCTCAGAAGCTCCTCGATCTCCTCCCTCTTCGGCACAGCCGCCTCGGCGATCTGCACATATCCATGCGGATGCGCCTATTTAACTGTTTTATAGACCCAACGGCTGGTCTCCGTGGTCTCCGCGTTTGAGGTCATGGAGATGGCGTTGAGGGGGCTCGACCGCTCAGACGCCCTATACCTCATGCGGGAAGCCGACATATTCACCCTGGCCCAAGCCGCCGAGGCGCTGACGCGTAAGTTCTTCGGAAGCGTGGTCACCTTCGTCAACAACGTTGTAATCAACTACAGCAACGTCTGCGTGGCCAAGTGCCCCATCTGCGCCTTCTACCGCCTTCCGGGCCACAGAGAGGGCTACTTGAGGAAGCCGGAGGAGGTGGCATCCATGGTGGAACTCTTCGCCTCGAAATACGGCGTGACGGAGCTCCACATAAACGGCGGCTTCAACCCATTCCTCACGCCGGAGTACTTTGACGAGCTCTTCCGCGCCGTCAAGCGGAGGACCCCCCACGTCGTCATCAAGGGGCCCACCATGGCTGAAGCCGCCTACTACGCGGAGCTCTGGCGCATGAGCGTTAAGGAGGTGCTGTCCCGGTGGAAAGACGCAGGGCTAGACGCCATCTCCGGCGGCGGCGCCGAGATATTCGCCGAGGAGGTCAGGAAGGTGGTTGCCCCCCACAAGATCTCGGGCGAGCAGTGGCTGGAGGTGGCTAGGATAGCCCACGGGCTGGGCATACCCAGCAACGCCACGATGCTCTACGGCCACGTGGAGCGGGATGAACATGTGGTTGACCACATCTTCCGCGTGAAGGAGCTCCAGGAGAAGACCGGCGGACTCCTCCTCTTCATCCCCGTCAAGTTCAACCCCCTCAACACCGAGCTCCACGCGAGGGGCGTGGTGAAGACCCCGGCTCCCTCCACCTACGACGTCAAGGTGGTGGCGGTGGCGAGGCTGATACTCCTCGACAAGCTCAAGGTCGCTGCCTACTGGCTCTCAGTGGGCAGGAAGCTGGCCTCCACCCTCCTCCTGGCAGGCGCCAACGACCTCGTGGGCACCATGTACAACGAGGCCGTCTTGACCTCCGCCGGCGCCAGACACAACGCCACGGTAGAGGAGCTGGCCGCAATCGCCCGAGAAGCCGGGAAGACGCCGGCGCTCAGAGACACCTTCCACAGGGTGTTAAAGACGTTGTAACAAACGCACCCAAGCAAACCTGTTACACAAAGGCATGCGGCCATCAGCCTTTTCTGACCTACTCCCCGCACTGGGGCTTCCCGCCCCTCGGGCGGTCCATAGGCGCCCTCGGCCGGCCTTCAGCGGCTCCTCAGGCCGGGCTCATGGAGCTACCCGGGCCAGCACCGCGGGTCATCCGCCCCCGGCAGGGGCTTACCGCAGAAACGCGTGCCTTAAAAACACCCCGCCTTAAAGGGCGTGGTTTTCATTATTTCTTTTATAATACACGCAGTTGTTGAGGTGTGGATCTCAACAGGCTTGTGGAGATGCAGATAGCGTTTTCGCGGGAGAAGTTTCCCCAGTTCTGGGAGATACGAGACGGTCGCGACCTCGCCCTCAGGCTGGAGTATTTAACCAACGCCTTGGCGGGGGAGGTGGGGGAGGCGGCTAACTTGGTGAAGAAGGTGGTGAGGGGCGTGGTGTACGGAAGAGGCGACGTGAGGCTTGAAGACGTGCGGGAGCAACTGGTGGAGGAGGTCATAGACGTGTTCATATATCTCTTGACCATCGCCGGGCTCCTCGGCATAGACTTGGAGAAGGCCTACTTCCAGAAGCTTGAGAAAAATAAGAGGAGGTTTTAGCCGGCGCCCCTCTCACGGGCGGCCCGCCGGGCCGACTCCGGGGCTGACCCTGCCGGGAGAAAAATGTGCCGGGTTTTATATGTAGTGGGTGCGTGGCCATTAGCCTTTTATGCGTCGTTACATCAGGTGAAAGCCTCGCCCTTCAGGTCGGGGATGGGGAGAAAATTTATAAACACTCATGCTTACCTCTCTCAGACCTGAAGGGCGGGGGTTCCCCTTGGGCGGGGAGGAGGTCAGATGCCTTCAGCCTTTGCGATCTTCTCCTCGATGAAAACCTCCTTGTCCATCCGCCGGTCGATCTTTATGGTGTAGGAGATGCGCTGCGCCCCCATCTCCGCCAGCGCCGCCTCTATCTTGGCCAGGAGCTGCGCCAGCTGGTCGTAGGTGTCCACCTCTATATCTGTGAAGCCTGCCCCCGTCTTGTACCTAAGCCCAGACCCTCTTATGACCTCGGTAACACGTTTGACGTATTTCGAGACGCTGGGGGAGCCGGTCCCCAGCGGCACCACCGACAAGCTGACAACCATCTTGGCCATGGGAGGAATAACAACTATTTTTAAATAGTTGTGGAAACATCCGCGTGAAGAGGATATCCACGGGCGTTGAGGCGCTGGACAGGGCGCTTGAGGGCGGCATACCCCAGGGGTCTTGGGTGGTGGCGACGGGGGAGCCAGGTGTGGGGAAGTCTACCCTCTCCATCCACTTCGCCTATGCGGGGCTCAGGGCGGGCGACCCAGTGGTGTATGTAACTACGGAGCAGGAGTTCCGCGACGTGATGGAGCAGGCTAAGCAACTGGGGATGGACTTCTCCCAGTTCTCGGTCTACAGCATCGCGTGGCGAAAGGAGCCGGAGGAGCTCCCGGAGATCGTGGTCATCGACATATTCGGCCTGCTCAAGGTGGCTAGGCAGCTGACGGAGAAGGCTAGGGAGGAGAGCCCGGAGAAGGTGCGGCGCTACGCCGCGCTCTCCATCGACACGTTGATAGAGGCCATAAACGAGGCCTACGAGATCTTGGCCGTGGCTAAGGAGCGGGGCACCCCGGAGCGCCACGTCCGGCTGGTCATCGACTCCATGTCGGCCTTCTGGGTAGACCGGCCGGTCATGGCGAGGAAGTACTCATACCAGCTGAAAATAGCGACACACAGGGAAAACGTAACCGCGATGCTGACGAGCCAATACGCGCCGACGACGAGGCAGGCCTACGGCTTCGGCCTGGAGCACATAGCCGACGGCGTCATCCACATGTGGATGGACGAGGTGGAGGCGGTCAAAGAAATCAGGAGGTGGCTCATCATAAAGAAGATGAGGATGACTAACCACGCCACAAGGGCCTTCAAGGTGAAGACAGAGCCCGGGAGAGGCATCGTCCTAGAAAGCGTATAGCCGCGGCCTCAGCGGTAGACAGCCCTAGCGGTCCTCCTCCACTTCTCCAACACGGCCTGCACGTCGGGGCCCGGGTCGCCCGTCCTTATGTACCGCCAGAAGCTGGGTAGGTGGGGGTTGCCCGTCGTGGCGTCTTCTAGGGCCAGGGCAACCGCGGTGGGGACGTCCCTGCCGGCGGCGGCTATGGCGGGGAGGCTGAGGTTGAGATCCTTGGCGGCTAGGTAACACATCATTCTATATCGCCGCGGGCAGTGGACAACCACCTCCTCCACAAGCCTCTCCTCCCTCTTTATCTTCTTAACCACCGGCCTGTTTCTAAAGGTCAGGAAGGCCCACAAGTAGCGAAGCTTCATCAACTGCTCCACACCCCCTCTGGTTCCCAGTTTTAAAAACGTTGCCTCGGCATTACCCGCGCCGCTCAGCGGTTCCGCCGCCGGGCCTCCACCTGAATCTTATGTATTCCCTCCCCCCGACGCGGGTCCCCTTTGCTACTACCACCCTGAGTATGTTGGGCTCCGGCGTCTCCACCTCCCCTCCGAAAAACCACTCGAAGACCTCGGCCTCCTCGGGGAGGACCCACACAGCCTCGTAGTCGTACCCCGCAACCTCCTCCTCGTAGTAGTTCTCGTAGAGGTTATCGCCCTCCCTCAGCGGCGCTGGGAAGCTCCCTATGAAGGTGATGTAGGGCCGCGTCGGGCTTCCCCTCAGCGCTATGTAGACGTCGTGTATGAGAGGCCTCACCCGCTGGCCGTTTATCCTCACTATCTCCTCGTCCATGAACCTCTGCATGTTCTCCCACACGGTGGATACCTCCCTCTCCAGCTCCTCGCCTCCCCTCCTCAGCAACTTGGCGTAGTGCTGGCCCCGGTCCATGTAGTCGAATATAATCACCATGTTGACCACGCCGGGGCTCACCACGTAGAACCCCTGTGCATATACAGGCACCACCTCCTCGCCCACATGGGCCACGCACCACGTCTTAAAATTCTTAACAGCGCTAATTCGCCGAATCTTCCGCCAGCCCCCGCCGGCATGGACGGCGTCAGAACCACTACGCAGGGCAGGCCCGCCGGCCCTCCGCCTCTACGGCGCCTCCCCGGCCGAACGACGCGCGGCGGCGGCCTCAAGACACTCTTTCTCGACCGGGCTGAGTCTCGCCGGCACTATTATCACGGCCGGTCCCTCCGCCTCCAGCGACAAGAGGTCTCTCAGCTGTGTGTAAAGCGTTGACCCTCCCCACCCTAGCCTATACACCACCGCGACGTGTTTATCCGGCGTAAATACGCCGCGCTGCTCCTCCTCCTCAAGGCGTAGCAGAATCTCGGCCGCGTCGCGGGGCGGCATGAAGAAGCCGTCTTCCCTCACGTCTAAGAGGAGGAGGGTGTGCATGTCGCGCCGGAGGTTCTGCTCAGCGAGCTCGTAGGGGCGCCGGGAGTAGATCCCACCCCTGGGGTAGATCACTGTGGCCACCCCGCCCAGTTTATATATGGAGAGACACGCCGCGGAGAAGGCCGCACATATTATCGAAACGCCGGGTATGATCTGGACGGGGAAGCCCCTAGCCCTCGCCAGCGCCACCAAGGCGTGGTGAGACGTGGCAAGCGCCGGGTCGCCCGCCGTGACGAGGACGGCCCTCCTCCCCTCCCGCAGACACTCAAAAATCCTGCGGCCAGACTCCTCCTCCAGATCCCTCCTGGCGAGCCTCACGGGCTCCCTGGCCGCGGCCCTCCGCAGAGTCTCCAGATCCAGCGGCCCTGTGTAGTCCTCGTAGAAGACGCAGTCGGCCTCCCGTATCGCCCTCAGCGCGGCCTCCGTGGCGTAGCCAGGCCCCGGGCCGAGGCCGACTATGTGGAGCATAGCTTAGCTAAAGCTTTTATATAAATCCGTGGAGGAGGGGCCGAGATGTACGCCGTTGCTAGGCTCAGCGGCTACGTGGAGGAGGTGGGCTTCAGGGCTTGGGTAAGCCGGGACATAGCGGCTGCACTCGGCGTGAGGCTCGGCGACGGCATCAGGCTGGAGAGCAAAACCGGCCTCTCCGCCGCGAGGGTCGTGGAGATACGAGACGACGTAAAAGCCGGCGTGTTGCTTTCAGTAGACGCCTACATGGCTGTCAGCGGCTTCAGGACCCTCCTCGTGAAGCGGCTCCCCCGGGTGTACGAGGCGGAGGAGGTGGCCGTCGGCGTGGAGACCGCGAAGCCCATCGACGTGGAGAAGCTGACGCAGTTGCTCAACCTCATGGTGGCCTACAGGGTGCCGGTGTTTAGCAACTTCGCCGGGTTCCTCCAGGCGGAAGACGGGGGATGGGTCCGGCTGGTCGTCAAGGCCGTGTCCCCCAGGGAGCCCGCCTACCTCTCGAAGGAGACGAGGATACACGTGAGGTAGCTACTGAGGCGGGGTCCTCCCGAAGTCGAACTTAAGGAGGAGGAGCGGGTCGGTGACGTTCTTCAACGAGCTTATCCTCTGGAGGAGCCTCGCCGTGAGTTGCCCGGCCTTATACACCTCCAGCGTCTTCTCAGCCCCCAGCCTCTCCACGGCGGAGTTCAGCTCATCTCTTATTATGTACTCCGCTATCTGCTCCACGCCGGCTACCTCGCCGTTTCTGATGAGGTTTGCAATTACGAAGAGGCGGAGCTCCGCCATGTCGATTTTATTCATGACCGCCTCCAGCCCGCTGGCCAGCTTGACCGACTGGGTGGCACGCTTAAATTCGTCGTCGGAAAACACAAGCCTCACCCGCTGGTTCCACTTCATCCTCCAAAGGGCGAACCACTCGGCGGCCATGTCCCACAGCTTTCCCCACATCCTCTCTATATATACGCAGAGGACCTGCCTCGCCTTCTTCTCCGAAAACCTCCTCCAGTAGTATATACCAGCCCGCGTGGCTAAATAGTGCATGAAGTCTCTAAATACAAACTCCCTAATAGCATCCAGCTCGCCGCGGGGCATGTCGCCGAACTGCTCCCTGACCAGCTCCCCCAGCATACCCTCTATAGCCGCCGCCGCGGAGTCAAAATCACAGTAATAACTCATGGCTACTATCCAATTCCATATTTAAAAGACTTTACTCATCCCAACCCGCCAGCGCCTCGCCCGCGGCCTTCAGCGCGGCTGCGTGCGCCGCCGTGTGTCTGTATTTGGCCAGGAAGTACGTGTAGGCGCTCCTCAAGACGGCCTTATCCACTTGGAACTCGACGCCGTAGTCTATGTCCAGAAGCACCAGTCCCTCGGCGGGGGCCGACGGGACGGCGCCCGGCCTGGGCCTTGCCAGAAGCTCCTCGATGTCTCTCCGCCTCAAAACGCCGCGGCCCGCGGCGAGGATAGCCCACGTCAACTTGCGGAGCATCTTATTCCTAAAGCCCCGCCCCGTGTAGTAAATATACACCAGATTCCGCCTGACCTCCACCTTTATTTCATAAACCGTGGTCACCGTAGAGCCCTCCTCCCCCCGCCTCTGGATAAAAGAGGCGTAGTCGTGCGTCCCGGCCAGAAGCTCGGCGGCTTCCCGCATGGCGTCTAGGTCTTCGCCCCAGTGCGGCGCCACGTAGAGATACCTCCTCAGCCGGGCCCGCCGGGGGTTGAACCCATCGGGCACCTCCGCCACCGCCCACGCCCAGACGCCTCTGGGGAGCTTGGAGTTGACGTAGCCGATGGGCAACCTCCGCGGCACCATGACCACATTTGCAACTGCAGATACGCCCGGGTCCGTTCTGCTCCCCCTCCCCAGCACCTCGCCGAAGACACGCCTCAGGGCAGGCTCCACAGAGCTGGGATGGCCGGTGAAGCCGTAGAAGAGGGACCCGTCATAAGCCACCCTATAGAGATAAGGCATAAAACACACAACAACGGCCCTTTTATGTTGACTTTCCGCAGACCTTCACCGTGGACACATGGGAGCGGAGCGACTTGTAACTCTGGCCACTCTTTCAACAACTCTTCCACCGGGTCAAGCGGCGGTCTAGAAAAAGAAATGGCTTAAGACGGCGGGGAAAGGGGTTGGCAAGAAGGTCGGTTTAGAGGTAGTATTTAGTCTGTCTCGCCTAGAGCACCCTCACGTATTCCCTGGCCGCTACGGTGAATGTCAATAACCCCTTGGGGCGGTACACCTCTCTTATCTTCTCCTCGTATGTCTCGTACTTGCTGAAGGCCAGCCCCGGCCTTGTCTCCTTTACGGCTCCGTTTTGGGCGCAGAAGGCCCTAGGTGGGTTTAGGGAGAGGCAAGCCTCCGACCCGTCAACCGCCACATACACCTCCACCATGTACGGGTGTAGGATGCTCATCGGTCTTTGCTATTATATCCATCATCCACGGGAATCTGCGCAGAACCATTGCGATTTTGATCAACCTTTCCCTGAGGACCAGCCACTTCTTCACCCAATCAACGCCGAATGCTTGTAGCTCAGGCCACTCCCGCAGAAGCCCCTCCGCTGGGTCGGGCGGGGGTGGCGGGGGCGGCTCCCTAAGCCTCTCCAGCTCCCTCCTGTACTCTCCTAGTATTCCCTCAACACACTAACCCGCAGAACGGCAGGCCCAGCCTTACGCCGTTTACGACGACGCCGCAGAAGACATCGTATTTATTAACCCACGTACCCACTCTTTATATACTCATACCACACGTCGACGTCGTATTTCCCCGACAGCTCCCACAAGACATCCACGACATTCTGCCTCAAACAACCCACCTCCTCATCCCACTTTTTCTTCCTCCACATCTCCCCCACCTCCCACCGCCTCCTATCCCTTGAATAAACCCACACGCGGTACTTTATACATACCCCTTTCTACAGCCCTCCGCCGTCAGCACCCCTTGTAGAGACATCCGCCGGTACACCACTCCCGCGGGGGCGGCTCGTACTCAAAGTTCTGAAGAATACCAAGTTTTTGGGGTAGCTCAAAAACGGTGGCTGTTGTCCTAATCCTTCTAGCTGTTGTCGTCAAATCCACTCCCTCGAGGCCGATAAGACCTCCTCCACAGCCATCTTCTCAATTTGGTAGGTGCCCTCTTGAGCCGCCTCGCTAGTCTCTTCTCCACTAGGCTCATCATAAGCCTACGCACAGCCATCCCACAACGCCTATCCACCTCACACACATCGCGCGTCCTCACAGAAACCACAGCCCCACGCCCACCCTCCAGATGCCTCTGCACGTGCCAAAGCCGGCAGGTACTGCCTAATCTTCCAGACCTTCATACCCTCATACTGTTCGCCGCGTTCTCTATGCTGGCTGGAGTTGTGCCAGCCGCCTCCGTCTGTCTCTTCAGAAGGCCTAATTTCTTCAACAACGTCTGCCGCAGCGCGGCCGCCCACGGATTTTTACCAGCCAAAAGACGGCTGTTCCTCTCTCAAGATGTTAAACACGGACTTGACTATAGACGCCAACAGGCTGGCCTAGCCGCCGGCCTTTACGTAGTCCTCTACGGAGGCCTCTCCTCTCTCATCACCAACGAAAGCCCCCAGGAGGCGTCTTACAAGCCGCGGCCTCCGGCGCGCGGCGCCGCCAGAGACGCCTAACGTCAGCAGATAAATACGGCAGAAAACTAAAACCCACCGCCAAGAAAATGAGAAAAACACGACAAAAAACGAAAAAATACTTAAAAACTCCCGAAAAAGCATATAAAAACCCTAAATAAAAGAGGAAATGATGGCGGTAGCGGCGTCGCTGGCGCTGGGTACGTTATCGATACTTGCGGACCAAGCTACTGCACTAAAACCGAATGTCTTTGATATCGAACCCAAGGCTTTGTGGGGCTTATGTATGTACACAGCCCATATCTCTGGATATAAAATTGATGCATTCACTGGTCTTATGTGTCTCGCTGCCGGTGCAACTCTCAGCGTGCTACTTAAAGAATGAAAAGTAAAATTGAAAAATTGGTTTTTTCCATGTCTGAGGTTTTTTATCGTCGCGTTTTTCTTTTGATAAACATTAATGCAGTTCTGTACGCCGTGGTGGGCATTGCCTTGATGTTATTGGTTGCTTTTGGCGTCTTTAGCTTCATGGCTGGGTGGTCTCTGCCGCTTGTGTTTCTCTTCTTCTTCTTGTTCTGGGCTCTGGTGTACGAGGCGTACGGCGCCTCGGCTCTCTTCCTCCTTAAGCGGTTTTTCGAGGGGTTTAGGTGTAGGCTGAGGCCGCCGGCTGTCTGCATCCTCTACAAGCCAAAGAAGCCGCCGGAGGTCCCAGTGTTGGGGGGCTTTGTGTTTCCGGGTCTCTTCTTCACGGCGGCGTTTATCATCGACGAGAAAAGCTGGCAACACGAACTACAACACGTAAGAGACGCCCCTCTTGGCGCGGTGATACGCTATGTTAGACACGCATTGTTCTTTACGTGGTTCGTCGCGATGATCGTCTTAAAGACCGTGTTGACTTGGCTGGCGCCTCTCCTCTCGGCGACTGTGTTAACCGCCATCCTCCCCTACGCCATGGAGTCTAGAGCATACCGAAGAGAAGGAGTGCCACTACCAGCGGCGCTGGAGTACATCGATGCCGGGAGGACGAGCTTCATCGGCGGACTCACCCGCAACCACACCTTCTACCTAGTACTCATTCTCTGGGCGGGCTACCAAGCCGTTATATACGGCCAGCCCCACCCCGACCTCACGCCTAACTACGCCGCGATGGCCGTGGCCGGAGGCTCCGCCTTGGTGTTCGCCCTAGTCCTCCGGTGGGCTCTCGGCGTGTTTACGCGCCGGCTCTTCGGCATAGACGTAGGCGACTTCCTCTTCTCCTCCTTCATCGCCGGCGCCGTCCTCCACCCGTTGCTGGGCGTATTCACGTCATTCCTCTTCTCTTGGGCCATGTTCGGCAAAGCAAAAGACGCCGCGGCGGCGGCGGCCTTAGCCGCCCTTTCCCTATTCGCCGTAATGCTCCCGGGGCTGGTGTGGATGTTGATGTTACTGCTTTAAATGCTTAAACAACATGTTTCGCAACTTGTAGGTCAAGAGACCGCCGGTGAGCTCTTTGCGAAGACGCGTAACGTCAGATAGCTACTACAGAAAACTAAAACCCACTGCCAAGAAAACGAGAAAAACCGACAAAAAACGAAAAAGTACTTAAATGTCGCTGGCGCTGTGCATGCTTGCGATGATGACAGGCTTGATTGCGGGCTCCGCGCTCACAGAATCCGCTAATCAAGTCCCCAACGTCGTTACGCAAGTCTCTTTCGTGTACTGCGGTTACATAGCCGCTACGGGTGGTTCATTCTTGGGCTGTATGGGAGAATTCTGGATTCCTACGGGTGCCATTTTAGGCACGTCGACTGGCATTGGCGTTGCTCATGTAGAAGTGGGGAAGATACTGAACAAACAGCGTCTTTTAGACACAGGCCTTCGCTTTCTGAGGTTTTCAGCTGGGGGGTGCTGTGGCGTGAAGTCTGTTAGTTCAACTATCAAAAAGATTATACTTTTTTTGATTGTTCTCGGCTATGTTCCATTTTCTCTGCTCTATGTACCTATTATTATTCTAATTCACGAGGGATTTTTTGATTTTTTGTATGGTTGGTCTCTGGTTTTAATTTATTTATTCTTTTTATCCCTAATCTTATTAATACTTGAATTTTCAAATATTTTGCGTATATATATTTTTTCTTTTATTTTTGGAAAAAGACGTTGTGCGCGGCGGTTTCCGCGGTTGGTGTGTATCTTTGAGGCGCCGAAGACCGAGCTGAAAGGCGTCCACGGCATTGCGCCCTACGGCATTTTCTTCGCGTCGGCGGCTCTCTTGCGGCCTGACGCATATCGCCACGAGATGCAACATGTAAAAGACGGCGTTGTCGCCTCTCTGTTGCTCAGCGTCGGCATCGCCGCGGTTCCTCTCGCCGCTCTCGTGTTGAGGGGCGTAAAGGAGGGCGTATATCCCATTGACGTTGCTCCCCTCTTCATAGCGCTGTTTCCCTGGACTTTTCTTTGGCTACTTCTCGTCCAGGCCGTGTTCGAGTTCAGGGCTTACAGGTATGCCGACGGCCTTTCATTTAAAGAAGCGCTACACAGGCTGTTGCCATACACGGCTGATAAGAAGTTTGGAAATACGGCGTTTCAAAGCGCCGTCGTGACGTTGATGATGTACTGGATGTGGAATGTGATTATCACTTTCTTCAAAAACCCTCCGGCCGATTCTTATCACGCCGTTGCCATCCTCCTTGCCTCTATGGCGACGCCTGTTGTGCTGGCTGTGGTTATAGGCTGGGCTTTAGACGTCTTCACCCGGAGGCTCTTCGGAGAGGCGTTAGGCAAGTTCCTCTTCGCCACCTTCGTCGCCGGCGCCGTCTTTTACCCGTTTCTAGGCGTGGTTACGTCATTCCTCTTCTCCTGGGCCATGTTCGGCAAAGCAAAAGACGCCGCGGCGGCAGTAGCCGTAGCCGCACCTTCTTTGCTCGCCGTGTTGCTCCCTGGACTAACATGGACTTCGGTGTTTTTGCTCTGATCGCCTTGAACAATATGCTTTTTGCCTTTTTGATCTGGGTTCTTCCGCGCTTCGCCGTGGTGTTGGCTGTGGCTTTGGGGCTTTCTTCGGCTTTCCTCTTGTTGCGCATGCCGAGCCTATGGCTGTCTCTTGAGGCTGGCGTGGCGGCGTTGGCTACGGCTGTGCTTGTTCTGCTCATCTTGGCGGACGTTATAGTGGAGGTCGTGGCTTTGGCGAAGGCTTATCTAGCCGCCGGCGCCGTGGCTGGCTTGTTGGCTGGGGCGTTGCTGGCGTTGATGGTGGTGGCCACAGCCCCTCCTGAGGCTGAGGCTGTGCCGGAGATCGCTAGGGAGTTGGGGGTGTCGGTGGAGGAGGCTCTATCCTCTACAAAGTGTTGTTGTTTGGAGTTGCCGTAGGGGTTGGCTTCGGCATGTTTATTTCGTGGCTTCTCGCGGCGCTTCTGTGGTGGTTTCTTGAGCCTAGGATCTGCCGCGGCTTCAGCTTCTCGTCACGCCGGGCTTCTTGGCCGCCGCCGTCTTCCTCGCCCTAGCCTTCTTCCAAGCAGAGCCAAAAGACGCCGCGCTGATCACGGCGGCCGTCCTCACCGCCTCGCCGGCATTTCAAAAACTAAAGGAGAGATGGAAAAAGGTTAATATAGTGAGTTAAAGATTGAATACATGATGCCTAGACACCTAATCCTTCTCATTATCTCCGCCGTACTGCTCTCGGCGCAGGCTACAGTTTTTCAGCCGGCTGTGGACTTCCTTTTCCTCGGTGCGCAGTGGGTTGACGTGCCGAAGTTCCCGGGGGACTTCGGCCTGGTCAAGCTTTCGTTCTTTCTGGCGGATCAGCATGTGGACGTGTCAGTGTCGCTGAGCCGTTGCGGCCTGTATGCAGAGCCTGTGCGGTCGCCGTCGGCAGGCCCGGGGGTTTACGAGGCGATCCTCAAGGTGAGGGCCGACAGGCTGGGGGTCTCTGAGGGGTGCACCGCGGTGTTTAGGTCGCGCTACGTGTATAAGTCCGGCGCCCTCTCCGGCGGCGTCGAGAAGGTGGAGTACGCCGAGGTGTACGTCCCGCCTTACCCCTCGCCGCAGGTAGCCGCTGTGGGCGGCTTGACCATCGGCGTGAAGGGCAGGGTTCTGTTGCTGGTGTGGGACTCCTTCCGCTACAACGGCACTGTGGAGGTGTCGGCGGTGGGGGCGAGGCTGTACGGCCCCGTCACGTTCCGCGGCGACCTCGGCAACTTCTCGGCCCCGCTGGAGGTGGCGCCGCTGGACTTCTCCGCCTCGCTGACAGTCACGATACGGACAAGAGATGCCCTGGGCCGGGAGGTGGTTGTGGCGCGGCAGGTGCCGCTTTCTGTAAAGCCTCGGCCCACACCCATGGTGGTTGTGGAGCATCGGCAGTGGGTCCCCTCGGGTTGCTCCAGCGTAGGTCTGCGCGTCATGTACCCCATGCCGGTTAACGGCACGGTGTATGCCATGGGCACCTCGGCCAGGCTGGAGAATGGCGATACGCATATCTGGCCCATGGTCTGTGCCAGCGGCCCCTACGTCGTAATCCCCGTGGCCGTCCAGCTGGATACGGGCGCGGTGGATAGGGTGGAGCTCCAGCTTCCGGTGTACCAGACCCAGCCCATGCTCAGCGTATCGGCCGAGCCGACGTTCCTCGTTATGAACGACATAAACAAGGTGGTTGTGAAGATACGGGGGGCTGGGGCCGTAGAGGGGGTAATCGCGGTGTCTGGCGGCGTCGTGTTGGGCCAGCACCCGGTGCCCTTCTTCGGCGTGGACGCCGCTGAGGTGGTGCTGAACGTGATCCCCACTTCCCCCGTTGTGACGCTTGACGTGTCGATGGCCGGCGTGGGGAGGACGACGATTAACCTCGTGGCTGGCCAGAGGGCCCCGGTGGAGGTGTGGGTGGATCCTGCCGAGGTGCCGTCGGGCGGCCGTGAAACGGTGAGGATACACGTGAGGCCTAGGGTGAACATGTCGGAGGTGGCGGTTACGCTTTACCCAGTCTCGGGGGTGGTGTTTCCGCAGAGGACTGTCTATCTGGGCGCCGGCGGCGTGGTGGATCTGCCGGTGGAGGTTCCGGCGGACGTGGTGGGTAACGCGGCGATTGGGTACAAGGTCTCCTACGTCCTCACATCGGGCGTGTCGGGCGAGTACGTGGGGACGCTCTACCTGGTGGCCCTCCAGAGGCCCGTACTGCTGATAGACGCCTCGGTGACCCCCGAGAGGCCCGGCGCCGGGGACCCCTTCTACCTGGCGGTGCGCCTCTACAACTCAGGCGGCGTCGAGGCGAGGGACGTCAGGCTTAACGCCTCCGGCGTCAAGGTGGTGAGGGCCCCCTCCCCGCTGGGCGCCGTGGCGCCGCAGACCAGCAGAGACGCCCTCT
>Ga0081478_148790_pt1 | contig 15957 bp, 15 predicted proteins | sample OctSprmetagenome_FD_70983 | JGI IMG/M metagenome (GOLD analysis project Ga0081478, IMG submission 70983) | Hot spring and microbial mat streamer communities from Octopus Spring Streamers, Yellowstone National Park, USA - T=80-84 v2 (version 2) | ecosystem: Environmental > Aquatic > Thermal... | reverse complement strand
TATGACTACGTGATTAAGGTGGTCACCCAGAAGGGTACCGAGTTCGCGGTTACGGTCACCGCCTCGTAAAAGACTCCCTCTTTTTTCCCATGTCTGTTTCTCTTTTCCGGGGTTTGGAGCTTGTGGTTGGCGCTATTTTGCTTGTTGTTGTGGTGGTAGTTGGGGTCAGTGCTACGTAGTACGTCGCAACTGGCGAAGCTGGCAGACGTGGCTGAGGGATTGATTAGATTCTTGCAACTGAGGAGAGACAGTGTTCCAGTCGCTTGCTCAATTCTCTTTTTCCTCAACTATTTTGAACCGCCTCCCAACATCCGTGGATATGGAACATGGGAAAGCTGGAGGAGGGAGTGTGGCTTCCCTGCGCATTCGGTCTGGCGTGGCCTCTGTGGCTGGCGAGGATTAGCGCTGAGGTGAGGGTGTGCAGCGCCAGTGCTCTGTGGGTGAAGTAGGCGCCTCTTGGCCTGCCTTCGGTGCCGCTGGCGTAGCCTATTGCGGCGGCTGCGTCCTCGCTGGTTTCTGGGAGCGGCTTTGGCTGTTCTTGTTTTATCACGTCTTCTATTGCGTCTTTTGCGGCTGGGCCGAGCCCGTCTAAGATCTGTATGAGAGCTGGACGGTTTTTAGGCGGGGTTTGAGCTTCTCCACGAGCGGCGCGAAGTCTCTGTGGTAGATCAGCGCCTTGTCTCTGAGTTTATTGTTAGGCTGTGTCCTCCGGGGCCAGCCTCACGTTGAGGAGGTGGAGGACCCACTCCGGGGACGGCCCAGCACAGATCGAAGTGCCAAATGATGTTCCAGTCGAGCGCCTTAAAGGGCAGAAGCGTGGGCAGGTCTTCCCTCATCAGCGCCTTGGGTGGGGGCTGTGGGACTGCTCAGGCCAGCACTGTGGGCCACCCGCCTTCCTACTGCATATAACACGTTTTTAGCTTTCACCTTACCCACGCCTAGAAGCGGTGCCTACGAGCCAAATTGAGCCTTCTAAAAGTTGAACCGGTTAAGGGTAGCTGAAGCTTAAGTTGAGCCACGGAAAAACATACATTGAACCACAACACGCTTCAGCTGGGGCATCCCCTGGATCTTCGCCTTGTTGAGGTGGCGGCAGGTCTACCCAGGCCGCTTCGACCCGAATCACACGGTGAAGCTGGTCGCGGAGGAGGTCAAGGCGCTGGCGTGCCCACCATGTTGTACATGTTGCTGACGGCCCCGGAGTTGCCGAAGCATCTGGCGAAGATCAGAGAGGTTAGGTCTATCTTCGTGGTCGGCGGCGCCGCGTTGCCCAAGGAGCTGGCTGGGAAGGCCCATCAAAACAGTTCAACACGTGCTGTGGCGCCTTAATGCATCGTTGAAATTAAACAAAATTTAGAAATTAGGCTTAGGCCTGCCAGGTCTCCGTTTCTGGAGGAGGTGCTTGAGGAGGTTTCTAGGCGCGGCGTTTTGCGGGGGCCTGTGGATTGGGTATTCCCGGCGTGAGTGCTGTACGTCGAATACGCGGCGCAGAAAATCGCCGAGACGTTTCCGTTGTCGGAGGAGGAGAAGAGACAGCTCTTCCACTTCAGATATACGCTAAAGCGGCTACTGCGGGAGGCGCAAAGGCAGGCAAAGGCGAAGTTGACCGCGATATACAACGCCATTATGGAGGACAGTTACAGGATTGAGGGGCAGAGACTGTATGCGCCGGACGGAGCGTGGATGTACGTAAGAGAGGGGTCCACTCCACATATTCTGATCCACGGCGTAAGCGCCTTGGCGCGTTTTCCCGACTTGCTGAAGCTTCTGCAGGAATAGCTTGAGCCGTTCCAGCTGGGCTGGAGGGCGAGCGATGAGGGCGAGATGGGCAGCCGGCCCGACATGGGCACTACGCATCCTTGGCAGGTGTTTGCATGGACTGCGACGAGATGCGGAAAGCTTTACATAAGCGTCGATTTAGCCAACTTGACGCGCGACGGGGCGAGTGTACGCATATCAAGGCTAAGAGCTAGAGGCAGAGGTGGAGCAAGAACGAAGCTATCGACCTCGTCGTAAGCCACCTCAAGCGTTGGGGGTGGGCCCCCTCCTCGCCGCGTGGCTGGGGCACGGGGAGGTCGAGCAGAGGGATATGTTGCGCGGCGGTTACAGGTTTGTTGTTGCGGCTAAGGAGCCTTGGAGCTGGGCAAGAACATAGGCGCAAGAGAGACCCTCGTAGCCCCTGGCAATGAGGCGTTTGTAAAGCTTAGAGAGGCGGCGGGCGTATACGGCGAACTGCTGGATCTGCTGAGGGCCCACAAGCGGATCATCGTGAAGCTGACCGCAGACGACAGTTTTAGAACCGCCTACAAGTTGAATAGAAAAAGGAGCATAGACATCCTCAGAGAGGCGTATGGGCTTAACAACGGCGAAAACTCTACAGAGCAGTTTTCACAAGTAGGCAGGAAGAGGAGGGGAGCAGTGGTCGTGGCAGTCGTCGTGATGCATCTCTATCTGAAGAGCGGTAGAGGCGGCTCGCTCTTGGTCAGATGCGACTTCCGCGACTTAGGAAAGGCGCTCTCCATCGCCGAGAGACTTGAATCGGCGGGGCTCAGGCCGAACGTAGCACCCGCGGGTTCCTACTACATGGTGTATATAGCCACGGCTGACCTCCCAAAACTCGCCGAGAAAGACGACACAGTCAGAAAAGCCATAGCGCTTTACCTCGCCGAAAAGGCGAAGAGTGGAACGCCGAGGCAGAAGGAAATCGCTAGGAAACTCCTGCAAAGACGCCCCCCTTTTCTATCCTCTCAATCGCCTCACCGCTTTCTCGACGTCGCCATGCGTTAGCCAACGCCGAGCTTGGTCGATATATGGATATGCAGAACCGATGACAACCAATGGAATTCAGTCAATGTTTGGTCAGATCGCGCCGACGACAACCAGAAGAACCCGTGGACAAGTCAGGTGGGAGCTCTGCATATTTTTGAAAGACGCCGAGGATCCACCCTCTGATGTCCCCCACCACGTAGCCGTCTCCCGCCTTCACCACTGCCACGGCGCCGTAGTAGGGGTCAGACCGCCAACGTTCTACGCGGCAGGTCACGGCTGGGCGGCAACTCTTTACTGACCTCCTCCCCGAGGGGCACCCGCCCCTCGGGGAGGCGCTCTCGTCCCGCCTTCATAGGCCCCTCTGGCGGGGGTCATGGGGGCGGCCCGGGCCAGCACCGCGGGCCACTGGGGGCTGGCCTTCAACGATCTGAGCGACGCCCAGACAGCGCGTGCGACGAGCCACGGCACAAGCAGATTTCTCCTCTTCGCGAAGTCTCTCGGCACGAGCCCTCCTCCCTTCTCCAGTCTCTTCTTCGTCTCTTTCAGATCCCACCACACGCCCTTCACCCACCCCGCGGGGGTGGCTCTCCACAGCATGTTAAGGACGGCTACCACATCTCTATCCACGACATGGCCGCGGGGACAGTGCAACACATGCCAATCGCCGCCGTTTTTCAGCAAGGCGAAGTGGATGGGGCACAACCTGCTGTTGCGATACGGCGAGACGTAGAAAACCACGGAGCCGACCTCTCTCGCCTTGTCATCCACTGTCCCTATGAGCTTTCTAAACGGCGTCTGCTTGATGCGGTGTCTCAGTTCTCTCTTCTCCACTTTCTTCTTCTCAACACCGATCATCTCCTCTTGCGGGTTTTTGCCAAGCTCCTCCGTTATAACCACGGCTGGGCTCCTCGTAATCTCGCAGACGATCTGCTTTATGCGGCCCTCCTTCCGTCTCTTCTCGCGGAGTTTCTTCACGAATTTTCTAAACTACCTGGTGTCTGCAACGTTCTGCCTCCGCTCATCCTTGTCTCTCCCGGCGTATGGATATCTGCGCTTGAGCTCCTCCAGCTTTGCATTTCTAACGGCCTCGTATCTCTTCACGAGAAGGCCGAAGTCGGTCCTTATCAAGTACACGGCGGGGTTTATGTACTGCCTATTCCAGCTGGCGATTCTGTCCACAGTCGCCAAGAGACTCAACCTGGCGACTGCTACCGAGTTTTCGTTTACGTCGAAGGCGACAGCCTCCTCCGGAGGCTCCCTCCTGGGCGCCACGTCGAAGACGAATATTGCATACCACCTGCCCCTCCGCTGTTTCAGCACCAGCGTGGAGGCGAGCTCAGCCTCTCTGCGCAGAACTCTCCACCAATACAGCCAGAGGCGTCTATGCGGCTTTATCCTAACCTCCCTCCTCCCGCCTGGGAGAGACAGCGCCAGCCAGACGGGAGCCGCGGAGCCGACGGCCTTCTTATAGCTCCAGCTGTCCTTGGCGAATCTTATCAAAACCCGCCGAACCTCTGGACGGGGTTTGTGGACTCGGCCGCTTCTCTTCAGCGCGAGAAACGACTTGCCGGTCTCCACGCCTTGGTTCATCACTTGTTGAACCAAGGGCGGGCAAGAGGTACAGCTCTCTGAAGCGGTGGTACAGCTCGCTGTACTTCTCATTTTCCAGCGTCCCCCTCTCGGCGACTTATGCCGCAACTTCCTCCACGATGCGGCGGTATGGCTCCTCTACGGCATAGAGCTCAGACGGCGGGCGCTCAAGCTCTACAGCAATAGCTCTCCTCACCTTTTCCATGTCCTCACCACCCATAAAAACCTTGATGAACTGGCACTCCGCCCTAAAGGGCGACGTGATACTCTTTAATAAATCTGTAGAGCCAGAGACATGCTTAAGTTAAGTAAAAACCCGTCTTTAATACGGCTGAAGACCCGGGGGGAGTCCATATGCCCCATAAGCAAGACCGTGGACTCCTTTGAGGTGACCCTTGAGTACATCCCGCGGGGGGCCGGCCTGGCCATAGAGGAGTTTAAACGGATGGTAGACAGCTACCGGGGGAGGGAGATGCTACACGAGGAGGTAGCGGTGGACCTCATGGAGCGGGTAAAGGCCGCAGTGAACCCGCCCTACGTGAAGGTGGTCCTCAAGTCGTACTACATAGGCGTGGAGATCGAGGTGGTGGCTGAGTCAGGCGGCGTACAGCCCCTCTACATCTAGGGCTGTCTCCACCTCGCCAGCTTGAATAAGAAGTAGAGGCCGAGGGCGCTTTGGAGGGCTAGGGCGACGGCGGCGGCTGACGTGAGGTGTGGGCCGTAGTGAATTAGGCCAGTGGCGTCGTGTATGATCACAGCTACGGCGCCTGTGGGGAGGACTATGCCTAGGTAGGGGGTTGGTAGGTGCGTCGCTGGATAGTAGACTGGAGCCCCCACTGTGAACACCGCAGAGAGGATCTGGGGAAGAGCCCAGGCGTACCTCATGTGTTTGATTAGGCCGGCTAACGTGAATCCTATCCCTGCCGAGGCTAGCCAAAGCGCCGTAAGGGCGTAGAGAGACGCAGGCGTCAATATCCACAGCCCGAGCCACAACACGACGGCGAGATAAACCACCAACGTGGGGAGGGCGAAGACGAAGGCGCTAAGCGCCAGGCCCAAGGCGTAGCCCGCCGGCGAGACGGGGGCGGCGGCTAACATGCTCTGGTACTTTATGCCGAGGCGGTAGTAGGTGGCGTCTCCGATTAGTCCAATGCCGTTTGACGCAATTGTCCAGATGAAGCCCCCCACTAGGCCCCACCTAAGTCCTTCGACTCCGCCGTATATCGCCAAAACCACGAGGAACGATACTGGGCTGACGGAGCCGCCGATTATCCAAATCCAGCCGCGGGTCGCCGCTATCCAGCCGTTTATCCAGGCTATCACCAAGGCGTCTCTAATCGTCTTCATACCCCTCCTCACTCTCCTCTATAGCCCCCACCGTAAGCAACACGTAATCCTCCAGCGACTTAGGCCTAACCACCACCTTGGCGCCGTCTAGCGAAAGGGCCTCAGGTGGCTTCTCCACATAGTAGAGCCTCCTGTCGCCTATCTCCACGACGGCTTTGCTGTCAGCTGGTCGGCCGTCGGCTCCGTATACCTCCACCACGTATCTCCCAGGCACCTTCTCCATCAGCTTGTCCGGCGAAGCGAAATCCACCACGCGTCCCTTGTTGAGGACCAGGACGACGTCGCTTAATGCCGCCGCCTCCTCCACGTAGTGGGTGGTCAAAACCACAGTCGCCCCGCGCTTCTTGAGCTCAGACACGGCGTTCCACACAAGCCTCCTGGAGTAGACGTCTAGGCCCGTGGTGGGCTCGTCGAGAAATACCACCTCGGCGTCCGCGGCAAACACCGCGGCGACGAGAACCCTCCTCTTCATGCCGCCCGAGAGGGCGTCCACCTCCCTGTTTCGGACCTCCCAAAGCCCGAACACCTGCAGAACCTCCCTTGTCCGCCGCCTCGCCTCCCTCAGCGAGAGGCCGCGCATGAGCAGATAGCTGAGGACGAACTCATACGGCGTCAGGAAGTCTATAGGCCGGCTCTCTTGGGGCACCGCCGCTATTACCTTCCTCACCTTGTCCGGCTCCTTCACCACGTCGAACCCAGCCACGAGGGCCCCGCCCTCGCTGGGCATAAGCTCTGTTGTCAATATCCTCACCAGCGTCGTCTTGCCGGCGCCGTTGGGCCCCAGAACCCCCAGCACGACGCCTCTCCCCACCTCAAAAGCGACGCCCCGCAACGCCCAGAAATCGCCGTATCTCCTCCCAACGTCTTGACACACAATCACTCGTGTACTTCCGGTTCCTCCTTAATAAATCTTGAAACTTTTAAATAGCGGAGAGAAAAGCCGCCTATGAGAACTGTCGCCTACGTGCTGAGCGCGGTTGCTTTGATACTCGGCGTGGTGTACATGATAAGCACCTTATCAACGCCGTCGCTCGACCCGCTGATCTACGCCCGCGACCTCGCCACATCCATTGCCGCCATCGCTGTCGGCGTAGCGGCTCCCATCCTACTCAGGTAGTTCTCCGCCGCAGAGGCCGCCTAGGCCATATAGACCCTCCGCCGGGGGTCCGTGGGGTCCACCACAGACCGGACGAGCCCAGCCGACCTCAGCCTCTCCAAGGCGTGCCGTACCGTGCGCGGCGAGAGGCCCGTCAGCGACACGATCTCCGAAGCCGTCAAGGGCCCTCTTTCCTCCAGGATCTTCCGCAACAGAAGAGCGCTTGGGGGCAACCGCGGCGTCGGGCCCTCCCTCTGAACCCGGATAAGCAACTTGGCGGTCCCCGCGTGCCTCACAACCGCCGAGTCGCGGTACTTGACCCTCTCGGCGCCGTCTCCAATTAGCAGTATGTCGGACCTGCTCCTAGCCCCCCGTAGCTCCACCTCGGCGTCGGCCGGGAAGACGTGCGGCGGCCTCCTCAACATGGAGTTCACAGGCACCACCTCCACCACCCAGGCGCCGGGAGCAATGACCGCGCCCCCGGCAGAGAGGGCGTAGGCCGTGGAGCCCACCGGCGTCGACACTAGACAGCCGTCTCCCATGTCGTTGAAGACGAAGACCCCGTCTACATAAAGCGAGTACCTCACCAGCGCCGCCGGCTCCGCGGCGAGTAGAGCCACCTCGTTTATGGCCACGACCCGTTGCCCCCCGCTCTCGGCCACCAGCCTCATGGCGTCTACAGCCTTGAACTCCAGCTCCGGCAGAAGCGGCAGCTCCCTCAGCTCCATCGCCGCCAGCTTGGCGTCTACCCCCGGCGGCGAGACGCCCAGGACGGGCCTATCCTCCGTCCTCAGCGCCCTCAAGATGTCGCGGTCGCGTCCATACACCGCCACCACGGCGGCGCCCCTCCGCACCTCCACCCCAACGCGTCTCAACGCCTCGGCCAACACGGAGCTGTCCGTCTCCACCTCCGCGACTTTCACACCTCCTTTACCTGTATACACTTAAAAATTTGCCGAGTCTCCCAGCTCCGCGCCGTTTATAGGTACAAGTTTTGACTTGTATACACTTTTAAAAAGGGCCGAGCCCCCTCTCATGGTCTCCGAGAGGAGGCTCATAATCATCTCCGGCGTCGGGTGGCTTTTCGACGCCATGGACGTCCTCCTCCTCTCCTACCTGCTGTTAGCTGCCGCGCCCGAGCTTAAGATGGGCGTGTCCGAGCGTGCGGCGGTGATTCTGGCCAACAACCTCGGCATGTTGATAGGCGCCTCGCTCTTCGGAAGGCTTTCAGACGTGGCGGGGCGGAGGGCTGTGTTTATGACTACCTTGCTCCTCTACAGCCTCGCCACCGGCGCCACAGCCTTTGTGCGGAGCCACTTGGAGCTCGGCGCCGTGCGGTTCGTCGCCGGGCTTGGCCTTGGGGGAGAGCTGCCAGTGGTGGCGTCTTACGTTTCGGAGCTGTCGCCGCCGGAGAGGAGGGGGAGGAACGTGGTGCTTTTAGAGAGCTTCTGGTCTCTGGGCGCCTTGGCGGCGGCCGCCGTCGCCTACTTCCTCTTCCCGGCCCTCGGCTGGAGAAACGCCATGTTGTTGCTTGCCGCCACGGCGCTCTACGCCGCGGTGATCAGGGGGACCCTGCCGGAGCACAAGCCGCAGAGGAGGGCGGCGCTGAGCATATACGCCTACTTCAGGCGGCTCGCCCCGACGTGGTACATCTGGTTCGCCTTGGCCTTCGGCTACTACGGCATCTTCCTCTGGCTACCAACCATCTTGGTGCGGGAGCGGGGGCTCACCGTGCTCCAGTCCTACGAGTTTATGCTGGTCACCACGCTGGCCCAGCTACCTGGCTACTTCGCCGCGGCTCTTCTTGTGGAGCGCGTCGGCAGAAGGCCCGTCGCCGCCGTCTTCTTCGCCGCGTCGGCCCTCTCGGCCCTCGCCTTCGCCTACAGCCAAGGGCCGGCTCAGCTGTACCTCGCCGCCTTGGCGCTGAACTTCTTCAACCTCGGCGCCTGGGGCGTGGTCTACGCCTACACCCCAGAGCTCTTCCCAGACCACGTGAGGGGGGCCGCCACGGGCTCCGCCGGCTCGGTGGCGAGACTGGGCATGATACTAGGCCCCATGCTCTACCCAGCCATGGGCCTCTCGTCGCTACTGGCCGTCACGGCGCTGTGGCTCTCCGTGCCGATCGCCGTGTATGCACTGCCGGAGACCAAGCACCGCCGCGCCGCGGAGGACACGACCTCCAGAAGCGCCTACCCGCCGTCGGGAAGCCCCTCGTAGACAAGCCGCCCACACAGCCACACTCTAGGCGCATAGCATGCCTGCACACGACTCGCCCTCTCTGCGTATTCGCTTAACCTTAGCTCTGTACATCGTTTTCAGCGGCCGTACAGCTCGTTGCACTTTTCCTTCTCCAGTGTCCCCCTCTCTGCGACGTAGGCGGCTACCTCCTCCACGATGCGGCGGCACGGCTACTCTACGGCGTATAGCTCGGGCGACGAAAGCCGAAGTTTGGAAGAGGTTTAGAGCTTGGTGTAGAAGTCTCTCTTCTCCTCTGGCGTGCAACCGCCCTTCGACTCGCAGTACCGCTGTATCTGAGACAGCTTCTAGTTCACCTCGTCAAATTTGCCCTTAGCCAGGTCGTCGGCGACTAGGTCGCGGAGCTCCTTCGGCGCCTTCTTCCGCCAGCTCTCTGATGATGGAGTCTGCGTCTACTACAATCCTAAGTTCTGCTCTATGTACCTGCGGCGGAATTCATCATCGGCGCCCGCCCTGGCGAGCCAGTCGTCTACGCGCTTGACCTCCTCAGCCACGTCTTTGGCATACGTGCCGAAGTCCTCCGCCAGCCTCGTGGCGACTTCATGCGGCAGTCTGTACCTGATGGAGACCTCCACCGCAACGGCGTCGGGCTCGGCATAAAGCCCTCCGCAGACAAAGTGGAGGTGGTAGAACTGAAGTACCGGTACAGGAGGAGGTCATCCGACAGAAAATAGAGTCGTTGCTGAAGTAATTAACCAACCCCTTTTTCCTCCCATGTAAATCATCAAATTGAGACGCATCTTTTGCTCACATGGTGACGACCGTGCCGCTGGGGCCTTCAGGCCCCCTCCTCTGTTCTGTGGAGGGGGTGATGGGCTCAAGAACCCGTCTGACCCTTCTCTCTTTTTTTGTTTTACCTTATATTTTTCATTCTGCGTAAAACGCAGAGGGCCGTTCCTCGCCGTCCGAGACGGAATTTGCAGATGTCTTAGGCCCATAGCGGTCTCGCTCATGGAGTGTCTGACGTAAACGCTGTGAAAGCGTCTCTTACGTGTGGAAAAGGTTGGCATGACGGTGCACTTCTACAAACAAATCTCTGAGGTGTAAAAACAGAGCGGATTAGAGAGGTATCAGATGTGTGCACTGGTAGAACTGCTCGGCGGCTTCGAAGAGCGGCCTCGGGTTCCTCTTCACGGCGGCGAGCCACTCGCGGAAGAAGTCTACGCCTTCCTTGTGAACCTCGATAACAACGGCTGGCCGTGTTTTGAGAACCAATATCACGCCTTCTGGCATGATTCCCTTAAGCAATGGTTCGGCGACAGTTTGTGGGCACACCGTAACGATGAAGTACTACCCGTCGAAGTCCACCTCGAAGGCGAAGACGCCGTACCGCGTCGCATGGGGGACGATGTACCACGGCCGCCCAGCGTAGTCCTCAGCCGGGGCGAAGGACGCGTCGTACGTGTTTGGATAGAGCAGATGGAAGAACCAGCGGGATCCCTTAAACGCGGCCAGGTAAGGCACGGCGTAGTATCTTATCTTTTCGATGCCCAGTTCCATGTTAATACGCGCCCACATCCGCATGTAGAACCGAGCGTTGCGTCTGTCTTTCGGCTAGGGGACGAAATCGTACGACTGAAAAAGCCGCGGTGGCGGGCTGGCGTTAGCTCTGCGCGTTCAGCTTCTTTATCGTGCCATCTAGGGCGGCGTACGTTAGGACGTAGCCCACGGCGGTGAGGATCCTGCCCAATCTGGCCGCGGAGGCCGCGGCCAGCCAGAGCGGTTCGGCGGATGCTGAAAGTGCGCCCAGGATGAGGAGGATCGCCGCTACCGCGTATAGGGGGTTTCGGTATTTTCCGCACAGCTTGAAGCCGCCGACCACAAAGGTTAGTACGTATCCCGTAAAGGCGATTATGCCGCCGATGAGGAACGCCCCAAAAAAAGTGAGAGCGCCTATTACGGCGCTCCTCATAGGCGGGGAACCCGCCTCAACAACGAGTCTGGCCATCAATATGGTAAGTCCCACGAGCGTGAGCAACGCCAATATGGCAAACCCCACGAGCATGAGCGTGGTGCCCGTGTAGCATACGCGGAACCGGCTGTCCGCCTCGGAGAGCTGGCGCATGCCAAGGCGGATCTTCCAAAAGACCGCGTAGAGAAACGCAACGATAATGGATGGCAGAAGGGTGAAGAAGACCATAATTCCAACCGAGGGAGAAACGTGTGTGAACACGGCAGGCGCGAACTCCACAACCGCAATCAGCATGGCCATTGCGGCGGAGAGGTAGAGGAAGCCGCTCCGAAGCGTCTCCAGCGCCGACGTCTCCGCGTCCCGCACGTGGCATCAGGAGGGTCTTAATATAAGTTTTTACGAGTAGCAACGCCTTTATGGCGGACGCTCTCCCGCCTCGTGCAACCTGACATCTGCTGTGGAAGATGCCAGACGGGCGCCTAAAAATGTCAAGAGAATATTTGACAGGAATTTCCTTACAGGGATAATTACACCTGTGAGTCAATCCCTGTAGGCGGCGGATGTAAGAGTTCCGCCGCCGAGCGCCAGATGTGGTTCTTTATTGTTGGTTCTCCACATGCCGCCATGCTTAGGGTAGCAGTATTGGTTCTGTGGGCGGCGGCGCTGGCATTTGCGGTGGTTCTGCCCACTGAGAGTGGCGACGCGTTCTACTTCGCCTTCGGCGGGCAGGCCGGGGCGGTTAACGCCTACGGCCAGAGGCTGTGGGCGGTGCCAGGTGAGCTCAACGCAAGCGACCCGATGGGCTCCTGCCTGGCAACTGCACACCGCCTGTTCAACGGGACGCTGTTCCTCGGCACCGCCGTCACGCTCTACACTGCAGACGGCAGATTCCTCTGGACTACAATAGTCAACATCAACGCCACGGTCCTCGCCACCAACTGCGTAGAGGCGGCCATAGGCGGCATTTATTGTCGAGTGGCGGCCCCCTCCGGGGAGAGGTTGGCGGCGTTACGGTTCCGGCTGAAGGCAAATTGCGTCTCCGAGCCATGTAACCGCCTCCAGGTACAGATCGCTGTCGGGTTGTTGTATGCTAACACACAACAGTTGAGAGGGTGAGAAAAAAGGGATGTCTCTTCGAGATTTTTTCGGCGGCCTCACTCTCTCTCGGCGTGCCGTTTTTGGCCTTTTCGGCAAGGTACAGTGCTATGGTTTTTCTGATGACCTCATCTCTCTTCGCCAGCTTCAAGAGGTCGGCCGTGGCAATGTACACCATGTAGTAGGAGCCTGCAGGTATTACGTTCGGCCTAAGCCCCGCCGATTCAAGCCTCTCGGCGATGGCGAGCGCCTTTTCGACATTGCGGACGTAGCGTCTGGCCATGAGCGAGCCGCCTCTATTGTTGTGAAGGTGCAAGTACATTACGACGCCTGCTACAACTATTGCGTCTCTCCTTTGTATGTCTGTCTCCGAGAACTGCTCTGTAGGGATTTCGCTGTTGTTATGTTTATACGTCTCTCTGAGAATGTCTATGTTCCTTTTTCTATTCAACTTGTAGGCGGTTCTAAAACTGTCGTCTGCGGCCAGCTTCACGATGATCCACTTGTGGGCCCTCAGCAGATCCAGCAGTTCGCCATATACACCCGCCGCCTCCCTAAGCTTTACAAACGCCTCCTTGCCCGTGGCAACCAAGACCTTCTCCGCGCCTACCCTCTTGCCCAGCCTCCAGGGCTCTTTAGACACGATTGTCAATACATAATCGCCGCGCAATGCCCTCTTTCGCTCGGCTCCCCCATCTCCTAGCCATGCAGTGAGGATGGGGCTCCACTCCCCGTTCCCGAAGTGGCTTGCGATGAGGTCTATGGCTTCGTTCTTGCCCCACTTCTGCTTCCAGCTTCTTGCGATGATGCGCATCATTATGCTTCCCCCTCGCGCGTCAGGTTGGCCGAGACGATGCGCACGTAAAGCTCTCCGTATCTCACCGCAGTCCAGGCGAACGCTTGCCAAGGCTGTGTGATGCTCATGCCGGGGCGTCCGTTCTTCTCATACTCATCGCTCGCCCGCCACCCTAGCTGAAACAATTCGAGCTTCTCTTGAGGCAACTTCAATACGTCTGGGAAATGCATTACGGCACTCACGCTGTAAATCGAGATGCGCATTGTTTCATTGACATACATCCATGTCCCATCTGGCGCATACAGTCTCTTCCCCTCCAACCTGCAGGTGCCTTCAACAACGGCCTTGTACAGCGACGTCAGCTTCTCCTTCGCCTGCGTCCACGCCTCTAGCAGAAGCCGCTTCATCGCGTCTCTGAAGTCAAGGAGCTGGCTCCTTTCTTCCTCCGATAACGGAAACGTCTTTATGATCTCCTGCGTCACGTATTCGACGTACAGCATCCACGCCGGGAAGACCCAGTCCACGGGCCCCCGGAGGACGCCGTGTTTAGGAGCCTGCTCAAGCACCTCTTCAATAGTCGGCGGCTTCTCGAGCCTCAGCGCGAGCTCTAGACGTTGTTTAATTTCATTTACTAGCTCCATAACGCGTTAAACGACGCGGCGCATGTTGAACTATCCTATCCATGTCTTTTCTTTTTGCTTCGCTATATAAGCCTTCCCCCAGCTCCCGCGCGGCGCCCCTCCACGCCGCTAGCCGCCCACGCCAGCGACGAAACCGCCTCTAACACAGGCGCCTCCACCACAGCCCGCACCCCCACCTCCCACAGAAACTCCCAAACCTCCCTCACCCACTTCAATAAAGTATCTAGGCGGTAGCCAGACCCCTCGAGCACTAAGACCAGAAACACACCTCCCAAGACCCCATATTTAACAGCTTTAAGCCGCCCTCTGCGCGCGATATGCCGTGGACAGCCGCGTCGAAAAAGTTTATAAGCAAGGCCGGAGTGTTATATGTGCTGAGGCAGGCAGCTTTTGGCCTTCTTCTCTTTATGCTGGCGCTCTTAGTGGTTGCCGGGTGGCTTGAAGTGTGGGACGTCGCCTTGAGGCTGGGGGATGCCTACGCCGTGTCCGTCATCTGGGATGTCTTCGGCCCAGACGCATACCGCGAGCTCGGCAGACTGCTGGAGAGCCGCGGCTACAGCCACCAGCCGGTGGGCGGCGTCCCAGGCGGCGTAGTTGTATACGGCGACGTACGCCCCATAGCCGAGGAGGTCGTGCAGTACGGAGGACCCATCACCGTCTACACCAGAGACTTCTACATCCCTCTCTGGGGGCCCGCGGGCGTGGGCGTGGCGAGCCTTGCCGCGGCCCAGCTCTTCACGGCTCTGATCTCCGCCGCCTTGCTGGTTGTTGCTTGGTACGTCTTCTCCAGGAAACTGTTGAGGTTCCCCGCGGCGCTTTTAATCGCGGCGCTCCCCACGGCGCCTGCCCTCCTAGAGACGCAACGCCTAGCCTCCGCTGGTCAGTTCGACAAGCTCGCCGTCTTCCTTGGGGCCGCGGTGCTTCCGCCCACGCTCCTCGTCTGCGGGCTCCTCCTGTCGCGTCTCGGGAGGCGGTAACGAAAAGCATATATGTAGCCCGCGCTGTGGAGTTGTGGGCATGGAGCTGGATTGGCAGAGGCTTGAGGAGGTGGTGACGAGGGCCGTACTGAGGGCGAGGTCTGAGGAGATGAAAGAGGTGGCCGAGGCCCTGAAGCTCCTCGCCAGCTACATGAAGGAGGGCTTCGAAAAGACGTTCAAAACCCTTGAAGAGCACACCAACATATTACAACAGCACACCAGTTTATTACAACAGCATTCCAAACTATTGGAAGAACATTCTAAACTGCTGGAGAGGCATGAGAAAAGGCTGGAAGAGCTGGCTAGGGCTTTGGGCGAGCTCAAGGTGGCTGTGGGCTCCATGGGGAGGAGGTGGGGCAGGTTTCTTGAGAGGACTGTTCTGGAGCTTTACCGCCACGCGCTGGAGGAGAGGGGGGTGGAGCCCGGGAGGGTGGAGAAGTTCGTTTACACAGACGTAGACGGGAGGTTCTACAGGAGGGGCGCCAGGATTGAGGTGGACGTGTACATACACGACGGGGGGATGTACCTGGTGGAGGTGAAGTCCCACGCCGAGCTCGACGACGTGGAGTGGTTCTACGAGAAGGCCGGTATAGTGGAGAAGATAATGGGGAGGAAAGCCGCCAAGCTCATCATCGTCGCCGTTAATATAGACAAGGAGGCGCTACAACGAGCCCAGGAGCTCGGCATAGAGGCGGTATACGGAGCAGTCATAGACTGACCTCCTCCCCGCCCTAAAGGGCTAGACTTTATTTGCAACTACACCAGCTCCTCTAGCCGCCTCCCCGCGCTTTCTACGCCTTTGACGTACCAGAGGGCGGCCACGGCCGCTCCGAGGGCCCACAGGGCTGTGAGTAGCGCGAAGAAGGGTCCGGCCCCGAGGACCCCCTCTGTGAAGACCGCCGCAGCGTTTATGAGCCAGGCAGACGCCGTGACTATGCCCACCGCCGTTGAGCGCACCGCCGTGGGGAAGAGCTCAGCCTCCAGCACGCTGACGGCGGCCCAGGCCCACTCGGAGAACACCAAGTTTAGAAACAGCACCGCGAGGTACAGCTGGGCGGCCGCTCCGTGGACCGCGGCCAGGGCGATCGCCGTGGCTAGGCCGCCCACGAAGGCGGAGAGGAATGCTAAACGCCTAGCGCGGTCTATGAGGGGCAGAAGGAGGAAGGCGCCTACCGCCGCGCCTGCGTTGGCGGCGGCGACGTTGAGGGGGGCCAGCTCGGCGCCGTAGGCGAAGCCAGGTGCGTAGGGGAGGTAGTAGGCTGCTATGTTGTAGGTGAGGAGCTGGGCGGTGAAGGCGGCGGCGAATACGGCGACGCGGCCCCAGTAGCCGCTCAGCGACTTCCTCTCTTCCTCCCTCGGCGGAGGCTCCACGCCGTATTTCTTCACCAGCGCCTTGGCCTCGGCCTCTCTGCCTCGGGCCGCCAGCCACCTGGGGGACTCTGGGATGTGGAGCCTGGCGACGGGGACCCAGGCGGCTG
>Ga0081478_134474_pt1 | contig 15981 bp, 13 predicted proteins | sample OctSprmetagenome_FD_70983 | JGI IMG/M metagenome (GOLD analysis project Ga0081478, IMG submission 70983) | Hot spring and microbial mat streamer communities from Octopus Spring Streamers, Yellowstone National Park, USA - T=80-84 v2 (version 2) | ecosystem: Environmental > Aquatic > Thermal... | reverse complement strand
GAGGAAGGCGAGCCCGAGGACCAAAGTCGCACCGAGGTACCCTGTCGCTAGCCCCCTGCGGTCGGCCTTCGCCGACGCTAACGCTAGCACCACGGTGAGGCTGCTCGTCAGGAGGATGAAGGTGTTGGTGGCGCCGTGCCATACGTCGAGCATCTCCCCTGGTGCAGGCCAGGTGCTGCTGGCAGCCCGGACGTAGAGGTACGCCGAGATCAGGATCCCGAAGAGCGTCACCTCGGAGGCTATGAAGGTCCACCAGCCGAGTTTGACCCTGTCCACCTTCTCGAAGGGCCACCGCTCGCCGAAGGGCTCCTCGTGGGCGATGAAGCGCTCCCTCGCCCATCCGACGACCGAGATCGCGAAGACGATCAGGCCCGGTATCAAGAGCAGCTGATGGACCGTGAGGCCGGCCAGCGAGAGGAAGGCGCCCAGGCTCACCGCCAACGGGTAGACGGAGTAGTGCGTGGCCTCAGCCAGGTGATGGTGGGCTCCGTTGGTCGAGATGAAGGTCAACTTACCGCCGGAGAAGCTCGGTATGGCAGGGAAGTTGCCAGGTGATGGAGGCGACTCGGTGGCCCACTCGAGCGTGAAGGCTTCCCACGGGTTGTTACCGGCCGGCTTTCCGTTCCTGAGGCTGTAGAAGAAGTTCCAGAACATGATTAGGAACGAGAGCCCGAAGATCATGCCTCCAACTGTAGCGAGCTGGTGCCATATCGTCAGCTCAGGCTGATAGATGGGGACGCGCCTGGGCGTCTGCCATGCGATGAATAGGGGGAAGTAGAGGAGGTTGTAGCCGATCATCGAAGTGACGAAGTGGATCCTCCCCAACCTCTCGTCAAACATCTTCCCGGTCATCTTCGGGTACCAGTAATAGAGGCCAGCGATCAGGCCGAGGAGGCCGCCTCCGACCATGGTGTAGTGGAAGTGGGCGACGACGAAGTACGTCCCTCGGAGGATGTAGTCGAGGGCGTTGGAACCCAGGAAGACGCCAGTGATGCCGCCGACGATGAAGACGCCAATCGCTCCAACCGCAAAGAGCAACGGAGTGCTGACCCGTATCTTCCCCTTGGCGAGCGAGTAGATGTAGGCGAGGATTATCGCGTCGAAAGGTATCGAGATCGCTATCGTCGTGATAGTAAAGACCCTCCTGATGTCCTGGTTGATCCCTGTGTTGAACATGTGGTGGCCCCAGACCAAGAAGCTGAGGACGGCGACTATCGTCATCGCGATCATGACGGCGTTCCTTCCGTAGAGGTGCCTCCTCGTCGATGCCTGGATCACCTCAGCTATGACACCCAAAGCCGGGAAGAGGACGATGTAGACCTCCGGGTGTCCGAAGAACCAGAAGACGTGGTCCCAGAGCAGAGAGCCTCCCTCCGGGCTCGAAAGGTAGACCGTTCCGAGCAGCCTGTCGGAGGCGATCAGGATTATGCCGGCGAGGAGCGACGGGAACGCGTACAACATCATCAGAACCGTCAGCAGCACCGTGAACGTGAACATCGGCAACGCCCTTATCGTCAGCCCCTGGGCCCTCGACCTGAAGATGGTGACGACGAAGTTCACCGTCGAGACCGTGACCGATGCGGTCAGAAGCGCGAGCCCGAGGCCTCCTGTGTCCACGCCGACGTACGGTGAGAACTTCGAGGTAGTCAGGGGAGCGTAAAGCGTCCAACCGGCATCGATCGCACTGTCCTGGAAGAAGGATATGACGACTAGGATCCCTCCGAAGAGGTAGAGCCAGTAGCTGAGCGCGTTGAGCCTCGGGAACGCAAGGTCGCGCGCTCCGATCTGCAACGGGACCACGTAGTTGGCGAGGGCGAAGGCGAGCGGCGATATAACGAAAAGGACCATTATCAGGCCGTGCATCGTGATGGATTGGTTGTACTGCTGCGCGTTCAGCAGCGTGATCGACGGGTCAGCCAGCTGGAACCTGAAGAGGAGCGCAAGGATCCCGCCGACGACCAGGAAGTACAGCGAGGTGACGAGATAGAGTATTCCGATGTCCTTGTGGTCAGTCGTCGTTAGCCAGCGCCTTATCGAGGATGCGGGCAAATGATGGGCGTGCTCCGCCATCTCACCCACCTCCTTCATACCAGGACTTGAACTCCTGCTCGGTAACGGCGACTATCCTGCCAGTCATCACGCCATGCCCTGGGCCGCAGAGCTCGAAGCACCTGATCTCATATGTCCCAGGGACCTTGATGACGGTCCAGTAGGTGTTGATCTTGCCGGGTATCGCGTCTATCCCGACGCCCAACGAGAGGACGCCGAACTTGTGGAAGACGTCGCGACTGGTGACGTAGAACTTGATCGGTCTGTTGATCGGGACTTTCGCCTCGCCAAGCACCGTCTTTCCGTTGGGGTACGTGAACTCCCAGCCCCACCGGAACGCTGTCACGCGTATCTCGAGCGAGTCGGCCGGAGGCGTCTCGAGGTACGCTAGCGTCGAGAAGGTGCTGAAGATCAAGGTGACGACGACCACCGCACTAAGAACAATGGAGATCAGCAGCTTGTAGGGTAAGCCTTCCGAAGCGGGCAGCTCCCCCAGTTCGACGTCCTCGCCCTTGACCTCCTTCGCTCTGACATGCTTCACGAGGTGGTAGAGCATGTAACCCATTACGACCACGAAGACCAGAGTCCCCATCGTCAGGAACGTGTTGAAGAGGGAGTAGACGGCAGTGGCCGCCGTGCTCACCATCATTGAAGACTTCCACCGCTCACAATATTAACCCATAATTCGTAGTACAGGATGCGATTTCTGATATGTGTCAGATCGCTGCGCAGAATCCGGAATCCAAGTCAGAAGCTCGAAGCGATCTCATCCCACCGACTAACTGTCCATCCTACACATTTGAAGTGCCTCAGCCGGTGGTCTTTCCGTGTGCCTCCCTGTAGGACCGGACGACCCAGTCCTCGATCAAGGTGCAACCGATCGGGCTCACGCTCTGGTCAGGACCGCAGTTGGGGTTGTAGGGGCAGAGGGGGCAAGGGGCGCCGAAAAGCGGAGAGGGGTCGAACTTCTTGATCAGCGGTATCAGCTTGAGCGTCCACCTGTCCTTCGCCAGAACCCTCTCCCTCCTCACATATCCCTTCTTCTCCAGCTTGATCGCCAGCCTGGAGCCCACCCTGCTCGAGACGCCTAGCCTTTGCCAGAGCTCCGACTGGAGAATTCCCTCCTCGTTCTCCAAAAGAATTTTTATCGCTTGGTCCTCTAACCGGGCGAGCTTAGAGGTCTGCATTCTTCGCTCTACTATTGACGATAAGCCCGTCCTCTATATTTAAGATTTAAGTGATTTTCCTCGAACGGAAACGGTGCCGTCCCATACGCAAATCGACTAATCGGACTTGATCCAGAGTCCCGTAACCCTTTGCCCCAGATGCCGGTGATCACGACTCCCCTTTTCAGCCGAACAACCCATCACGTCGTCACTGTTCCCCAAGTGCTTCCTTGATCCTTTGGACGTGGGACTCCAATTGGCCGACGAGCTCAACAACTCGGGCCCTAACCGACCTGAGCTTCTCGACTTCTGAGGAGAGAACATCTACCTTCTCCTCGAGCTCCTTAACCCTGGCCCTGAGTTCCTCCAGCTCCTTCACGCGCTGGTCCTCGGCGAGCGTCTGTTGTACGCTCCTGAAGATCTCTGGCACCTCGATCTTGACGCCCTCCCTGACGAAGCGCTCGTAGGTCTCCCTGACCAGCTTCCCGGCCTTCGTCCTGCCGGAGAGGTGGGACCTGACCGTGGCCTCCGTCCTCCCGAGCTCCTCCGCTATCTGAGAGACCGGCATCTTGGCCCTCTCCCTGGCCAGCGCTGCAGCGGCTACCGCGAGGCTGTCGACCCACGTGAGCCTCCCCTCTGGGTTCCTCAGCTCCTCTATCGCCTCCTTGCTGAAGAGCGAAGCTATCAGGAGTGCAGCCTCAAGCCTGTGGATCTCCTCCCTTCCGACCGGAGACAGGGGCACCTCAGACATCTCCCTCACCCTCCGCTCTGACCTCCTCTACAACGGCACGCCCGGGCGCTGCGAACTTCTTCGTGCTGTGAACGACGATCCCGTTGTCCGTTATCTCGATCGGGTGCCTCGACATCGAGTGGGCGGTACCCCTCATCTTCCAGACGATGATGCTCCTCTTCAGCTCGCCGTTGATCTCGTCGAGGTCGAGCCTCACTATCCCGTCAGCCGCGTGCTCGACCCCCGGTCCACCGAACCCTCTCTCGGTCACGCTGACCTGCGATATCAAGATCGAGGTCACACCTATCCCGGAGAGGACCTTCTTCAGCTGGAGCACTATTCCCCTCGCGGCCGCTGGCTTCGTGATGTAGAGCGTGGTGACCGAGTCGATCACGCACCTCACAGCCCTCGTCTCCCGCAGGGCCTCCCTCAGGACGTCGACCAGTGCCATGTAGTCGTCGGGAGCCCTCACGACGTACCTCTCCCTCTTGGCAGCCTCTCCGATGCCGGCCGTGAAGGCGTCGACGATCGCGAAGGCTCCCTCCTTCTCGTACTCGGCGACGTCCCACCCGAACTGGGACATGGAGACCCTGACCTGGACCGGGTGCTCCTCCAGCGCCACCAGTACCCCAGGCTCCCCCCTCTTCAGGCCGTTGTAGAGGAACTGGTAGCCGAAGATCGACTTGCCAGTCCCAGGCCCTCCGCTCAGCAACACTACGTTGCGCTTCGGTATCCCTCCGTTGACTATCTCGTCGAACCCCTGGATGTAAGTCCTCACGCGTTCGATCGGCACATTACCACACCCACTGCGAATGTTGCGATCGCTCTGATTTCTTTCTTTCATCAACTGTATCGAGGACCTACTGCTGCCGTTCCCTTCCCTTCTTGGAGAGGATCTCGACCCAGGGGTTGTCCTTCAGGAAGCTCGGCAGTTCGAAGCCCTGCGATGTGTCTGCGGTAATGGAGGTGGGCCTCTCCACGGCTGGTGGGGGTACGGCCACCTGTTCCCTCGTAGCTAACGCGGACAGCTGCTTCGCAAGGGACTCGACTCGCGCCCTCAGAGCCTCCACCTCAACTACCAACCTCCTGAGGCCCTCGAGCGCTGCAACCCTCGACTCGAGCTCCTGAAGCCTCCTGAGGACCTCGGTGACCTCCAGAACGGTCTCCGTAGCGACCTTCTCCCTAATTTGGACGCCGGTCGCGACGCGCACCTCCAACCCCTCGACCTTCCTGAGGATCTCCTCCAGCATCGAGATCATCTTGGTCATGAGCTCGAACGCGGCGCCATGCTGGCTCTCCTTCGGCCTCTCCTCCATATCCACGGACCCCCTTCGATCGCTGACCTCGGGCTCGCGCAACCTCGGCGAGATGACCTCCTCTACGTAATCGCCGCTGTAGGTCAGGAGACCGAGACCGTAGAGCCTGAAGACGTGGATGCCCAGGCGGTCGATCAAGGCAGAGGGCGCGGCAACGTACGCGAGCATCCCTTTCGTCGAGTCTTGGTACGCGTCCAGCGTAGCCGAGAGAAGGTCGGCCACCGTCCCCTCCTCCTCAACGACCCTCACGGTCCCGGTTATCCTGCCGGACCTGAAACTTACGACCGATTCGCCCAACTCGACCTCGTATCCCTCGGACTCGAGATGTCGCGCGATCCGCTGGTGGATCGTCCTCACGCTCCTCAAACGTCGGCACCATCATCCGTTCACGGCCTGCTATCAGCCTTTTTCAGGACCTGTCACGCGGAGTGGGAGAGGAAGTCGATCCTGCCCCCGTCGACGGTGATGACCTGCCCTGTGATGAAGGAGGCCTTGTCGGACGCGAGGAAGGCCACGACGCCTGCCACCTCCTCCGGCTTCCCTATCCTCCTCAGGACTGTTCTGGCCTCAGCCCACCTGATCGTCTCCTCCGCCTCCTTCGCAGGCCTCCCCAGTATCATCTCGGTCGCTATGACGCCAGGTGCCACCGCGTTGACGGTGATCCCGTACTCACCGAGCTCCAGGGCGAGTCTCTTCGTCAGCACGACTATTGCGGCCTTCGTCATGGCGTAGTACGTTGTGTTCCTCGCCGAGGTGCCCAACCCCGCGATCGAGGTGATGTTAATGATGCGCCCGTACCTGTTCGCCATCATCACCGGAACGATCGCTGCGGTGCAGTTGACTACGCCCTTGACGTTGACCGCGTACAGCTTGTCGAGGATGCTTATGTCGTCCAGCACTCCACCCCTCATGAAGACGCCAGCGTTGTTGACCAGGATGTCGATCCGGCCGAACCTGTCGAGGGCCTCCGAGACCATCCTGTCGACCTCCTCACGCACCGAGACGTCGGCCTTGGCCAGAAGCACCTCCCTCCCCAACTCCTTGATCTCCTTCGCCGTTGCCGTCGCGTCCTCGTCCCTCGAGAGGTAGTTGCAGATCACGTCGCACCCCTCGCGCGCCAGCTCTATCGCGGTCGCCCTCCCTATGCCCCTCGACGCACCGGTAACGAGCGCGACCCTTCCAGTCAGGTCTCCCACGGTTCCTCCGCCGTGTCGGTCCCTCATATCGGTGAGGTCTTTTCTGGGCACCGTTGCTGGGCGATGAGATTTTTACGTGAGGTTGCGTAAGCTTATCGAAAAGCGATGGAGCGGTACGTGTACCTCTTCGAGGAGGCCGTCGGTCTGACGAGGTTCGAGCTGGGAGGGAAGGGCTACGGCCTTGTGGAGATGACCTCGGTGGGCCTTCCAGTTCCGCCGGGCATGGTGATAGTGACCGAAGCTTGCAGGGAGTACTACAGGAACAACGGTAGGGTTCCGGAGCGGGTCCTCGAGGAGGTGAAGGTCAAGCTCGAGCAGCTGAGCGCCAAGGTGGGCAAGAGGCTCGGCGACCCAGAGAATCCCTTGATCGTCTCCGTCAGGTCAGGCGCACCGTACTCGATGCCGGGGATGATGGACACGATCCTGAACGTCGGCCTCAACGACCTGATCGTCGAGAGGCTCGCTGAGAAGACCGGAAACCGAAGGTGGGCTTACGACGCCTACAGGAGGCTCCTCCAGATGTTCGGCCGCATCGTTATGGGCGTGCCGGGCGAGAAGTTCGAGGAGGTTCTGAGGCGTTACAAGGAGAGGGAGGGCGTGAAGCACGACCACGAGCTTTCGGTCGAGGCGCTCAGGTCCATCGTCAAGGAGTTCAAGCAAATCATCAGAGAGCACACCGGAAAGGAGTTCCCGCAGGACCCGTGGATGCAGATAGAGATGGCCATAGAGGCGGTCTTCAGGTCGTGGAACAACCCGAGGGCCATCGAGTACCGGCGCTACTACAAGATCAGCGACGACCTCGGGACCGCAGTCAACATACAGATGATGGTCTTCGGGAACACGGGCCCCAACTCGGGGACTGGTGTGGGCTTCACACGCGACCCCTCTACTGGAGAGAAGAGGCTCTACGGCGAGTACCTGCCCAACGCCCAGGGCGAAGACGTCGTCGCTGGCATCAGGACTCCCCTGCCGCTTGAGAAGGTGGACCCGAAGATCTACGAGCAGCTGAAGGAAGTGGCCGAGAAGCTCGAGAGGCACTTCAGGGACATGCAGGACTTCGAGTTCACCGTAGAGGACGGGAAGCTTTACCTCCTTCAGACGAGGAACGGAAAGAGAACCGCTCAGGCGGCCGTTAAGATCGCGGTTGACATGATTAGGGAGGGGCTGATCACCGTCGAGGAGGCGCTGATGAGGGTCTCGCCCACGGACCTGAACCAGTTGCTGCACAGGCGCCTCGATCCGAAAGCGAAGGTCAACCCGATTGCGAAGGGCCTCAACGCGTCGCCCGGAGTAGCCACAGGCAAGGTCGTCTTCCGGGTCGAGGACGCCGTCGAGATGGGCAAAGCTGGGAAGAAGGTGATCCTCGTGAGGCCGGAGACGACTCCAGACGACATAAAGGGGATCATAGCCGCTCAGGGCGTCCTGACCAGCAGGGGAGGGATGACGAGCCACGCGGCCGTCGTGACGAGGGGTATGGGCAAGCCGGCCGTGGTAGGGTGCGAGGAGATCACGATAGACCTTGAGAAGGAGCAGTTCGTCACCGCCTCAGGCGTTGTGGTGAAGAAGGGAGACGTGATCACGATAGACGGCTCAACCGGTTACGTCATGCTCGGCGAGGTGCCCACGATAGAGCCGGAGATGACGGAGGAGCTGAAAGTCCTGCTGAAATGGGCCGACGAGAGGAGGCGGTTGGGGGTAAGGGCGAACGCCGACACGCCGGAGGCAGCGAGGAAGGCGAGGGAGTTCGGGGCAGAGGGAATCGGGCTCTGCAGGACCGAGCGGATGTTCAACGCCCCTGACAGGTTGCCGATCGTGAGGGAGATGATCATGGCTACGACCGACGAGGAGAGGAGGGCGGCGCTGGAGAAGCTCTACCCGATGCAGCTCCAGGACTTCAAGGAGATCTTCAGGGCGATGAAGGGCCTGCCGGTGACGGTGAGGCTCCTCGACCTGCCGCTCCACGAGTTCCTCCCGCCAGCTGAGGAGCTGATCAAGGAGATCTACGAGATGAAGATGAGGGGAGCGAGCGAGAAGGAGATCGAGGAGAAGCTCAGGGTCCTCAGGAAGGTCGAGGCGCTCAGGGAGCACAACCCGATGATTGGACACAGGGGATGCAGGCTCGCGATCACCCACCCCGAGATCTACAGGATGCAGGTCAGGGCTATCCTGAGGGCTGCGATCGAGGTCCTCGAGGAGGAGGGGGAGACGGCCGAGGTCCAGATCATGGTACCCCAGACGGCCTTCGCGAAGGAGCTGGAGATCATCAGGAAGCTCGTGGAGGAGACGGCGGAGGAGGTCTTCGCCGAGACCGGAAAGAGGATACCCTTCAAGTTCGGGACGATGATCGAGACGCCCAGGGCCGCCCTCACAGCATCCGAGATCGCCAAGGTGGCCGACTTCTTCTCCTTCGGCACCAACGACCTAACCCAGACGACCCTCGCCTTCAGCAGGGACGACGCCGAGTTCAAGTTCCTTCAACCCTACCTCGAGAAGGGGATCTTGAAGGAGAACCCGTTCGAAGTGCTCGACAGGGAGGGCGTCGGAAGGTTGGTCAAGATAGGGACGGCTGAGGGCAAGGCTGCCAACCCGAAGCTGGAGGTGGGCATCTGCGGAGAGCACGGCGGCGAGCCGAACAGCATCATGTTCTTCCACGAGGCAGGCCTCGATTACGTCAGCTGCTCGCCGTACAGGATCCCTATAGCGAGGTTGGCCGCAGCTCAGGCTGCAATCAAGGAGAAGGTGGAGGTGGCAATCACGGTCTAAACCGCAGCTTAGTTTTCCATTGCTCACAATTTCTGAAATTCCACATCCAAAAAGAACGGGGTTGTTCGCTCTACCTGATCATCAGCTCCTCGAGGAACGGAGTTACGTCTGCCACAGGCTTCAGGGACTTGGTCCTTATGGGTTGGAAGGCAGGAGGAGCTTGGAGGTAACTGGGAGCGATCTTCGCGATCCTCTCCTCATAGCTCGGAACGAAGGGGTTCGCGTAGAAGACGCCCACAGGTATCCTGTCGCCCCACTCGTAGGATTTCGCGATGGCCTTCGCCTTCTTCTCGATCACCTCTTCCTCCGACCCGGTCCTAACGACGCCGTCGTAGCCCGTCTCCTCGAGCTTGTAAATCCTCGGGATGGGCTTTCCCGTTGCTGGATCGATCCTGTCCTCCCCTCCGTACCACTCCTTAGTGTGGACGTCGTTGTAGGTCGGGCAGGGCTGCAGGACCTCGACAAGCGCTGTCCCCTTGTGCTGGATCGCCTGCTTGATCAGCTCCTTCAGGTGCCTCGTGTCGTAAGCGTAACCCCTTGCGACGAAGGTGTAGCCCGAGACGATCGCAAGAGCGACCGGGTTCACGGCGTCGTTGATGTTCGGCTTGGCGAGGGCCTTGGTCTTCATCCCCAGCATCATCGTGGGCGAGGCCTGTCCCTTGGTGAGGCCGTAGACCTCGTTGTTGTGGATGATGTAGGTGAGGTCGACGTTCCTCCTTCCCGCGCCGACGAAGTGTCCCGCTCCTATTCCGAGGCCGTCGCCGTCTCCCGAGACCGCGATCACCGTCAGGGACGGATTGGCCAGCTTCGCGCCTATCGCGAAAGGCAGAGGCCTGCCGTGGACCGTGTGGATGCCGTAAGCGTTCACGTAATGGGGAAGCTTGCCGGAGCATCCGATCCCCGAGAAGATGGCCGCCTTGTGGGGCGGGATCTGGAGCTCAGCGAGGGCCATCTGGATCGATGCGAGAATGCCGAAGTCACCGCAACCGGGGCACCAGTCGTTGGTTAACGGGGTCCTGTAGTGGGCGAGGGTGAGCCTCTGCTGAGCGGTCATGCCTTCGGTAACGGGGCGGCGACGTCGGTATTAGATGTATGCCGTCTGAACGGGGGCGCTCGCCGAAAACTTTCTCGTCGGAAATCGGCTTCATGTTCAGGCTTTCTCGTGGCGAGTTTTTCTCGTGGCGAGAGCTCCGTCTCCCGTGAGTCCCCTCAGGGCGCTCCTTCCGGTGGTCTCGATCGTCGCGATGAACTCAATAGGAAGTTACGTCTCGGCGAGGGGTGCAGGGCTTGCGTGTCCTAACTGGCCCCTCTGCCCGTTTCCCGGTGACGAGCTGGTGCTCCTGGAGTTCACGCACAGGGCTTTCGCGATCGAAGTGCTATTATTAATAATCGCGGTGACGGTCCCCTCGATCAGGGCCGGAGGAGTGAAGAGGAAGCTCGCGGTTTTGGGGCTGGCGCTTCTGATGGTCCAGATCGGAATGGACGGAGCTGTCGTCCTCACGGCGTTGAGGGCGGAGCCGGTGGCGGTGCACTTGGCCCCTGCGAGCTCGGTATTGGCGACGTACTCGATGCTAGCAGCTGTGATCATCTGGGAGGGGAGGTCATGAAGGTCGCGATACTCGGTGGCACAGCGGGCCTCGGAAGGGCCCTCGCCATCAGACTGGCCGCCAGCGGGATCCGCGTCGTCATCGGATCGAGGTCCGAGGAGAAGGGAAGGGAGGCGGCGAGGCAGGTCTCCGAACTTACTGGTTCAGCGGCGGTGGAGGGCAAGAGGAACGAGGAGGCCGTCGAGGGCGCCGATTTCGTCGTCTTCGCGGTACCGTATCCTGGAATGTACGAGGTCGCGAAGGCCGTCAGGGAGAGGCTGATGGCAGGATGCGTAGTCGTCTCCGCGGTCGTCCCCCTCGAGTCCGACCTCGGCGGCCCTTTGAGGTACGTCGAGCCCTCCGCTGGTTCCGCTGCCGAGGCCCTCCAGGAGTTCCTCAAGGACCATCGTGTCGTATCGGCCTTCACGTTCACGCCTGCGGCCCTCCTCGAGGACCTGAACGCTGAGCTGGACGTTATCGTCTGCGGCGAGAGGGGGCCTGCCCAGAAGCTGATCGGGTTGCTTGAGAGGGTAAAAGGCATAAGGCCTCTCTACGGAGGTCCTCTACGCAACGCGAGGATAACGGAGCGCCTGGTCCAGTTGCTCATCGACGTCAACAGGGAATACAAGACGAAGGTCGCAACGATCAGGGTCGTCCTGTGAGCGGGTGAGGGATATACGAAGGTCTTAGTCGGTAGCGCCGTGGACCCGGCCATCTTCAGGGCATACGACGTCAGGGGCGTTTACCCTTCCCAGGTCAACGGAGAGGTTGCGTACGTCTTGGGCCTCGCCTTCGGATCGATGGTGGGAGGCGGCAAGGTCTTAATCGGAAGGGACGTGAGGCTCAGCGGCCTGGAACTCGTCAGGTACCTCGCCCTGGGACTGGAGGACTCAGGCCTTCAGGTCTACGATTCGGGCGTCGTCCCCACACCGGCCCTCTACCTCGGGGTGGTGGAGGGGGGCTTCGACGGAGGCGTTCAGGTCACTGCTTCCCACAACCCTCCTGAGTGGAACGGCTTCAAGTTCGTGACCGGGACAGGAGAGACGATCTCGCAGGGCATGGGGATGGAGGAGCTGAGGGAGAGGGCGCTCTCGCTCCGGGGCAGGAAGGTTCCAGAGAGGGAGGCGAACGTCATGCGCTTCGACGTCACCGGACGTTACATCGAGAGGCTGAAAGGCCTCGTCAGGCCGAGGCGGAGGCTGAGGGTTGCCGTCGACTTCTCGAACGGTGCCGGGTCGGTCGTCGGGAAGAAGCTTCTCCAAGAAATAGGTGTCGATCTGGTCCCGCTAAACGACGTCCCCGACGGAAGGTTCCCCGCGCACCTTCCCGAGCCTACGCCTGAGACGACGGAGGAGCTCAGGAGGGTTGTGAGGGAGATGGAATTGGACCTCGGTGCGGCTCTGGACGGCGACGCGGACAGGGCCGTCTTCTCCGACGATAGGGGTAGACTGATGGAGGGAGACCTATCGCTGGCCGTGCTCGTCTCGGCCCTCGACGTGAGGGGGAAAGTCGTATACGACGTGAGTTGCAGCTCGGTAGTCGAGGAGGTCATCCGGTCGAAGGGCTGTGAGCCCGTCCTCTGCCGCGTCGGAAGGGCCTTCATGCTCAGGAAGGTCAGGGAGGTTAAGGCGGTCATAGGAGCAGAGAAGAGCAACCACCTCTACTTCTCCGAGATACACGGGTTCGACGACGGGATCTTCGCTGTGGCCAAGATGGTCGAGGCGGTGAGCAAGATGGATCTGCCCCTCTCCGAGTTCATCGACTCGCTGCCGAAGAGGTACTCCTCGACGATCTTCTCGGTCAACCTCCCGAACGACGAGCTGAAGTGGAGGGCTATGGACTCGATAGCGAGGAGGCTCTCAGCCATGGCGAAGGAGACGCTGACCATCGACGGCGTGAAGGCCTACCTGGACGACGGATGGGTTCTGATAAGGCCGTCTAACACTATGCCTCAGATCAAGTACGCCGCCGAATCGAGCTCAGAGGATGGGTTGCGGAGGCTCCTCTCGCTCGCTGAGCAGGTGATAGCCGAGAGCGTGAAGGAGCTAGGTTGATTCCCAAAACTTCAAGCTCGGGAAGCTCTGCCGAGCCTCTCGATCTCCGCCCTCTTCAAGCCGCCAACCATCAAACGTATTTCGCCGGGTTCGCCTTGAACTGGTTCAGGCAGTGCTCGCAACAGAAGTAATAGGTCTTGCCGCCGTACTTGTACCTGAACTTCGCCGTCTTCTCGTTTACCTCCATCCTGCAGACAGGATCCTTCGCCATCGCCTGCTCAATCTCGGACCCAGTAATATGCCTCTCTCCGAAGTGAAGAAACCGATTACATTGCCATCCTGCTCGACTGAAAGAGTTCGCGAGTGGTGACGGAGATCACTGACCTGAGTTCAGCTTCCGAATCTCTTCTCGACAATAGAACGAACGTCGACGTCGTTCAACTTGAAGCCGAGCGCCCTCAGCGTTCCGACCAGAGCCTCCAACGTCCTCGAGACCCTCTCGGGCGTCACCATGCCCATGTTCCCGATCCTGAAGATCTTCCCCTTCGTCTTCCCCATGCCCCCAGCAATGTGCACGCCGTACCTCTCCTTCATCATCTTCGTGAGGTCCGCGTCCGTTATTCCGTTGGGCAACACACCGGCTATCAGCGTTTTCGACCTGAACTCGGGTGCAGGGAAGATCTCGATCCCCATCCTCTCCAGGCCCTCGTAGAAGGCGGCGGCGCCCGAGGCGTGGTTCGCGAACCACCTCTCTAGGCCGACCGTCTCGGTGATGTAACGAAGCGAAGCGTGGAGTGCGAAGAAGAGCGAAACGGCCGGAGTGAAGGGCGTCTCCCATTTCTTCACGAACTCCTTGTGGGCGATGAGGTCGAAGTAGTAGGGCCTTTTCTGCTTCCTCCTGACCCTCTCCCATCCCTCATCGCTGATGTAGAGGATCGCGAGGCCGGGCGGCGCTGCGAGGCACTTCTGGGTCCCGCCGACGAAGCACGTCACGCCCCACCTGCTCAGCTCCATCGGGTAACCTCCGATCGAGGTGACGCCGTCGACGAATAGCATTATCCCGTTACGCCTGCAGTAATCCGCTATCGCTGGGACCTCACTGCAGTAGGCCCCTGCTGAAGTCTCGTTGTGGACCAGGAGGACCGCGTCAGCACCTTTGCTCTCCACCTCGCTCCTCACCTTCTCGAGCGTCGGCGCGGTGCCTAGTGGGAGCTCGATCGCCTCAACGCGGTCCGAGTAGTACCTCGCGGCCTCGGTCATCCTCTCGGCGAAGAGGCCGTTGACGAAGGAGAGGACCCTGTCGTTTCGGTCGAGGAGGTTCGCCACGGCCGCCTCTATCCCGCCAGTCGAGGAGCAGGTGAGGACGAAGACGTCACCCGAATCGGCCCCTATCACCTTCCTGACCATCGAGAGGGTCTCGCGGTGTAGCTGCCTGAAGTCTTCGTCCCTGTGGTTGATCATCCTCGAGGTCATAGCCCGATAAGTCACGTCGGGGATGTCGACGGGGCCTGGCAACATGAGGATCCAATCGTTCTGGTCCACAACTGAAGATGCACTTAGCATCTATTCAACCGATTTCGTCGCGTCTCCGCAGAACTTATGCGATTCACCCGCCAGTCGTCCAATCTGCTTAGCCTATTAGGTCCCTGAGGTGCTGGGGATAATATCTGCGAAGCTCAGGACCGTGGACGATCACCTTCACTTCCTCCTCGTAGGTCCTGTCGACGGTGCTGCCCGGCGGAAGCGTCAGGACCCTCAGCCCGCCGAGATGTCTCAGATAAGACTCAGCAACGCCCTCATCCTCGGACAGAAGGACCTCAAGCGGGACCATAGTAAAGAGCACCCTTCCCTTGACAACATGCCTGCTCGACTTCGGAGGGAACCTCACCCCCTTCAGGGCTGACTCGATCACGTCCTCCTTTCTGATAGGCCTCGAGGCTATGACGATCCTCCTCTCTTTCCTCTCAAGCCTCGCCAAAGCCATTTCTTCCGTCTCGTACGAAAGTTCGAAAGGTGCCAGCACCCGATCGATTTCGGCCATCATAGCGTACGCCCTGTAAGTCGGCACCGGTGATCCGGACCTCAGCAAGAAGGCCGAGCCGTCCTGGTCGAGAACGGAGGCGATCACCCTCACGTCGCTCTCCAAAAACTCAATCGATTCCTCGCGTCCTGTGCGGACTACCTCGACGTTCAGCGTCCCGGCTACTCTCTCTTGCAGCTCCTCGACCTCCACATTACCGCTCACAACCCTGAACCACCTCTTCACGGCCACCTCGTCGGAGTAGTAGTCAACTTGGTACGCGAGCACCCTCCTGGCGCCTATCCTCCTCAGCGCCTCGACCCTGTGGTTACCGTCGAGAACGACGTGGTGCTGGCTCGAGACGACTACAGGGTGGATCAGCATCTTAGCAGCGCGGAGCTCCGAGACGACCGAATCGAGGAGGGAGGGGATGATCTCCTCGTGAGGTAACAGCTCGTCGATCTCTACGAATCTCAGCGACCCCATCCGGCACGTTTCCGTTTAGTCACGATTTTACGGTGACAGACCAAGTGAGCAAACCGTCCACTTTATTTTGTGCGAGGAGGGACACGGGCCGTGCGGAGGCTCAGGCCCCTCTCGGATTCGGTCCTCGATGCGATTGGCAACACGCCGCTCGTCAAGCTGAACAAGATCCCCCAGTCGATGGGCCTGAAGGAGGTCGAGGTCCTCGTCAAGATGGAGTCGCTGAACCCCTCCGGCAGCCTCAAGGACAGGATATACCGGGAGATGATAACAAGGGCCGAGGAGGAGGGCGAGCTGAGGGAAGGGATGGAGATCCTTGAGGTCTCGACGGGGAACGCCGGGATAGCTTGTAGCTTCGTCGGGACGGTCCTCGGATACAAGGTGACCGTAGTGATGCCTGAGGGCGTCAGCGTCGAGAGGAGGGAGCTGATCGGGGCTTACGGCGGCAACGTCCTCCTGACGCCAGGAGGTGAGTCGGACGTCGACATCTCTGTGGAGAAGGTCAGGTCGATGATCGCTGCCAACCCCGGGAAGTACTGGTTCCCAAACCAGTTCGAGAACCCGAACAACCCGAGGGCCCATTACAGGACGACCGGCCCTGAGATCTGGGAGCAGACGAAGGGGAAGATTGACGCCTTAGTGATGTCCTACGGCTCCGGCGGCTTCATCTCGGGCGGG
>Ga0081478_143776_pt1 | contig 16045 bp, 8 predicted proteins | sample OctSprmetagenome_FD_70983 | JGI IMG/M metagenome (GOLD analysis project Ga0081478, IMG submission 70983) | Hot spring and microbial mat streamer communities from Octopus Spring Streamers, Yellowstone National Park, USA - T=80-84 v2 (version 2) | ecosystem: Environmental > Aquatic > Thermal springs... | reverse complement strand
AACTCGCCCTTGCCGAACTTGCTGACCCTAAGTTGGGCAAGTTGCTCTGGTCGCTTTGGCGGGAAGCCAAACCCGCTTATGCAGCTACTTACAATGGCGTCGTCATAGTCGGCGTTTACGACAAAGAGACGGTCAGAAGGTTCATGGCTCGTCTGGAACACAACGCTAACTGACCGCTTCACTCGTAAGTGAAAGCGACTTCGGCGCTGACAGTAACTCGGATGGGCTGCCAAGCGAAAGTCGAAATTGGGTCGCGTCCTTCGTTCGGGCAAAGTTTGGATGCTGGTAGGAAAGAATGAAAATAGATTTCCTAAAATATTTTATATGATTTATTTACAATAATTTTTATTCTAATTTATAAATTTTTTGGTCATTCAATCTAATCCATAATTTATCTGATTTGATTGGAAGTATCTCTAAATTCTTTACATTTATAAATAAAATTGTTAATTGGTTATTATTTATATTCCATTTTAATATTTGTCTTTTGTTATAATCGTAACAATAAATATATTTTCCATCATTACTAAGATTTAAAAACTCTAACGATTCATAACCTTTTATTTTAAGTTCTCTAATATTTAATCTTTTACGGTATATTTCTCCCTCAAAAGATAATTGAATTAAGTAAATATCACTGAATTTATCTGTAACGATCGTCATAATAGTTCTATCATATAATTTTACTATGTTCGGATTAATTAGCCATTCTTTTTCTGGATCTATTAACAACCTTTCTTTACCTTCTTCAAAGAGAGAAATAATTGGGACAGGTGCTGGTAAATAACCTGTCCAGGGGAAACGAGGTCCTTTACGATACGTTCTTATCAAGACTTGTCGGTGATCAGGTGAACAATAAAGGAGACGAGCCCCTTGGCGATAATAACTCTCAAAATTATAACCTTGTAAATTAATAGATACTTCTTTAATTTTTTCAAATTTAGAAATTGAATACCAAATTATTGTATAATTTCCAATTTCTTTTCCAAGTTCAAATAGAATTACAGTATCATTACCACAAGATTCAATTATATCAGGGTCTATATTTTTATTTGTAATATTTAATTCTTTTTCTTCTTTAGTAATTAAATCGAAAATAAAAACTTTAATAGTATAAGGATATTTAGGTGAATCTAATTGATATAAATAACGAATACCTTCATATCCAATATAAGCCACTCTTTGTCCTAAACAAGTTATAGCAGTAATAAATCGTTTTTGACCTTGAGTTGTATAAATTATTTTTTGTTGAGGTAACTTTTCAATAGATATAAATTGTTCTTCTTTTTCATTTCGAATTAAATATACTATATATCTTTCTTTAGGATCTAACTTGCCGAACAAAATTTCAATGTTATTTGAGGTAATGGGTAGGATAAAGTGATAAGATAATATAATAACAAATGATATTATAAACCATAAATTTTTATTATTGTCTCTTAATCCTTCATCTTTTGAAAGGACTTTTCCCCGCATAATTTCTACCTCCTTATCGATGAAGATGAACTGGACAGTTTATTAAGTTTTGATACTTAACTTCTACCATTGTTGGAACATTACGATTTCCATAAAGCATTTCACACACTCTGCCCACCATAGGAGCACATCTAAAAACGAATTGAGTGCTACTTCCACCATCTAACATCATAGCTCCAATCATTGTTAAGGAAGTTACATTAGTTGCATTACGCTTAATAAAAGAAGGTAATTCTTTTATTAAAAAGTTAACAGCATCATCCCATGTCCAACCTTAGGAGTAACCTGTATCACCACGAGTTCCACCTCGTTGACAAATTATAAGGAAAAAATTTTCTTTGTTTTTAAATTTTTTATTATTACCGTAAAGATATTCACTTTCTCCCCAAGCCACAATAGTCCAAGCATCTCGCCAATCTCGTGAAACATGCCAATCTTGTTGATTAAAAGGAGTAGGGGTGCCTCCATTGATGAGACAACCAATACCAGTTAATCCAAACGGGTATTTGCGAACTCCAGAAGGAATTGTGTAAGTGTTTGTTCCAGTAACCTATTGCATTCTTTCAATAATCCAATCTGGTTTATAACCTTTATCTCCATATGCCCAACGGTGTCTGGTGATATCATTACCTATCCATTGTGCGCCTGTCCCAACATGCCCTACCAACGCGAAAGTGCTTGGATTAAAGAATGTTCCATTAACACCCGCTGCTACGGTGGATGAACCTAATTGATTAATCCTATTTCGGACACTATCTGGGGGGTTGACAAATCGAGTTGCTCTATCAACGGAGTATTGACACCAAACACCTTGCTATTTTGTACCTTGATATATACCTTCAATGTAAAGAATTGGTAAAAAGTAAGCAAATTGATTCACTTCTAAAGCAGACTTTATTTGATGATTCTTGTAACTATCAGCATAATCATCGTAAAAATGTAAAACAAATCTATATATTACTGCTTTACTCGTAATCAGACTTACTGGCACAGGAATGATGATACAATGTGTTTCTCCATTCGGGTTCGCTGTCAACCCATCACAATTTTCATGAACGACGCATTGAAGCACTGGAACTATCCAAATCTGAACCCTCTCCAAATCAGGGTCATAAAGCCATATCTCTCCATAACTTGCATCACGACCGCTATACAAAGCATACCATCTCAAGTAGTAAAGATGGTTGTCATCACTTTCATCATCTGGCGTCCCTCCATCATCATAACCTAAATACTCGACAGGTCCTGGAACAACTGTCAAAGACTGACTTCTTACAGCATCCCTGTCATAAGGGTTTGCAATTACTTCCACATCAAAGGTGTATAAGCCTGCAGGTGCAATGTTGCTCCATTCATCTGGCGGATACTCGTAATAACCTGTGTTCACCGTCCCTGTGAAAGAGTAACTGCCAGGGCAAATCTTTTGCTCAGTCAACTCATAGACTAAATTCCTGTTCATGCCGTAAATCCTCACTTTCACTTGAACTTGCTTTTTCTGGGCACACTCAATATTGTAACTAAAACTTGTGTCCGCTATCCCTCTCTCTGGATCCCACCTGAGCACCTTGCCGACATCAGGCGATGTCACCACCAAGTTTTGGACATGGATGGTGATGGAAGTTTGAAACGGTCCCCTTTGCCCCTTCATGTAGACCCCATATCTCCACTGGACGGTGATGCGGTAAGGGGCGTTGTGCATCGCAAAGTCAATCATCGGGGCAAAACTAAAGGTCATTCAGTTCCAGTTCTCTCGGTTACTAACAGGTGGCATAGTGTAATGGTAAGTGAGAAATGCTGTTGCCGACCAATGTCCTCACCTTCGCTGCTCCAGCATCCTTTTTGCGTCTAACCAATCTACCTTCAAAATCGGAACCTTCCTTTCATTGTCCCACCAAAGGCGAATACCTGTAACTTCGCAAATGCGACGAAGAGGAAGATATAGTCTACCGTGGTGCTGCATGGTATCCCATTTTCCTACACGAACTTCACCACATCGCCCTTTCAATCTGTCGCCGACCCATTCTACCCCTAAATTGTCACAGTAATCTGCACAAATAAATGTTCGCCCATTAACACAAAGTATCGGTTCCCAAACATCAACTAACTTTCCATTAATGGACAGCCTAAATAACTCCAACCTTTGGGCTTTCCTACTAACTTGCTTATTAATCAATTTCAGGGATAAATTAAGACCCTGTTCCCCGAAGAACTTCACAGTACCTGTTAGTGCATCAACCATGACCCACTCACAACTGAGACGACCGTCATCCCGTTTAGATGTTCCAATCAAACTCCATATTAAATGTTGCTCTAAGAGTTCATCTTCATAGACATAAAGACCTACAACAGCATAATAAGGTAAGGCGACTTTGTTGATAATCTCACCGCCATAAAAGCCGTCTTCAAACCACTCAGTAATGGTGATACCTAAATCCGCAAGATATCGTCTCGCTAATCTCTTGGCTTACTCTTTTGAAATCAAAGGCATTGTGGATACAGTTACTGTGCGCTTCCAGAGTGCACCTTTTTCTAACCAACCTGTTCTGGAGTTTATCCACAACTCTACCATTTGAGGTAAGTGAGCTCCTGTTTTAGGATCAACCTTGAAAACAATAAATCCCCATACCATATCGGCAAGCACTTGATATTTGTCGGGAGAGTAAGGAACAGTGAGGACTTCGAGAGTCCCATCATCAAGAAGTTGTCGAGCGATATTAACAGCAATGTTCCGCAATTCGTCAAAAGTCTTGACAGGATAATTCCCTAACCCCAAGTTTTCGTTCGTCTCGTACTCATCTCCACGATACCCACGAAATGGCTCTAACTCACAATATCCCGTCCAAGCATTGACTTTGGCTATCCTATATCGTTCCGGATATTGATCAAAGGTAACCAGAAAGTAGTAGACATCGCCATAAATCATTCCAGTGCCAAACCAACTGGCTTGCCAGTGTCCCATTGTAGCGTTCCAATTTCCCCCTTGAGAAGCTAAATAAGAGATCAAATCCATATCCCACTCAGGAACTTCCATCTTTGCAGGTAAGGTATCAGTGGTGAGCCAATGGAGAACGCCCGGGTATTGCCACACTTGAGCAAATTGAAGAATGATTTGACCTGCTTGCTCTCGTGTCATCATCGTCGGTGTCTGTGGGGTACCGATTCGGACTAAAAGAAGCAAGTACATCCCGCTTAGCATCCACCGGATTCGCTTAGTCTGCATTAATTTTCCCTCCTTTCCTCAGTCAGTAAAGCCTCTCCGCTGCGTTGCCAGCAATACCTACATAGTCATACCATTGGTAACCTCGTAACTGATCCCATTGACTTCTATAGGCTTCCCCTGCCGCCTTTGCAGCCTCAGAAACTGTTCCACCGGGACGCTTCGCACTGATATCTCCGACAAGGGCTTTCCAAAAAGTGATGTGGGTATTACGGAGATGGTTGTAATTGCCTTTTAAATCAACATGCCAGCCAACAGCAGCACGTGCCCCTCTCCGAACAAAGGCTTGGGGGAGACCTGTGCCGGATTTATCGGTGCAGGTGTAACAAGCCCCCAGATAGACAACTTTAATCTTGCCCAAAGGCAGGAGTTGATCCAGCCCTATGCAATTGGGAGAGGAAGTTATCCCAAAGAGCCACTTCTCATTCTCAGGATCTTGAGTGGGAAACCCAATAAAATTCCCATGCCCGCCGTGCCCCACATAACTGATCAATCCAAACTGTCCTGTTTGGAGCGCTTTGTTTATCTTGTCTCTAAAGGTGACAGCGCCTCCTTCATAAGTGTAGAGAAGGTCTTCTTTTTGCCTCCCTGGTAGCTCCACATGCCTTTTATAGAAGCCTTGTAAGATCACACCTCGCTGCCTAGGCACTGCCACTCTTTGCACCATACTTATAATTTCATTGGCGATAGCCGTTGAATCAAGTTCCACCGCTGTCCATCGACTCCATGGGGCATTAGGATACCTCTTAAAATTAAAGCCTGCCGATAAACACCAGCCTAAGTCTATTACACCTTGATTGGTTAGTGCGACTTTCTTACGGTGCGCCTTGTCGTAATCTGGAAAGTTATCCCTTGCCCAGAAAACGAACCGATAGGGTTGATCGGACGCATATTGTAGTTCAACCCCCAAGCGGACACTGTTCCAATCTGTTTCGCTTGGCACGGCACTCTCAGATATAGCGTGCGTCAGACCACTTGCAGGACCTGCTATGCGTTGTAACTTAGGGTCGTAAACCTCCACCCACGTCCCTGAGGCATCCCGACCGCTGCGCAAGATATATCTGGCTTCGTAAAGTTGTGGAGCCAAAGGCTCTATTTCGTGTTCTCCAACCCTTAATGCCCTACTTCTCAACCAATCTTCATCATAACCAGGTGCTATCCCAATAACATCCAAATCAAACACATACAAACCTGCAGACGCTTTCCTATCTGTTGGTGGAGGAGGCACAACATTCACACTCCCATCCCATGTGAAACTGTAACTTCCAGGCGCTAACTTCTCCAACCACTCCTCATATACCTTCATCCCATCCGTGCTGTAAATGCTCACCTTCACCTGACACCACTTCCTTTGTGCACATTCAAGACTGTAACTGAAACTCGTGTCGGCAGTCCCACGAACTGGATCCCACCTCAAAACCTTCGTCTCATCAGGTGATGTCACCACCAAGCTTTGGACATTGATTGTGATGGAAGTTTGGAAAGGTCCTCTCGGTCCTTTCATGTAAACTCCATAGCGCCACCGAACTGTTATGCGGTAACTTGTGTTGTGCATGGCAAAACCTATCATCGGGGCAAAACTCCATGTCGTCCAGCTCCAATTTTGCGGGTCACTAACTGGCGGCATAGTGCAACCGTAAGGGAAGCCACTCTCTCCTTGCGGGTTCTTAAAATACCAAACCTGAGGTTGATGTTCGTTGGTCAGTTCTTCAATCAAAACCCAGTCAACGCTGAAGAAGGCAGGTGCGCCACCTTTCCAGCCAGCATAAAAATGAAACCAAGGGACTGCGACTGTCCCTGAAGTTGTGCAGACGGAAGGGTTGTTGTCGGTCAGGTCAGGGTCCCAAGTTGCATGGAGGGCGTAAGCAATTTGAGGTTCAGGGATTTGAGATGGGTCGGGAGGTTGAGAGAAAGTTTTAGTGACGAAAGGGATGAGGAGAAACAAGCAAAAGGTTAGGCAGACAGAGTTTAGCCGAGAGAGAGCCTTTCTTTTCGGTTGCGTTCATTTTCGCCCTCTCAGTTTTCATCATCTTTGTTCCCTCCCCAAGACGATTGTCGCTGCTATTATGCCTCATCGTTGTTAGGATGTAAAGGGTCAGAAAGCGGTCAGTTTTAGCCAAAATGGTGGAATTTTTACGGCTTGCATTGTAAGCCGCGCACAAAGGGAACGAGTTGCCTTTCACTTTCAACAGTTTCCTTATGGCTCTGAAAGGACTTGTGCGCCTTTGCAGGGTTCGGCGGTGAACCATGAAAGTTCCATGCCTAACGCCCTTTGGTAGTTGCTTGCAATCCTTTCGGCGATTTGTTCTGCTTCGTCCCTTCGCACCAAAGCCATAGCGCAGCCGCCTAAACCTGCACCCGAAAGTTGAGCGCCCAGCGCACCTACCCTCAACGCGGTGTCAACGATGAAATCAATGGTTGGCGTGCTGCATCGGTAACTTCCCGCTTGTTTCCAAATGGGCACTTTGTTTTGCTCAAAGGCTTCAAGGGCGAAATCATCGGTAGGGAACTGAAACGGCGATGGTTCGCTGTTGCGCCATCTCGTCACTCGGTCACCATCGTGGCTTACGGTCATCAGTTCACCGATGCGGTCAATGTCGCCTTCCCGCAAAACTTGCCTGAACATTTCGCTCCGCTCACATTCAGCAACACCGAACCAACAAGTCCCGCGAATTTCAAGGGGCGAGGGGCGAGGGGCGAGGGACGAGTTGGGCGAAGTTTTCTCTTCCACTCGGCAAGTTGCGGCAAGTTGAAGCAACCTATCTTTTCGGTTCGGCAAAAGTTCCACCAGTTCATCAAAAGTTGCATACCTCGGTAGCGCTTTCAGAAGATGATAAACCAACCCTTCATCGCCCAACCGAGACGGCGCTGCATCGCGCAAGTATCGCAACCGTTCCCGCAGTTCAGGGAAACGCTCGTGCCAAATCATCATCCCGACTTCGTATGCTGCAACCCTTCTGTTGAACTCAGCACGAGCACCACCCGCTTTGTGTGCCCTTTCGCCGCTGTCCATGACGAGCAAGCAAAGTCCTTCGGGGAAAGGCAGAAGTTCAAAGTTCATCGGGAAGAAACCGATGCGCATCACTTTGCCCGTTTCCGCCAGAAGGATTGCCGCATGGTCACCCGCACCGCCTCTCGTTCCAACATACCACTCACCATAGCCGCAAATTTCCGGCGGCAAGGAACGAGTGTCAAGCGAAGCGCCAATGTTTCGGTGAAGCAAGGCAACGAGAAAAGCGACGAAAAGCGCCGACGATGAACTCAATCCCGCTTCAGGGGGAATGTCACCGTAAACGACAGCCTCAAGACCTCTGAGGGAAGACAGGTCACTGATGCCAAACTCCTTGTGCCAATTGACGATTGTCGCCGCTGCGGCTTCAGCGTAAATCGCCCAACCAGCGACAGTTTTTCGCTGAGTTGCTTTTTCCCTCGTCCAACGCTCCCATTCATCAACGCTTAGCGGTTTAGCGGGAGCAACTTCTCTGAAACGAAAGGCGTGCGAAGGAAATTTTTCCGGTTCTGCGTGGTGCGCAATCACTATGTCATCATCTCGGGGTCGGACAGTCAGCAAGATTTCACGGGGCAGAGCAATCGGGTGGACGAAGCCGCCGCGATGGTCAATATGTCGCCCCATCAAGTTCAGCCGCCCCGGCGCTCGGACAAGGAAAACCTGTGCCGATTCACCAAAACGCTTTGCGGTCGCTGTCAAAAGCGTCTTGAATGGCGAAAATCGCCCTTCCCACGCCTTGCCGTAAACTCCCATCGCCCATTGCCTCCACTCGTTCGCTTCAATCCAATTGAGCCATTCTTTGACCTCTCGCATCCGACACCACCTTCCATTTCACAAATCATCCGTGACTCGTGAAGCGTGATGCGTGATTTCTCCCTTTCTCCGCTTCACCGTTTCCCTGTCTCTCGTCCCGCGTCCCCCGTCCTGTCAATATGGTTTGAGCAACGCTTCTCTGACAGGTGCGAGCAAAGGCGGGATGCCTTGGAGTTGGACGAAAAAGTCCTCAAGGACGCCGATAGATGGGCGCTCAAACTTGACGGAAAAGATTTCGTCGCTTTCTTCGTTCTCCCTCGTTATGGCGAATTGCCCCAGCGCAATGTTATCCCGTTCAGCCACAACTCGCCCAACTCCGTCGCGAACGGTGACCTTAACCAACTCAGTTCCGTCGCCGCCCATGACTTTAACTCCGAACTCCCTCACCCCTTTCGGGACAAGGAAGAAAAACTCGCCGACAGTCCCGAAAAAATGGAAAGTGCCTTCACCAGCGAAAAGGCAAAACCTGTGGGTGCATTTTGAAAGCGTGACAGTCGCGCTGCCTGCATCGCAAGTGATTCGGAATGCCCCAGTTTCGTCGGCGACAAACTCATAGTCATTGTCGCGTTCGGCGACAGCATCTTTCATCCCGATGACTTTTCCTGAAGGCGTCGTTATCGCTACCTTTGCTGGGCGCACCTCAACTTTCCCGACGGGAAGCACTTTCAAAGTGAAAGCCACTTTTTCACCAGCGTTTGCCCAGACCAAAAACTCGGCGACCCCGCGCAGCCGTGCTGTGGACGAAACTCCTTGCGGGAATTTTGCGTCAGGGAACAAAGGGACGAACTTTGCGCCTTTGACCTCAAATTTCGGGAATACTTTGAACGCCTGCTGCGGAAACCACTCGTTGATTAATTCCCGAGTGAGTTCAAACTTTGTGGCTCGCCCATCGCGAATCAAAGTGAGCGTGCCGATGACATCGGTCAACTCCACACCCGCTGGGTTGAAGAAAGCCATTGGCAAGCGTTCAACCTTGTCTCTGACGACACAATCAATGAACTCAACGCCACCGATGGGTTCAAAGTTTCCTCTCGCACTCGCGAACATAATTGGCGATTGAGTTACTTGCTTCAGCGCAGCATCGCTGATTTCGCACTTGACAAACCGGACTTTGCACCCGAAAGGCGGCTTTTGGGCAATGTATATGCCAGCGCCCTCACTGCCCTCAAACTTGCAGTCAACAAACTCAATGACACCGCTGACCGTCTTCTCTTTGCTGTTGCCGACGGATATGCTGACGCTGCGCCTGTTCCCGATTGACCTGCAACCTTCCAACCGGATGGAAATCGGTCGCGAAGCGGAGTTCAAGTTGTGCAGGTAGAAAGCGAAGCCGTCACCTGAGTTGTTTTGAACGACGCAGTTTCTCATCACGATGTTTGAGAGCACTTCAGTTGGGTCGTTGGGTTCAAAGTCAATGCCAGCCATCGGTGGCGTCCCGCTTGTGTCCCTCATCACGACATTTTCCATGAGCACATTCTCCGCACTGATGACGCTGATGCCTTGTCGGTAATTGTCAACGCAGACGACATCTTTGATGTGGATGTTGGAGTTCGGGACGCCCCGCTTTGCGACGCCGAGATAAATCCCGTCGCCGCCGCTGCTCGCAAGGGTCAAGCCGAACACTCGCACATTCTCGCAACTTCGGATGCTGAGCGCATGCCTCCATTCCGCTTTCTCGTATGGCGGCTGGGTGTAGTCAAGTTTTCGCATCCGCAACACAGCGCCGTAGCCGATGATGGTTATGTTTCTTTGCAGCGCCGCGAGGAAGAGACAATCGCCTTTGCCCAAGAAAGCGCCCTTTTTAGCCTCAACGATGACGCCCTTTTCAAACACGATTTCCTGATTGCTGCGCAAGTTGATTGTCCTGCTGACAATCCAAGGTCTGCCCATGTTTTCAACGACGACTTTGGGAGCGCCAGAGTCAATTGCCGCTTGCAACGCCTCAGTTGCATCCTCAGGGTCAAATCCCCACCAAGAAGCGTAAGCGACTTTGCGCTTACCTTGTTTGACCTCTTCAATCGCTTTTTCGTTTGGCGGAATCTTGGCTTGCGTGCCTTGCAAGCGGGTCGTTAGCAAGGACATGAAAGCGCAAGCGACGATGATGACTGGAATGACTGATGGGGAAACTGCCTTCATTTTCGCCATCTCCCGAGGCATTCGCTACTCAATCAATCTCACCGTGACCCGACCTATTGCCACCCTCGTGTGACCTTTGGATTGTGACCAGCGTCGTGGTGACAGGACGATTGCGCCCCGCTCAAGTGGCGGCAACCCATTGAAATTCTCATCAGCAACGGAGAACAGTTGCTTGCCGTCAAGCCAAGCGGTTATTCGGTTGCCTTGAACCCTCAAGGTCAATTCGTGCCACTCGTTGTCAGGCGTCCACTTCGCCGCAGCGAGTGGGTTATCATCGCCGGTGCTTATCCCGTTGCGCACCTTGTGCAATTGAACCACGCCGCCTTGACCGTGATAGAAGTTGAGCGAGTAGGCGTTATCAGGGTCGGAGAAGCGGAAGGCAACCCAAAAGCCATCTCGCCAATCGCTGCCGAATTCCAAAACCCTGAACCGAACCGTCACCTCGTAATCCTGCCACCAATCAAATCCGATTTTGCTGCCGAGCGCAACCCAACCATCGGTGCCGCCATCGGTTCCATAGTAAACTCCGCCTTCCATCCGCCATTCGCCTCTTAAAGGCGCCCATGTCGGTCTGCCGTCACTGCCATCAGGGCAAAGTCGGAAATCGTCGGCGTATGGATTCCCAGCGAAGGTCACGCGGGCAAACCGTTCGGGTTCGTGAAACCAAACGATGCATTTTGACCACGAGAGCAAAAGTGGGTCATCCTCTTTGCCTTTCGGTCGGTCAATGCGATACAAGTTGAGCCGCCAATTAATGCCGGGACGAGGGACGGGGGATGAGGGACGAAGCATCTCTGAAAGCGGGATTGCCATTTCAACCGTCCAACCTTCATCGGAATCGTCTCGTTTGTTGACAGTTCCGCGAACTTTCACGGCGCTGAGCCATCCCTTGCAGTTCCACTCAGCGTTCTTTTTGCCGTGCTTGACGCCTTCAACGGCGTCGGGAATTAGCAGGTCAATCTGCGTGCCCAAAGGGTTAACTTGGAACTCGTAGTAGTTCAGCCCGTCGCCTTCAGGGTCAATGAAGACCTCAACGACTTCCTCTTCCCACAGGAAGTCGTCCCGCTGAGTCTTCGTCGCCCAGATGTCCTTGTCTTCGCACTCAAAGGCGATGTAAAGGTAGCGGTCATCCCAAAGCAAGCGGGCAATTGTTTTGGGCGCATCGCGCCCTTTGATGTCTTTCAGTTCAAGCCCTGTCGCCATTCTCCACTCAGGTTCGTCTAACTGCCCGTCAACACGGATGGGAGTTTGGGCACGATAAATGACGGTGCGGGCAATTGGCGGTCGCTCTTGCACTGTTTGAGCAACCCACCGCAGCAATCCAGTCAAAAGGGGCAACTTCGCATCGGTTTGCCAAAGGGTGTGCCAAACATAGACGAGACGACCTCCAGCGAAATCGCCCGTCTTGTATTCCAGCACAGCAGCGCCATCGCCATATTCTTTGCCGCTTTCGTCCCGCAAGGTCAAAAGTGGCGTGTAAACGAAATCGACGCCTTCTCGCCCTTGTGGCTTGACAATTGGTCGCCAACGCAAATCGCCTTCTTCCGGGAACGGGATGATTTTGGGCAGGTCAGGGACGATGTTTTGGTTTGGGTTAGCGTGAAAAACTAACTTGACGCCTTGTGGTGGCTTCTCCCAACCGCCGCGAACTGGCAAACCAAAGGCATCGGCGTTGCCCACGACTTTGCCCCGTTCATCGTAGTAGAAAGGGAACGGCTGCGATGCAAACACGAGCAACAGACCACCGTCCCGCAGGAACTCTTTCAACGATTCAACGACATCGTTCGGTCGGGCAACGGTGTAGTAAAAACGCTCGCCAGAAAGGTAAATGGCAACAGGGAATCGTTGCGCCGAGAAGGAAGCGCCATTAACGAGTTGTGCGGGAGAAAGTAGAACCCAATGTTCGGTCAAGCCTGCTTTGCTCAAGGTTGAGAAAAGTGGATGGCTTTGAACTGAATCGGGTGGCGGCACGGGCAAAACGGCTATGAGACCTTTCAGCGAAGCCAAGTTATCGCGCAGCGCCTGAAGTTGCGCAACAATTGCCTGCTCAACTCTCCACTGTTCGCGGCGGCGGTTCAAAGTTTTGAATGTCTCGCTCAAATCGGCTTCCGAGTGAGTGCTCAAAGTCAATGCGAACAAATCTGCCCCTTCAATCCGGACCGACTTGATTGTCCGTCGCTCAACCTTGATGGCAACCATGTCAATGTGCCAACGATAAAGGGGCGGATGAGCGACGATGGCAGGGACGGCATCAGCCAGCGAAAACTGCTGTTCCTTTCCGTCCTCATAGCGAACGATCAAGAGAGCGTTAGGTTGCGGGTTGGCGATGAGAGCAAACAGGAAAGTGGCGGGAGCGTTGATGGGAATTTCAAAATCGCGGACAGCCACTCTCCCATCGTTAAGCGCGGGGTCAACGATGAAGAACGGCACGCCGAAAATCCACCGCTCGCCTGCAACCAAGCCAGCGAAGGAGTTTGGGTCATTCCAATCAACACTGACAGTCCTATTGCAATGCGGTGTCAGGTTGATGATTTTGAATTGCCCTTCGCTTGCCACCAAGACAGTCGCCAAAACCATCCACCAAAACATGCCCCATCACCTCAAGGCTTACCGCTTTCACGAGTGAGTCAAGTCCAAGTTTGCCCTCAACAAAGCGGTTTCGCAAGTTATCGGTCGCCGTTGAGTTCGCTGTCGGCTGGGTTATCATTTTCTACGGTCGCCCAAACGAATTTTGGCGGGTGCAGGAAAATGGACGAAGGCAGGAATTTGAACTGGCGTGAATGGGGCTTCATAGCGGCAATTGGGGTCGGCATTCTTTTGAACGCGCTGGGAGTTTTCAAAACTTTGCCGGGCACTAATCTGGACACTGCTGTTTTGCTGACGGTCATCGGCGGTTGGCAGATTTTCTACGAGTCCTTCTCCGAATTGCTTGTCCACAGGCGCATCGGCGCCGACCTCGCTGTCTCCATCGCAGCCATCGCCGCTTTGCTCATCGGCGAATACCTCGCTGCCGCCGAAGTCATCTTCATCATGCTCATCGGTGGCGCTCTGGAACATTACGCCGTCGTGAAAACCCACAGTGCTCTGGAACAGTTGCTGGAACTTGCCCCCAAAACTGCCCGCGTTCGCAGAGACGGTGAAGAGTTGGAAGTTCCGATTGAACAAGTGCAAGTTGGCGACATCGTAATTGTTCGCCCCGGCGAGCGAATCCCTGTCGACGGAGTTGTGGTTTCTGGTCATTCGTCAGTTAACCAAGCGCCGCTGACAGGTGAATCCGTGCCCGTTGAGAAGTCTGAAGGTGACGAAGTTTTTGCGGGGACGCTGAACGAGTTCGGTGTTTTGGCAATCCGAACGACGCATGTGGGAAGCGAGACGAAATTGGGACAAATCGTCCAGTTGGTCAAAGAAGCGCAAGAGCGGAAAGGCAAAGTCCAAAGGCTCGCCGATAAGTATGCCCAATGGTTTGTGCCCGTTTTGCTTTTGGTCGGTGGGTTGACATTTTTGCTGTCACGCTTTGGGCTCGGCTTGGAAGCGAAACAAACATGGCTCCGCGTCGTCTCAGTGCTCATCGTCGCCTGCCCTTGCGCCGTGATTTTGGCGACGCCGACAGCCGTCGTCGCTGCTTTGGGAAGGTTGGCTAAAAGCGGCATCCTCGCTAAAGGCGGCATCTACATTGAGCAACTGGCGGAAGTGGATTGCATAGCCCTTGACAAAACTGGAACGCTGACGGAAGGCAAGCCGAAAGTCCAAGCCATCGTCCCATTGGGTGAGCGAACTGAAGACGAGGTTTTAAGCCTCGCTGCAGCAGCCGAGCAGATGTCCGAACATGTCTTTGCCAAAGCCATCTTGGACGAGGCGAAGAAGCGAAACCTGAAAATTTCGCCTGCCGAAGATTTCCAAGCCTACCCAGGCATGGGACTTAAAGCCGTAGTTGGCGGAATGACTGTCCTCGTCGGGAGCAAGAGTTTCATCGCCGAGCAACTTGGGGACATTGACGAAACCGTCTCGGAGAAACTTGAAGCATTGGCTCAGCAAGGCTTCACTGCTGTCATCGTCGCCTGCTCCGAAACCGTTTCCGAACTTAGCCAGCATCCTGACACAACCCTTGCACCCAGCACTCCGCATCCCGCACCGAAGTTTCAAGTCGTTGGCATTATCGCCCTCGCCGACCAGTTGCGAACTGAAGCCAAAGAGACGGTTGAAAGTTTGCGGGCGATGGGCATCAAACGCATTGTTCTCCTGACCGGCGATAACGCTTTAGTTGCAAAGAGGATTGCTCAGCAGGTTGGGGTTGACGAAGTGCATTTTGAACTTTTGCCTCAGGACAAGGTTGAGATTGTCAGGCAATTGCAGCAGCAAGGCATGAAAGTGGCAATGGTCGGTGACGGAATTAACGACGCCCCAGTTTTGACCGCTGCCGATGTGGGAATTGCCCTCGGTGGCATCGGGATGGATGTGACCATTGAGGCTGCTGACATCGTTTTGATGACCGACGATTTGAGCAAGTTGCCCGAAGCGGTTGATGTTTGCCGGCGGACTTTGAGCACCATCAGGCAAAATTTGCTGCTCTTCGCTATCGGCGTGAACGCCATCGGCGTTTTCGCTGCTGGTGCGGGAATTTTGAAGCCAATTGGCGCTGCAATCATGCACCAAGTTGCATCGCTGCTCGTTGTCCTCAATTCCCTGCGGTTGCTAACTTACCGCACCGAAACAAAGTTGCACTTGTGGTTGAAGCGAATAAGCGAGCGATGGCAGGAGTTTTCGTCGGAACTTGTCCAAACTGTTCCGAGGTTTCAAGGGTGGCTTGCAAGCCACAAAAGGCAACTTGTTGTCGGCGCTTGCATTGGCGCTTTTGCCCTTTGGGCGCTTTCGGGCGTTTACATTGTCAACTGCGACGAAGTTGCGGTCGTCCAATTTTTGGGGCGCGTGATTGCAAAGGATGTTCCGGCGGGCATTCACTATCGCTTGCCGTTCCCGCTGACGAAGTTGTGGAAAGTTCGCAAGCATGAGTTGAGGCGAGTTGAAATCGGTTTCAGGACAGTCACGCCCTCACAGCGTGGGCAAGAGCCACTCGTTTATGAGTGGGACTTTCCGCACAAGTATGGGCGTTACCGAAAGTTGCCTGAAGAGTCGCTGATGGTCACGGGCGACGAAAATCTCGTATCGGTGAACGCCGTAGTCCATTACCGAGTAGCCGATACCACCGATTTCCTCTTCCGAGTCGCCAATGCTGACGAACTAATTCGTTCGGTGGGGGAAAGGGTCATCAGAGAAGTTGCCGCTCAAGTGCACCTTGATTCGCTGCTCGTTTCCGAGAGACGAGAGTTGGAAAGGCTTGTTCGCGAGAGGATGCAGAGGATTTTGTCGGCGTATCGGGCGGGAGTGGAAATCGT
>Ga0081478_136954_pt1 | contig 16060 bp, 20 predicted proteins | sample OctSprmetagenome_FD_70983 | JGI IMG/M metagenome (GOLD analysis project Ga0081478, IMG submission 70983) | Hot spring and microbial mat streamer communities from Octopus Spring Streamers, Yellowstone National Park, USA - T=80-84 v2 (version 2) | ecosystem: Environmental > Aquatic > Thermal... | reverse complement strand
ATATAATTTAGCATTGCATAACAAACAATGAAACAGAAAGACAAAACAATTAACAGATCAGATACAAAACGATACAATAGTTTCTATGCAATCAAATTTTACTTTTTTGTTCTTTGCAATAGAAATTTAACTATTGTGACTACAGATTATAAAGAAAACTATTTTCTGTTTTTCACAAACATATAATACTGTATTCTGTTATGCTATAGATCATAATCTGTTTACAGAGAAATATTTCTTTTTTTGTCTATTGCAATAGAATTCATTTTATTTCAATACAACTGTATTTGCAATCGTATTTAAAGAATCTTTCTGCTAACAGATATTTAGAAGCAGTATATCACATACATTTAAAAATGTTTTCTGCAAACAAATATATTAGGCTTACATCTATTGATTAGAAGTTTTAATACAATGTAATTCAAAAACAGTAGATAAGAAAGCAATAAGATTTAAGAAATGTATCGCATACAAAAAAAGTAAAATATCCACTAAGTTTAATTTTGTAGTATGTGCTATCAAATGTATGTTGTAGCTATCATTTTATGTTTTCATATGAAAGTTTTGATAGTAGCATAAAAAAGATAAATAACATCATAATCTTTTTGGAGTCTGAAGGAAATAAAACAGAAAGCACAAATTTAAACAATAATGAAAACAATGATTTAAGTTTAATGGATTTTAGTTTAAATGAACAGGAAAACAGTTTAAAAAACAATGATGATAGTTTAATAGATTTGGATGCAGAGTTAGATATAAATGAAGTTCAATCCAATATAGATGATATAAATGCTATCAATGTAAATGATATAGATGAACAACTATACAAAGAGATATTGCTCTCAAAAATAGATTATATTGTAACTCTGATACAGATATTACATAGGAAACTAATAAATGATCTGGAGAAAAAGTATGTGTTAAAATTCTTGCAAAAAGAATTAAGTAAAATTGTAACTGTTATGAATAGCGAAACCAATATAAACAATGTTGATGAATATCTTGATGCTATCATTCAGAAATTGGAAGCATTTATTGCAGAGCAAATAACAAAAAAATCTAATACTGGTTAGGTTTCATTTTTGTATACAATTTTAACTCCATCTAGTTTCTTTATATCATCTGCGGTTAAATATTTGATGTTTTTGACTTGCTTTCTATCAACACCAAGATAGATAGAATTGTTATTGAACTCTATTATTTTGTAGCGGTGTAATAAACGTTTTAGTTTACTTAGTTTTGCTACTAATTCTTTGTTCTGCTGTAAAGCTTTAATTTTTTGTTCTGTAGCAATAACATCAAATAATATATTGTTATTCTTTTTAGTGTTTGTTTCTGCATCCACTCTTGGCATTTCTTCATCATCATTATTAGCAGACTCTAGGTTTAATTGTACTTGTTTGTATTCTGTATTACTCAATATGTAAGCAATTATACTTGGTAAAACAAGGTTAGCAAAAGGAACAAATATAGTTATTGCTACTGAGAGTAAAGAGATATCTGTCCATAGTTTTGTAGTTGCAGTCATAACTAAAAACCAAACAAATATTCCAAATGATAAAGCAATAATCTTTAGAATTAATTTACGATAATAGATAGCTGCAAACGAAAAGTATGCTGCTAATAATTCTACACCTAACGCTAATGGTATTGTCTGTAACGTATGCACAGCAAAAGATCTAAAAACATAAACTAGATCTACAAATATGAACATGAGTATCAATGTGTATATAGTTAAGCCAGAAATCATAAAGAATTTCTGCATTTAATCTAGCTGATAAAAACAAAAAATTATTCGTTAAAATAAACTGCAATTGCTTTGATATTTACAAAACCTACATAGAGGGTTTTTTCTTGGTTCGTATTCTGATTTTAATACTTTATCCGTAAGCTCATTAATAGTCTCTAATACCTTCGTCTTATTTTTTTGTTCAGTATTCTCCACTATTCTTACATCCATATCAGCAAATGATACATAGATAAAATATGATTTCTCTACATCAAATAGAGAGGCATAAATACTTAGTTGCCAATTATAATCATCGTAAATATATAGATTTGATAATGGTTTGCTAGTTGTTTTTAAATCAACAATTGCATTTGATAAAATAACATCTGGTGTTAACTTGAGTATGAATTTATCATTTTCAAACAGATAAACACTTTCAACTTCTATTATTTTTTGATTTAAACTTAGTATGGCTTGAAATGCTTTCTTAGCTAAATATCCATACTCTATAGAGTCTTTAAATAACTTTTTATTCTCTACATCATTTGTTTCTTCTAATATCTCAGCTATCGTATTATCAATAACTTCAAGTAGTAATCGATTTATGCTGCCGTTTAAACCAAATAGATGTAATCTCAGTAGGAATTCAACTGCTCTATGAATAATAATTCCGTGAGCTAGAGCTATATTCCTGGGTAAGTCTAGTTTTTGTTCTTTCTGATCAATGATAAATAGTTTGAAATATAATGGACATCTCTTATATGTAACTAATGAGTTTGTTCTCCAAAATACCTTGTTATTTTCCAATATGCTAAATCCATGACTTTTTCTATCCAGTATTCTAGCGATATTCATAATCTCAAATTTAGCTGTTCTGTCTAAACATTCATAATCAAGTAATTTATACAACTAAACTAAAATTATAGTTATGGGTTTGCTTGTTGAGAAATACAGACCAGATTCACTCGAACATGTTGTATTACCTTATTATGTTAAAGAGAAAATAAAACAAATGATTGAGAGCAAGAATATACCAAATTTGCTTTTGTATGGTCCACCAGGAACAGGTAAAACAACCATAGCCAGAATAATAATCAAAAACGTTCTAAACAATGAGAAGAATGTTCTAATATTGAATGCTTCTGATGACAGAGGCATAGATGTTATACGTAACAAAATTACTCCTTTCATATCTGTTAAGCCTGCAAATGATAATTTTAGAATTGTGTTCATGGAAGAAGTAGGTGCACCACAGGGTGGCTTAACAATGGCAGCACAATCAGCATTATTGAATATAATTGAAGATAAGCATACTTATGCTAGATTTATAATGACAACAAATTTTCCTGAAAGACTATTGCCATCTTTAAGATCTAGATTTGTTCAAATAAAAATAGAAGAAATGCAAAAAAATGATATGCTTGATAGATTGAGATATATATGCGAACAAGAACAAATACAATATGATGATCAACAGTTAATGAAAATAATAAACACTACATATCCGAATATGAGAAATGCTCTACAATTATTGGAAGGATGTATTGTGCAAAGAGCAAATGTTAAGTTAATTGATGATAATCTGTTAACAAAAGCAATAGCTGAAATTTATAGTATCAATAGAATTGAACTCAGCAAACAATTCATAGTTGCATTATGGAAAAACAGAAAGAACTTCACAAAAGAAACAATCAAAACTTTACCGTTTGTTATTGATAGAATTGAGGATATTCCTATTGAAACTGTTATGCAATTACTAGACAAGAAAGATGAACTTGAATTGATTGAGATGATGATAGATTTAAGAAAAAAGAATAAAGATGCTAGCTTGATAGATTTGATTGCTCAGATACTTAATAGTGAGTAGTTTTTTGTTTTCTTCGGGCCAGGGTTCAATGAATGTTAATGAATCTGTAGCAGGTAAATCATTTTTACTGGTGGCATTTTCAATAATCTCTGTTTCTAATCAGGATAGTATGTAGTTATATAAACTGTTGTTCTGTATTGCAACAAATTGATTAAGTCTGCTTTGATTTCTGCTAGTCTTTGCGCTTCAGTTTTGAAAACCATATTTCCATTCTCATAAGCAATTTGTTTTTTTGTGTATGCTCTGAATCATCAAAAAAACTTTTACTTTGACAGAATATTTTTCAAAATTGATTCATTTCTCTTCATGAAAGAATCTATCACATTACCATTGTAGAAATCCTTTAAATCATAGATTTTAGTTGTAAACATAAACTTATTGTAACTCTCTAGCAACTTGTAACCTATCTCAAGATTATCCTCTGTGAATGATTTTAGTGATTTGAAGAACATGCTTTCTGATGGAACATTATAAATCATGTAGTAATAAATGTCTTTCAAAATGTTGATATCTGAGCAGTGAAGAAATATAACTAATGGTGATAACTTTTGTAGAATAGCTATGTTATCCAAAATAATATTGTTATCAATGTCATCGTTCAATCTAAGTTTGAAATAATGAATGTTATAAACATTAACGGATACAATACTTCTATACATTACAAATGAATTAAATCTCATTGCATTTCTTGTAATTTTGGAATATGTCTCGATAAATTTTTTCTGTCTATCAATTATTGTTAAATTTTGTAACTCACGTTCATTATATTTGGGTTCCATAAACACAATCCCTTTTGCATATTTCATAAGTTCATTGAATAGAAATGATTTACCAATCTTTGAGAGTCCATCTATTATTATACGCATACTCTAAAATTTAGAGTGGTTGAATAATTTGATATATTGTGATCTCAAAAGCATAAGTTCTTTATGCCTTATGTTCCAGGTGCAACAGGATTAAAGAAATCAATAACAGAACCAGACATAATACCTACAACAAATTTTGCATTTGCTGTAATAGAATTACCAAGATTAGTTCCAGATGTTAATAGAGATTTATTTAACTACATAACAAAATATGGTGGTGATAAAGATTTTGGTGTAAAATTAGCTGCTAGAACCATATCTATTTCAGACTGGATACCGAGATCTACTTATGCAAAGCAACAAGTGTATGGTGGTAGATATGCTATATCTGCTCCCAAGCATGAAGAGCCAGGAACCATAACCTTACAATTTCTGGAAACAAGAAAACCTTCTGCTAGAGATTTCTTCTTGCTTTGGAGAAAAACTTGGGATGACTTCTCAGGCAAAGCCATATACTATGATCCACCAAAAATGTCTGGTAGATTAACAGTCTATTACCTAATACCAGACCTATCTGCAATAGATTTGAAAATCACATTCTACAATGTTTACCCAGAATCAATATCGAATGATGCTATAGCAGGAGACGTATCTGCAACTGATTTATCTCAGTTCAGTGTATCGTTCAGATATGTAGCAGCAGTTCCTTGTTTTAATCCAAAGTGGGATCCGAAAGGATTATATTATCGTGATAAATTATTCCCTAGTGTCGCTAAATGTTAGTTTTTTATTTTTTGTAACAGCTGTTGGGAATATGTTTGATTGGCTAAAAAAAATCTTTATGAGAGACAAAACTAATGATTTTGTAGATGAGGATATAGATCAAGAATATGAATTGGAAATGGACATGTATGACAATTTTAAAAAACAAATTTGTATGGAGATAGTAGAAAATTATTGTATAGCTAATGCTTTGGCTCTATCACAATTTAATGATACAATAGTCGGTAATTTTGCAGATTTTGAATTATATATATCAAGCGAGATAGTAAGATTAACTCGTAACTTTAAAAATGTTATAAACGAGGAAACATACGATATTTTAATTGAATGTTTTGGAAGTGAAGCACTAGTTTTAGATCTCATATACACAAAACTTCTACATTACTACATGGCCTTTAGATTTAGAGTTGATTTAGAGTGAGCTACTCCTACTTCTTGCTTGAATTCTGTTAAAATCTATCTACAAATTCAAAATCGGATATAAACTTCTTCTTCGTATTTATTAGTATGTTAAACTTTATGTAATCATCTATCTGATCATGATAAACTATATTTTTTTCTCTTAAAGCCATGATCTCAGGTCTGTATTGATATATAGTGTATGAAGGTAAAGTGATAATCTCTTCATTGTTTAAGTCAAGGTATATTTGCATTTCTGTGAAAAGCATTTTGACTTGAGCTAACAAATAAATGTTTTATGCTTTGCAGCTTAACACTTTTATAAAGGAAAAAGTAGAAGAACCAAAATTTGATCCGCTAACAACTATTATTTTTGTTAAGGGTAAAGCATACACAAAAGATTTAATCTTCATTAATAGTTTGAATAAATTAGTAAGTAAAATTCCCATTGAGATAATTAATAGTGATAGCTACAGTTCTTATTTTGTTGCTTGGAAGTTAGCAAGTAACAATTTACCCTTCTATGTGTATGTTCTACCAGAAACAAGAACAAGCACAATAGTCTACTACAAACTATCAATAAGTAATCAAACTATTGCATACTCAATAAGAACTTTACCAACAGGTCTTAACATAAGAGCAAAGATATTATCATCTCAATTAAGATTGATTGATTACACCAATCACAGAGATATCACAGATGCATTTTTTATAGATAGGGAAAGTTTAAACAATGTAAACATAAATGATTTGGATGATCAAGCTTTAACTTATACAATTGAGGTGATTCAGTTTGAAGATTTATTGTATAACTTATACAGAACATTAACAACTGGTTATGATGTTACATTTATAGTTTTACCTGAACAATTAGATACAGAACAAATACCTATTATGGTTGATTGGCTAAACAAACTATACTATGAATACAAGGAAGTTTACGGTTCTGGTTTTGTTGTTTATGCTTCGCATCATTATCCTGAAGTGAATCAGAAGGAATACCTATTTGCTTTACGCAGACTAGATAATGATTCTTTGACACATGAAGTCTTTCAATTTAATTACCTTCCTTACTTTAGAGATAAAGATATTTTATTGTCTTACATATACTATGCTCTGTTACTACAAGCAAGATTACAACAAAAAACTTTAACAGTTGACCATGTTGATTTTAAGTATTTAATTGATCCGAATACAAATACAACTCAGTTAATTGCTGAAGATGTATTAACAGATTATCTTTACACACACAAGCACAAATTTTATCAAGAATACTTCATAGCAGGAATATCTATTTTGAAGAAAATATTAAGAGTCTATTTGTTAAGGACTCTACATTCGCTTAGTATAAATAAGGTTTTGGATGCGCTTAATGCTTTCGTAAATGATATAAATTTGTATCTGAAAGAAATTGTACAAGATTTTCAAATACTAAACATAGAACATGTGGAAGCACTTGGTTTAGTACATATTGAACTTTTGTTTACATTTAATATCTACAATAGAATAATTAATGTTAAATTGTTTGTACATATTGATAGAGACAAACTAACAATTAGTGTTTAGCACTCAGTCTAAATTTTTGTTTATGTTTACAAAAACAGGTAGATTTGTAGAGAGAAAAATTATACCCACTCAAATTAAAGTATTGGATAGTATATTAGGAGGTGGAATAGAAGAGAGAGGAATAATGTTGATCGTAGGAACTCCAGGTGCAGGTAAGACACAATTATCTATTCAAATTGCATCACAATTTAAGAAGCATGGTTATCAAATATTCTATTTGGACACAGAAATTGCTGTAACAGAAACAAGAGCTAAAGCATTTGGATTAGATTTGAATGATCTCATACAATATGCTCCAACTATAGAAGAATTGGATGAAGCAATTGAATCAGAATTATTGCCAAAATTACAAGATAAGAAAACTTTGTTAGTTATAGATAGCATATCAGCGCTATCAACGAAACAAGAATTTAGTTCACTAACAGATAGTATAGCACTAGGTATAAAAGCAAATCTGTTAACCAGACTAATAAACAAACTGTTTAGATACAAAATTGACTATAATCTAACCGTTATTATAACTGCTCACATGAAAGAGAACATAAGTTTAACTCCCTTTGGAGCAACTGGATTATTGGCAATAAAGGGAAAATACAGGGTACCGGGTGGAGCTGCATTACTGTATGCAGCAAATCAAATGCTGTATCTAATAACAAAAGAAACAAAAGAGTTAGCAGGTAATGTTCAAATAAGATTCGTCGAAGTTGGTGTTATAAAAAATAGATTATTCACTAGTGGGAAGAATGTAAAGATAGCATTCTCTGATAAATACGGGTTCTTTGATTTGCTATCATCATTACAATTTCTAGTTGATTATAATGTAATTGAATCAAAGCAAGGAAGATTAAAGTTTCCATTTACAGACAAAAGTTTATTAATAAAAGATGTTATAACTCTATACAAAAATGATACAAAGTTCAGAGAACAGCTTGATAATTTAATTAACACTAGTGTATACGAGATATTAGTCAAACCATATATGTTTGAAGATAATGTTTCTGATAGTCAAACAGAAATGGACATACTTGCTAATATACAGGAAACTGAAGATGTATTATCAACAGAGGATATAGACACAAACAAAAAAACAAAAAAGAAAAATCAACTTGATGAATTGGATATAGATATATGATTTTTTACGCAACAAGGCTAAATTTATTAAAATGAAGGAATTTATTAAAACGGCGACTAAGATTGGAGCATTCTTTGTTACGATTGATGATAATATTATGTATGCTTACAATAATGATTTTGTATTAGTCGGAGCAAATGATTTTCTACCCAACTGTTCAATTGTTAATTATACTCCACTACAAATTCTTGAGAAAGATGCAATCAAAAACATTGATGTAAATTATAATTCAAATGAGTTAACAATTGAGACAAATTTTGGAAAGTTTAAATTCACTGTAATGAAAAATGAAGATAAAAATGATTTGCTCAAGAAGATTATAAACCTATATACCAACAATATGTATAATTATAGAATTGATACAGGTATTCTAAACAAAGTCTATGAACTAACTTCTGTTATGAAAGGATTGAATGTAAACATTGAAAATGATAAAATAGTATGTTCAACGATTGATTTTGAATCAGAAATATATCTGGATGCAGAAACAAAATTAGAAGTTCCATTGAACACGATACTTGACTTTGATCCAGAAGTAATCGACATATATGCAGATGATGAACATACAATATTGATCGGAAGATATGATAACTACAGTTTATTTAGATTAGTTTAATTTTTTTTACAACCGATCTAAATTTATAAACATGGAAGTGTGCATATACGACAAGGAAGGAATTCTAAATTACGATTTAATTTCATCCATTATGAAAGAATTAATACCCGGATCTGTATCAATTGAAATTATAGTATTCAAAAATGACAACAGATATTTCGTACATTACAATTCAGATGTGATTAAATTACAAATAACTCCAAAATTATTTTATGTCCCAGTGAAATTTATTCCAAATGAATTACAAGCGAATAAAATTGTTCAATTTTACATGCATGAAGTACATCCAAAATGTATTTTGAAATTAAGAAAAACGAAGTTTTAACATTTTTTTACACCTATGCTAAATTTATCATTATGGAAAAGTGTTTAAGTGCAACAAAAATATTTAACGAATTTGGAGAGAGAAATATTGATGCCAGACGCATCATTGGCGGAAATACAACTAACATTATGGAATTGAATAATCTCAAATACAGATGGGCATATGATTTATACAGAACAATGGGATTTACAAACTTTTGGATACCTGAAGAAATATCTATGAATGATGACAAAAAACAATATGAGAAATTGCTATCAGAAGCTGAGAAGCGAGCATATGAATTAGTGTTAAGCTTTCTAATTGCTTTAGATAGTTTTCAAGTTGTTAATTTGAAAGAATTCACAAGATATTTAACTGCTCCAGAATTGCATATGGCTATAACAGCACAGGAATTTCAGGAAGCACTACATTCATATTCCTATCAACTAATACTTGAAAGTGTTGTGGATCCTATCAAAGCAGATGAGATATATAATTACTGGAGACAAGATGAAGTATTGAAGGAACGTATAAAAGTCATAGCTGAAATTTATGATAACTTGAGATTCAATCCAAGTATTGAAAACTTTGTTAAGGCTACTATTGCAAATTACGTACTTGAGAGCTTATACTTTTATTCTGGTTTTGCATTCTTCTATACACTTGGTAGACAAGGCAAAATGTTAAACACGGTTCAACAAATAAAATACATAAACAGAGATGAGTTAACCCATGTTACATTGTTTCGCAATATAATACTTAGCCTAAAGAAGGAACAACCGGATGTATTTAAAGAAAAAGAACTTGAGAAATGGATCGTTGAATATTTTAAATTTGCTACATATCATGAAATTAGATGGGGACAATACGTAACACAAAACAAAATATTGGGTTTAAACAATGATTTGATTGAGAAGTACATAAAATATTTGGCTGACTTGAGGATAACTCAATTAGGTTTCAAGCCAATATATCACATAACAGAGAATCCATTACCTTGGATTGATCAATTTAGGACAATAAACAATACCAAAACAGATTTCTTCCAAAAGAAACCACAAACATATGCAAAGAGAAACGAGTTGAGATGGTAGTTTTTTTTTACAATTATACTAAATTTTTTTGTTATGCAAGATCAACATAAGGAGTTATCAGCACACATATTATTTGGACAACATGAGAAAGCAAAAAAATTCTATCAAATCAAATATGCAAAGGATGATAACTTTTATGATATTGACGATGTGGATTTATTACCTGTTTATGGAGGTGACAAATTAGCATCAAATTTTACCAAGCTTGGCTTAAAGGAATTATTGATGAGCTCTGAAATCTATAAAGATAGATTGCTAATCTCGTATCTAACCAATGGTAAATATTTTAGTCTCAAGTTATACACAATGAGAGTTATAAAAAATACTCTGAAATTGTATGCTAGCAGAAATCACATATTTAAAAAGAAGTATCTAATAGAGTTCTGGATGCAAAAAATGATCAATTTATCTCAATAGCGAAATCTTTTTTGATAGTTGAACATTAAGCATTGCTAGATCTTTAACTATATCCACATTTAGTTTTGTATTAACCTTATCTAGACAAATCTTAACCATCTCCGGTTCATGATCAATTAGCCACATTAGAAATTTAATCCACTCTCTGTTAATATTAGCTGCAATCGTGAATATTGCCATCAATTTCTGTGCTCTATGTAATGAGTTCCAATACTCATAATGATTCTTTAATTTAAGATAGTCAACATTATATTTTAAGAATGAGTCAAACTTATCAGCTACAACTGGTCCTAGTAATCCTTCCAACAATTCTCTCCTAATTTTTTCATCAATGTTATCTTTTGTTTCATTTAGCAATATTCCAACTCGTTCCCATGTTCTTGGTGATGCAAAATTAACATACCCATCATCATATTTTGGCTCATATAGCAAATATCCTGGATGTTCATGTATAAATGCGGCAACATGTTCATTGAATGATTTAGATGATGTATACCACTTTAGCCAATCATTAGCATCTACTTCTACATTAACAATTATTAATCTGTTTCTCAATGGTTTCGGTAATGTTTCCGCATCTTCCGAATGTTCAATTTTGTTACCAGCTGCTACAATTTTCAAATGACTCAATTTTATATGACTACCCAATTCCTTCGAATCAAGTAATGAATAGAACAATGTTCTTATATGAGGTATTTGAACATTCGTTATCTCATCAACAAATAGTATACCTTCGCATTTCTGTAATACTTCAAATACCTCTACAGGAAATAATTTAACATATCCATCAACAATTTTTGGAAATTCTATGATGTCACTATTAAAATACGGAGCAATAATCCTATAGTATACATAGTATTTATCTGGTTCTTTCAATATCTCATCTGCTGAAAATTTTTCATTCAGATCAACAAATATTTTATTTCTCTTTTCAGATTCTGATATTGCAATCTGTTTAATAATAGATGTTTTACCGATACCTGGAGGTCCTAATAATAGCATTCGATCGATATTGATTTGCAGCAAACTACTTAACCTCATAATAAAAAATTTAGACTACTTATGAAATAGTTATGGTTTCTCAAACTTAATTGTAGATAGTAATGCTTGGAATTCTGCATCATCTAAATTATGTTTGTAGTATGTTGTTATCGAATTTGTATCATTTATTCCTCTAGACTCCATACATAAATGTCTCATATAAGTTATTACCACTATTCCGTCTGATTCAGTAAAATACTTTAGCAAATCAAATAGTCCTTCGGTATATAGTTCCTGTACAATGGGTTGTCTCGCATATAGTTTAGCAATACGTGATAATTTTGATAAGCCAATGATTTTGTTTTGTGGTTTGTATCCGCACCAGACATTACCTATAATGGGAGCATAATGATGAGCACATACACTATATACTTTAATAGGTCCAACGAATAGCAAATTTTTGCTTTTGTTTATGCTTATATCTTCATCTTCAAAATCTAATTCATTAATTCTATCCTCAAAAGTTTTGATGGTTAGCAGATGCTTAATACATTCTACATCAGAATCAAAATTTTTTCTATTGATAGCAAATTGCATAATCTCCATCCAGTATTTTGATATTCTCTCTGCAGATTCAGTAAAATGATTTGCAAATGAATCGTTTTTTGTTAAATCTACTAATTGTTTTGCTATACTCAAGAACTCTTTCATTTTGATAAATTTTAGTATTGTTGTGCAAAAAATTAGAGAATTGCTCTTAGTAAAACTTCATCCCTAATAGTTGGATACATATATTTCAATCTTCTAAACATCGGTATCAAATAAGGGTCAATTTTTATTGTTTCTTCATCATATATATTTACATTGTACATGCAATACATAATTCTTCTCATTCTGTCAATTGACGGTAGATTCATGAAATCGAGTATTAATTGGTCTAAGTAGGGAAGTTCTTTTTTTGGAACTTTGACTTTCCTCATTGCAAAAAATTTAGACAATTTGCTGATTTGCCGCAAAGTTAGCATCTAATATGTTTAACAAATTAAATTTCTTTTCAAATTTTATTTTTAGATTAGCTATTTCATATTCCTCAGTTTCGTTTTCTGTTATTTCTAAATTAACTCTAAACGGACCAAAGATTCTAAATCCTCCGATTTCCATAAATGGTTTTGCAATGTAAAATGGAACTAGATTATTTTGTTTTACATGTAAGATATCCTTAACAACATAGTAATAACTACCTGTATACAATCTTAAACCTTTTGCTAAGTTGGAAAATTTTATTCGTTTATTATCAACAACAATTTCTGTGTTATCTAATCCTGCAATCAAAAGACTATCTTCATCATTAATACCGGATTCTATGCCACAAATAATGAATTTATCTGCATAAACAACATTAAAGGATATGTTCAATAGGTTTCTAGGTATGTCAAAGTTCCTCATGTTTTAAAATTTAGCTTTATTGTACACAGTTTAGCATATGATTTACAATATCCAAAATGTTACTTTCGCTTTTAATAATTTTCTTGAAAGGTTTAACTATTATTCTAGCATACGTATCTAAATCGTGTTTGTTATATGGTATGGATAAATAATCACAAACTTGTTTTGCAAATTTTGTTTGCAAATACACACTCGGTGGTTTGGAAGCAAGATATTTTATTTGTTCGTAATCACCATGTTCAACTAAATAAGGATGTAGCCATATTTTATGTTTTGTTGAAAAGCAACCTAAAAATCTCATTGGTGTTACTCTTAATGTAGTTGTTATATCAATCTTATTTTTTATGCATTCGTTTTGTTTTAACATTTGTCTAGTTTTAATAATATCACGAATCTTGTAAGCAACAAAATTGAAAACATGTAAGCCTCTACCTGTGAAAGTTTTTAATGTTAATCCTTTATTTGGTTCCCTAATTTTAGTGATGGTTTCTACATCCAAAAACAAGAGCCATCTAAACTCATTTTTATTAAACTTAAACAAAGGAGATATTTGTAATTCAAGTAATCCTTTCTCGATCTGATATATGCGATCAAATATTCTTTGCTCGAAGTGTTCCAATGATTTAGTTGCAGGAGATTGTCTCATGTTATATTTATAAGTTATGTAAATCATTTTTACTCTCCTCTTTTTAGAGGAAGTCGTAAGGTAATAAACCTTGATAACAAAGGTATCTTCATTATTTGTATGTTGAATTGATTCGCAATAAGAGTATGCAACATACCATAAATATTACTTAAAGTCCACAATAAATACGGGTGTATTTTATAGGCACGAGCAAATACTCTTGTTACATCTTGATAGTAGTATAACTCTTTATCTAACTTGGATATTGATGAGAACAGATTTCCCAATGTTGGTATGTAATTCGGATTGTAAACAAATTTATAGTTCAATCGTTTTGAAAACTTGTTTATGATTTGTTCTCTTTGTTGATCAGTCAAATTCGGAAACATTAATGGAGATATAAAGTGATGTAAAATGTAAAGTGTTATTTTAGCATGAACTTCATCTTTGATTTGACTAACACTTAGTCCTTTCTGTGAAAATAGAAAGTATTTAAACATCTCCAAGACCTGTTCCAAAAATATTTCAATATTGCTGGATAAATACTCTACTAATATATCAAACCTGTTGTTGATATTGTTATACATATCAAGCATCAATTTAATCTTACTAATCGGAGATAACAAAGCATCTACAGTAACTTCATCTTTACTTTTAAATACGATGTATAAATCACTAACAACTTTGGGCAATGAATTCAAGACAAATCTATCAGCAATATACGTAGCACATTGAACGGCTATGAATCTGGGTAAAATGATATCTCTAACTATAACTATTTTTCCCTGATTTGATAGATTTGCTAAAAACTTAGCATAAAACTTTCCAAAATATTCTTCTAACTCTTTAACAGGAGTTACAATCTCAACGTTATATAAATCATACTTTGGAATGTAAATAATTGTTTTGTTAACAGATAAAGTAAATATGGGCATCTTAATTAATTTATTTTTTTCTGTTTCTGTATAGTTAACGGAAGCAGAACCTTTGCAAGTTAGTTGGTAAAGTTTCATAGCAGAAGTTTCATCTTTTTTTAAAGGAACTTTTTTGAATAAGTTTGTAATCTCTGAATTATCTGTGGCATATATTCTCTTAATATCTAGCATTATGTAGATGCTTCCAATACAAAACATTTATGATGGGTCAATTTTAAGAGATATTGATGATAAAGCATTAAAGTTATTATACTTTATCATAAAAACATTAAGTTTTCCAAAGCATGCTTTTATAATAGATTTAACTGGAGGTAGTTATTTATACAATTTGCTTGGTAAAACTCATTATCCTTCACTTAATGATTTTAGAGAGGATATAGTTCGTAACATGATTAACTATGGTTTAAGTGAAACAGAAGCTCGTGAACTCTTATTACTAATTGAAAGGCTGGAATTAAATTTAAAGTATTTGCTTAAAGATCCAACAACAAATGAGTATGTTATCTATGATCAAGTGGATACAGTAACTCAATCTGATGCTCTACCATTTTATGAAGTGAGAGTAAAAATTAATGGAGTAGATTATATTGCTCAGGTAGTTGTGTAGTTTTTTTGTTATCATTTAATTGAAACAGCAAGCAAGTCAGCTTATGTACACCCTAGAAAGCAGATATGGAACTATCACTGTTTTCGGAAAAGATGTGACTTCAAATACAGATGCATTAATGAGTCAAGTTTATAAAGATACAATTTTAACAAGTGACATTTGTTATTTATTTCCCTTAGATCCTATAAACATAAATTTAGGACAACTAACAACTATACAATCAATTCTACTAATCGGTTTGTTAACAACGTTGGATTTGAACAAAACTAAAGTTGAACTATCTGCTAGCAATGTATTTGAATTTTACAAGCTTATTAGGTCTGTTGGAGGCAGAGCCAGATATTATAACGATAAAATTGCTCAGTATGTATTATCATTATCCGGTAATTCAGAAAAACTTAAAAGATTTGATACAATGGATGTAATAAGAGGAGTCAATGTTAATAAATTGGTTAGTAGCTTGAGGCAATCTGTTTTGGTAGGATTTTTAGCTGATGATGTAGATATTAGTCAGACAATAACTAATCGTTATAGCGATTCTGAATTAGATCTAGATGAACGGTTTGTTCAGTTGCTCAGACAATATGGTATATCAGTTTATCTAGGTAGTAGTCTTGCAAAATCCATAATCGATTTAATTGGAATTAATAAATCAACTACAACAAATGAATCAACATCAAATATACTAACTAATCTACCTGAAACTCTTATGGAAACAGCAACTCTAGCCATACTGTTATCCAAGTTAATTAA
>Ga0081478_137603_pt1 | contig 16099 bp, 14 predicted proteins | sample OctSprmetagenome_FD_70983 | JGI IMG/M metagenome (GOLD analysis project Ga0081478, IMG submission 70983) | Hot spring and microbial mat streamer communities from Octopus Spring Streamers, Yellowstone National Park, USA - T=80-84 v2 (version 2) | ecosystem: Environmental > Aquatic > Thermal... | reverse complement strand
GGTACGGAAGGCACCTGATCATGCCCGAGGTCGGTATGAGGGGGCAGAAGAGGCTGAAGGCTGCGAAGGTGCTGGTGGTGGGTGCAGGTGGCCTCGGGTCGCCGGTATCCCTCTACCTCGCTGCTGCGGGCGTCGGCAAGATAGGGATAGTCGATTTCGACGAGGTCGACGAGACCAACCTCCAGCGGCAGGTGCTGTTCACCACAGCCGACGTGGGGAAGAAGAAGGCCGAGGTCGCAGCGAAAAGGTTGAAGGAGCTGAACCCGATGATCGAGGTGAAGAGCTACGACACCGTCATCAACTCCAGCAACGCGCTCGAGATAATCAAAGATTACGACGTCGTGATAGACGCGACCGACAACTTCCCGACGAGGTACCTGCTGAACGACGCCTGCGTCATGCTGAGGAAGCCGCTGGTCTACGGCAGCATCTTCCGTTTCGACGGTCAGGTCTCCGTCTTCTACGCCGGGAAAGGCCCATGCTACAGGTGCCTCTACCCGGAGCCTCCTCCGCCCGGCCTGGTACCCTCCTGCGCTGAGGGAGGGGTCCTCGGCGTCCTGCCAGGGATAATCGGGGCCCTACAGGCCAACGAGGCGCTGAAGCTGATACTGGGCGTCGGGAGGCCGCTGATAGGGAGGCTGCTGCTGGTCGATGCGCTCTCGATGACCTTCCGCGAGCTCTCCTTCCAGCGCGACAGGAACTGTCCAGTCTGCGGCGACAACCCGACGATAAAAGAGCTGATCGACTACGAGGCCTTCTGCGGCGTCAGGGTCACAGGAGAGGAGATCGGTGCGAGCTTCAGCATAACGCCCGAGGAGTTCAAGGAGATGCTGGAGCGCGGCGAGAGGATCGAGATCATCGACGTGCGGGAGCCTGTGGAGTGGGAGATCTGCAGGATACCGGGCGCCAAGCTGATACCCCTGAGCCAGCTCACCTCGAGGCTCCACGAGATCGACCAGACGAAGAAGGTGATCGTCTACTGCCACACCGGTCAGAGGAGCGCCCTTGCTGTGAAGCTGCTGAGGGAGGTGGGCATCACCCGTAGCTACAACCTGGCAGGAGGGATAGACGCCTACGCCGCTCGTATAGACCCCTCGATTCCCCGCTACTGAGCCGCCAGAGGACACTCTTTTCCGGTTTTGGGGCGCCTTTTGCCGGAGCTCAATGTAGCGTCCGACGTACAGGATACGCTCGGATCGTTCCAAATTCCAAATTCACAAAAGTTTTAGCGCCGCATTCCTCGGCTGAAACCGTATGAGGAAAGTCCTGGTAATACTGGTTGCCTTGGCCCTGCTGATCGGGACGCAGATCGTCGCAGCGAACGCGGCGGTAGTGACCTTCAGGCAGCTCTTCGGAGGGTCGAACCCGGATTCTGCCCGCGGAATATTCGTCGACTCGAACCACATCTACATTGTGGGCGAGACAAACAGCTTCGGCCCGAACACGCCTAACCTCTTCCTCTCGATATTCAGATTGGACAACTCACACAAGTGCAGCGTTGCGGTCGACCTCGGGGGCTTAGAACGTGCCTGGAAGGTCGTCGCTCACGGCGGGAACGTCTACGTCAGCGGCGACACCAACTATGGAGCCAATCCATCAAACGTCCTGGTGGTGAAGTTCGACACGAACTGCAACGTCCTCGGCGCTGCAGTCTACGACATCGACGGAACGGATTTGCCGTTCGGTCTGTCCATCAGCCCCGACGGCTCAACCCTATACATAGCTGGATTTTCGGCAAGTGCAGCCCACCTGCTCGCAGTCAGGACTTCGGACTTCTCCGTTGCGTGGGCGAAGCTCTTCAGGGTGACAGGCGGAGGAGATGCGGCGAACTCGGTCACGTTTTCCGGTAACAAGTTGTACGTGACGGGACTGACCTCCACCGGAGACCTCTTCGTCTCAAGGTTCGATGCTGCTTCAGGGAACCACGAGGCTTCCAAGGTCTTCTCGACCCCGCAACCCGAGGAGGGGCGCGACGTAGTCGTTGCAGGCGGCAAGGTATACGTTGCGGGCAGGTACGACGACCCTGTCAAGCAGCGGGAGTTCCTGTTCATGAGGCTCGACACCAACCTCAACCTGGAGCTTGCGAAGACCTTCGGGACGAACGCATTCGATGACGTTACATCGCTATCGATGGTCGGCGGTCTTGCTTACGCCGTCGGGATGTCGAATTACTTCGGCTCCCCGGATGCGGCGCTGTTCGCCGTCAACCCGTCGACGGGCGACCTCTCACACGCATTCGTCCTAGCGAGAGACGCGTCGGTCCAAATCGCACAGGATTCGGCATCGACAGGGTCTTGCCTGATCTACACCGGAGCAAGCGACGGATGGCCCGCATTTTACGGCGTATTGGACGCGGTTACTGCTGGAACGATAAGCTTCACGATAAGCTCACCCACGCCCTCCATAGCAACGCCTTCCGTGACTCCGGCTTTCCCCACACCGACTGCAACAGGCTTCACGCCGACCTTCAACACACCGGCTATGGGCGACGCGTTCTACAGCTGGTTCTGTCCAGATGTCTTAGTCGTCTCGACGACAACGACGAGCACAGTCCTAACTACATCAACGCTCAGCACGACCGTGACCTCCGTTGTAGGATCTACTACTACGGTCTACGACGTCCGGACCACCACCATAACCCAGACCTCTGTCACGACGACCACCAGCTCGACGACCACAACGCTCACGCAGACCGCCACGACCACCAGGACCGAGACTACCACCCTCACCCAGTCCACGACCTACTCGACCACCACGACCCTGTCGACGACGCTGACTTACTCAACCACTACCACCCTCAGCACCACCACTACCTCTACCCAGTACTTCGCCGAACCGGTCTCGACCTACGTGCTGCCAGCGCTCCTGGCCGTCATCGCAGCACTCTTAGGCGCCTCGCTGGTGGTCGGACGTAGGAGGAGGGCCCTCCCCTACTGATCGCTCTGAGCGCCCGATACCTCCCAAAACATCCCCAGATTTTTTGCAGAGCGAGATTTTCCCTGTCCCAGAGCACCAAGATCGGATTTTGCCCTTAAATATTTGCGAGGAGAATCCGGTCCCGAGTCGAGATGTCCGGAAAGCCGCACATCAACCTCGTCGTGATAGGACACGTCGACCACGGCAAGTCGACGACCATCGGCCACTTCCTGGTGCTGAACAAGTCGATCGATGAGCGGCAGCTGAAGCAGCTGGAAGAGGAGGCCAAGAGGCTGGGGAAGGAGTCCTTCGTCTACGCCTTCATCATGGACACGGTGAAGGAGGAGAGGGAGAGGGGGCTTACGATCACGACCAGCTACACCAAGTTCGAGACGAAGAAGAACTTCTTCACCATCATCGACGCGCCGGGCCACAGGGACTTCATCAAGAACATGATCACAGGCGCTTCCCAGGCCGACGCGGCTGTCCTCGTGATATCCGCCAAGAAGGGCGAGTACGAGGTCGCTATAGGTCCAGGAGGACAGGCGAGGGAGCACCTCTTCCTGGCCTACATGCTCGGCATCAGGCAGCTGATAGTGCTCGTCAACAAGATGGACGACCCGACCGTGAACTGGTCGAAGGAGAGGTACGAGGAGGTTAAGCAGGGCGTGTCCGCGCTGATGAAGCAGCTCGGCATCGATCCGTCCAAGGTCCCGTTCATCCCGGTATCAGGGTGGACGGGCGACAACCTCGTCGAGCGGAGCGATAAGATGCCCTGGTACAACGGCCCGACCTTCCTCGAGGCCCTCGACCTCCTCCAGGAGCCTCCGAAGCCGATCGACAAGCCGCTGAGGATCCCGATACAGGCGGTCTACTCGATCAAGGGCGTCGGTACCGTTCCGGTCGGCAGGGTAGAGACGGGCGTGCTGAAGGTGGGAGACCAGGTGGTGATCATGCCAGGAGGGCTGAGGGCGGAGGTGAAGAGCATCGAGATGCATCACACGCCGCTCCAGCAGGCCGCCCCAGGCGACAACATCGGCTTCAACCTCAAGGGCGTCGAGAAGGCCCAGCTCTCCAGGGGCATGGTCGTGAGCCATCCCGACAACCCGTGCAAGGTCGCCGAGGAGTTCAGGGCCCAGGTGATCATAATCAACCACCCGACGGCGATATCGGTCGGCTACACGCCGGTCATGCACGTCCACACCGCCCAGACGGCTGTCAAGTTCGTCGAGATTGAGGCCAAGATAGATCCGAGGACCGGTCAGGTCGTCGAGAAGAACCCGCAGTTCCTCAGGACCGGTGACGCTGCTGTCGTCAAGCTCCAGCCGCTGAAGCCGGTCGCCCTGGAGCCCTACAGCGAGTTCCCGCAGCTCGGACGGTTCGCGATCCGGGACATGGGCATGACCATAGGCGCGGGGATAGTCAGGGAGATCACGAAGCCTGGCAAGTGATTGCCTGTCTTCGGACTGAACGTTCTGTTCAGGAAGGTTTTGCATAATTTGCTTTTCCACACGCTCTCTACGGAGATCCGCTCAGGAACCAGCTGGGACTGCGTCTTCTGAGGAACGCCTCAAGCCCTTCCCTGAACTCTCCGGTCTCAGAGATCGAAACGAGTTTGTTTGTGCCTAACGAGAGGAAAGGATGGAGCGAAGCCCGCTGGGCAGCTATGACCTCCTTGACGGCCCTTACTGATTGGGGCGACGACCTCATGACCTTCACAACGAACTCCACCCCTACCTCCCACAGCCGATCGTGAGGCACGACCACATCGACGATCCCGAGCCTCGACGCCTCCTCCGCTGTGATCCACTCGCCGGTGAGGGCGTACCTGATCACCCTTCTCCCGAGGAGCGATGGGCCGATGCTCGAGGCTATGGGAGGTATGGCGCCGATGAGGGCCTCGGGAATGGAGAAGAGGGACCTCTCGCTCGCAACGACCACGTCGAACCCCAAAAGAAGCTCGCATCCGCCTCCAAAGGCTATCCCGTCGACCAAAGCTATCAGGGGCTTCCGGTGCTCGAGCAGCTCCCTGAGCAGGGGCATCAGCAACTCGTCGTGCCACCTCTTAGCGTCCTCCAACCCTTTCCACGAGGCCATCATCGCGATGTCGTCGCCGGCCGAGAAGGCCCTTCCCTGACCTCTGACCAGGACGGCCCTCACCCTTTCGTCCTCAGCCGCCCTCCTCAGCGCAGCCCTGAGCCCAGCCCACATGCCCTCGTCGAGGGCGTTCAGCTTCTCCGGCCTGCTCAGCGTTATCAGCGCATAGGCCCCGCAGAGCTCGTAGAGCACCCTCCCCTCCCAGACCTGCTCGTGGTGCCACCGCAGGAACCCTTGTCCGGACTTCGCGCCCAGCTCGCCCCACTCCACTGTCTTCCTCACGGTCTCCGTCCAGCTGAGCGAAGCGGCTCCCAGCTCCAGCGATCCTGTCACGACATCGAGCCCCAGAAGGTCTGCGAACGCCAGAGGCCCGACAGGGGATCCGAGCAGGTCGCGGACGTAGGCGTCGAGGGCCGATCTATCTGTGCTGGCTATGGAAGGGAGCGCCGCCAGCTCGCACGCAACGGCACCAACCATCGATGCAGCCCTCACACGCCACATCCCTTCGACGGGAGGAACTGGATCCGGGATGTGAAACCCCTCAGCAACCCTCAGCAGCTCCGAGACGCGGCCGAGATCGACGGACAGGCCCTCAGCCCTCGCTGCCAGCTCCGCCATCGACCGGAGCTTATCGTAGCCCTGCGCTTTGACAGCGCTAAAAGGCCCGAGCCCGAAGCAGAGTCGGTGGACCGCGGCTGCCTCCACGGCCTCAGCGCGTGCACCCTCCTCGACCAGAACCATGGCCTGGGCCGCACATGAGATGATAACCCTCGGTGCGACCGGTCCGGGGTCGGAGCCGCGAAGCAGCAGGACGTTGAAGCCTAAACCTCTGAGCCAGCGGAACGCGAACTCGAAGGGCTCATTTCCTCCGTCGGAGAGCGCCACGAGCTCAACAGCCGTCCTCCCCCTCGCACCCCTGAAGGCCCTGAACCCCACCGCCTTCTCCCGAAAGGACCGGGGGACGACCTCGTGGAGGAGGTGCCGATCGAGTGAGACAGCGAGGACCGAAGGTTGTCTGTCCAAAAGTTCCCGGAGGTCCCCCTCGAACTCGGTCAGCCGCTCCGGATCCGATAAGACCACCACCGGCCCTTCCGGGACCCCAACGCCCTTCAAAACATCGGGCGACGTGACCTCGACGGGTCTGAGGCCGGACCTCTTGAGCGCACCGCTGAGCTCGGCGATCGACCACCCGTCACACGCTCCGAGGACCAGGATTTCTGGACCGACAGGCGCATGGCTCGACATCGACCTCTCGCCCATCTAAGGCAACGGCAATTATATCTAACTGGGATGAGGATGAGAATATGAGATGAGGTCTCCGAAGATCGACGAGCTGGACCTGAAGATCATCTCGCACCTCCAAGAGAACGGCAGGATCCCCGTAGCAGAACTCGCGAAGAGGCTGAACCAACCGGAGAACACGGTGAGGTACAGGATAGAGCGGCTCCTGAAGAACGGCGTCATAAGGCGCTTCACGGCCCTGGTCGACCCGAGGGCCCTGGGGCTGAACGTCTCGGCGGCGGTGATGTTCAAGGTCGATCCGAAGAAGCTGGACCAGCTTCTGGAGAAGCTCACATCGATGAAGGACGTGACTAACATCTACCAGCTCAGCGGCGAGTGGGACCTGATCGCCGTCGTCTTCGCGAAGGACATACAGGACCTCCACGAGAGGATCGAGGAGCTGAGAAGGGCGGAGGGCGTGAAGGAGATGAACGTGATGATCACCACCCGCATCATCAAGTCGGAGTACCGCTACGTCCTGACGTGAAAGGTCAGCGCCTTCAACCGCCTGTAGCGGTGTTGCCCGAGGCCCCGTCGCTGCGCGGCAGAACTACCCTCCTCATCGCCCTGCAGTAGCTGCAGACCTCTGAAGTGGTCGGGTAACCGCAGACGGCGCACTTCCTCAGGACCGGTTGCCCTATTACCTTCTCCAGCACGGGCAGGAACCTCTTCACGTGGGCCTTAAGGAGCGTGTGCCTGAATCCCGGGATTTTAGACTCAATCTCGTGGATCAGCACCTTCCTCGAGACGGTCTTGGCGCCCTTCACCAGAGGGCACCAGCTCTCGACGACCTCGATCCCCTTGGCGTCGACGTAGTAGAGGTCCTCCTCGTCGGTCATCTCGAAGAGGGGCTTGACCCTGCTGGCTAACTTGACGCCGTCGCCTGGCAGAACGGGCCTCAGCCTCACGGCCTCCTCCAGCAAACCCCTCCTGTAAAGCTCGAAGAGGACCTCCACCGTGTCGTCGAGGTTGTGGCCGGTAACGACGGAGTCGTGGCCGCGCTCGACGGCAACTCTGTTCATGATGTAGCGCTTGACGGTCCCGCAGATCGCGCACGGCTTCCTCCTGAACCTGCCGACTGCAAGCTCCGGTATCGTCCGGCCCTCTTCCCTGAGCCTGCGGATCACCAGCTCAACGCCCAGCTCGTCCGTCACCTTCCGGACGACCCTCTCCGACTCCTCCGAGTACCCCGGTATGCCGAGGTCGATGTAGAGCGCCGTGACCTCGAGGTCCGGGAAGACCGACTTGAGGCCGACGAGGGCTGAGGTGCTGTCCTTGCCGCCTGAGAGGGCGACCAGCGGCCTCTTCATCACCCTCAGCATCCCGTACTTCAGGACCGTGGACTTGAGCTTCCTCTCGTAGTATCGGATGTAACACTTGCCGCAGAGGGAGACCCTTGCGAACGAGATGTGGTACCTCGCGTCCTCTGCTCCGCACCTCGCGCACCTGATCGCAGGCATGCCCGTATCGATCCGTCTCTCGGCGGATATCAAGGTGAAGCAACCAAAAATAGAGAGCCGGAGGAGTACCGAGAGCATGGACCGTGAAGTCTACGACGTGATCGTGATAGGTTCTGGGCCTGCGGGCTGCACGGCAGCGATCTACGCCGCCCGGGGAGGGATGAAAACGCTGCTGATAGCAGGTGTGACGCCTGGAGGCCAGCTCATGTTGACCACGATCGTCGAGAACTTCCCCGGCTTCCCTGAGGGCATCATGGGGCCGGAGCTGATGGACAGGATGCGCGAGCAGGCGGAGAGGGCTGGAGCGGAAGTCGTTTACGACGAGGTGACGGGCGTAGACCTCTCGACCTACCCGTTCGTCGTCCGGACGGGAAGCCAGGAGTTCAGGGCGCTCTCGATCATAGTGGCGACCGGTGCGGCCTCGAAGTGGCTCGGCCTCGAGTCGGAGAGGAGGCTGATGGGCAAGGGAGTCTCAGGGTGTGCGACCTGCGATGCTCCCCTCTTCAAGGGAGCGAAGAACATGGTCGTGGTGGGAGGAGGAGACAGCGCGATGGAATACGCCCTCTTCTGCGCTAACCTCGCCGAGAGGGTCACGGTGATCCACAGGAGGGACAAGCTCAGGGCCTCGAGGGCCCTGCAGGAGAGGGCCTTCGCCAACCCGAAGATCACCTTCGTCTGGAACAGCGTCGTCGAGGAGATCCTCGGAGAGGAAAGGGTGATGGGTGTTAGGGTGAGGAACCTGAAGACGGGGGAGACGCAGGTGATCTCTTGCGAGGCCGTCTTCATCGCGATAGGGCACGCTCCTGCGACGGAAATCTTCAGGGGTTGGCTCGAGCTTGACGAGGAGGGTTACATCGTCACGCACGACCACGTCAAGACGAGTGTTGACGGTGTCTTCGCTGCGGGCGACGTCCACGACAAGAAGTACAGGCAGGCCGTGACAGCGGCGGGCTTCGGCTGCATGGCAGCTCTGGAGGCGATCAGGTTCGTCGAGGGCGTGAAGCTCGGGATCGTCAAGCCGAGGATACCGGCCTCGAGCTCATGACCTGGAGAGCCTGTGGGCCCCCTTCACCAGCTCGTGCGGCCTCCTGTCCGTAAGTTCCAGCAGCTCGAGGAGCGTCTCGATGTCCGTGAGGTGACCGGGTGATAGGTAGTAGGTCTTCCTCCCGCACCTGTATGCCACGCCGACCCTCTCGCCTTCCAGCGTCATCCAACCGGACTCGTCCGACTCCCACAGGACCTCACCGCAAAGGAGACCCTTCGCTATACCGACCGTAGGCCTGCCGGTAACTAGCCCTACGATGGAGGCGAGCCCTGCCCTGCGCGGATGAGCGACGCCGTGACCCTCCACAAGGACCAGGTCAGGAACGACCGATAACCGCCTTAGGGCCTCCGCAGCGAAGGGCCCCTCCCTCAGGTAGAAGAGGCCCGGGACGTAGGGGAAGGGCGTGTGAGCGGAGAAGCTGAGCTCCTCGAGGACCTCCATCCCTGGAAGCTCGAAGACCACCGCTCCTACCTTCACCTCGCCGTCTCTGTAAGAGGCGTCGAGCGCGCAGACCCTCGCTCCGGGGCTCAGGTGTAAGTGCCTCAGCTCTACCGATCTCGAGAGGAGGAACTGGATCTCGGCGAAGAACCGACAGACTGGGTCCTTGGCCACGGAGGCAGATTTGGTGCGACTGATATCCGCCTTTCGCTTCCGTAGGGCAGCTCCTCTACCGAGTTCACCGTCCTCAGACCTGGGATCTCATAGGGACGGGCGCTACCGATGCCGTAGACCTCCATGCCCATCGCCAGGGCCTCCTCGACGAGCCTGAGGTTCCCCGAGTTGAGGGGGCCTATTGGAGGGTAGGTGAAGACCACGACGTCGGACTCCGAAGCCCTCTCGAGCGCCTCGCGCACCGCTGCCTCCGATATCGGGAAGTAAGGCCTCTCCGAGACGACGTCGATGCCCATCGAGACAGCCACGTGGTAGTCGATGTCGTTCTCGTGGAGCACGCCCGCCGAGACCGCGTATCCCCTCCTCACGAGGGCCCTGAAGACTGGAGGGCCTGTGCCTGAGCCGGAGACGACGAAGGCCTTCGGTGCGTCGCCGCGCGGCCTTTGCAGGACCTCGACTGAGAGCGTGACGGGCGAGAGGCTGATCGACCGGCCTACTGAGAACGCGCCCACGAACTCGGGGTCCCTCACAGCGTCCTCCGGCCTCGAGTAGACCCTAACGGTCCCGGAGGAGACGAGGACGACCTTGTCGCCGAAGCGGAGGGCGAGCTCCAGCTCGTGCGTCGAGGCTATGACGCCCACGCCTTCGCCTTTTGCGAGGTCCCTCAGCAGCGTCATCACCTCGATCCTCGAAGGGGCATCGAGGTGCGTCGTCGGCTCGTCGAGTATCAGGTAATCGGGCTCCTGGGCGAGGGCCCGTGCGATCAGGACGCGCTGGAGCTGGCCGTCGCTGAGCTCCGATATCCTCCTACGCCTCAGATGGAGGACGCCGGTGACCCTCATCGCCCTCTCCACGACCTCCCTGTCCCCAGCCGTGAGGAGGTGTAATGGACCGGTCCACGGATACCTGCCCATCCCCACCACTTCCTCCACCGTCATCTCGGAGACCTGCGGCCTCGACGTCGTGACGGCTCCTATCGACCTCGCCCTCTCCCTGCTCCTCATCCTGTGGACCTCCTTGCCGTCTATCGTCACCACACCGCCGAGCGGCCTGAGGATCCCGGCGAGCGTCTTTAGAAGGGTCGACTTCCCTGAAGCGTTGGGCCCCACAACCAGCGTCAGCTTCCCCTTCTCGACCTCGAGCGATACGCCGGAGAGCACCTCCTTGCTGCCGTATCCGACCGAGAGGTCCTTAGCCCTCACCTGAAACCCCACCTCCTCACGACCAGCGCGAGGACGATGGGTGCGCCGAAGAGCGAGGTCACGGCGGTCACGGGCAGCTCCAGAGGCGACATGAGGGTCCGAGCGGCGATGTCCGAGAGCACCGCGAGCTCAGCACCCACCAAGGCCGAGAGCGGGACGGTCAACCTGTTGTCCTCGGTCTTCAGGAGGATTCTGACGGCGTGGGGAGCTGCGAGGCCTACGAAGCCGACGGGCCCCGAGATCACCACAGAGCAGCTGACGAGCGAGGCTGCGACCGCAACTGCTCCTACTCTTGAGGCCCTAACCGATGCCCCCGTCGTTGCCGCGGCGTCCTCTCCGAAGAGGAGGGCGTTCAGAGGCTTAGCGACGAGGAGTGAGGCCAGGAGCGAACCGACGGCTATGGGCAGGACCGAGTTGACGACGGACCACTTGGAGGCCGAGAAGGTGCCGAGGGTCCAGAAGGTGAAGGCCCTGACCCTCTCGACGTCGGAGGTAACGACGAGCAACGTCGTCAGCCCTGAGGCCAGATAGCCGAGCATCACGCCCACTAGCACCAGACCGAGGTTGGACCTGAGCACCGAGGAGAGCGCGACGACCGCCAGCGAGACGGCCAGCGCACCGAGAGCCCCTGCCACGTAAAGGGCCTGTGGGTCGTAGGCGCCGATGAGGCCGAGCCCAGTCCCGGCTATGAGGGTGGCTGCAATTGCGAGCGAGGAGCCTGAGGAGATGCCGAGGACGAAGGGGTCAGCGAGGGGGTTGCGGAAGAGGGACTGGAGGACCGCACCCGCTGCGCCGAGCGATGCGCCCGAGACGAGGGCCGCCACGGTCCTGACGAGCCTCAGGTCTATGACCGTCGCCGCGAGACCCTCAACCCTGAACCCGAAGAGGGCCCCGAGCACCGACTCGAAGGGGACCCTCACAGAACCTGTCACAGCTGAGAGCAGGACCGATCCGAAAAGGGAAACGGGAAGGAAGGGAAGGACCGATCGCCTCATGCCTCAAAGCGCCACGAAGTAAGAGAGCGTGTGGTCGGGGAACAGTTGCGGGTAGAGCATCGAAGCCAAATCGAGGAACCAGCCCTCCGTGTCCATGTACCCCAGCTGGTAGATGTTCGAGTTGAACCGGTAAACCCTGCCCTCCCTGACAGCCTTGAACTCGGCGACCTGCGGGATTTCGTCAGTCAGCGCCTCGAGCGTCTGGATCAGATCGGTCGAGACGACTAGGACGTCCGCGTCCCTTGCCCTCGCGACGAACTCCTCCAGGCTCACCTGCCTGCCCCCAGTCGCCTTCAGGTCGGAGAAGGCGTAGACCGCGTTGAGGTCGTAGATCGAGTTGGCCACGTAGCTGAGGCCTCCTGCGACGAAGACGGTTCCCTTGTAGACCGAGAACCAGGCCACCTTGACCGGCTTGACGTTCAGCGTTGCCATCGACGCCGAGACCCTGGTGGAGATCAGCTGGTACCTGAGCTCGACGAGCCTGAAGACCCTCGCACCCACCTCGTCGAGCCCGAAGAAGGCGGCGACGAACTTGACCCACTCGAACCTCCCGAGCAGGGTGTTCTCGAGCCACTCGCTGTTGACGACGTAGGGCACCCTTAGCTCCTCGAGCTTCGACCTGACCGGGTCGCCTTCGAAGGTGTAGATCATAACTAGGTCCGGTTTGAGCTCGATCAGCTTCTCGTAGTCGGGAGACCAGGCGGCGCCGACGTCGACCAGCTTCCCCTCCGCGAACCTCCGCTCCACCTCAGAGAAGAACCACTGGTAAGAGCGGCCCCACATGATCCCCGCGACCCTGTCCCATATGTCAGGCGCGTACTCCCTCAACCGCTCGACGAGGGCCACGTGAGTCGCCGACATCAGCACCATCCTCTCCACAGGCACCTGCACCACCAGGTCCGCCTTCACGTTCTGCGGAGCGCTCTGGCCCCGCTTCACCAGCAGGACCGTCCTGTTCAGCCCGTCCCTCAACAGCGTGTAGCCGTCTCCCCGCTCGATCGAGAAGAACCTGGCGTGCTTGACCTCCGGCTCCCTCTTCTCCGCCAACTGCGTCTCGATCCTCGTCACGGTTACCGGCCGCTCCAGCGTTAGGGTCACCGTCTGGAGGAGGCGCTCCGTCAGCGTGGTCCTGAGCTCGACCGTCCTAGCGACCTCCCTCGTGACGGTCACCGTGTTGAGTCCTCCCCCCGTCGCCCCGGCTGCGAGATACCCTCCGAAGAGGCCCACCAGCAGTGCCGCGATCAGAGCAGCCGCAAAGACAGGTCTTAAGGTACCACCCTTGGGCATCAAAAATTGGCAATAATATCCAATAGATCAGATTTTCGCTGCAACGCCGCCTTAGGGCAGATCGCTCCACCCGAACACTTCCAAGGCGTTCTGGTAAGTCGCCTCGACCACCCGATCGGTGCTGATCCCCTTGAGCCTGGCGATCCACTCGACCGAGAACCAGGCGTTCTTCGGCTCGTTCAGCACGGTCCTCTCGGGTCCGAGCCAGGGCGAATCGGTCTCTATGAGCAGGGCCTCCAGCGGCAACCTTTTGACCAGCGCCTTCTTCTGGTCCGAGGTCGCTATCCTCGGAGGAATCGAGAACCTGAACCCCCTCTCGGCGGCCCTCTTGGCAGCGCCGACGTCGCCGTCGTAGGCGTGCATTACAACCCTCTCGGCACCTTCAGAGAGCAGCTGCTCGATAGCTGGCTTCCCTGCGTTCCTGCTGTGTATCACCAGCGGCTTGTCGAGCTCCTTGGCGAGTGCTATGAACTCCGAGAAGACCCTCCTCTGCTCCTCGAACCCCTCCCTCGTGCCCCTGTAGAGGTCGAGGCCGACCTCGCCCACAGCGTCGACGAGCTGCCTGTTCCGTCTGATCAGCTCGATCACCTCCTCGTAGCCCCTCAGGTCATACGGCGCTAATCCGAGCGAGACCCTGACGAAGTCGTCCCTCAGCGCCAGAGCCCTCAGCGAGTCCTCCGGTCCCACGCCGCACGTCACGACCCTCACGACGCCGGCCGCTCTGGCCGAAGCGATCACCGTCCCCAACCTGCCGTGAAGCCGCTCGTCGGTCAGGTGTGCGTGGACGTCGACGATCATCCCTTGCATGTTTTACACCTATTAAATACCGTTGCTCCGGACGGACGTGGACGACGGCTGGCCCCTCTGCGCTTGCGGCATGCCCCTCAACCCCAAAAACGTGAGGCTCGAGAGGGCGGGCTCGTCGATCCTCTTCCTCTGCGGCAACGTCTCGTGCCATCTCGGCAAGATCGCGAAATGGGACAATGGGTTCGAGGTGGTGAGGTTCCTGAAGGGTTTCAACGAGCTCCTCTTCGGCCCCGACGAGGGACAACACAGGATCAGGAGACTCGAGAGGATCCTGAAGTCCCTCTGCAGGCTCGCATCCCAGCCCTGAGCAACGCATTTTACGTTGAAAACCATCTTCACTACGTGCCCAGCAGGACCACTTTCGGTGCCGTGACCGTAACTTGGTTGGGACACGACGGCTTCCTGATCGAGGGAGGAGGGAGGTCCGTCGTGATAGACCCGTTCAGGGTTAAGGTGCCTGGGAGAAAGGTCGACGTCGTCTTCCTCACGCACGACCACTTCGACCACTGCTCGCTGGACGACTTGAGGAGGTTCGTAGACCCCTCGACAACTGTTGTGGTGGCGGCCTCCAACTGCAGCAAGTCCCTCGGAGGTCTGAAGGCCAAGGAGGTGAGGTACGTCAAGCCCGGAGACTCGGGCGAGGTGTACGGGGTCAAGTTCAGGGCTGTACACGCCTACAACGTCAACAAGTTCAGGGCCCCTGGCCAGCCCTTCCATCCCAGGGAGTATGGAGGAGTCGGATACGTCTTGGAGCTGGCGGGCGTGAGCGTATACCACGCAGGCGACACGGACTTCATACCGGAGATGAGGGAGCTCGGGCCCGTAGACGTGGCCCTCCTACCCGTGAGCGGGACCTACGTCATGACGGCCGAGGAGGCGGCCGAGGCGGCGAAGGCAATCTCTCCGAGGCTAGCGATACCGATGCACTTCGGTGCCATCGTGGGGAGCGTGAAGGACGCGGAAAGGTTCAGGTCGCTGGTCAGCGTCAGGGTCGAGGTCCTCGAGCCGGAGGGATGAGCGTGGGCTGCACCGTCCACGACTTCCTCTACGTGGGCGCCCTCAACGTCTACGTCGACCAGGAGCTTCTGAAGGTCTTGGAGGTCTGGAGGTGCAGGGCCTGCGGCGCCGTCCTCGCTGGTGAGAGGCCGATGGGACCGATATCTTCGACCGAGGGACTGAGAGGTGTGATAAACGGCGATGACGAGAGGTGGCTGGCGGTGGCGAGGAGAGGTGCCGGGTCGCTGCCGCCCGACGTCATTCTGGTCAGGGCCAGGAGAGGACAGGAGATCTCGGTCGAGGCGATAGACGAGGAGGACTCGAGGTTGCTGGTCAGGGAGGACTGGAGCGTCGTGAGGACGTCCGACGGCTCGCCTCCGAAGACCGTTGCCGTCTACGACCTCCTCTCGCAGCTGAAGGGCTACATCGACCTGGCGACTTGGCCGCCGAAGGCCTTCACGCTGCAGAGGCGCTCAGCGGTCGAAGGGGACCTCAAGCCTCTGTAGGTCGGAGGGCAGGATCACATCGGGGAAGGTCCTCCTCGCCTCCTCCAGCAAGACCTCCCACCTTCCCCTGTACCTCGAGCTCAGATGGTAAAGCACCAGCTTCCTGACGCCGGCCCTGAGGGCTATCTCGGCGGCGTCGGCCGCCGTCGAGTGCATGTCCTCCAACGCCTTGCCCCTGAGCGAGGAGTCGAAGGAGCTCTCGTGGACGAGGACGTCGGCCCCCCTTGCGAACTCGACCATCCCTTCGAAGGGCAGCGTGTCGCCCGAGTAGACCACAATCCTACCCCTCCTAGGAGGGTCGACGGCCTCCTCAGGCCTGATGATTCTGCCACCGAACTCGACAGGCCTCCCCCTCTGGAGCTCTCCCCACAGAGGACCCCTAGGGAGCCCGATCGACTCCAGGTACTCGACCCTCATCCTGCCGGGCTTGTCCCTCTCCCTCAACCTGTATGCGAAAGACTCCACCGTGTGCCTCGTCCTCATGGCCTCCACCACGAACTCCCTCCCCTCCACCACGATGCCCTCTCCGATCTCGGTCGTCACGACGTCGAATCCCGGGTCGAGCCTCGCGGCCTCGATGAGCAACCCTACCACCTCGCGGATCCCCTTAGGTCCGTATATCCGGAGAGGCGCCTCCCTCCTGAGCAGGTCGAGCGTGGCCACGAGCCCTCCCAGCCCCAGGTAGTGGTCGGCGTGGAGGTGGGTGACGAAGACGCTCATCGAGGAGGGGAAGCCCAGCCCAGCCGAGACGATCTGCCTCTGTGTCCCCTCACCGCAGTCGAAGATGAGGAGGTGGCCCGCGAACCTCAGGGCCAGTGACGGGAGTGCCCTCTCGGGCGTCGGCATGCCCCCTCCGGTTCCCAGGAAGACCAGCTCCATCAGCAACTCCTCTCCC
>Ga0081478_164437_pt1 | contig 16199 bp, 17 predicted proteins | sample OctSprmetagenome_FD_70983 | JGI IMG/M metagenome (GOLD analysis project Ga0081478, IMG submission 70983) | Hot spring and microbial mat streamer communities from Octopus Spring Streamers, Yellowstone National Park, USA - T=80-84 v2 (version 2) | ecosystem: Environmental > Aquatic > Thermal... | reverse complement strand
TGAACCGGCTCCGAACCCTGGGGGATCGGTTGGTGGTCGACGGATTCCGGGCCTTCAGCGCCCGGCCGGACCGGGGTCTAAGCCTGCTGATCCGCCCAACATGAAAACCGGAAAGCCCTGCCAGCCGGGGCGGCATCTTGACAGGGGACGCGATCGGCGTATAAAATCATAAGCGCAGTATGAGGTGTGGGCCTGTAGCTCAGGCGGTCAGAGCACTCCCCTGATAAGGGAGGGGTCCCTGGTTCGAGTCCAGGCAGGCCCACCTGAGGTGGGGATGTAGCTCAGATGGGAGAGCGCCTCCTTTGCACGGAGGAGGTCACGGGTTCGAATCCCGTCATCTCCACCTGGGCACCTTGACAGGAGAGGGACTCCTCGTTATAATCCAGCGTTGCCGGATGGAGGCTGGCTCCCGAAGCCGGGCAGGGTTTGGTTCGGAGGCGGGAGCCAGCGGCCATCCGCTGGCGGGCCGGGAAGGGGCTCGTCATGGTGAGTCGGGCGAGGAGTCCGGCGTGCACCTTAACAACCGAACAGAGCGTGGAGTAGAGGAAAGCAACGCGGGCAGCTCGGGAAACGGGTTCTCCGCGTCACGTGTAAGCGAGTAAGGGCATGCGGTGGATGCCTTGGCGCCAGGGGCCGATGAAGGGCGCGGCACACTGCGAAAAGCCTCGGGGAGCCGTGTGCGGGCGCGATGACCCGGGGGTGCCCGAATGGGGAAACCCGCCTGGGGTGAACCCCAGGCATCCGTGGCTGAATCCATAGGCCACGGAGGGGCACGGGGGGAACTGAAACATCTTAGTACCCTCAGGAAAAGAAATCAACCGAGATTCCCCTAGTAGTGGCGAGCGAACGGGGAAGAGCCCAAACCCACAGGGTGTTAAAGCCCGAGGGCGTTGCCCTGTGGGGGTTGTGGGACCTATCCGGGGGCGGCCTCGGACGCCTCAGGGAGTTACCAAGCCTTGGCCTAGCCGAAGCGGTCTGGAAAGGCCCGCCATAGAGGGTGATAGCCCCGTAGGCGAAAGGTCGAAGGCCTCCCGGGGATGGGATCCCGAGTACCACGGCCCACGTGGAAGGTCGTGGGAAGCAGGGGGGACCACCCTCCAAGGCTAAATACCCCTGGCGACCGATAGCGCACCAGTACCGTGAGGGAAAGGTGAAAAGAACCCCGGTGAGGGGAGTGAAATAGAACCTGAAACCGCATGCCTACAAGCGGTCCGAGGGCTATGGCCCCTTTGGGGGCAATGCCTGAGGGCGTGCCTTTTGGAGAATGAGCCGGCGAGTTACTCTCGGTGGCGAAGGCTAAGGGGGTCACACCCGGAGCCGGAGCGAAAGCGAGTCCGAACAGGGCGTCTCGTCGCCGGGAGTAGACGCGAAACCGGGTGAGCTACCCATGGCCAGGGTGAAGCGGGGCTAATCCCCCGTGGAGGCCCGAACCCATCACCAGTGCAAAGGTGTGGGATGAGCTGTGGGTAGGGGTGATATGCCAATCGAACCCGGAGATAGCTCGTTCTCCCCGAAATAGCTTTAGGGCTAGCCTCACGCGGTCCGTGGCGGAGGTAGAGCACTGGTAGGGCTAGGGGCGTTATGCTACCGAACCCTGTCAAACTCCGAATGCCGCCACGTGCAGCGTGGGAGTCGGACCGTGGGGGATAACCTCCATGGTCGAGAGGGGAACAACCCAGACCGCCTGCTAAGGCCCCCAAGTCCGGGCTCAGTGGGAAAGGATGTGGGGCTGCTATGACAGCCAGGAGGTTGGCTTAGAAGCAGCCATCCTTTAAAGAGTGCGTAACAGCTCACTGGTCGAGCGGCCCTGCGCCGAAAATGTAACGGGGCTTAAGCCCGGCGCCGAAGCAGCGGGTTCTCGTGCCGATGAGGCACGGGAGCGGTAGGGGAGCGTTCCGCACGCGTGGAAGCGCGACCGTGAGGACGCGTGGAGCGTGCGGAAGTGAGAATGCCGGCACGAGTAGCGGAAGACGCGTGAGAACCGCGTCCGCCGAAGGCCTAAGGTTTCCGACGCAAGGTCGATCCGCGTCGGGTTAGGCGGGACCTAAGGCGAGGCCGAAAGGCGTAGCCGATGGACAGCCGGTTAATATTCCGGCCCCACCCGGGTGGAGCGAAGGGGGGACGCAGGAGGGTAGGCCAGCCGGCCGCTGGCTGTGCCGGTGCCAAGTCCTTAGGGCGATGAAGGCGGTAGGCAAATCCGCCGCCGGAGCCTGAGGGATGATGGCGAGCCGGGGAAACCCGGCGGAAGTGGTCGAGCCCACACTGCCGAGAAAAGCCTCTAAGCGTTGAAGCCCGGGTGCCCGTACCGCAAACCGACACCGGTAGGCTGGCGTAAGCGCGCCAAGGCGGACGGGAGAACCCTCCTCAGGGAACTCGGCAAACTGACCCCGTAACTTCGGGAGAAGGGGTGCCTCGCGTAGGGTGAGGCCTTCGGGCCGAGCCCGAGGAGGCCGCAGTGAACAGGCCCTGGCGACTGGTTACCTAAACCACAGGTCTCTGCTAACCCGTAAGGGGAAGTATAGGGGCCGACGCCTGCCCAGTGCCGGAAGGTTAAGGGGAGGGGTGACCCGGCTTCGGCCGGTGTAGCCCTGAACTGAAGCCCCGGTGAACGGCGGCCGTAACTATAGACCGGACCGCTGTAGTTACGTAAATAAACCCGGCTATATGCTGGGAAGTCCGTCCCCTAACAGGGGTGAAGGATCCGGCGGTACCTAACGGCTGCATGCCGTTGGGTAACAATCCGTCCGGTGCGGACCATCAGCAGGAAAGGCTCCCTGGGTTGCCTTTCCGGAGGAAGGAGTGATGCCTCTGGACGTGAGACATATCCCTCCTCACATCGGTTACTACTTGACGGGGTTTGCCGATGGTGAGGGAAGCTTCAACGTTACATTTTTCGGCGCCGCCGAGACTACCGGATGCCATGGAAGGTGTCCCTCTGCTTCAATGTGAGTAATCGAGATAGAGTTATCCTTGCCCTCTTCAAGCGCTATCTCCAATGTGGCACGTTACGGCAACGGGGAGACGGGGTCTGGTACTATGAGGTCAACGACTTCAATGCGATCCTGGGCCACGTCATCCCCTTCTTCGAGCGGTTTCCTTTCCTATCTGCGAAGAAGCGGCGAGACTTCTCGAAGTTCAAGGAAATCGCCAAAATCATGGAAGAAGGACGTCACAACACAGAAGAGGGCGTTCGGGAAATCTTGCGCATCCGGCGAGAGATGAACGACGGTGGCGCTGGGAGGCGAAAGTATAGCGATGAAGAAATCCTCCGGACTCTCACCCAGGGAGAATCCTCAGAGACCATACGCCGGGCACCCGAGGGGTATGCAAGCGCCGCCCGCCCCATCGGGTGAAGAGATGGTCCGATCTCCGTGGCGACACGGAGGGCCTGAGCACCTGCTCGGGCCGCACCAGACGGGGCATCCAGACCCGTTTGCTGGTGTAACGGAATGAACGGTCCTAAGGTATCGCCTGAAAGGCGCTGCCTGCCTGTCGGGTAACCGACAGGGCAATGCCCGGCTGTATGCGGGAAAGCCCTAAGAGCCCTCCCTACGCCTCCGGCGAAAGGCCGGCGTCAAAATGGTGAGGGATTGGGCAATCCGCAGGAAACCCCCGGGTTCAATCCCGGTGGGGATCCTCAGAGACCATACGCCGGGCATCCGGCCGGGAGGTCATCTATGGAACTGTCTCCGGACTGGGTGGTAGGGTTCGTGGACGGCGAAGGTTGTTTCCACGTCTCCATCACCCGCCATCCCTCGATGAAGATCGGCTATCAGGTGCTGCCGGAGTTCGTGGTCGTCCAGCACCGCCGGGACATCCAGGTGCTCTACGCCTTGAAACGGTTCTTCCGGTGTGGTGTAGTCCGCCCCAATCATGAGGACCGCTACGCCTACCGGGTCCGACAGCTGGAGTGCCTGGAGCGCATCTGTGAGTTCTTCCTGCGGCATCCTCTGAAAACCCGCAAGAACGTCGAGATGCGTCGGTTCCGGCGGATCCTCCTCCTGATGAAGAAAGGGCACCATCAAACCCGAGAGGGGTTACTGGAGATCATCCAGATCGCCTCTCGCATGAACTCCGCTGACCGCCCTGCGCTGGAGCGGATCCGCCAAGAGCTCCTGGCCGGATGAAGAGATGGTCCGCCCCGTGGTGAAAGCCGCGGATTCAGGTGAGCGAAATTCCTTGTCGGGTAAGCCGATCGCTTGCCCCTTCTCCCCGCGAGGGGAGATGAAACGCCGGCTCATATCGGGGGAGCCCTCCTGCCGTGGTGCGGGACGGCGTGGGGTGATCCCGAGGGAAGTCGGCCCGGCCCTCGCCGGGCTTGACCCCGTAACGACTGACCCGAAAGGGGAGGCGCGGTTCCCCACCCCGCGCAACACGCCGGCCCTCACCCCTCGCCCAGATGCGGCGAGCCAAGGGCGCCTATGGAGCCTCCTTCCGGATGAGGTGGGGCGAGATGATGCAACTGGATCCCTGGTATGTGACCGGGCTGGTGGACGGCGAGGGAAGTTTCATGGTGAGTTTCAATCTGCGTCCCTCGCTGTCTACAGGGATCGAGGTGCGTCCCGCTTTCGCTGTCGCCCTGAATGAGCGCTCGCTGGAGGTGCTGAAAGCCCTGCGCCGTTTCTTCGGTTGCGGAGCTATCCGCTACTCGCGCGGGGACCGCACCTACAAGTGGGAAGTGCGATCGATCTCGGACATCGTGCAACGCGTGCTTCCCCACTTCGAGCGCTATCCTCTGCAAACAGCGAAGCGGGCAGATTTTGAACGTTTCGCCCAAATTTGCCGCTGGGTTCACGCGAATCGCCATCGCAATCGGGAGTATCTGAGGCGCATCATCGATCTGGCGTACGAGATGAATCCGAGCGGCAAGCGTCGTTATCGGAAGGAGGATCTCCTAAGGGCGCTCGGGTGAGGTGAAGGGATAGTCTGCCTCCAGTGGAAACACTGGGAGAAGGCGAAGTTCCGACCCGCACGAAAGGCGTAACGACCGGGGCGCTGTCCCGAGGAGGGTCCCGGCGAAACTGCGAACTGCGTGAAGACGCGCAGTGCCCGCAGCGGGACAAAAAGACCCCGTGGAGCTTTACTGGAGCCTGGTATTGGGTTAGGGTTTGGCCTGTGTAGGATAGGTGGGAGGCTGAGAAGCCCGGGCGCCAGCTCGGGTGGAGCCGCCGGTGAAATACCACCCTGGTCAAATCTTGGCCCTAACGCCGACCCGTGAACCCGGGCGGCGGACAGTGCCTGGTTGCCAGTTTTGCTGGGGCGGCAGCCTCCTAAAAGGTAACGGAGGCGCCCAAAGGTCCCCTCAGGCGGAATGGAAACCCGCCGTTGAGTGCAAGGGCATAAGGGGGCTTGACTGCGAGGCTGACAAGCCGAGCAGGGGCGAAAGCCGGGCCTAGTGACCCCACGGTTCCGTGTGGAAGGGCCGTGGATCAACGGATAAAAGCTACCCCGGGGATAACAGGCTGGTGAGGCCCAAGAGTTCACATCGACGGCCTCGCTCGGCACCTCGATGTCGGCTCAAAATTGGGCCCCTGAGGGGGTAACCCCTCAGGTCACATCCGGCTTATAACGGGGGAGCCCTAACGACCGGAGCCTTTCCGGGATCGAGGGTAATCCCGTGGGAAGTCGAGGAGCTGAACATGCTGCCGGAGCCGCTGCATTCCGTGATCGTGGGGAGCTTGCTGGGAGACGCCTGCTTAGAACGCAACGGCCGCCACTGGCGGCTCCGCTTCGATCACGGATGGAGAGAGGAAGCCTACGCCTGGTGGAAGTTTCGGCTATTGCACACTATCGCCGCTTCAACGCCGCGCTGGATAGAGGTGCGGGATCGGCGAACAGGCCGAATATACCGACATGTCCGCTTCGACTCTAGATCCATCCCTGAGCTGGAAGCATACGCGGGATGGTTCTATGAGGATGGACGGAAACGGGTGCCGCCGATCATCGACATGCTTCTCACCAGCAGCTTGGCTCTGGCAGTGTGGTATATGGATGACGGACATCGCCGTGCGGATTGCAGGGCGTTGCGCCTGAACACACAGGGTTTCCTGTGCGAGGAGGTGGATCTCCTGATCCGGACGCTTCATCGCAACTTCGGCATAGCGGCGCGAAGACATCGGGTCAAGGATAATCAATGGGTGATCTACCTCCCTGTCCGAACGGCGCAGCGTTTCTGCGATCTAATCCGTCCCCATATACCCCCGGAGATGGGATATAAGCTCCTCTGACCCCGTAACGACTGAGGGCGCAAGGCCCGAGATGGTCGGCCCTGGGATCTGAAAAGGATCCCAAATCTATGCCGGCCATCAGACGCCGGACCCCTGGTTGGGCGATGGCCAGGGTGATGAGATAGTCTGCGCCACCGGAAACGGTGGGGAACGCGCATCGCATCCTGGGGCTGGACAAGGTCCCAAGGGTCGGGCTGTTCGCCCGTTAAAGCGGTACGTGAGCTGGGTTCAGACCGTCGATGCAGGCGGCCCCGAGCGGGTAACCCTCGGGGAAAAACCGGCTCATAACGGGGAAGCCCTCCGGATCGGACGACCGGATGCCGAGGGTAACCCCGTGGGAAGGCGGAAGCGATGGAGGACACCACGCGCGCTTACATTGCAGGATTTCTGGACGGGGATGGGAGTATCGTTCTCCAGCTTAAGCCTCGACGGGATTATCGTTTCGGTTTTCAAATCCGCGCGACCGTTAGCTTCTATCAGAAACGTCGAGGACGCTGGGTGCTGGAGTGGCTCTACGCACACATCGGTCGAGGTAGAATCCGAGAGCGGCCAGATGGGATTGTTCAATACGACATTGAAGGCGTGGAATCTGTAATCTGGCCGCTTGAGCAGGTTCAGCCTTACATTGTAGCCAAGAAAGAACAAGTGGAGCAGGCTCTCGGTCTACTTCGAGAAGTGTGTGCAAATGAATCTCCCACCCCGGAGGAATTCTGGGAGTGGGCGCGTCGGGTGGAATCCTATCAGGCCCTAAACTACTCGAAGAAGTGCCGCTATCGAGCAGAAGATGTGCGGCGCTTTCTCAGTAGCAAGGGCTGGCTTCCGCCCCCGTAACGACTGAGGCCATAGGGCCGAGGCTTGGGTTTCGGATCCCTCGGCGAAGGGATCCCAATTTGTAACCCAGGCAACACGCCGGCATCCCCGAAAGGGGATGATGGTATAGTCTACCCCCCAGGGAAACCTGGGGAAGTGGTGCGTGAGACAGGTCGGTCTCTATCCGCTGTGGGCGTTGGGGGCTTGAGGGGTGCTGCCCCTAGTACGAGAGGACCGGGGTGGACGGACCTCTGGTGTGCCGGTTGTCGCGCCAGCGGCATCGCCGGGTAGCCAACGTCCGGACGGGATAACCGCTGAAAGCATCTAAGCGGGAAGCCCACCCCAAGATGAGGCCCCCCACCGGCTTTGACCGGGTAAGGCCGCCGGGAGACGACCGGTTTGATAGGCCGCAGGTGGAAGCCCGGTAACGGGTGAAGCTGAGCGGTACTAACGGCCGAGGGCTTACACGTGACGCGGAGAACCCGTCCCCCGAGCCCACGCTCTGTTCGGTTAACCCTTCCACTTCCTGGGATGGTTCAATGATTCGGTAGTCACCCCCTAAGGTATTGGTGATGCGGGAAGGTCAAGAATTCCTCCCAGGTCCAGATGGGGTCGGTCCACCCAATGGCCATCGCCGGCGTCCGCGGCCGATCCCGCCGCCCCTCCGGCAGGCCCTCCCCCGCTTTCCGCAAGGCCCGATGCGGCCGCAGCCCGTTATGCTCAAACCAACAGAGGATCACCCGCGCATCCCAGGTCTCTACCGTCTTCGCAAAGGCGTGGGTCTTACACGACAGCGCGTTCAAGCGATCGCGCAGCACGCCGTTCCATCGTTCCTCATGCGCCGGATCGGGGCCATCCACCGCCTCTTCCAGAACCGGACGCACCTCCACGCGCACCATCCGGCCCCGATGACGGCGCTGGACGGCCTGAACCACCCCACCCCGGGCGTGGGCGCCCGGGGCGGACGCCCCCGCTTTCCCGTCGGTTGCGCGTCCCGATAGACCTGACGAACCGCCCGTCGGTAGACCGGCCGTCCATCACGGATCCAGATCACGCCCCTCCTGCCAGATGTGCGCGGGCGGGTCTGCGCCACCCCCTTCGGCGCGACCTCCTCCTCCGAAGACCCAAAGCCCCACGCCACCCCAACACGAGGGGCCCGGTCCTGGCTCCAACCTCCCCCACGCGGGCCCACCCCGCCCGCCGAGGCGTCCGGATCTCCAGCCTCCGGAGGCTTTTTTGACAAACGACCCGAAAGCATCCACCTCGACCTCGCTCAAATGCCGGTCGTGGACCAGGACCTCGGTGAGGGCCTCGGCGTGTCGGGCCGCCGCCCGCCGCCACCGCCGGATGGTCTCCACCTGGTGGCCGGTGATCGCTTCAGCGGCGCTCAGACTCCCCCGGCGCATCCCCACCAGCAGGGGGCGCGCCACTTCCGTGGGGGTGGCGCGCCAGCGATCCATCGCCGTGCCCAGGGTGGGACCAAGGGAGCGTCCGCCGTTCCGGCACACCCAACGGGGCCGCCCACCCTGGCTGCCGTTCTGGATCCCGTGGGTGGCCCCACAGCGAGGACAGGGAGGGTTCTGAGAATGGGGCTTTCGATTCATCGGGCCCACCTCCGTCGGAATCTGGCCCCGATGATACCACCGAGCACTACTCAGGGGAGCGACTACCATTGTGCTCAAACAAGCGAAGAATCACCAGCGCATCCCGGGTCACTGGTATCGATGCGAGCCGAACTTTGGGACCATCCTGTGGATCCTCGTCGTTCGGATCCGGATGATAGGTTTCGCGAACAGGGGCGAAAAGGCCCCGGGCGCTCCGGAGCGCGCCGCTTATGCCGCTTTTCGACAGAATTCCGGAATGCGGGGATGATCAAGGAGGGCGCTCGCCGTTCCAGGGTTCCGGCCGCAGGTCCCCCTGGGGCGAGGCCGGGCGCTGGAAAGCCCTTCCATGGAGGGAGGCGGCGATGGACGTCCTGGAAGCGATCATGACCCGTCGCATGGTCGGGAAGGTGCGGCCGGAGCGGCCGCGTCGAGAGGAGATCGAGACGTTGCTGCGGGCTGCGGTGCGCGCGCCCAACCACCGTCTGACCGAGCCCTGGCGGTTCGTGGTGCTGACCGGCCCCGCCCTGGACGAGCTGGGCGAGGTCTTCGCGCAGATCCTCCGCACGGTCAAGCCGGAGGCCACCGAGGAGGAGCTGAACCGGGAGCGGGCCAAGCCCCATCGCGCGCCGGTGATCATCGCCGTGGCCTGCCTCAAGGGCCGCGACCCCATCGAGACCCACGAGAACATCGTGGCCACCGCCGCCGCTATCCAGAACATCCTGCTCGCCGCCCACGGGATGGGCCTGGGAGCCTATCTGCGCACCGGAGAGACCGCCTATCACCCCTCGCTGTTGCGCTGGCTGGGCCTCCCTGAGGACGCCCAGTTCATGGGTTTCATCTATCTGGGCTACCCGGCCCCCGATGCGCCGCCCCGCCAGACCCCCCGCCGCCCCATCGAGGAGGTGACCGAGTGGCGGGGATGGCCCTGAGCGTCGGAGCCCCCTCGCCCCCACCGCCTCCCATCCGGAGGGGAGACCGGACGATCGTTTGTTGCCTCTCTCTCCTCCGCTTATAATGGCGATAAGCCTCGCCGCAAGAGATTCCGGGCAGGAGGGCGCCATGTTCGATCGGGAGAAGCTCCGGGAGCTGGCGGCCGCGCGGGACCGCTGGGAGGAAACCACGCTTCAGCAATGGCTGGCCCGCATGCCCGAGCGCCAGGAGACCTTCACCACCGTCTCCGGGGAGCCGGTGAACCGCCTCTACACGCCCCTCGACATCCCCGACTTCGACTACCTGCGCGACCTGGGGTTCCCCGGCGAATACCCCTTCACCCGCGGCATCCACGCCACCATGTATCGGGGCCGTCTCTGGACCATGCGCCTCTTCGCCGGCTACGGCACCGCCGAGGAGACCAACGCCCGGTTCAAATATCTGCTGGAGCACGGCCAGACCGGCCTCTCCATCGCCTTCGATCTCCCCACCCTTTACGGCTACGACACCGATGACCCGATGGCCGAAGGGGAGTTCGGCAAGTGCGGGGTCGCCGTCTCCTCCCTGCTGGACATGGAGATCCTCCTGGACGGCATCCCCCTGGATCAGATCACAACCTCCATGACCATCAACGGGCCGGCGGCCATCATCTGGGCGATGTATCTGGCCGTGGCGGAGAAGCGGGGCATCCCATGGGATCAGATCGGAGGGACCACCCAGACCGACATCCTCAAGGAATACATCGCCCAGAAGGAGTGGATCTTCCCGCCGGAGCCCTCCATGCGCCTGGTCGTGGACATGATCGAGTTCGGCTCCAAATACGTGCCGAAGTGGAACCCCATCAGCATCAGCGGCTACCACATCCGGGAGGCGGGGGCCACGGCGGCCCAGGAGCTGGCCTTCACCCTGGCCGACGGCTTCGAATACGTCCGCTGGTGCCTGCGGCGGGGCCTGGACATCGATTCCTTCGCGCCCCGCCTCTCGTTCTTCTTCAACTGCCACAACGATTTCTTCGAAGAGATCGCCAAGTTCCGGGCCGCCCGCCGGATCTGGGCCCGGGAGATGCGGGAGACCTTCGGGGCCAAAAACCCGCGCTCCTGGTGGCTGCGCTTCCACACCCAGACCGCCGGCTGCACCCTCACCGCCCAGCAACCCTACGTGAACGTGATCCGGGTGGCCATTCAGGCCCTGGCCGCCGTGCTGGGGGGCACTCAGTCCCTTCACACCAACTCTCTGGATGAGGCCCTGGCCCTGCCCAGCGAGTTCGCCGCCAAGCTCGCCCTGCGCACCCAGCAGGTCATCGCCTACGAGAGCGGGGTGACGAACACCGTCGACCCCCTGGGGGGCAGCTACTACGTGGAATATTTGACCAACCGCCTGGAGCAGCAGGCCTACGAATACTTCCGCAAGATCGAGGAGCTGGGCGGGGTGATCCCCGCCATCGAGGCGGGCTTCTTCCAGCGGGAGATCGCCGAGGCCGCCTATCGCTACCAGAAGGAGATCGACGAGAAGCGCCGCATCATCGTGGGGGTGAACGAGTTCGTGGAGGAGGAGGAGGAGGTCAAGCCGCCCATCCTCCAGATGGATCCCGAGGGGGAGCGCCGGCAGCGGGCGCGCCTGCAGAAGCTGCGCATGGAGCGGGACAACGAGCGGGTGGGGCAAACCCTGGCTGCCCTCCAGGAGGCCGCCCGCAAGGAGAACGAGAACCTGATGCCCTACATCCTGGAGGCGGTGAAGGCCTACGCCACCCTCGGGGAGATCACCCGCGCCCTCAAGGCTGTCTGGGGGACCTGGCAGGAGCCGCTGATCATCTGAGCCGGATCCCGCAGAGCGGGGAAGCGCCGGCCGGGGGAAGGATCCGCGACCATCGGGGATGCCTTTATGGGCGTTCGCTGGCTCCGCATCGGACTAAGCCTGGGGCTGGTCGCCCTCCTCACCTTGAGCCTCCCGGCCTCCGAGCTCTCCCGTTCCCTGGAGACCCGTCTGACCCTCCTGCTTCAGGGGGAAAGCTTTTACTTCCCGGAATGGGCCCTTCAGGCCTGGGCGGAGAAGCTGCTTCTCTCCGTAGCGAACCCTCAGGCCTTCCTGGACGACGAGACCCAGCGCCGGGCGGTGCGGCGCTACCTCCAGCGCCTCTCGGAGGCCCGGGAGGCGGCGGCCGCCCTGGAACGGGAGGTGTCCGCGCCGACCCCGCCGGAACCGGAGGCGATCGCCGCGCTCCGGAGGCAGTGGGAAGCGGCCCACGGGCGGGCCCAGGCCCTCCGTCCTCTGGCCGAGGCCATCCTCTCCGAACAGCTCGGCGTGATCCTGGCCCATGAGGGGCTGGCCCTCCTGGGCCAGCCGATTCCCCCCGTTCAGATCCGCCTGACGGCCATGCCGAACCTGCTGGTCCTCTCCCCGCGGGAGCGCATCGCCCTCATCACCTCCTTCCCCCTGCGGGCCGACCTCACCGCCGACGAGATGGATCGCCTGGAGCGGCGGGTGGATGGGCAGCTCAACCTCTCCTCCCTGGTGGTGCCCCTGGGCGGCCTGGCCTTCTACCCGGCGATGATCATGGAGGCCACCGGGCTGCCCGAGCTCACGGAGATCATCGCGCACGAGTGGACCCATCACTGGCTCTTCATGGGGCCGTTGGGGTGGTTTTACGATCGTCCGGAGGCCCGCACCATCAACGAGACCGTCGCCGATCTGGCCGGGAAGGCCATGGGCCGCGCCTGGCTGGCCCGCTTCTACCCCGAGGATCTCCCGTCTCCGCCGGCGGACGCGGCCCCCGCGCCGGCTCCCCCGGAACGGCCGGCCTTCGATTTCGGCCGGGAGCTGGCGAAGACCCGCACCGTGGTGGAACGCCTGCTGGCCCAGGGCGAGGTCCGCCGGGCGGAGCTCTATATGGAAGCCCGTCGGCGGGTTTTCGTCGCCCACGGTTACGCCCTGCGGAAGCTGAACCAGGCCTACTTCGCCTTCTACGGGGCCTACGCCGCGGAGGAGGGGGCGGCCGGCGCCGAGGACCCCATCGGCCCGCGGGTCCGCCGGCTGTGGGCCCAGAGCCCTTCCCTGCGCGCTTTCCTCTTCCGCATGCTGTTCATCACCGACCTTGCCGGCCTGCGCCGCGCCCTGGGGGAGCCCCTTCAATAGTTGACGTCGCGGGCGGAAGGGGTTAGAACTCCGCATGGGCGCGGGTCCGTTGGGGGAGTCCGGGTGAGCCGGGCTGAGAGGGCGGCCGAATCCGCCGCCGACCCCTCGAACCTGATCCGGATCATGCCGGCGGAGGGAAAGCGGGCGCGCCGCAGATCCCACCCCTTCTGCCTCCTTCGGCTCCCTTGCTCCCTTCGCCTGGAGATCCGCAACGGGAAAGCGGCTTTACAGGGCTCTGTCCTTACGAAGGATAGGAGCGAAGCGATGACCGAGGAGATCGTGATCGTCGGAGGCGGCATCTGCGGGCTCTCCATCGGCTGGTTCCTGGCCCGCTCCGGGCATCCGGTCACCCTCCTGGAGCGCGGGGGCGCGGGCCTGGGGGCGACCTGGGCGGCGGCCGGGATGCTGGCCCCCTATGCCGAGGCGGAGCCCGGCGAGGAGGGGCTGTTGCCCCTGCTGCGGGCCAGCCGCGACATGTGGGCGGACTTCGCCCGGGAGCTGGAGGCCGCCTCCGGCATCCCGGTGGATTACCGGGACGAAGGCACCCTGGTGGTGGCCCTGGATCGGGACGACGCGGAACGATTGAAGTTCCTCTATGAATTCCAGCGGAGCCAGGGGTTGCCTACGGAGTGGCTCTCCGGCTACGAGGCGCGGCGGATGGAGCCGCACCTCTCCCGATCTGTGGTGGCCGCCATCTACAGCCCGCAGGATCATCAGGTGGACAACCGGAAGGTCGCCCGGGCGCTGATCGAAGCCTTCCGGCGCGCCGGGGGGCGCCTGCGGGAGCACACGGAGGTCACCGGGATCGTGATCGATGAGAACCGGGTCCTGGGCGTGCGCCTGGCCCGGGGGTTCCTGGAGGCCCGCACCGTCATCCTGGCCGCCGGGGCGTGGTCCGCCCAGATCCCTGGTCTCCCCGAGGAGGTCCGCCCGCCGGTCCGCCCCGTCAAAGGCCAAATGCTGGCCGTGCAGATGCCCCCGGAGGCCCCGCTGATCCGGCACGTCATCTGGGGGCCGGACGCCTACCTGGTGCCTCGACGGGATGGGCGGCTGCTCATCGGGGCCACGGTGGAGGAGAAAGGGTTCGACGCGAATCTGACGGCGGGGGGCATCTTCCGGTTGTTGCGGGGGGCCTGGGAGATCCTGCCAGGCATCGACGAGCTGCCCATCGTGGAGATGTGGGTGGGCTTCCGGCCGGGGAGCCGGGATGACGCGCCCATCCTGGGGCCGACGGCGGTGGAGGGCCTGATCCTGGCTACGGGGCACTACCGCAACGGCATCCTGCTGGCTCCCATCACCGCCTATGCGATCCACCATCTGATCGCCCGGGGGGAGCTCCCCGACATCGCCAGGCCCTTCACCCTGGAGCGGTTTCGATCCAGGGCGCCGGTTGCCCCTTCGGGATCCGGGAGGTGAAGCGATGGAGCGCACGGGGACGTCGGAGGCGATCCTGACCGTCAACGGGCAGCGCTATCCCTATCAGCCGGGGACCATCCGGGACCTGCTGGCCCGCCTGGGCCTGGACCCGGACCGGCCGGGGATCGCGGTGGCGGTCAACGCCACGGTGATCCCGCGTTCCGAATGGGAGCGCGTCGCCCTTCAGCCGGGGGACCGTGTGGAGATCGTCCACGCGGTGGCCGGCGGATGAGGCCCCGTAAACCGTGGGCCTGTCGGGGCAAGAGCGGCTTGCGCCGCGACTTTGGGCCATCGAAGGCGAAGATGTGGGGCTGAAGCCCCTTACGTAAGCCGAGCTTCATTTCGGCATCCATGCCTGCAGGAACATCTTTCGCCGCGGCCTTTGCTTCTGCGGCGGCGCATTCTGAGCGAGGGGGTGAGGGATGAGCGAGCCGCTGGTGATCGCGGGGCGGGCGTTCCGTTCGCGTCTGATCCTGGGGACCGCCCGCTATCCCAATCTCCAGGTGATGCTGGATGCCCTGGAGGCGAGCGGGACGGAGATCGTCACCGTGGCCATCCGGCGGGTGCGTCCGGGGGCCGACGGGGAGAACCTGTATGAGCTGCTCCGGGGCCGTTATTTCATCCTGCCCAACACCGCCGGCTGCTTCACCGCCCGGGATGCCATCCTCACGGCCCATCTGGCCCGGGAGGCCCTGGGGACGAACTGGATCAAGCTGGAGGTGATCGGGGACGAGGAGACTCTGTATCCGGACACGGAGCAGCTGTTGCAGGCGGCTGCCGAGCTGGTGAGGGACGGCTTCGTCGTCCTGCCTTATTGCAACGACGATCCGGTGGTTTGCAAGAAGTTGGAGGACATCGGTTGCGCGGCGGTGATGCCTCTGGGGGCGCCCATCGGCTCCGGGATGGGGATCCTGAACCCCTACAACATCCGGCTGATCCGTCAGATGTGCACCGTGCCGGTGATCGTGGACGCCGGGGTGGGGACGGCCTCGGATGTGGCCATCGCCATGGAGCTGGGGTGTGATGGGGTGTTGCTGAACACGGCGGTGGCTCAGGCTCGGGATCCAGTGAAGATGGCCCGGGCGATGCGCCTGGCGGTTGAGGCCGGGCGGCTGGCCTATGAAGCGGGGCGCATCCCGCGCCACCTTTACGCCGTGCCGTCCAGCCCGATGGAGGATCGCATCGAGATATGAGGCTGCCCCAGCCGCCCCTGCTGGTGATCACCGATCGCCGTCGGGCCCGGCGGCCGCTCCTGGAGCTCCTGGAGGAGCTGTTCGCGGCGGGGGTGCGCTGGGTGATGGTGCGGGAGAAGGATCTCCCGGAGACAGAGCTGGCCGCGCTGGTGGAGGAGGTGGTGCGGCGGGCGCGGGCATGGGGGGCCGCCGTGGTGGTGAACGGCCACGCCGGGGTGGCTGCGGCGTGTGGGGCGGATGGCGTGCACCTGCCTCAGGGGTTCTCGGTGGCGGAGGCCCGCCGCCTCGTCGGCCCGGACCGCTGGGTGGGGGTGTCCGCGCACAACCTGGAGGAGGCGCAGCGGGCGGCGGCGGCGGGGGCGGATTATATCACCCTGAGCCCGATCTTCACGCCCGTCAGCAAGCCGGACTACGGGCCGCCGCTGGGCCTGGAGGCCCTCCGGCAGGTGGCGCGTGCGGTGCCCATCCCGGTCATCGCCCTGGGGGGAATCACCCCGGCGAACGCCCGATCCTGCCTGGAGGCCGGGGCCGCCGGGATCGCCGTGCTGGGCGGCCTCATGGAGGCAACGGATCCTCAAGAGGCCACGAGGGCGTATTTGGAAGTCCTTCAAGGGAAACAGAGATGACCCTCTCCTTCCAGAGCGGATCAGAGAAGTTCGCCCCATCTTTTCCGCGGATATACCTCCGTTCAAGGGACCCCCGCCGGCGGATTGTGAATGCAACGACCCGCTATCCAGGGGCGTTCAGGATCTCCGGGTAAACGGAGCAACGGTGGGCGAGGGCAGCCTGGCAGCGATCGGGGAGGTCGGCGGGCGGCGTCCAGCCCCAGCGTCGCAGGATCCGCGTCAGGTGGCAGAGGGGAAGGCCGACCACCGCGGCGTAGCACC
>Ga0081478_140704_pt1 | contig 16208 bp, 13 predicted proteins | sample OctSprmetagenome_FD_70983 | JGI IMG/M metagenome (GOLD analysis project Ga0081478, IMG submission 70983) | Hot spring and microbial mat streamer communities from Octopus Spring Streamers, Yellowstone National Park, USA - T=80-84 v2 (version 2) | ecosystem: Environmental > Aquatic > Thermal... | reverse complement strand
CTTTTTGAGATTTGCTCAATTTCCCTTAAACCAGCAATACTCCTTTGGCTTTTTTCCATTGCTACATTCATCTGTTCTCCGACTTGTTTTATGGTTTGTGTAAGTGAGGATATGGTCTGGACCAAGGATGATACGGTTTTCTCTATTTTTTGAGCGATATCTTTTGTAATATTCGCAAGTTTCCTTACTTCGTCGGCAACAATTGTGAAACCTTTGGCTTTTTCTCCGGCTCTTCCTGCTTCTATTGATGCATTCAAAGCAAGGATATGTATATTTCCTGCCATATCATTAATTGTGCTTACATATTGAGAAATTTCTTTTTCTTTCTTTTTGAGTTGTTCTGCTTCTTTTGATAGGTTTGAAAATAACTCTCCTATTTTTCTAAACATTTCTATGTTTTCAGAGATTGTTTGTATTTCTGTTTTTGCTTTCTCCAACGATGTGTTTGATGACGCCAAAATTCCCACCGCTTTATTTGATATGCTTTCTGCTTGCTCAAATATCACCTCGCTTGAACTTTGCACCTCCGCAATGTATCTTCCCACCTTCCTTGTATTTTCAAGTATGTGAGAATATGTTTCCTCTGCCTTTGAAGATAAAGCTTTTACTTTATCTGAACTTTCAAGAATCCCCAAAATTATCTTTGTTAGGGATTCAATAAATAGATTGAAATTTCTTGCAAGTTCTCCTATTTCATCTTTACTTTGAGTTTTTATCCTGAATTTAAGATTTGTTCCACCTTTCGCTATTTCAGATAGAATTCTAATGACTTGATACAAATTAACTGTAATGTTTCTTGAAATCAAGGTTGATGCTATTATACCTATTATTATAATCAGAGGCAGCATAAGTAAGGATATTGCAAAGATTCTGCTGGTTGCACTTTCTATTTTTTTTGATACAGAGTTTCTGAGAGAATTCCAATGTTTATCAAATGCTAATTTTTTCTCTTGAAGTATAGAGAAAGCATTTTCATCTCCCTTTATTGCTTTTTCAAATGTGTTCATGTAGTCATCTATTGATTTTGTGAGTTCAGTAGTTTCTGATAAAAAACCTACGCTACCAACTTTGCTTAAATTTTCCTTTATATTTGCTGATATATCTTTTGCTTCTTTGAATTTATTCTCATCTAATGTAGTTATTGCTTCAAAAAGTTTTGAGAGAAGCTTTGAATTCATCTCTTCAAGCGAGAAAAGTGTAGGAAGCTCTCTTGCGATTCTCCTTTGCCTTTCTAAATTTAGAAAAATAAAAACAACAGCAGCAGAGTTGAATATAATCACTGCAATAAAAGAGAGAAATATCTTTGTTCTTATGTTCATAATAAAATTTTAATATTAGAAAAGAGATTTTTCTAAATTTAGCTGCTCAATTCTGTTGTCATGGTTGGTTATTTATTTTACTTTTCTATTATTTTAATTCTTTCTACTATTTTAAGAGATTGGAAATCGTTAGCGTTTCCGTTGTTATTTATAACTTTCCAGATATTATATACTCCACTTTTGACATCTCCGTTTTCATCAAATTCATTACTGCCAGATGCTCCATCATAATCAATATCTACACCTTGGGAGATTTTAGTTATTATATCTTTCCAATTTCCACCAGCTGAAACGGGTTTTACTTTCTCTCCACCAGCTGTAAGCTGTGGAAGCTTTTCTTTTACTTTATCTGCATCAGGTTCTCCTGCTGCCTGAATACCCATAGCAAGAATATAAACAAGGTCATACACATTGTCATTGTATATTTCAGGCGGTTTCCCGTATTTTTGGTTATATTTTTGTGAGAAGGCTTTATATATTTCGCTGCCAACGGGCGCAGACGAGGCAGTACCAACAAAATTATCTTTTATAAGATCTGTGATTGTTTTTTCTCCTGATATTGAAGTATCCATATTACCATCGCAACCAAAAAGTTTTGGTTTAGGTTTATTATTTTGCTCAATATAACTTTTGAGATCCTTCAAAAGATTTACACCATCTTTTGCAAATGTTATAAGAACTAATGCATCTGGGTTTCCTGAACCATAAGCTTCTTGGATTTCAGAAGAAAAATCTGTTTCTTTGTCTTCCGCATATTTTACAAATTTTAGAACAGTTCCTCCGAGGCTTTCAAATTTGTCTTTGAATTCTTCTGCAAGCTTTGCTCCGTAAGGGTCATCTCTATATATTACTGATACCTTATCTACTTTCATAGCTTCTAATCCTTCAATTTTCCCTCGCGCAAGTTCTGCCAAGACTCCTCCTTGCAGGTCATCTGATGGGGCATTTCTCCATATAAGTCCATCATCACCGATATCTGTTATAAGAGGGCTTGTAGCAGAAGGTGATATAATAAGAGTTCTTTTCTGCTTTACAGGATCACAGCTCTGAGTATTCCCACCACAAATACCTTTTATTATTGCTGAACTTGTTGCCGGTCCTATTATGAGCTTTATACCTTCTGATGTAAGTTTATCAAAACAGCTCTTTGCTCCATCAGGGGTTGTTCCATCATCGCAGAGTTTTAGCTCAATCTTTTTCCCTAAAACTCCACCTCCTTCATTTATTTCACTTTCTGCTAACCTTGCAGCATTTACCATAGTTTCTCCAAAAGATGCAAGATCACCAGTCAGCGGAACTATAACTCCTATTTTGATGGTTTCTTCTTTCTTATCTTCCTCTTTTGCGCATGAGACAAAGCCTAAAATTAAAGCAATTGCCAAGATTTTGCTAACCTTTGTCCAAATTTTTTTTAACTTTCTCCCCATTTTTAATTACCTCCTTTTTTTCTTTTAATAGTTAAATCATTTTTTTATTTTTTTTTGTTTCTTTTTTTTTCAAAAAATTTTCTTTTTTCTTTCACTTTATAGGATACTTTCTAATCCTATGAGGAACCAGAATGGGTTTTGCGGTATATCAAATCCTGTAAATCCTGGTTCCCAATAATTTTTGTTGAATATGTTCTCTGCTCTTACATAAATTTTTGTTATGTATCCTATTTTCTTTGTTCCTGCTGAAAGAGATATCCCAGATGTAAAGTAAGGTGGTAAGGGACGGTAAGGGATTTCAGTCAGTCCAATCCATTTTACTGTAAAAGTTGAAATATTTCTTTTCCCTATGTATCTTCCAAATATACCAAGGTCTATTTCATAAGATTCTCCTATACTTTGAGAAAAGAGAGCTGAGAAGAAAAACATATTTTGTGGGAAAAATTTATTCTCTATATCTTTTACTTCTCCTAAAAATTCCTCTTTAACTTTTGATTGAACGGAAGAATATGCAAAATTTGATTTAATTTTCCAAAACCTTATTCCTAATGAAATATCAAATCCTTGACTTAATTTTGAGGGGCGGTTGATGGGTTTTATGTAATTCCCTTTTTTATCAAATTCTATTGCATCTTTTACATTTATGGTGTAGATTGAAATTTCTGGTTTGAGTTCAATCTGCTCAAAGCCAACAGGAATTTCAAATGTCCCTCCAACTATACCTTCTGTTATTTTTGATTTTTCTGGTTTGAGGTTTGGGTTCCCATCAAGGTCTCCGGGTCGCGTTGCTGTTATAAAAAGTTGTTCAGGAGAAGGAGCACGAAATGATGTACCAAATATGCCTTTTACATATGTTGATAAACCTGCTTTTTTCAAGGGTAAAATTACAGCTCCAACTCTTGTGTTGAAAACATCTTCATATATATTGTGGTCATCGTACCTTGCTCCTAAAAGAAATCCAGCTCCTAAAATTGAAAATTCTCCTGCCTGATAAATTCTCTCAATTGGAAGTGCGTAAATTTGACCGTACACTCCTAAGTTTCTGAATGTTTTTTTAGGTTCTTCTGGTTTGAATTCTAACTTACGCTCGCCATCTTGGAGTTTATATAAGCTTTCTATTTTTTCGTTATCATTTATCAAATCTGCTCCAACGAGTATCAAGTTCTTATCTTTTTTTGCAGAAGTTTCAAATCTTAAATCCACAGATGTTGAACCGAAATCTTTCAGGTATGTTTCTTGTGTTTCACCATATCTTATCACTTTTCTATCTGGTTCAAATATAAGAAATTTCTCTTTGAGAGGACCTGAAACAAAAAGCCCACTATAAAAAGAGGGAGTAATTACCCAACCAACTTCTGAAAATTTTATATCTCCTGAAAGTTTTGCAGATCCACCCGCTGTATATATGCTTGTTCTGTTTTGAGGCAAGAGAATGCTATTTTCATTTTCAGGAAATTGCGAAGATGCTGAAAAACCTTGAAATATTCCTTTGATTTCAAGATTAAAAACATCATATCTTAATCCTGTTTTTGATAGCACACTTAAAGCAGAGAGTGTATCATCTTTTGATGTTTGACCTTTTAGGAATTCAAATTTTGCTTTATCTTTTGCTAAATCAGAAAATCTTATAGATTCGTCTGAAATTTTTAATCCGTCTCTTTTTTGATTGAAGTGGTAAATTCCTATTCCAAATGGTATTTCTGCTTCTCCTATTTGAAATACATGTGCGCTTGCGACTTCAAATGCTCCCTGAAAATTTTTATTTTTAAAAAGTCCCGGAGATATTCTAAAAGAGAACGGAGGCATCTCATCTGGGTCTCTTGTTGTTACATTTATGACTCCTAAGAATGCGTTTGCTCCATATAACGCTGACGCAGGTCCTTTTACAACTTCCACAGATTTGATAAAAGATGGAGGTATAAATTCAGGTCCAAGTAGGGCTTCGCCCGAAGGTCTGAAAGCTAAATAGTCTTCACTATCTAACATAGTTTTTAAAATTCTTGAACCGCCTTTTGGTCCGGCGTGAATTCCTCTCAAACCAAAGTTATAAGTTGTCCAGTTATAAATTCCCCACATTCCCGGCATGTAGTTCAAGGCATCGCCTAAGGATATGAAGTTAAATTTTCTGAAATCCTCACCAGAGAGAATGAGGAAAGAGGATGGAGCTTCTTCTGGTTTTTGTTTAGCTTTTATTGCACCTGATATAAATTCTTGCTCAAATGTGATAAGCTCTATCTCGCTCTGCGACTGAGAGTTTCCTTTAAGAATGATGAGAAAAAATAGGAGGAAAAGAATAAAAAATCTCATAGTTTTAATATATTAGTTTTAATTTTAGGAATTTTCTGGTTTAAGTTTCAAATCTGAGACTGTAGGTGATTTTAGAACTGAACTAATTGATTTATTTTATGATTCCGATGATTTTTATATTTCCACCTTCAACTTTTTTGCTGACATATCCTACTGCCGATTTTTTCTCCGAAACTTCTTTTATTATTTCGTCTTCACTTTTCACCTGTGGAGGAGTTTCACCTGCCATCAATTTTGTTAGCCACAACTTCCTGTAAGACTGTATATCCATGCCAAGAACTTCTTTAAGGAATTTCTGTTTTGCTGGGTTCTCTGCGGGTGGTTCAAGAAGAATAATTTTTTCTCCATCTAATTTTGATATTCTACCAAGGTATGCTCCTTTCACATCATCAAGACTGATTTGTAGTGAAGCATTTGATATTATGTATATTTCTTGTGATTGAGCAAAACCGCTCAAAACAAAAAGATTGAAGATAGGAAGGACCAAAATGAGCAATGCCGCTTTTTTTATTTTAAGTTTTAGTTTATTTATATACAACCCCGTCATTTTCTTCCCCCCATTTTTGAATTTTATCTATAAAAAATAAAATATAATCATTCTTTTTTGCTTTGTCTATGGAAATTGAAATTTTTTTCTTGCATTTTTTCTTATTTTTTATCTTTACTTTATTTCTATTTCGTTTTTCTACTTTACTTTTGTTTTTTCTTTCTATTGTTTTTCTATAAACTTTACAGGTGGAAAGAATACTTTTTTCTTCCTAATATCTATTTTCTTTTTTAGTATATCAACAATGGTTCTCCCGAGTTCCTTTCCGAGTTCTTCAAAGTCTATCTGATAAGATAGTGCAAATCCAATTTTAGCAAATGCTTCCGAAAAACCAATAGCGGGAACCTGTGAGGCTGCGGAATATATATCGTTTATAGTATCTGAATTTACAACTGTGGCATCTGGTATAAGCCAGAAAGGTTTCCCTAAACCAAGTGCTTTTCTTACATCGCTATCGTTAGAAACAAGAATATCCCTTATTCTTATGTCTAATTCTTCTGAACTTCTTTTTATAGTAAGAACTGTACCGGCTGAATCTCTTGAAAATGGGATTACAATTTCTTTGACTTGAAATCTTTTTTGGAACTCAGAAAGAATCAATTTAGGGTCTGGCATCATACTGAAATACGCAAAGTTTTCTGGTAGATTTCCGAGTTTTTCCGGAGAAAAAACAATTGAAAATAAAACAGGATTTTGTTTTTTACCTCCTAACATTTCAAAAGCTGCATATGTGGGAATTATACCAAGCGATACAACTGCAAAGCCTTTCGATTTTATTCGCATCTTCTCTATTTTATCTTTACACAAATCAACATTACTCTGGCAGTTTTCTATAATAACTTCTATGTTCTCTTCTTTTTCAATAGAAGATTTTATACCATCAGCTACTTTATTATATAAGCTATCATCCTCCTGCTTTAACACTAAAATTTTTGATGAAAAACCTGAAATTGGAAATAAAACGAGAAAAGAAAAGCAAGAAAAAAATAGTGGTATTAAAATCCTTGTGTAGATTCCTTTTCTGTTTTTGTATCCTATATTTTTTCCAGCCATATCAGATTATTTTAAGAATAGTTTTGAAAATTTGTTATTTTCCTTGTAGAATTTACCTTTAAAATTGGGAGCAATAAAATACCTTTATCTTTACTTTTATCTTCACATCATCGTAAGTCCGCCTGATACGCTTATGACTTGTCCTATTATATAAGATGATAGGTCTGATGATAAAAAGGCCACAATAGGAGCTATATCTTCTGGTTTTCCAAGCCTTTTTAAGGGGATATATTTCTCCATAGATGAGATTATCTTTTTCCCTGTTTCATTTTGCTGAATAAATTCGAGCAGTGGAGTTTCGGTTGGACCAGGACATACAACATTAACTCTTATGTTATCTCTCGCATGTTCTCTCGCTATTGACTTTGAAAATGCAATAACTCCGGCTTTACATCCAGAATACACAGCTTCTCCGCTGCTTCCAACTCTACCAGCATATGATGAAATATTGACTATAACTCCGTATTTCCTCTTTACCATGTGGGGAAGAACAAAAAATGTTGTGTTTAAAAATCCTTTGTAATTTATTGAAATGACTTTTTCCCAGAAAACAGGATCTGTATCTAAAAAGAATTTTATTTCATCCCATCCTGCGCTGTTGATAAGAATATCAATTTTTTCAAAGTTGGAGATTACTTTTTCAACCATTTCTTTTACGCTTTCTGAGCTTGAAACATCTGTTTTTATTGCTATGGAATTTTGCCCTATTTCTGACGCTGTTTTTTCAGCCTCTTTTATATTTATGTCAGCTATATATACTTTTGCTCCGCATTCTGCAAGTGTTTTTGATATCGCTTTACCTATACCGCTTGCTCCACCTGTAACTATCGCTACTTTTCCTGATAGATCTATTTTTATAGTCTGTCTAACTTTTTCTATATTCGTCTTTATTTCCTGTCTTTTTTTCCTTTCTCCTTTTTTATTTTTTCTGTTTTTTGTTTTATTTTCTAAATTTTGAGAAATTGGGTTTTCTTTTTTCTAAAAATGCGGTCATACCTTCTTTAAATTCTTCTGTTTCATATATTTGAGAAAGTATTTCAATAGCATGAGTATAAGAGGGAAAAAGTTTATCTCCTTCAAAGTTGAATGAAAGTTTTGCTACTTTGAGAGCTTGCGGGCTCAATTCAAGGATTCTTTCACACCATACTTTTACTTCTTTTTCAAACTCTTCTTTTGGAACGACCTTATTTATAAGTCCCATATCAAGAGCTTCTTTTGCTGAATACTGAAAACATAAGAACACCAATTCTCTTGCTTTCTTTTCTCCTAAAATTCTTGGTAGAATTTGAGTCCCACCCAATACAGGTACGCTTCCGACTCTTGGTCCAACTTGGCCGAATACAGAGTTTTCTGTTGCTATTGTCAAATCACACACGATGTTTATCTCGTTTCCACCCCCAAGACAATATCCATCAATAGGACATATTACCGGTTTTAGCGTCATTCTTATCAGGAGAAGGAAATTGAAGAATTTTTCAAGGAATTTTTTTCCTGATCAGTAATCAAAGTTTCTCATTTCTTCTATATCTCCACCGACACAGAAAGCTTTCCCGCCGGCTCCTTTTAGAAATAATACTCCTATTTTTCTATCTTCTCCTGCGTCTTTTAATGCTCCTGTAAGTTCTTCAATAGTTTTTGACCTGAAAGCATTTAATTTATGCGGGCGATTTATAATTATAAAAGCGATCCCATCTCGTTTCTCATAAATTATATCCTCGTAGCTGTAGTTCATTTTCTTATTAGTTTTTTGCTTTTGTTCTCTTATTTTTCAAATTCTTACTACTTCTCTTTGAACTTCGTTTGAGATTTTGAGTCTTATCTCTGCTGCCTCTAAAATTGCTTTGAGCATGTCTTTATATGTTAAAGATGAAATGTAGAACATTTTTGCAAGGTGTCCGTCCCAGCACCACCCGGGATTTGGATTGACTTCTAAAAGTTTTGGGTTGCCTTCCGAATCAAGTCGCCAATCAAATCTTGCGTAATCTCTGCATTCAAGTCGTTCAAAAAGTTTAAGACAGCACTCAATTATGAATTTTTCAACATCTTCTGGCAAGTCTGCTCTTTTAGATTTTATATTCCAATATGGAGAGTCTGGAAGCCATTTTGCTTCATATCCACATATTTTCGGGAGTTCCGGTGGTAGAGCAGAGTAGTCTTCTTCAATTATTGGTAGAACTTTATAGTACTCCGGTGGATTCCCAATTATTCCGACAGAAAGGTCTTTTCCTTGTAGGAACTCTTCAACAAGTATAGGTTTATCATATCCAAATTTTTCCCTTATTTCAGATATTGCAGATACGAGCTGTTCTGGGTTATAAACAACGCTTCTTTGCGTGATTCCAAAACTTGAATCTCCAAAATTTGGTTTTACGATTGCTGGGAAAGAGAAAGGAATTTCAAAAGTCGTATCCTCCGGCTTTATAAATACAGCTTCCGGAACGGGTATTCCCATCTCTTTTGCTACCCCCCTTACAAGAGATTTATCATAGCAGTAAGCAAGGCATCGCGGACCTGCACCTGTATATGGAATCCATAACATTTCTAAAAGAGCAGGTATATGAAGCTCTTTCAAAGGATCATTTTCAAATCCTTCGTCACACAAGTTCAATACATAATCTATTTTCCCTTTTAATTTCATAAGATCCTGAATTAATGTATCGTGTTTTGAAAGGTAGATGAAATTATACCCTTCCAGTTCTTTGAGTGCGGATTTGAGTTTATCTATGGTGTAAAAGTCGTCTTCATCAAAGATTCCGTTTGGTTTGAGTTTATCTGGTTTTGTGTGATCTCCGAGCAAAACCACGACATTTTTTATCTTGTCTTTTATCCTTATTTTCAGCGGTGTCCAATCTTTTTTAGCAACAGCAGAAACTATTATCCTTCTTTCCATCATCCCAAGGTCCTGATTTCTTTTTGATAGAGGTGATACTTCTGCTAAAAATTTCACATCAGAGAAACCAGCTTTTGTGAGCAGTTCCTCAAGGTCCTTTTTTGTATATAGCCTTTCAGCGTAGAACTGGTCTGCTATAACTCCCTTTTCTGTATGTGTGACTATTTCTCTGCTTATGAGCCTTGTTCCATCAGATGATAAAGTTCTTTCTCTGCAAACGAAATGTTTTTTGTCTATCCATTCCCATGTTTGTTTTTTAAAGTTTGCTTTGAGGTATTCTCCATCTGCAACATCTATGAGTATCTTACCCCATGGTTTTAGTACACGAAAAACTTCTTTGAGAACCCTCAAATCATCTTCTACTGTTTCAAAATATCCGAAGCTGTTCCCGAGTATCATGACGACATCAAAGGTATCTGGTGGGTATGGGAGCTTTCTTGCGTCTCCCTCTCTGAATTTTACAGGAAGATTTTCTTTTTTCGCCTGACTTTTTGCTTTCTGAATAAGATAGTGAGATCTATCAAGACCCTCAACGAATTTGAAACCTCTTCTTGCAAGTTCAAGTGAGTGTCTCCCATGACCACAGCACAGGTCTAATATTTTCTCATCTCCTTTGAGTTGCAGTATTTCCTGAAAGATGTCTATTTCCATTCTTGTGATTTCTATATCATCTACGACATCGCCGTCTGTTTTTAGATATATTGAGTTGAAGATTTTTCTCCACCAGTCTGGTGGTACATATTTTTCAGGATTATCAACAGGACCGAAACAGCTTATCCTTATTTTACTTATGGTTTTTCTTTCTGCTTGCTGCTTAGCCATTGTTTACCTCCCCCCATATTTTTTATTATTTTAATTTTTAAAGAAAAAATTTCTTGTTTAATTTGAGTTTTTGTTTGGAATTTTTCACGATTTTTTTTGTTGTTAGGATTTTCGAGAAATTTCTCCCTTTTGCTTTTATCTGCGTAGAAAAGCGAAGATAATCCAGTAGAGGCTATATTTTCAGTCATTATCTTTTGATACAAAAAATAAAAAAAATGCATTTTTATTTTTTCATTTTACAAAAAATTTTTGATCTTGCGTAAAGATAATCTATTTAGTTTTTCCCATGAGAATAATATCTGAAAAGGCTTCTACAAATTTTTTCATAAATTCTCCTATCAAAAATCCCATCCTATCAAATGTTATTGTGAGTATGAGAATTGCAATAGCTATTTTCAAAGGGAATCCTATTACAAATATGTTAAATTGTGGTACTGTCCTTGATATTATAGCTGTTGATATTTCAACTACGAACATAGCTAATATAATCGGGAAAGCTATTTGTAGTGATACATAGAAAGATTCCCTGAGGTTTTTCAAAACGAATCCCGTTTGGTTCTCATTCAGACCAAATGAAAATGGAGGAATGATATCAAAACTTTTTCTTATTCCCCATAAAAAACCAATGTGTATATCTAAAACAAAAAACAAAGTTATTGCAACAAGAAAGATTAGTTCCGTTAACACGGAAAAAGGGTTCTCCTCAAATGGATTTGTAAGCGTCACCAAACCATATCCAGCCTGATAGGCTATTGTCTCCCCGGCGAGTTGAGGAGAAATAAGAAAAATTCTTATTATGAAAAACACAAGAAAAGAGAAGAAAAGCTCACTCAAAATTCCCGCTATAATTTCAGCTAAATTTTGTGGCAGCCCAAATGTGGTTTTTATCCCTGAATATATAGCCAAAGATACTGCCAGAGCTATGCTACCTCTCATAATTGGGAATATTATCTGAGAAGAAAATACAGGTACAGAAAACATAAGTAGTGATGTCCTAATAAAAATCGGAGTGAATTCCAAAAGCTTTTGAGTATTCCAAAAAATATCCACTAAAATTGATTTTAAAAAATCAAAAATCTATTTTTATTTGATGTTCAACGACCTGAACCCTGCGATTGAGGAAATCAATCAGGTGATATCTTCAAACTATAATGGTGTTTCCTTAAAAGATATAGTCCAAAGAAGGATAGAGGAATTCAAAGAGCTCGGGAGTAAAGGTAGAACTAAGTTTGATTTCAAACCTTTTTTGAATATTGAGCTTGAAACGGGATTATTTGGTGAGCTTTGCTTTTGCTTCCTTACTGCCAACTCGTCTGCCGAACTTGGTATAAGGATACAAAAGTATGTCGGAGATGAGGGTTTTATGAAGAAAAGCTTTGAAGAATTAGCCCGAATATTTAAGATGATGGGACATAGATTCCCTGATGTTAGAGCTCATTATATTTTTTTAGCAAGAGGTTTTGACATAAATTCCGTCCTCAGAGAAAAAGATGGGAAAAAAGCGAGAGAGAAAGTTATAAAGCTTAAAGGATTAGGAATGAAAGAGTCAAGTCATTTCCTTAGAAATATAGGTTTTGATGATGTGGCAATAGTAGATAGGCACATTTATAGGTTCCTCGTAAGGCATAAGCTTGTACCTTACAGGGAAACAATAACACCATCCTTATACCTCGCTTGTGAAGAGGTCCTCACAAGAATTTCTGAAATTATAAAGGTTCCTCTTTCTGCACTTGATCTATTCATTTTTTTCAAACAATCTGGTAAGGTTTTAAAATAGTACGGATTATATCAAGAGAATTAGAGGTTAGTAGAAGTTAAAAAAACATGTGTAAGACGAAAAAAAAGAAACAGCTAAAATAAAATGAAAAGCTCATGTAATAGGAGTCAGACGAGGATTTTGGAGGAAATAAAAATTTAAATTTTCATATCTGAATAATCGTTGTATAAAATAAAATAGTATATGGGAAAAAAGAGTAAATCGGTTAAAAGTAAATCAGGCAATAGCAGGTCAAATAGTAATAAGGTAGTATCAAAGAAGAAAAATATAAATGGCTTGAATCAGAAATATAAGATTATTTCTGAAAGATTAAAGGAGTGGGAAGAAAAGGTTCTCAAACCTTCTATTGAAAAAATACCTGAAAGAAAAGATAAGTTTGAAACAACAAGCGGGATTGAAATTCCTCGGTTTTTACCTTACTACGAACCCAAGGGTGAGCCGGAGGGATTTTTGAGCTTTCCGGGTGATTTTCCATTTACTCGTGGTGTTCAGACTACGATGTATAGAGCAAGGTACTGGACTATGCGACAATATTCAGGATTCGGTACTCCGGAAGAAACTAACGAGAGATTTAAATTTCTCCTTAAAGAAGGACAAACAGGACTCTCTATGGCTTTTGATCTACCGACCCAAATGGGTTATGATTCTGATCATGAAGTCGCTTTTCCAGAGGTCGGAAAGGTCGGAGTCGCTATAGATACCATAGAAGATATGAGAATTGTTTTTAAAGATATTCCTTTATCGAAGGTTTCTGTATCGTTTACGATAAATGCTACTGCTCCGATAATTTTAGGACTTTTTTATGTTGTGGGAAAAGAGCAAGGAGTCCCTCCTGAAAAACTTCGTGGAACAGTTCAGAATGACATAATAAAAGAGTACGCTGCAAGAGGGACTTATATTTATCCTCCTGATTTCTCTATAAAGCTCGCAATAGATATTATTGAGTTTTGTACTAAAAAGATGCCGGAGTTCAATCCTATTTCAGTTTCTGGATACCATATAAGGGAGGCCGGAGCAACTGCCGTTCAAGAGGCAGCATTTGCTATATGCTCCGGAATAGAATATGTTTCTCGCTCAATAGAGAGGGGACTTTCTCCTGATGACTTTGGGAAGAGGATTACATTCTTTTTTTCTGTCCACAATAATTTCTTTGAGGAGATTGCTAAGTTTAGGGCTGCAAGGAGGGTTTGGGCTAAAATAATGAAAGAAAGGTTTGGAGTGAAGAATCCAGAAGCTATGAAATTGAAATTTCATGCTCAAACCTCTGGTGTAACATTAGTGGCTCAAGAACCTATAAATAATATTGTAAGGGTTGCATATCAAGCTATGGCTGCTGCACTTGGAGGTGCCCAAAGCATACACACAAATTCTTTTGATGAAGCTCTTGCTCTTCCAACAGATTACTCTGTAAAAATTGCTCTTAGGACCCAGCAAATACTCGCATACGAAACATTTATAGGGGATACCGTTGATCCACTAGGAGGTTCATATTATATTGAATATCTGACAGATAAAATAGAGGAGGGGATATGGGACTACATAAAAAAGGTGGATGAACTCGGTGGAATGAGAAAAGCGGTTGAGGTCGGTTTTATACAGAGAGAAATAGCAAGAAGCTCGTGGGAGTACCAGAAGCTCGTAGAAGAAAAGAAAATCTTGGTCGTTGGAGTAAATATTTTTAGAGAATCGGGACAGGAGCAGAAAGTGAAAATCTTTCGTTTAAACGAGGAGATGGTAAAAAGAAAGGTGGAGCTTCTCCAAAAGTTCAAAAGAGAAAGAGATAATGAAAAGGTGAAATTAGCTCTTTCAAGACTTGAAGATTATGCAAAAGATGGTAAGACAAATCTTATGGAACCCATAATAGAGTGTGTTGAAGCAAATTGCACACTGGGAGAGATATCAGGAGTTTTTGAAAAAATATACGGTAGGTTCAGAGGGTTTTCATTCTTCTGATTTCGATATTTAAAATCTCATAGAGAAGAACAGGGAGAAAGATAAATCAAAAAATCGCCCTTTTCTGAGCTGTTTTTGGAAAGGATTAGAGGATATATCAGGATTTTCGAATAAAAAAAAACCAGCAGATAATCCTGCCGTTGAGCTTTCATCTAAATCAATAGCTAAAATAGGACCAAATTCATAAACTCTTTCTTGATCCTGCGGACTTGAACCTTTTTCATTCCACCTTTTTGTAAAGTGAAACCTTCCCCCCAAGTAGAATCCATCTAATATTTCTCCCGATATTTTTGCCCATAAATCGTTTGAAAAAGGACCGGCATGTGCCCCAGTATACATTCCCATTACTGAGAGAGGATAGTTGTGGTGTGCATAAAATGGGCGAGATCTGTTTGTAAATGTATATTCTGTTGCAAATGAGATTTTCCCGATTTTTCCTGATACTCCACCTAACCAAGCTATATCTGTGAGCTTGAAAGGAATTGGGAAACACTTCATCCCTTCTGCCTTGTCTTCAACTTGCCAGCAAGCTACGATATCATCTCCTGCATATTCATAATACAGAGCAAAATCATCAAAAAGCTCCAAACCTAAACTGTTCAGTATTTGTGCCATATTAGCTACTAAGTAAAAACCTGCTGCTTGATTTGTATCTCTGCTTACCCAGTATTCCCAGCATCGTTTCTTTTTTTCTTCATCTTGTTCATATTTACATATTCCCGATGCATTCTCTAATCTACCTGTGAATAGGTCAATATAGTCTTGAAAAGTTTTTGGTTTTACTCCACCTTTCCCACCGAAGGCGATAATCCTGTTTGCTCCTAATCTCAAAAATGAAATTCCCCATTCAAACTTCATTATAAGGAAATTTGGGTTTTGGAATTTGTACATTTCATCGCTGACGAAAACCAATCCTAATAGTCCGGATATATCTCCGAAACAAAAATCTCCTATGCAGGGTAAAGGTAAATTTTTTATTTGACCCGATATAAATTTTTGTGGTTCTATATTATGGGAAAGTAAGAGCGAATTGTGAATTCCTGGACCTAACGATAGAGAATCTTTACCACCAGATATGACAAAATATTTGAGTTTTGTATCAAAAGAGAACCTATGTAAAAATATAGGTTCATGTCTTGGAAGAGAAAAGAACGGTTCTGCTAAAATTTTTGTGTGCGTATCTTCATCTCCATATATTATTCCGAAAAGAATTGAGTTATACGAATTCAAACCTTGTGATAGTTTGAATCCTTCATAGTTAGGGAAGAGAATTTGGTCTTGAAGAAAAATTGCTTTTTTCCCATTTCCTGAAAAAAACGCCAAGGAGTTTCTCATCTCAGCCCCCAGCCTGAACTCGCTTAAAATTATGGAAGATAACACAAGAAAAAGCAACATATTCTTTAATTTGTAATTTCGTTTCAACCTTTTACAAAGTTTTCTCGATTTGTTAAAGAAATACGATTATTTTTTTACAAGATAAGAGAGGTAAAGTTGGCGCGACCGCTCTAAATTGAATGCACAAATATCGTTATCTCTTTTTCCTGAAAAGATAGACTGCGTTGAGAAAAAATTTCCTACTTCTTTCCTTCAAAAATTCTATCTCTTTTTTTGCCATGATTTGATACAAAATAAATCTTAATCTAAAAATTTTCTTTTAAGTTCAAGAATTAACCTGATCTCTATCTTGACTTCAAGAAGATTTCAAAGAAAAATTTCAGAAAAAATTTTTGAAAATTTCTTCTCCGTTTTTTTTTTGCTTTAAAGTTTGTATTGCGGTTTTTTAAACATATAGTTTTTCGGAAGCAAGAGAGCTTCTCAAACCTCAAAAAAGCAAAACGAACCTTTTCCTTTTCCTTTCCACTTTCAAGTATCCCAAAAATCTTTATTATTTTTCAGAAGATCTTGTATATATTCGTCGGAAGACTCAAATTCTCATCTCAAAACTTATTGGTCCGAAAAATTCAGCCCACGGCGAAATTTTTCAGATGTCCCAAAAAACAAAACAAAAAAGGAGGTAAAAAAGTATGGTTTGGGCATTATTAGTTGTATCGCTTCAAATATATAGTGGAGAGGCAGCTTCGGCTGACCTCTCTTTAAGAGGCCAGTTCCTTTA
>Ga0081478_139293_pt1 | contig 16228 bp, 17 predicted proteins | sample OctSprmetagenome_FD_70983 | JGI IMG/M metagenome (GOLD analysis project Ga0081478, IMG submission 70983) | Hot spring and microbial mat streamer communities from Octopus Spring Streamers, Yellowstone National Park, USA - T=80-84 v2 (version 2) | ecosystem: Environmental > Aquatic > Thermal... | reverse complement strand
TTATTCTTCGGTGGGAATTTTAAAAAAGCTCTTTCAGAGTCTTACAGCAAAATCTCTTCACTAAAATCTCCTATTCAAGGTTTTTAAGGAGGTTGAGAGATTTAGTAAACAACTGGGGGCACACTCTTTTCTTCGCTTTCCTGAGAATTTTTGATGAACTTTTACAACAAAAAACAGGTAAAGAATATAATGAAAAAACAAGACATTCATAATAGATTCAAAGATTATAAAAGCTTGTGAGAACATAAGGATACCGAGGTGTAAAAAATTTCAAGGGGAGGAGTTTAGGGTATATATAGCATCAAAGAGAGAATACGCTTATGGAGTGAAGTTGCATGTTTTGTGCGATAAATACGGTATAATAAGGGAGTGTGCTATAAGTCCAGCGAGTGATCACGATATAAAAGGTCTATATTTTTTTCCTTTGAACTTACCTTCTGGATCTCAGATAATAGGGGATAAAGCTTATAATAGCAAATTTTACGAAGAGCTACTAAAACAAGAGGGGATAGAGCTCAGACCTCAAGAAAAGGAACATGAGAAAAGAAGGTTTGTTAGAGTGGCTATCAAAGAGAGTAAAGAGGAAAGTAGTAGAGACGGTGTTGAGGGTGTTGGAAAAGGTAATGGGAATAGGGATACACGCAGTGACAGTGTGTGATTTCATAATGAAGATAGTTTTAGCAATAATATCAAAAATTTCTATTAATTAAAAAATACGCTAATTCAATGAAATATTTTTTAACGTCTTCGTCTCCGTTAATTTCTTTAATTTCATTAATAGCAAGTTCCATATATTCTTTAGCTAAATCTCTTAATTTATTTTCTAAATCTATTTCTTTAAAAGTATTTAATATAAAATCTATATCTTCTTTTTTTGCTTTTTTAGAATTAATAATAGAAAGAATTTTTTCTTTTTGTTTTAAATCACAAAGCTCACATCCTAAAATTATTGGTATTGTTTTTTTGCCTTCAATAATATCATTTCCAACGGGTTTTCCTGTAATTTTACTATCTCCAAAAATTCCTAAAATATCATCAACTATTTGGAAAGAAATGCCTAAATATTTACCATAATTACTTAATTTTTCTAAATCTTTTAAAGAAGCATCTGCAATTAACCCGCCTAAAAAGCAAGAGGTAGAAAACAAGGCTCCTGTTTTTTTGCTGATCATCAAAAAATAATCTTGTTTTGATGGTAAATCAAAATTTCTTGAAAAATCAGAGTCTAAAGCCTGACCTTCACATATTTCTTTTAAAGCTTCTAATATTTTTTTATTTATCTTTAATATTTTTTCATCAGAAATATTCAAGCTTTTATTTTTTTCAACTAAAAAATCAAGTGCATAAATCAATAAAAAATCTCCAGCTAATACAGCATAATCTATACCGTATTTTTTATGAACAGAAGGCACATTACGCCTAAAATCAGAATTATCCATTATATCGTCGTGAATTAAGGAAAAATTATGAATCATTTCTATTGCAGCAGCTGTCGGAAGAGCAAAATTTTCATGACAACCAAAAAGCTCTGCTGATTTAATAACTAAATAAGGCCTTATCTTTTTACCTCCTTTTTTTAAATAATAAAAAGACGCTTCATATAAATTTTTAAAAATTAAAGGATAATTGCTATCTTTAAATATAAAATCACTTATTTTTGCTGCCTTATCTTTAATATCTGATATTAAAAAATCTGAATTTCTAAAATTATTCATATAATTAGGTGATTGCTCATTTAATTCCACCTAAACAAACATACAAATTATCTTCAATATTATCCCTATAGTATTATAACTATATCTAAATTCAAACTCTTTTAGATAATAAACAAAATTTTCTCTACTCACTCCATGAAATTTAAGCAACCTCTCCTTTGCACTCCAAAATCCTTCTATACTATTTTTACCGATGTTTTTGGCATGACGGAAAAGATAGCTTACAAATGTTTTAGGTGGATTATTTCGAGCAATTACCTAAATTTTTTTTAATCTTTAATCTATGTATTCCTCTTTTAATACTATGCCGCCTACAAAATAGATAGGTAAGTTATACTACCTCTTGCGTTTAATTTTTCATCATATTTTACACACTCCAATGAAGGGATAGATTCTTCTATTAGATAACTTCGTATAAGCTATGAGTAAAGGGTCGTTCTTCTAAAATGATAAAGTTGTAGCGGGGCATTATATTTTCCATAACGGTGATTAAAGCTACTGGTTTTGGTATTTTTTCTAAAATACTCATGCATTACCTCTTAAAAGTTTCTTAATAGTTAAACACAATATGGTTTCATTTTATACACCATTTTTTTAGGATTAAACATTATTTTTTATAAACTTTTTACTTTTTCTACATATTTTTTAATATCAAACTTTGCTTCTAAACCTGATGCGCTCATATATCTTATTTTTCCAAAGATTTTTCTTTCTTTCCATGGTCTGTCATGGGTTCCAAAGCACCAGGATATGCCGGCATAACCGTTCGGGTCTCTTCCGTCAAGCTCATATTTGTCATTTAGATAGCATGCAATATCAAAGGCATGTTTTGGGTCTTGTGTCCATTCTATAATTTTTTTACACCAATACATTCGCATGTAGTTATGCATCTTTCCGGTTTTTAAAAGCTCTAATTGTGCAGCGTTCCAGTATTCATCGTGCGTTTTTGCATTTTCAAACTCTTCTAATGTATAAACATACTCTCTTTTGTCGCTTTTGTGCTCTTCTAATGTTTTTTTAGCCCAGTCCGGAATGCCTTCATAATGGTTATAGTTTGGATTATAGTAGCAAAAGTTCCTTGCAAGCTCTCTCCAAACTATCAGTTCGTTAAAAAAGCTATCAACATTTTCATCTTTTTTATACTTTGACAAGATTTCAAGGACCACTTCTATGGGCGAGATTTGTCCAAAATGAAGATAAGGGCTTAGGTTTGATTGATAGTCAAGCTCCGGATGAGACCTATACTCTTTATATTTATGAAGCTTCTTTTCAATAAATTCTTTTAAGTATCTCTTTGCTTGGCTATAACCACCTATAAAAGGTGACAAGCTAACACTTTTGTCTATGTTGAGAATGTTTAAAATCTCTAAGGAGTTGTTGAAAGTTATCTCTTCTATTCCAAAATCAAGATTGATGGATTTAATCTTTGGCTCTCTTGGCTTTAATTCAAGAAGAAATGAACCTAATAAATCATAAATCTTTTTTCTTATATTGAAAGCATAAACTTCTTGCTTTTGAGATACGATCTCTACAGGAACACAAACATCAGACTCTACTTCGTAGAATGGTATATCTAATCTCTTTGCTATATCACTATAAAGTTTTCTATAATACTTTAAGTAAGCTTTATCTGTGATTAAGACACTGGCATTTTTTGATATTTCTATGATTCTCTGTTTGATATCATCTGATTTTTCTATGATAAATTTTATACCTCTTTCTTCTATGGACTTTTTTGCTTCTAAAACACCATCTAACATAAATTTGTAGTATCTTGCATTTGAGTATTTGTATTTGTCTGTAATTGGAAAATAGACTAATAATGGTTTTTTGTAGTCGTTTGATAGTTTGATTGCATATTCAAGGCTGTGATTAAAGTTTGCTCTGTGGCTGTGAGACATCCAGTATACTATGTATTTACCAGATTGATTAAGCTGTCTGTCGTTTAAAGCCTTTACTCTTCCTATGAATTCTGGTTCCATTGATTATCTCCTTTTGTATAGTAATTTATTCTAAAACAATTGTGTGAGAAAGTGGAAATTTGGAAGTACTTTAAGTCTTTCACTCTTGACTCTTTACCCATCACTTGTTTTCCATGTTTATTAGTTATAAATGTTAAATCTAAAACATCAAACTTTAAACTATCTCTTTCCCTCATATTATACAATTTATAGAAAGAATTTTATATTTTAAACATCACTGATAACATTGTTTTAGAACGAATTAACCTTGAATCAAAGATTTGAAAAATCTCAAATTAAAATAATTCTACGAATTCTACCAGAAGTTTTTCATATCTTGGAAAACTTTCTGAAATATTATTTTTGAGAAGACTTTAAGTTCTCAAAATATCACTATATTCTTGCTTGGTTTATAAAATCAGCTCCTCTGGAAAAGGATTTAGATAAAATTGACTTGCAAGATACTCATCATCAAACCTATAAATGAAACCTCTTATGTATTCAAGCAAAACATCAAGATGCAACGAATTATTCATGAATTTTTCGAGCATAACCTGCAGATGCTTTTTTTCTGATTGCTTTAACTTTTTAGAAAAATGACCTAAAATGTGTTGAATTACATTCGCATGCTTTTTTATATCAGACCTTTTTGAAAAGGCTTTGTAGAACATCTCAACATACATTTTAAGTGTTATTTCTAATCCATATTTTTTCCAATTCCCAACCATGTTCCCCATCCGCTTTAATGAATTAGGATCATACAACAACAACAAATACTTGTGTTGCTGATGAAATCTTATAAGATCATTTATATCTTTACAATTAGATTTCAAATACCTTAACCTTGCAAAAGAAAAAATCTTTGTGAGAAAATCTCTCCTTATCCAATAATCATTAAGCCTCCCCTCGCTTTCCACCGGCAAATATGGAAACCTTTCAATAACTTTCTGAGCAAACAAACCATTACTTTTTGCATTTATCAACCCTATCAAATTTTCTTGATATAGCTTAGCATCTTTAACTCCGCAGCTTGGAGACTTTGATTTAAGCACAAAGCCATCCACCTCACCAACAGAAGCTAAAAATCTATCTGCAAAACTCAAAATATCATCAGTATAATCCCTCATACTAGAAGGCTCAATCATCCTTATACTATCACCTTTTTTATATAAGACTACCGGAGGTCTCGGTACAGACATACCAATATCTACCTCCGGACAAACAGAAATATAATCAACATACTTCATTAGCCTTCTAGTGAAATCATTCTCTATAATTCCGCCGTTATACCTCACATAAGCTATATTCAAACACCTGCTCAAAACAATCCGCGGTCTTATTTCAAATTTTTCAGACATTTGAACACAAATAATTATAAATTATAATTTATCTTGAATTTTGAAATTAAAATGTTGCTTTGAAAATACTTGCTACTTTATTCGCTTTTTTGATGGAGTTTGTGGCTTATCTTCTACATAAGTATTTTATGCACGTAATACTTTGGAAATTAGGTAAAGACTACTACAAAAACACAAAAAGGCTTCTTCTGAAAAAACGATGCTTTTTTTTTATCATCTTCGCAATCTCAGGAGATACCCTAATGATTTTCGGAGCTTCAAAAAACTACAATTTAATATTCTGGATAGGTCTTGGAATAGCCTTATATGGCTTGGTCTATCTTCTTATTCACGAAATTTACATTCACAGAAGATTTAGATTTACAAAAAATCAAAAATTCATATCTTGAAGCTATAAGAAAAGCCCATTTATAGCACCGCAAAATTACAGTAAAATCACCAAGGGGTAAATTACGGACTAATCATATTACCTAAGAGAATATTTTTATGACAAAAAAGGAGGTAAATCACTATGAAAGTTTATAAGCTATATAGAGAACAAATCGTAAAAGGTAACATCAAAGATATATGGAAGTTCTTCTCCGACCCTCGTAATTTGAGCAAAATAACACCCCCTTATATGAATTTTAAAATATTGACGGAAGATCTACCAGACGAAATCTTTACTGGTTTAATAATTGAATACAAAGTCACACCTATTGGCGGTATACCTGTTCGCTGGGTGACAGAAATTACAGCAGTTGAAAAATATAAATACTTCATAGACGAACAAAGGTTTGGACCATACAAGTTCTGGCACCACTTACACCTATTTGAACAGGTAGACGAAGGGAAAATAAAAATTATAGATAAAGTCCATTACATAATTCCCCTTGGTATTGTAGGGCAAATCATGAACTCATTGTTCGTAAAAAAGAGATTAGATGAGATATTTGATTACAGAGCCAAAGCTATATCAGAAATATTCGGAGAAAAATAGACTGGAAAAGATGAATACGAAAACTACCAAAAACTAAACCATTTGAAATTATCTGAAAACATTTTGCTTTTTCTGAAAAATAATCTTTCTATCAATATTCATAAGGATCTTGCAAAAAAGGAGGTGAAAAAAAACGGAGGTTTATTAAGTAAAAAACTTTGACCATCTTCTCGGAGCATCAGGCTTTTCAGATCAGCTCCTCAAAAACCATTTCACTCTATATCAAGGGTATGTCAAAAACTCAAATTTATTTAATTTTTTGAATCAAAACATTTGGAAAATAATCATCTTGAACAATAGATTACAAAAATGACTTATTTTCCTATGGACCATCAATTTTAAATATCCAAAATCAATCCTATATAATAAGAGTTCGTAAGCTTGATAAAAAACAGGAACTTAGAAAATTACTCAGAAAAACCAGAAGCTTTAGTAAGAATACCGATAAAAGATTTCTATGAGAAATTCGGAAAATTGATAAAGTTATTAGAGCCACTTAATCCTGATTGAAGCCTATATTTGAAAGTTACGAGGTAATAAAAAACTGTACAGTCTACTAAAAGATAAAATATGTTTTCATTGAAAACTACAAAGTATTGTGCGAAGTACCAGAAGAGAAAATAAGAAATAATTTGAATAAAATAGTCAGAATTGTTTATTCATATGATTGTAGATTTGACCAAGATATACAAGAAGAGATTATATATCTGAAAATTTTAGTTCGCAATTTACCGATCATGAGTTGAAACATTGTTTTGCAGACTAAAAAGTCGTCTGAATTAGACAAGTTCGCAATTTACCAATGAGGAGTTGAAAGGTGAAAATCTGGTGAAAATTAGAAAGATTTGTTATATTATTTTAGAAGAAAATGAGATATAAGGATAGAATAGAGATTAGTCAAGATATTCTGGGGGGTAAGCCTGTAATTAAGGGGACAAGAATATCTGTTGAATTTATTCTTGAACTTCTTGTAAATGGTTGGGATATTCAGGAAATACTCAAAAATTATCCTCAACTTTCAAAGGAGGATATACTTGCTGCTATTGAATATTCTCTTCAGATTGTAAAGAATGAAAAGATTTTTCCCACATGAAATTTCATTTAAATAATAAAAGATAATTGTGAAAGGTAAGTTCGCAATTTACCAATGAGGAGTTGAAACAAGAGGAGTTGAAACAAAAACAAAACATCATAAGGGTTTAAAGTAAATCTATTTCGCAATTTACCAAAGAGGATTTGAATTTTACTACTTTCTGATAAAATTTTGGCGATTGCTAATTGGCTAAAAAATATTTGGTGTGGAAATAAAAGGAGTGAATATAAAGGATGATAAAAAACAAGAGAATTTGGAAAAAATTTGAAGTGGAGCTTTTGAAGAAGGAGAAAATCGATTATAAAGATAATTTCAAGATATTTGATGAGTTATATAAACTTGCTAAATCCTTGAATAAATTTCAATTTGAACCTCTTGAAGATATAGAGTATGATATAAAATATGCCTTTGCTATAAATGGAATTAGAAAAAAGTGGAAGCAAAAGAACTTTTAAAGAAAATAGCAAAGTCCCTATCAAAAGAAGGCATTGAATATATGATTATTGGAGGACAGGCTGTTTTAATTTATGGAGAACCAAGACTTACAAAAGATATAGATATAACTCTTGCAATAAATGTTGATGGATTAGAAAAGATTCTTGAAATTGTAAGAAAACTAAAATTAAAGTTGCTTGTTTCCGACCCTGAAAAATTTGTCAAAGAAACATTTGTTCTTCCAGTTTTAGATAAAAAGACAGGTTTTAGAGTTGATTTTATTTTTTCTTTCAGTGAATATGGAAGAACTGCAATCAAAAGAGTTAATAAGATTAAGATTGATAAAGTAGAAGTGAATTTTGCATCGGTTGAAGATGTCATAATTCACAAGATTGTTGCTGGAAGAGAAAGAGATTTAGAAGATGTGAGAAAGATAATTTTGAAAAATAAAGATATTGACTTTGAATATGTTTTGAGGTGGCTTGAATTTTTTGAAAGCATATTTGAGGAAAAATTAACTCAAAAATTTTTAGACATAAAAAGTGAGGTAGGAATATGAATTTCTCAAATTCTAATGCTCGCGGAAGCAAAAAAAGATTTAAGGTTGAAGGTAAAATTTGGTTTGGGAATAAATGGTTTTATTCTGATTAAAGTATTTGGAGAGAATAAATGGAAAGAATAAGTCAAAAAGAATTTTTTTGACTACGCTTGGAAACTTTTGGAGATTACAGAAAAGATTTTTAGAGCAAGAAAAAGTGTAGGAAATTAGTGAGAAATCAAAAAAATCTGCAATATATTAGCTCTGTGATGTTTCTCTTTAAAATGAAAAAGTAAAGTTGTGAAGACATATCTTATAAGACTTACAAGTGATATTACATATAGGAGGAGAGAGTCAAGATTTCATTTTGAAAGTCTTGTTGTAAGGAACATAAAGGCTGCGCTCAAAAAGCAGGGAAAAAATGCAAAAGTTTTTCACGAACCTGCAAGAATATATGTTCAGGGAGATGATATAGACCCATCTTTGTTAAAAAGAATATTTGGAATTAGTAGCTTTTCCGAGTGCGAGGTTTTTGAACTTACTGATTTAGATGACCTTGCAAACAAAATTGAGAAAATTTTTAAAAATGAAGTTAAAGGAAAAACATTTGCTGTAAGATGTCAAAGGAGCGGAAATCATAATTTTACTTCAAGAGATGTTGAGATTGTGGTTGGTGCAAAACTCAGACCGTATGCCCTAAAAGTTGATCTGAAAAACCCGGATTTAGAAATAAATGTTGAAATAAGAGACAACAGAGCATATATTTTTTCTGAGAAAATACCGGGACCCGGTGGATTGCCCATAGGCTCTGGTGATCTTGTTTTGAGTTTATTTTCTGGTGGATTTGATTCTCCTGTGGCTTCTTATCTTGTTGCAAAGAGAGGTTGTAAGGTTGATTTTCTTCACCTCGCTTTTGGGGGTTTGACTGAAGTTTTCCCTGTGTGGGCTGTTGCAAAGTCTTTATATGAAAACTGGTTTTACGGATATAAACCTCGGTTTTTTGTTATGAGATTTTCTGAAATAGTAAAAGAGATACTTTTAAAGATTCCAAATGAAATAAGACAGGTTGCTTTGAGAAGATTTATGTATCTTGCGGGTGAAAAAATAGCTTTAAAGTTTGGTCATGAAGCTCTGATCACAGGTGAAGCTATTTTTCAGGCAACAAGTCAAACTATAAGAAACATTCGCGCAGCAGAATTTGGTATATCATTACCCATCATAAGACCTCTCATAAGCTACGATAAGCAAGAAATTATTTTTTTAAGTCAGAGTATTGGAACTTATGATTTATCTTTGAATGTTGAAGAGTTGTGCGGAATTGCTACAGGTCCTGTGACATCAAGAGCAGATCTTACCGAGTTTTTCTCCGAAATTCAAAAAATTGATGTCAGAATTTTAGATAAGTTGGTTGATGAAACTTTTGAGTTAGATTTAGATGAAAGTGAAGAGAAGATAAAAGAAATACTGAAAGAAGATGAGTATGTTATAAATTATATTCCTACAAATTCTGTGGTTGTGAGCTTATTTCCACAAAAATTCCCTAATTCAATTAGCATAAATGAATTTGATGAAGAAAAATACAAAGATTCTATTGTTGTTTTTGTATGTGAGAGAGGCTTTACAAGCAAGGGATTAGCAAAGTACTATCGTAAATTAGGTTTTAAAGCATATAGCTTTTCTGGTGGTTTTGAAAACTTGAAAAAAATTCTGAACTCAAAATAATTTGTTTCTTAAAATATAATACAAAGAAATATTAGCGGGAAAATTAGAGGTGTAAGGATACGGGGATATTGGAAGAATTAATTGAACTAATTAAACAATTACCTCCTGAGCTAAAAGAAGAGGTAAGAGATTTTATAGAATTTCTGATTGAGAAAAGGGGGCTAAAAAAGGTGGAAAACTTCGTCAAGATTGGGCAGGAGCATTAGAGGAATATCGCGATCAGTACAGTTCTTTGGATTTGCAGAAGAAAGCGTTAGAGTGGCGAGGTGATTATCTGTCGTATTTTTGGAAAATTCTCATATTTTTCATTTTGAATTTTTCTTTCATAGATTATTTAAAATAAAGTTCAACGGCTGTGATCAGGGATATTCTTTTGCTTGTAAAATTTCGTATAACTTTGGCTAATGCTTTGTCTGCTCTGTGCGGATATGTTCTTTCTGGTGGGGAAATTTTTTCTTCAAAATCAGTTCTTTTATTTTTAGGAATTTTTTTTTAGCTGGTGCAAGTGCTTCTTTAAACCAGATTTTTGAAAGAGAAGAAGATAAGATAATGCTGAGAACAAGGTTGCGACCTTTACCGGCTAGCAGGATGGAAGTCGGAACAGCTCTTTTTATTTTCTCTATTTTTTTTATTGTTGGAATTGTTTTACTTGTGAAAATTAATTTTCTTGCTTTTTTACCTGCTTTTTCAGCCTTCATTATTTACGACTTTGTTTATACTCCTTTGAAAAAGAGAACAAGTTTTTCTTTGTTCATAGGGGCATTGGTTGGGGCTTTTGTTCCAATTTCTGGTATATTTGCCGCAAAAGATCTACCTTCTCTTAATTTTAAAGATTTCTTTTTGCCTGTTTTTCTTTATTTTTATCAGCTTCCTCATACTCTTTCGCTCTTTTATGTTTTTGGTGATGAGGAGTGGAGAAAAGCGGGTTTCAAACCTTTCACTATCCAAGATAAAAAGCTTTTCAAATTTTTTATTCTTTTTCTTTTGGTTTTAGCTTATTTTTTCGGGCTTATAATTATCTACCGAATCGATTTTTTTGTATTTGTATTCTCTTTGGTTTTTGCTATCTTTGGTTTTGTTAGAGCAATTTACGATACAAGAAAGATTTTTTACGATCTGAATGCTTTTGCTCTCCTTGTTTTTATTTTCCCCGTAATTTATGCTTTGATCAAGGCTTTGAAAATTAATATTTTTTGAAAATTATTGTTTCCTGAAAATTACCCAGTAGGCTTTTGCAAAAGTTTCCACGAATTTTTTATTATAGTTTGGTAAAAAGAAAAAGAGCAAAGGATCAAAAGGTGTGTATAGTCCTCCAAAAGATACTATAATTCCTCCCCTTTCTTTTATGTTTTCTATTGTTTTATGAACTGGAGCAAATTCAAGGGGAGATTTTCCTCTTCTTTTTTGTCTTATCTTCCATATTATGGAGTCAGGATTTTGAGTTATCAGAACGGCATGGGAATTTGGTTTCATAACTCTGAAAATTTCGTCAAAAAACTCCCCTTTGTTTCTGATGTATTGCAGAACCTCAACAGCAATTATAAATGAGAAAGATTCTTTTTTGAAAGGCAATTTTTCTGCATCTGATACTAAAACATTATTTTTTTTGTGTTTATTTTTGAGCTCTTCAAGAGCGCTTTTGATTATATCTATGCCGAAATAATCTTGAAAGTAATCAGCAAAGTTCCCTATGCCGCATCCTATGTCAAGCATTTTCCCTCCCTTGTAGAATTTTTCTTTGGCTCTTTTTACGACAAGTTTTCTTAGAAATAAAGCAAATTCTGAACCGTATCCGCTTCTCCTGAAAGGTTCATAATGTGACAAATACGATTTTTGAAAAAACGATTTCCAATCAACTATTTCTTTTTTATCAAATGGAGTAATTTCTGACACTATTATTCTGTTTCTCTCTTGAATTTATTATTCAATTACTTTTACTTTTTTACTTTTACTTTTTTACTTTATCGCTCATTCTGATTTTGTGTTATGAGCTTGGAGGTTTTTTGTAGTATCCCATTCCTTCCTCTACAACGAGAGATTTTAACTCAAGTGAAATGAGGGTAGATAAAACTTGTGATGGGTCAAGTCCTGTTCTTTTGATTATATCATCTATGTGAATCGGAGTTTCTTCATCAAGAACAGAAAGTATTTTTTCTTCTTCATCTGAAATATCTTGTCTTTTTATCTCGTAAGCTATGAATGGTGAAACAAAGCCTATCTTCTCATCTTTTATTTTTTGTCCAAGTTGAGGTACGACTCTTGATATTATATCATCTGGTGATTCTGCTACGAATGCTCCTTCCTTTATAAGTTTGTTTGTTCCTTTTGATTTTTTAGAGGTTATATTTCCGGGAACTGCGAAAACATCGCGCCCATATTCAAGGGCAAGATATGCTGTTATGAGAGCTCCTGACTTTTCTGGTGCCTCTGCTATGAGGACGGCTTTTGAAATTCCAGCAATTATTCTGTTCCTTCTTGGGAAGTTTTCGGGAGCTGGAAGAACTCCTGGGGGAAATTCGCTCATTATAGCTCCGCCTTTATTTAGTATTTCTTTTGCTATTGGTGCATTGCTTTGTGGATATATGTTTTCTACTGATGAACCAAGAACTGCCCATGTTTTTCCTCCAACATCAACTACGGATTTGTGAGCTACCGTGTCAATCCCTAAGGCGAGTCCGGAAACTATGCATATTCCCATAGATGATAAGAAAGAGGAGAAAAGTTTTGTGACTTCTATCCCATATTGTGACGGTGATCGAGTTCCAACTATTGCTACACAGAGCATATCTTTTTCTAACTCACCTTTGTAGAATATGCATATCGGGGGGTCTGGGATATTTCGGAGGAGTGCGGGATATTTTTCTTTTTCTTCGTAGCATACTATTTTCTGATTGAGCTTTTGAGCAAGTTTTATTTCCTCTTCTACTTCCCTCCATTTTGAAAATTTTTTTATATTCTCTGCTACAAATTTTCCTGCCGCTTGTTCAATCTTCACTTTATCTGCTGAGAAGATGTTTTTTGCAGAACCAAAAAAATCAATGAGTCTTTTTCCTATTATTGAGCCTACCCCTCTTACCTTTGTCAAAGCAAGAGAGTAAAATGCAATCTCTAAATCCATATATATACTAAAATATAAAAAAAGTAGATGAAATGAGAGGAAAAGTTAGGAAAAAATAGCAAACTTTTTCGGCTTCATCAAAATAATTTTGTGTTTGAAATTTGTATTGATTGTAGGGAGATAGTACGCGGCAGGAAAACAGGGCTTTCAAGATGTCTTGTATCATTTTTGAAAAATGTTTCAAAAAACAAAAAGAGTTCTCTCATTATTGCTGATAATACAACGGATACAGAGTTTTTGAAGGAAATATTTGAGGGGAATAAGTTTGATAATAAGTTTGATTTCATTTTTCTGAAAAGATCGGGAGCTTTTTATGACCAGATTTTTATACCTTTGGCAATTTTCGGAAAGACAAAAAGATTTTTCTCAATATATCCTAAATTCCCCATTATACTTCCTTTTTTGAGAACAGAAGTTTTTATTTTCGTTGCTGACCTTATTGATTTCTCCTGGTATCAGCTTGCTTTTCTCAAAGTTTTTGGTAGATTACCAAAAAAAATTTTTACTCTAACAGATACCTCAAAATATAAGATACAAAGGCTTGTAAAGAGAGAGGTGATAAGGGTATATCAAGATTTATCTTACATTATTGAATCAGAAAAAATCCTATCATCCAATAATTATGAAATTTTGAGGGAAAAAGGAATAGAGCCCGGTAATTTTATTTTGTATGTTGGAAATTTCAATCCTCACAAAAATGTAGGGACATTGGTTGAGGCTTTCAGATTGATAGAAAATAAATTAGATTTAAAGCTTGTGCTCGCGGGTGGTGGAGGACGCAAAGCTCAAAGAATTTCTGAAACAGATAAAATCAAAATACTTGAGAATATTGACGAAAATATTTTGAGGTGGTTGTATAAAAATTCAATTTTCTTTGTTTTTCCATCTCTTGATGAAGGGCAGGGAATTCCACCTCTTGAAGCTTGCTATTTTGGAAAAGCTGTTATTGTGTCTGACATACCTGTTTTTAGAGAGACTCTTGGAAAATGTGCTATATTTTTTGATCCAAAAAGCCCAAAAGACTTAGCTGAAAAAATTCTTCTTCTTTACAAAAATGAAGCTTTGAGAAAAGACCTTGAAGCAAAATCAAAAGAAGTAGCCAAGTTCTTCACAAGTTTTGATTTCGGGGAAAAGATTTTTGAACACATTTTCTCCGAATAGTTTAACCTCTCATAATTTGGTTTTTCCAAATCAAATTAGCCACCGCTCTCTTGCTTTAATTTTTTGAGTTTTTGAGTGAGTTCAGGAACTGCCTGGAATAGGTCTGCAACAAGTCCTATATCTGCTATTTGGAAAATAGGAGCTTCCGGGTCCTTGTTTATAGCTACTATAACTTTTGAATCTTTCATTCCTGCTACATGCTGAATTGCACCAGAGATTCCTATTGCGATATAAAGTTGAGGAGCGACCGTTTTTCCTGTTTGACCTACTTGGAAGTCATTGGGGAGCCATCCGGCATCTACGACTGCTCTTGACGCTCCTATTGCTGCTCCGAGAACATCCGCAAGTTCTTCTGCAATCTTTATATTTTCTGGGTCTTTTATACCTCTTCCAACTGATACAACTATTGAAGCTTCTGTAAGTTCTGGTCTTTCTGATTTTGTTTCTTCGAGTTCTATAAATCTTTTCCTTGGATAACTTTCTTTTATTTCTTCTTCAACGATTTCGGATTTTTTATCAACTTTTCCAGCTTTATCAAAGGCAGTCCCTCTTACTGATAAAATCTTCTTTTCTGATTTTATTTTTAGGGTTGCTATTATGTCTCCTGCATACATAAGTCTTTTGAAGGTCTCACCATCTATAACTTCTATTACTTCTGATACCATCGCTGAATTTGGAATTTTGGCCACAAGTCTTGGTAGCAAATCTTTACCGAAAGTTGTTGCTGTTGCTAAAATATATTTTGCATCTACTTTTTTAGCTATTTCTGATACTGCAATTGCATAGTTTTCAGCTGTGTAATTTTTCAGGTGTTCTCCCTTTGCAACAAAAAGTTTTTCAGCTCCAAGTTGTGATAGCTCTTCTTTTGTTTTTTCAGAAGGTTCAAAGGTTAAGATATTGTAGTTCAAACCAGTTTTTTCTGCCAATATTCTTGCACAAGTTACAGCAGATAAAGAAGCCTTTTTTAATTCTCCATTCCTTGTTTCTGCCACAACTAATATGCTCATCTTTTTACACCTCCTTTTTTTTAGAATGGAAGAACCTTTGCTTCTTTTAATTTTTCAATTAATTCATCAACATCTTTTACTTTTACTCCAGCTTTTCTTTGTGGTGGATTTTCAAGTTTTTCTATTGTGACAGATGGAGTCAGATCTATTCCAAGTTCTTCAATTTTTATTGTTTTGAGAGGTTTTTGTCTTGCTTTCATTATCCCGGGTAAAGATGCATATCTTGGTTGATTTAATCTTAAATCTGTTGTTATTATTGCGGGGAGTTCAACTTCAACTGTTTCAAGTCCTCCATCAACTTCCCTTATAACCTTTGCTTTTTTTTCTTGCGGATTTACTTCAACTTTGTATGCGAAGGTTGCTTGTGGCCAGTCAAGAAGTCCTGCGAGAATTTGTCCCACTTGATTTGCATCATCATCAATTGCTTGTTTCCCCATTATCACAAGATCTGGTTTCTCTTCCTCTATAATTTTTGCGAGAACTTTTGCTACTATAAGGTGATCTACATATTTACCACCTGTATCTACCAAAATTCCTCTATCTGCTCCCATAGCTAATGCAACTCTTATCTGTTCTGCCCACTCTTGCGTTCCAACTGATACGACTACCACTTCTCCCCCAAATTCTTCTTTTTTTCTTAGAGCTTCTTCAACTGCTATTTCATCAAAAGTGTTTATGGCGTGCTTTATGTTTGAGGTGTCTATTCCGGAACCGTCTGGTTTTAATCTTACTTTTACATACGGGTCTTGCGTTCTTTTTACTGGTACAAGAATTTTCATTTCTACTATAACCTCCTTATATTTTACATTTTGTTTATGTTTTTTTTTTGAACAAAAATTCAAAAATATTTCCTGAAATTTGATGTGAAAAATAAAATTTTTATTTGTGGGAAATTTAAAAAATATATTGATTTTGTTCTTTTTTTTCCTTTGCTCGTGTTATAGCTCAAAAAATATCAAGCTTACATTTTCACCGGTAAAGGATACAAAGTATTTTATAGTTTTTCAGCGTAATTTGGTTTTGAATCAAGATGCAGATGGAGTTTGGATTGTAATAGAAACCAATTTTCCAGGGAGCGTTTCAATTGTAATCTCAAACGGAATATTTGATATAAAGACAATAGAAGACATGACTTGTGAAT
>Ga0081478_137054_pt1 | contig 16254 bp, 14 predicted proteins | sample OctSprmetagenome_FD_70983 | JGI IMG/M metagenome (GOLD analysis project Ga0081478, IMG submission 70983) | Hot spring and microbial mat streamer communities from Octopus Spring Streamers, Yellowstone National Park, USA - T=80-84 v2 (version 2) | ecosystem: Environmental > Aquatic > Thermal... | reverse complement strand
GCCCCTACCTCGGGAAGGGTCCTGATTGATGGAAGGGAACCTTACAGGGACTTCTGGCACTTCAGGGGGAAGATAGCCGCGGTCTTCCAGGAGGACAGGCTCTTCCCGTGGAGGACGGCGCTGGACAATGTTCGGCTGGGACTGGAGATCCTCGGCGTTCCTAAGTCCGAGCAGATCGCAAGGGCCAAGAGGTGGCTTGACGCGCTAGGACTCGGTGAGTTCGCCAACTCCTACCCGCACCAGCTCAGCGGAGGCATGAGGCAGAGGGTTGCGTTGGCCAGGGCGCTGGTGCTCGAGCCGGAGGTCATTCTCCTCGACGAGGCGTTCGGCCACCTGGACGAGGTGACTTCAAGCAGGCTCCGTTCCGATTTCCTCGAGCTGGTGAGGAGGGAGGGGATCACCACACTCTTCGTGACACACAACCTGAGGGAGGCCCTCGAATCGACCGACAGGATCGTGGTCTTCGGAAGGCCCGCGAAGGTGCTGGCCGATTTGAGGGTAGAGGGGCAAATGAACAGGGACGACGTCAGGGAACGCATCTACAGGTTGATCGAAATGAATCAGCCGTCAGGTCACATCTCCTCCGTCTGATGAAGGGCTAGGCTTCCGAGGGCCTCGCCCGTCAGGGCTACTGATATATGATGCCATATCGATTGAGATTTACGCTATGCCGCACACCAGATCAAGGTCCGGAATTTCAAGCAGTCTCGCAGCGGCTCTCTCCGTAATAGCGCTGATAATTGGTTTGGTCGTCGGAGCGTTCGCCTTAGGGCCGATAACCGCTCCGGAGAAAGTGGTCACGAGGGTCGTGGGAGAGACCGTTGTTAGGACAGTCACGGCTACCGCGGTCTCCACCACCACGGTGGAGAAGCTGATGACGGTGACGGTGACCACAACGCTGATGCCAACGCCGCCCCAGCCGATTAAGGTCAGGTTCGCGAGCATCGCCTTCCCAAGCTATATGATGTTCCTCCAGCTGATCATACAGGCTAAGCGTTTCGACCTCAAGCACGGCCTCGACATAACGTGGGTTCCGCAATCCACGATCCCCGGTTTCTATGCGACGATGACCACAGGGGAGGCTGACGTTATACCTGGAGGAGGGCCGCTGGTCTTCCAGCGGATGTACTTGGAGGGCGTCAAGCTGAAGATAACCAACACGCTCGTGCCGATGTCGGCCGTCATCATAGCCACCACCAGACCAGACATAAGGTCAGTCGCTGACCTTAAGGGGAAGAAGCTGGCCATCGACGTTGGTGCGGCCGAGTTCGTCGTCCTGAAGACTTATGGGAAGGTCGTCGGGATCGACGTGGAGAAGGAGATCACGATCGTTCCGTCCGCTTACCCGGTGGCTAGGAGCAGGCTCATAACTGGCGAGGTGGACGCGGCTGTGCTGGTGGAGCCGCACATCTCGCTTGCGAGGAAGGAAAACCCGAACGTGAGACGCGTTGTCAGCTTCGAGGACCTCTGGCGCGAGATAACCGGACAACCCTATGCTGTTTATCTGGTCACCGCTGTAAGGGAGGACTTCCTGAAGGCGAACCCGCAGCTCGTCGAGAGGATGATCGCGATGTTCCAAGAGGTCGAGGACTTCATCAGGAGGAACCCCGAGGAGGCCGACAGGATATTGGCCGAGGGCATGAAGATCGAGCGGGGCATCATGCTCTCGGGAATCCTCTCGAGGGACGTCCAGTACATGACCATACAGATTTGGAGGGAGGATGCGAAGAGCGCAGTGACGACCATGTTCTCCAAATCCGTGGAGGTCGGGGCCCTGCCGAAAGAGCCTGGTCCTGACATCCTCTACTCGCCCTGACGGCAATAGAACTAACGCCTTCCCGCAACCTTCGCCTACCTTTTTACAAAACTTCAGCTCAGCGCCCTCCGGCCTTTTCACCTCCGTCAGCCAACCTTTATCTTTCGAGCCTGCACCGTAACCCCGTAAACCCGACGGAAGGGGAGAGGGCGCGATATGAGGTGCGAGAAGTGCGGTAGGGAGGAGGTACTTCCCTTCAAGTGCGCCTATTGCGGCCGGTATCACTGCGCCGAGCACAGGCTCCCGGAGGCCCACGACTGCGAGTTCCTGCATCAGGCCCGATCGCCGGTCGAGATCAAGGCGATGGAGGAGAGGGCCCAGGAAGCGGCCGCCAAGAAGCTGTCCTCGGTCCTCTCCGTTAGGATCACCGCCTCCGAGGCCCTTCATCTTTCCGTAGGCGCGTTGCTAGTGGCAGGCGTCGGAGCTACGCTCTTCAACGTCAACCTCCTCGGTCCCGTTTACGCTGCAGCGGCCGTCGTCGCCTTCGTGGCTTCATTCCTGGTCCACGAGCTCGCCCACAAGTTCGTCGCCATCGGTTACGGGTACATCGCGGCCTTCAGGATCTCGCCGATAGGAGCGCTCATAACGGCGATCTCGATACTGTCCCCGCTGAAGGTGATAGCACCAGGTGCGGTCAACATCTACGGCTCACCGAACTACAGGGCCTACGCGAGGGTAGCGGCGGTCGGTCCGCTGACCAACACGGTGATCTCGGCGGTTTTTTACGCCATCGCTTTCGCTTTGACGGCGTTCAGGGCTGACCCCCAGCTCACCCACCTCAGCTTCACGGTGGCGAGGATCAACGCGCTGCTGGCCTTCTTCAACCTCCTCCCGTTCGGGCCCCTTGACGGCCTGAAGGTCCTGGCCTACAGCAGGTCCGAGTGGCTGAAGTACTTCCTGCCCGCCCTTGCACTCTTCATCCTCGGAATCCTCGTCTGAAGTCTGAGGGATCTACAGAAATAGCACCGGTTCAGGTCATGGTGAGGGAATGGCGAGCAGGGAGGAGCAGATCCTGCAGCAGGTGAGGAGGGTGAGGAGCAGGAAGGGCAGGAGGGCGATGCCGGAGGTCGAGGATTACCTCGAGGTGATCTACGCGTTGGAGAAGGTGAGGGGTTTCGCCACCTCAAAGGACGTGGCCAGGCACCTCAACGTCAGACCGTCGGCCGTCACCAAGATGCTCAGGCGGCTCCGGCAGCTCGGCTACATCGATTACGAGCAGTACAGGGGCTTCGTCCTGACCGAGACGGGGAGGGAGGTGGCGGCGGACGTGTTGAGGAGGCATGAGGTGCTGGTGAGGTTCCTCGAGAAGCTCGGGGTGCCTCCGGAGACGGCGGAGGAGGAGGCTGAGTTCATCGAGCACGGCCTTAGCTCCTCCACTCTCGAGATCCTCTCAGCGCTCATCGATTTCCTCGAGAATAGGCCCGACGTCACTGACGAGCTGATTAGGACCATCGAGGAGAGGGTCCGTCATCGGGCTCCTGCGAACCCCGTCAGGTGACCTTAGGAGTTACTCCGGAATCCTCCGCGTGATACCGGCCCGGATTGATTTTATGGGACTTCGAGCCGTAGGTGGCGGCCGTGGTCCACATCAAGAGGATCACAGTCCAGGGCTTCAAGTCCTTCCCTCCCAAGAGGCAGGTCATCGATCTGCCCAGAGGGATGGTGGTGGTCGCTGGGCCCAACGGCAGCGGGAAGAGCAACATCCTAGACGCGATCAAGTTCGCCCTCGGCGAGCTGAGCCCCCACGCCCTTAGGGTCTCGAGGTTCTCGGAACTGATCCACCAATCTCCTGAGGGAGGGAGCGCGCCCATGGCTAAGGTCACTGTAGTGCTCGACAACTCCGACAGGGCGATACCGGTGGATGAGGACGAGGTTCCAATAACGAGGAAGCTCTTTCCCAGCGGCGAGAGCCAGTACCTCATCGGCAACAGATCGGTTAGCAGGGCTGACCTGCTGAGCCTACTCGCGACCGCCAACGTCAGGCCATCGGGCTTCAACATCGTCTCGCAGGGAGCTGTGCTGGGCATAGCTGAGATGGGGCCGGACGACCTCAGGCAGCTGATCGAGGACGTCGCCGGGACCGGCGAGTACGACAGGCGGAGGGAGGAGGCGATGAGGGAGCTGGAGAAGGCTGAGAGGAACGTCGCTGTGGCGAAGGCGGCCGCGTCTGAGGTCAGGAAGAGGATCAAGCAACTTCAGGTGGAGTGGTTCGACCTGAGCAGGAGGAGGTTCATCGAGGCCGAGCTCGAGGCGCTTCGCCGCGAGGAGATAGCCGCGGAGCTGGGGAGGATCGACGCAGAGCTTAGCAGGATTAGATCGGAGAAGTCGGAGCTAGAGGAGAATATCGGGGAGCTCAGGAGGAGGCTTGCCGAGACGGATGCGGAGGTTGCGATGCTGGAGCGACTCGGGGAGCAACTTAGGTCGAGGTCCTCTGAGCTTGAGGCGAGGGAGGCCGCGCTATCGGCGTCGCTGGACAACGCGAGGAAAGAGCTCTCGAGGCTCCAGGCCGAGATCAGGGACAGGGGGAGGAGGTACGCCGAGACTTGGAGGAGGATGAGGGGGGTCGTCGAATCGTTCAGGTCCTCTCAGGAGCACCTTTCGATGCTGATGAGGAGGTTGGAGGAGGTCGACGCTTCAGCGGCAAACGTAGGGAGGGAGCTCGGAGGGGTCGAGGCGGAGCTGAACGACGTCGCTGCGAGGATCAAGGAGCTCGAGGCGGTCGTCAGGGAGTGGGAGAGGAGGGCGTCCTCCGCAAGCTCCGAGCGTGAGGCGTTGCAGAGAAGGTTGAGCGCCGTCGAGCGCCAGCTGACCGAACTCAGGGGAAAGGCCTCTTCGCTCCAGGCGAGGCTCACCTCGATCGATGAGGAGGTCTCGAGGCTCGATGCTGTACGGACAGAGCTCAAAACGCGGATCGAGGAGCTCTCGTCCAAGAAGGAGGCAACGGTCTCGGAGATCGGGAAGCTGAGGGCAGAGGTCGCGGATCTGGAAAGGAGGCTCGAGGGTCTGAAGAAGGCGGTGAGGTCGGCCGGCGAGCTGAAGGCCTCCGTCGAGACTGAAGTGAAGGCGATAGAGAGCTCCCTGACGTCTTCTGTCGCTGGTGCCCTCCAGAGGGCGCTGTTGGAGGTGCTCGGCGTCCGATCGATAGGAACCCTCCGGGACCTCTTCACCCCTCCAGAGGGCCTCGAATCTCTCGTCCTCAACATGCTCAGCGAGTTGCTGGACGCAATCGTCGTAAGACGAGACGCAGACGCGGCGGCGATCGCTGTGGCTGCCAGCTCCCTCGGCATCAGGGTCAAGGTCATCAGCGTCGAGGGATGGAAGGGGTGCAACAACAGGGGCAACGGATGCCTCGCCTGCCTCTCCCGGATCGGTTCGAGGGAGGCATCGGCCGCTCTCCACATAGCGCTCGAGGAAGCGGTCCTCCTCGACGATGAGTCGTTCCCCGTCTCGAGGACCTCAGTCACGGTCTCCGGGGCCTTACGGAGGAGGGGCGGCGTCTTCGAGTCGCTGGGCGAGGTGGTGGCCGAGGGCGAGGTGAGGCGGGAGCTCGAAGCCCTCAAAAACCTGATCCCGATGCTCGAGGAGAGGGTCGCTTCCTTATCCGCTGAGGCCGAGGCGCTGGAGTCGCGCATCTCCTCCCTCAGGTCTGTCCTCTCCGAGCGTGAGTGGGACCTGCGTTCTATGGAGTCGGAGATTACCTCTCTTCTGAGGGAGAGGGAGTCGGCGAGCAAGAGAATAAATCAGCTCTCCGTCGAGCGGCAGAGGATCGTCGAGGAGCTGGCCAGGCTTGCTGAGGCTGAGAGGAGGCTCGTGGCTGAGTACGAGGGGTTACAACGCCAGATCGAGAGGATAGTTGCACCGCCTGAGCCGACCGCTGAGAGGGAGGAGCTGAGCAGGCTGAGGGAGAGGCAGAGGGAGCTGACAGCGAGGGCTGCGGAGCTGAGGTCCGAGCTCTCTCAACTGAGGAGGGAGCGGGAAACGTTGGTTGCTGAGGTCGCGAGGATCGAGCGGGAGAGAGCCGAGGGTGAGCGCTACCTCCGGGAGTCGGAGAGGTCGAGGCGCGAGGCGCTGGAGGGGATAAGGGTCGTCGCTGCCAGGTACGCAGAGGGGTTCCGGCAACTGAGGGGCCTTAACTCGGAGCTCGAGGCGGTGCGGAGGGAGCTCTCGGAGGTCAGGTCGCAAGCATCGGAGGTCGCCTCAAGGCTGAGGTCGCTGAGGGAGGTGAGGGACCAGCTATCGGCGGAGCTGAAGGGGCTCGAGTCGCGCCTCGAGGCGCTGAGGGTCTCAGAGGTCGAGCTGACCGTTAGGAGGAGGGGGTTGGAGGAGAGGCTCGCCGAGATGAAAGGTGGTCCCAGGAGCCTGCTGGCCTCGCTTCCGGACGATCTGAGGAACAGGGTCAGGGCCGCGATGGAGGCTGAGATGGGTGAGCTCCAGCTCGTCAACCAGCTCGCGCCCATGCAATACGCGGAGGTGGTCTTGGGTTACAAGCAGAGGTCAGAGAGGATTGCGGAGCTCGAGGCCGAGAGGAACGAGCTGCTGAAACTGATCGACGAGATAGACCGGGAGAAGATGAAGGTCCTCGAGTCGACGGTGAAGAGGGTCTCCGAGAGCTTCGGCGAGTACTTCAGGGCCCTCACAGGAGGGGACGCTTGGCTCGAGTTCACGGATCCCGGAAACCCCCTCGAATCGGGGATCGAGATGGTCGTGAGGTTCCCGGGGAAGGCTCCGAGGTCCGCGAGGGGCGTCAGCGGAGGGGAGAAGTCCGTGTCGGCTGTGGCCCTGATACTGGCTCTACAGTCCCTCACACCTGCAGACTTCCTTGTGCTGGACGAGGTAGACGCTCACCTCGACGCGAACTACTCGGCGAACCTCGCGAACCTTCTGAAGGAGATGTCGAAGAAGGTCCAGATCGTCGTCGTGAGCCTGAAGGACATCGTCGCTGAGAAGGCTGACCTCCTGATCGGCGTCTACAGCAGGAACGGCGCTTCCAACGTAGTCACGCTGAAGCTGGGTGAACTGGTGAATGAGCAGGGGAAGCAGGGCTGAGAGGGCCGTTACGGATTGGCGCCTCCTCCTCAACCCCGCGGAGCTGAGGAGGTTCGGGCCTTGGAGCGTCAAGCTAATCCCCCTCATCAGGCAGCTGGCAGAGGCCGTCAGGGGCCTCTCGATCACCTTAAGCCAGGCGGGCGTTGCGATCTACACGGCCGCCGTCATCCACAGGGAGAAGAGTGAGCGGATCGACGAGCAGGAGCAAACGAGGAGGTTCGAGAGGCCTGACCTCTTCGTGCCACCGCCGATCGAGATACCTCTGAGGGGAGATGTGTTGACGCTAACGCTTCTGGACGTGGTCAGGGAGCTGATGGGCGTTCTGGAGAAGATGTCAGGCGGGACTCAGAGCAAGAAGTTCGAGCAGATCAACGTCGACATCAAGCTCGACGATTTCCTCGTCAAGATCGAGGAGGAGTTCGGGGAGTTCCTGGAGGAGCTGATGGCTCTGCTCTCCTCTTCGCCCGAGTTCCCGCTGGAGGAGCTGATCAGAGGCCTCAGCAGGCTCGAGGCCGTGAAGCGTATCATACTGCTCCTCTTCGCAGCGTCGAGGGGATACGTCGACGTCCTTCAGGACGAGCTCACGGGAAAAGTGATCGTGAGGGCGGTGAACGCTGTTGCGGCGTGAGCGGCTCGGGGAGAGCGAGGCCAAGCTGCTGGTGGAAGCGATGCTCTTCGCCTCCAGCAGGCCCGTAGAGCTCAGGACGCTGATGAGGGCGACGGGTTGGAGGAGCAAGAGGGAGCTGGTCAGGCTTTTGGAGGAGCTAAAGCGGGAGTACGACGAGCAGGGTAGGGCCTTCACCGTCTCCGAGCTACCGGGAGAGCGCTACCTGATGCACCTGAGGAACGAGCTTCTGCCGATCGTGAGGAGGTACCAGCGCCGCTCCCTCCTCTCACCAGGAACACTCAGGACGCTCTCTTTCATCGCCTACCATCAGCCGATCGAGATGTCTGCAGTAGCTGCGGTCAGGGGTTCGAGGGCGTACGTCCACGTGAGGGAGCTCGAGGAGCTGGGGCTCGTCGAGGTCGAGCGGAAGGGCCGGTCGAAGGTCCTGAGGACCTCCCAGCTCTTCGCCATGCTGATCGGCGTGGAGGGCTCCGTCGCTAAGATCAAGAGGGTCATATCCGGCCTCGTCGAGAGGGAGCGCGGCTCCGGCCAAAGCGGTTCCAGCGGGTCACCTCCTCCGTCAGGTCAGGACCAGGCTGGCCCGAACGAAGACGCCGAAGTCGAGCCTGTGGGAAGAACCTAATATTGAGTGCTCTGATGGGTGGTGGGGAAAGAGGTGCAGGGTGTATTACCGGGTGAGGTGTTGGGCGCTGCGGCCACCGCTCCTACTGATGACGCGACGCTTCTGATGCTGTTCTGGTTCGCCTTCATTCTCCTCTCGTTCTTCTTCTATCCGATCCTCGGGCAGAGGCTGCAGCTGATCAACGTCCTCCGTGACATCGACCGGAAGCTCTTCAGGCTCAAGCTGATGAGGGACGACGTGAGGCAGAGGACGATCTCCGCTCTGAAGCAGGCCGGGACCGACTTGACAGATGAGGAGCTCGAGAAGAGGCTTGACGCCATACTAGATTACTTCTACATCCCGCCTGAGTCGATGGACCCGGCGGGCGTCGTCTACAAACTCGAACACATCCTCGAGATCGGTGAGAACAGGTTCGAGGACCAGGTCGCGGCCCTCGTCAAGACCGATGACTTGCACCGCGTCAAGACGCTTACGAACTTGGTTGAGGTGGCGAGGGCGATGAACCTGATCTACCGGATCGTCAGGCACTACTACCTCCTCGGAAGGAAGACCTCCAACTACTTCCTCGCTATCCAAGTACAGATGATGATGCCGATGATCCTAGAGCTGGCAGAGGCGTACAGGCAGGCGTCATTCGCGTTCTACAACGGCCAGCCGATCGGTGACGGTGCGGGCGTTCTCGTGGCTGCCAAGCTGGCCCGGGAGATCAAGGCTGTGACGGTCGACGAGTCCATCAAGGACACGACCGTCATGCTCGGAGAGTGGGAGGGTAGGAAGGTCTACATCGTCAGGGCGAAGGGACCTGGTGGGACCGTCGGGAGGCCGGGTGAGGCCGTAAAGAAGGTGATCGAGATGGAGGGGAAGGTGGACACGGTGATAACGATAGACGCGGCCCTCAAGCTAGAGGGCGAGGAGACGGGGAAGATCGCAGAGGGTGCGGGCGTCGCGATAGGCGGCCCCGGAATCGACAAGTTCAAGATCGAGACGATAGCAAAAGAGAAGAACGTCTCGCTCTACGCCATCGCCATCTTCCAGTCGATCGCCGAGGCTATAACGCCGATGAGGGAGTCGATCTCGAAGGCGACCGAACAGGCGCTCGAGAAGGTCAAGGAGATCATAAGGAAATACGTGCCGGAGAGGGGCGTCGTCATCGTCGCTGGCATCGGAAACACCGTCGGCATCGGCTACTGAATCCCTCGCAGCTTTCAGACTCTGAGGGTACCACAACTGCCCCTATCGTAATTTTGTTTTGCGACCTCAGCGAAGAACTCCCCTCTGCACGCACCAGTCTTTGAGGGGCCCGAGGATCACTCTTGAAGCGGAACGGAGGTCGGCTATCCTCCTCGAGCCCGTAAGGACCATCGCTGCCCTCAGCTCCCTCTCTATCCTGCTGGCCAGCCGCATCACCGCTTCAGGCCCCTCGACCGCTGCGGAGAGGAAGGGCCTAGCCATCCCAGCCATCGACGCACCGAGGGCCAGGACCTTGGCGACCTCGAGGCCGGTCCTTATGCCGCCTGAGCCGACGACCTCCACGCCCTCCACCCTTAAGACCTCCATGACGGCAGCCGCGGTCGGTATCCCCCACTCCCTGAAGACCTCGGCCAGCGAGGCCTTGTCGAGGTCGCCCGCAGCTAAAGCCCTCTGCCTCTCTATCTCGGTCCAGTTGGTGCCGCCTGACCCTGAGACGTCGATCGCCCTCACGCCGGCCTCTTTGAGGACGACGGCGTCCTCGTACGATATCCCGCACCCCACCTCCTTAACTATCACCGGGACCTTTAAGGACTCGGTCACCCTTCTGATCGCGTCAGCGACTCCTCTGAAGTCCTTGTCGCCGCCTGGCTGGACGAGCTCCTGGAGGACGTTCAGGTGAACGGCCAAAGCGTCGGCATCGAGCATCTCGACGGCCTCCTTCGCCATCTCCACACCTCCCTTGACCAGCTGCGCGGCCCCTATGTTCGCGATCAGAAAGGCGTCGGGCGCTACCTCCCTAGCTATCGTGTAGGTCCTCCTGACCTCGCGGTTGACGATCCCGGCCCTCTGGCTTCCAACGCCCATCGGTATGCCGAGCCTCGATGCGGCCCTTGCGAGGGCCTCGTTGATCCTCATCGCCTCTTCTGTACCTCCCGTCATTCCTTCTATCAGTAGTGGCATCCTGAACTCCCTGCCTAGGAAGGTCGCGGTGGTATCGACCGATTCGAGCGAGAGCTCAGGGAGGGCCCGGTGGACCAGCTCTACGTACTCGAGCCAGTTGGTCTTCCTGTACTCGACGTCGCCCTCCAGCGCTATCCTAATGTGATCCGCCTTCCTCCTGAGAACATCGCTCCCCAAAAGCGTCTCAGCCCTGCTCTGCCTGGACCTGCTCCTGTGCGGCCTTCCTCTGCGCCAGCTTCGCCAGCCTCGTCAGGTACCCGGCCACCTTGTTGGCGAACTTCTTCGAGACCTGTCCGGTGAGGACTTGCCTGACGAGGACCTTGTTCTCCTCGAACGACGTGGAGACCTGGTTCCCGTACCTCTCCATTATCTCCCTCGCGACCCTCTTCACCTTGGCCGTCCTGATCTTCCCCAACCTCCCACCTCCGTCGCCGTCCTTCGCCGAGCTGATAAAGTTGCTGAGCTTAACCGCCAATATACCGGTCTTGAGGTGCTCTGGTGTGAAGCTGGAGGCATCGATCGAGCCGGATAGGGTCTCCGAGGTTCCCCATCTAGCTGCTGAGGCCGAGCGTTTGGGCTTCGACGGAGTTCTCTTCAGGGAGACGAAACACGACCCTTTCGTCATGCTCCCCCTCGCAGCGACTGCCACAAAGCGCGTGAGGTTGGGGACCTCGATCGTCGTTGCTTTCGCGAGGAGCCCTACGGTCGTGGCACACGCATCGTGGGACGTCCAGTCGCTCTCAGGAGGGAGGTTCGCCCTCGGCCTCGGAACGCAGGTCAGGGCCCACATCGAGCGCCGCTTCGGCATGACCTGGTCGAGCCCGATATCGAGGATGCGCGAGTTCGTGACGGCCCTCAGGGAGGTGTGGAGCGCGTGGCAGGCCGGGCGTTCTCCGAACTACAGGGGCAAGCACTACCGGATCGACCTGAGCAGCTGGTACTTCGAGCCGGGGCCGATAGAGAACCCCGAGATACCCGTGTACGTGGCCGCAGTCAACAGAGGCATGTGCAGGTTGGCGGGTGAGGTCTGCGACGGCGTCCACGTCCACCCGCTTAACTCGCCGAAGTACATCAGGGAGGTGATGTTGCCTGCCGTCAGGGAGGGTGCAGAGAGGGCTGGAAGGTCACCGGACCAAGTCAAGTTCTCGGCGACGGTCTTTGCCGCTGTCGGCCTCGATCAGGAGGAGATCGAGAGGAACCAGGAGACTGTCAGGAGGATGATCGCGTTCTACGCCTCCACCCCAGCTTACAGGGGAGTCCTCGCCCTTTACGGTTGGGAGCAGGTCGGTGAGGAGCTGAGCGGGCTAGCCCGTGAGAGGAGATGGGACGAGATGGCGAAGCTCGTCAGCGACGAGATGTTGCGCGAGTTCTCGGTCGCCGGGAGACCTTCGGAGGTGGCGCAGGAGATCGTGAGGAGGTACAGGGGCCTCCTCGAGAGCGTCTGCATCTCCGCACACTTCGACGGAAGGTCTCCGTGGTGGGGAGATTTCGTCAGGTCCTTCCGCTCCTCCCTCTGACCGGGATACCTCAATATTGTAAGCCGCTCCGCGTCCCTCGAAGGGATGCTGGTAGTCAAGGCAGGCGGAAGGGCGATAGTCGCCAACGCCTCTAACATCGTGAGGAGCGTCGTCAGGGTCTCTGCGAAGAGGCCCGTCGTCCTCGTCCACGGAGGCGGTGACGTGGTGACGGAGTACTGCAAGGCCCTCGGGATAGAGCCGAAGTTCGTCGTCTCGCCGCAGGGCATCAGGAGCCGCTACACCGACGAGAAGGAGCTGGAGGTCTACGTCATGGTGATGGCCGGAAAGATCAACAAATCTCTTGTTGCGGAGGCAGTCAAGCACGGAGGCCGAGCAGTCGGGATCTCGGGAGCAGACGGAAACGTATTGGTCGCCGAGAGGAAGAAGAAGATCGTGGTAATTGACGAGAAGGGGAGGAAGAGGGTCATGGACGGAGGCTACACGGGACAGATCAAAGAGGTGAACGCCGATCTGGTGAGGGGCCTCCTCGAGCGTGGCCTGATCGTCGTGGTCGCACCGATTGCTGTAAGCGCTGAGGGGGAGCTGCTGAACGTCGACGGCGACCAGGCCGCCGCCTCCATCGCCAGAGCCCTAGGTGCTGAGGAACTGGTCTTCCTATCAGACGTCGACGGCCTGATGCTTAACGGAGGCCTCGTGAGTAGGTTGACGGCCGAGGGGGCGCTCTCGCTGCTGCCATCGATCGGCCCCGGGATGAACAGGAAGGTGATGCTGGCCGCCGAGTCGGTAAAGGCCGGCGTCGGAAGGGCTGTCATATGCAACGGCCTTGCGGAGGACCCGTTGGCGCTGGCCGAGGCCGGAGAGGGGACAGTCATAGTCCGCTGATACCTGAACGCATACTGGCCAAGTTCCGACCACATCCGGGCTTCTGATGGAAGGTTCCCGTTCAATACCCGCTTCGTCCCCAAGCTTATCGGTGAGGCAGGCACTACAGGCGGAGCAGGAGAGGAGGCTGAGGTTCGTGAGGTCTGTCTTCGCACGATACTACAGGTCCGATCAACCTCCTCCCATCGAGGTAACAGAGCCGGAGCGGAGGGAGTTCGCCTACTGGGAGTTCGGGAAGCAGGTGATGACGAGGCACCTCTCCTTCCAGTCGGTCGGTGAGCTGATGAAGAAACTTGCCGAAGTCGTTCCTCTCCACGCCTACCGGTCTTCAGCCTACTTCAGGTATCCCGCCGCTCCGATGGAGGAGAAGGGATGGGAAGGCGCTGACCTTGTCTTCGACATCGACGCGGACCACCTGGACCTGACCTGCGTTCAGGAGCACCAGTACAGGGTCTGCCCTGTCCACGGACTCGCCGAGGTGCTGGAGGGGAAGTGCGCCGAGTGCGGTTCAGACCTGATCGAGGTCGAGTGGGTCTGCGAGAGGTGCATCGAGGGCGCGAGGGCCGAGCTGGTCAAGCTGCTGAACGTCCTGATGGACGACTTCGGAATACCCGAGTCCGAGATCGAAGTCGGGTTCTCCGGCAACAGGGGCTTCCACGTGGTGGTCTACAGCGATGCCCTCAGGCAGCTCGACCAGATGGCGAGGAGGGAGATCGTGATGTATCTGACCTGCGAGGGGATAGATCCTTCGATCCTAGGTCTTCCTTGGAAGGGCCGGAAGACTAAGGGCCTCAGGAGACCATCGCTCGAGGACCCAGGGTGGAGGGGGAGGATAGTGAGGGCTGTTGCGAGGCATCTGGTCCGTTCCGGTGAAATGGCCGGATGGCTCGAGGACCCCGACTGGTCAGCAGCCAAGCCGTCCTATTGGAGGGAACTGATCTCCAAGGCTATCGCCGAGGAGAAGGTGAGGATAGACCCGGTCGTGACGCAGGACGTCCACAGGCTCGTGAGGCTTCCTTGGTCTTTGAACGGTAAGACGGGGCTCGCCGCTGCGCGCATCCCGCTCGACAGGGTTGAGGACTTCGATCCCTTCGAGGAGGCGGTCGTCCTGAAGGGGCCGCCAGTGAAGGTGAGGGTGCTCTTCTCTCCCAAGTTTAAGCTCGGAGGCGAGGAGTTCGATGCGTTGGAGGGGCCTGTGGAGGTGAGGATGCCGGTCGCTGCCGCCGTGTATCTGATGTTGAAGGGTCTCGCGACGCTTTCAAGGGGGTGAGGAGCTATGGACGAGGATGTCCTTGAGACGTACGTCAGATCGCTAATGAAGTCAGCCGAATATCTGGGCAAAGCCGTTAACTACATCGAGCTTAAGTCACTGATCCGCCGCTTCATGGAGTTCAACCCGGGCGCCGACCCTAGAGTTATCGATTGGGTCGGCGTCTGGGATCCGACGCTCACGTATAGCGAACAGGTGGCCTCCTTCCAGCAGAACTATCCCGGTTTCCGCTGGAGGGAGGCCGAAGAGATCACGGAAGAGGCTTTCGAGCAGATGAAGAGGAGAAAGGTTGAGGAGGTCTTCGAAGCCGTCAAGGAGCTCGACGAAGAGAGTCTCAGAGAACTCCTCGAGCTGATAAAGAGAGAGCTGGGCGAGGTCGAAGTGATCCAAGAGATAACACCAGCACCGACGATTTTGCAGGAGACCCCGATCCCAACGATAACTCTCGAAGTTCTCGCCAAATATCCGGTGTTTCCAGAGACGAGGGAGTTTTTCGAGACCTTCGAGATGGAGGAGGTCGATGATTACGCAGAAGCGGCGAAGAAGAGAGTCCTTGAGGCCCTTCAGCGGGGGGAGAAAGGCGTACTCCCCCGAGAAGATCCCATAGAAGATCTGCTGACCTTTATCTTGGCCAGGGTCCTTTGCATCGCAACAAAGGAACCCTGGCTCCTTAAGCGCTGGGCTCTGGCCGAGGCGGCGAGGATGGAAAGGTATTTGCACGTAGAGGCGAAGGAGCTCAAGGAGCTGGTGCTGAAAACCGTCCTCAACATCGAGGCCGTTGACGACAGGAGGCTCAGCGACGAGTTCAGCTATAAGGTCCACTTAGCCGAATACCTGAGGCTGATCAGGGAGCTGAGCGGGCCGGAGTGGAGACTCGTTAACAGGATGGTCCACCGAGGCTATGTCCATTTGACGGAGGCTGAAGTCGTCAGGCTGTTTAGACAGCTCGTTTATCAAAGGTTTTCATCGACAGAGAACGTCCCGAAAGTCAGCATAAAGCAGTTGCCACCGAAGTTACAGGAAGCCGCCGAGGACATCATGAGAGAACTGGTGAATCTGAGGAGCTCCTATGCCTATGAGACGGTTGTAGAGCATGCTGAGGATTGGCCTCCATGTATGGAGGCCATAAGGGCGCGGGTCGCTGAAGCCAGCCACAAAGAGCTGTTCTCCTTCGCTGCCTTCCTTATCAACAGAAGATATTCGACGGAGCAGATCTTGGCAATTCTGAGCGAGAGGCCGGACTTCAACGAGAAGATAGCAAGGTACCAGGTGGAGCACATAGCAGGGCTACGAGGTAGCAGGACTAAGTACCGTCCTCCATCGTGCCAGACGATGAAGTCGCTCGGCTTATGCGTTGAGGACGGAAGGCTCTGTCCGAAGTGGATCAAAAACCCATTAGAGTACAGAAAGGAGTTGAAGGAACGCCAAAAGCCGAAGCAGCCGACGCAGACGCCTCCGTAAACCCCACCACCCCCTTTTTTGCTGATACTCACGCCATCGCTGAGGCTTCGCTTACAGGGCCACGCCGGAATAAATCGCAGTTCTGAAGAAAGGACGCCGATGAGGCTCGCTACGATGAGGTCAGAACAAGCACTTACCCCTGGGTTCTCATCCTCCCGTCAAAGGGAGCGGGGGCAGAGCACATGCCCCCGGAGAAGGCTTCAACACGCCGAGTGCCGGGGGTGGGGGTGAAGTGGGGTAAATGAACCCGGTAGAGTACGCATGGCTGATACCGGTACTGCTGTTCGTGGCGATGCTGTTCTCGAGGAGGGACACGTGGATGCTGCCCGCAGTCGTGCCACTGATAACCTTGGGCGATATCTCGCAGAGGATTGCTGACGTTGTCAGGAGCATCGTTATCCAAGTATTCGAGGTGGCGACACCGATTGTCAACATCGTAGGAATAGCTCAGATCATCCTAGGGCTCCTGCTGTGGTTCGGCGCCCGGCAGGAGTTCCTGGGATGGAGGCTACTTGCCGCCGGCATCTTGATGCTGATATTCATGAACGTCGTCGCGCCGATGCTGATGCAGTTCATCTGATTCGACGATTCCGCTGACCTCCCTCCTCCCGCCAACTCCCTAAACCATTTTCCCCTTTTTTGCGCCCCAGAGGGGGTTAGCCGGGGTCCCTTCCCCCGGGGCCTCCTCTGGGGCCTTGGGGGAAGGGGGTTGTCGGGCCGGCCCCCCTTTCGGGGGGTAACCGGTGGTTGAGCTTCCCGGCATCCCCCGGGGAGTCGCATGAGGACCAAGACCGCAAGGTCCTCCCTCCCGATGTCCTGAAGATGCGGTGGCGATAGGTGAGCGGACATGGCGACTCGATAAGGGAGAGGAGGGCCCGGGAGTCTTGGGAAGAGTGGGAG
>Ga0081478_137249_pt1 | contig 16258 bp, 14 predicted proteins | sample OctSprmetagenome_FD_70983 | JGI IMG/M metagenome (GOLD analysis project Ga0081478, IMG submission 70983) | Hot spring and microbial mat streamer communities from Octopus Spring Streamers, Yellowstone National Park, USA - T=80-84 v2 (version 2) | ecosystem: Environmental > Aquatic > Thermal... | reverse complement strand
AAAATAATAGAGGTAAAAACCTGGGATGATTTTATCAAATTTCTCAAAAACTCAAATCCAAAAAATAAAAATTCAAAAGGAAAATAAGTAAGCAATAATTATTAGTTATATCAGTCTTTCTTTTTCTTCTTCCCCAACCAACCATAAATAATAATTAGCATAGAAGCAGGAATTAGAAATCTTGAAAAAATTCCATCAGCTGAACACCCATAAGATTTAACATTTTCTCTGTTTGCTGCAATTGCAGAGCCGAAGAAATCACAATCCTGACTTTCAGAACATAAATGCGGAGCTTTTGCCAATGCACAAACATCTGATGCAGAACCTGCATAACTTGCGACAGTAGGAGATACAGGATAAACCGTAGGAGATTGGGAAATTGCAACCGTTGAAGGAGATGAAAAACTACCAACATTTGATGACACAGAGTAGTTTGTAATATTTTTAGAAAAACATACATTCCCATTAGCATCCATCTTCACTACATAAAAATCATCATCACCTGCTCCAAAACTTGAAGTCAAACCAGCGACAACATAGCCTCCATCACTACTCTGGATGATTGAAGAGGCAAAATCATCAGAACTCCCGCCGATTGTTTTAGCGAAAGTAGAGCCTTGATATCCTTGCGGTCCTGTTGATGTGCTTGGATATCCTTGTCCCCCTGTTGAGCTTTGGGAACCTGACAGTCCTGTTTGAGTTGATTCTTTTGTACAGCCTGCTGATAATAGCCCAAAAAACACCGTTATACCTACCAACAAAAAGAAAAAACATCTAACCCTTTCCCACTTTTCCATTTTTTCACCTCATTTGTATTTTATGTTTAGAAATTAGCCAAACAAAATTATAATCTTTTCAAAAAATTTTTTAAAAATTGAAATGCTTTCTGACCTCCTATCAGATAAAGATTGAAGAAAGTTAAAAGAATGTATTAATGTAAGAGCAGGTCCCAAGGTGTTTCATTTTCATGCCCCCGGGACCTGCTTTGTTCTAACTTGTATCCTGACTTATTTTAATCCAGCGGCTCTACCTGCATTGATAGCTTGGGTTGCACATTTTACAAGAAGTTGCCAAGCCCAATTAGCTGAATGGGAGCACTCAGCCCATTTCCCTTTTGCACATAAGTCCTCTGCCTTTTTGAGCTCTTCTTTCGCAAGAGAAAGCCATTCTTTCGCAGATTCCCATTCCCCCTTTACCGCTGGGTCCTTTTGAGCTATATTTTCTATTCCACCCTGAACAAGCTATCCTGCCGTTTTTTCAACAAGAGCAAGGATATCTTTGGCAGTTTTCAGCCATTTTTCAGCATCCTCACGGGTTTGAGCAAAAACCTCTGAAACATGGAACGAAAAAGTCAAGAAACAAAGGGTAAAAAAAGTTCTAATTGCTAATTTACCACCCATACTACATCACCTCCTTTCTTTATTTTTTGGGTTTCACAATAAGGTATCATGCCATTTCAAGGTGCAGTGCTGAGCAGAACTCAGAGCAGTAGAACGGGAATACACCCGGTTTATCTGCAACGAACTCAACAACTCCTGTTTCACCAGGTTCTATTGAAATATTTATGTTGTATCCGCCAAGAGCGAATCCGTGTGTAGCCTCTCTTGCTCTTTCAACATTCGTGATATACATAACTACCTTGTCACCTTGCTCAACCTCAATTATTTCCGGTGTAAAGTGGCTACGAATAGCGGTAGCATAAACATAAACAGTTTTTCCTTTCCTTTCTATCTTTTCCTTCCCAAGAGTTGTAGCATAAGGAGATTTGGATTGCCTTATCAGATCCCAACCAACATCAGGATATACTGTCCAAGGTTTGAGTTTATCTGCTTTTATAATTTGAGCATAGTGAGGTTCTCCGAGAGGAATTGGCATATCATATACAAGCTTCATCTTATCCCCTGATATATCAATAAGTTGGAAGTTCTGCGGGTGAAGAGGTCCAACTGGCCTGAACCTATCAATTGACCATTTATTAAGAGCCACAACCCATTTTCCATCTGGTGGTACTGTATCTCCTTCGGCAGCTGCTATATGACCTATGTTGTAGTGAACTGGAAGTTTCTCATAAAGTTTCCACTCTCCGATCTTCCACTTTGCAACAACAGACTCAATAAAAACAGATGTGTAAGCAAAACCTCTGTTATCAAAAACAGTGTGAAGAGGACCAAGACCTATTGGTACCTGAGCCTCGACTGCATCCTTGAAAGCTATAATTGGAACACCGAACTTGTCTTTACCCTCAAACTTACCTTTTTCTATTGCATCTTTTATCTTTTGAATTGAGTAAACCGTTACGTGAGTGTCAAGCTTGCCACCAACAACTATCCATTTACCATCCGGGGAAACATCTACGCTGTGCGGAGATTTTGGTTCAGGTGTGAAAACAAGTATTTTCTCTTTCGCAGCAACATCCAAAGGAATAACTTTTATTTTGAATCCACCTATACCTACCACCTCTTTTGCTCCTCCTCTGGCAACAACCTCCTCAGCTTTTTTCCAGTTGACTATGTGAAGATAATCCATATCATTTTGGGAAGCACCAACTTCAAAGAAAGGATTAGGTGAACCCAAAGGTTTTCCGGTAGCCATTTCAGAGTTGAAAGAGTTGCAGAAAGCAAAACCATAGCTTTCAAGTTTTCCGGCATCGCAGAGGTCTTGCCAGTAAGGTGGAGCTTCAATTGCAAAAGATTTTTCAGGTATTATTCTTCCCGCTTTTCTATCAAAGTACCAGAATGTTATGTAGCCTCTATATTTTTCTGCATACTCGCTCAAAGGAGCATAACCTCCGCCTAACGGGACAGCATACTGGGAAGGTTCTATTATGTATTCTGAGTTCGGAGTTACAAATGCAGCACCATATGCTTATTTGTATCCAAATTCTGTTCAGTTTCTTTTTGATCTTGTGCGAGTTCTTCAACCCTTTGTTCAGTTCTTTTTTGAACATCTGCAAGTTCTCTTTGGCGGTCCATACTTTATTGAATTTTTCTTCTGTTGTCTTTCTGAATAATGCGGGTTCTTCCTTGATTCTCCTTTGAGCCTCTTCGGTTCTTTTTTGAGCTTCCGTGAGCTCTTTTAGTGCATTCCATATTTTTTCTATTTCCTGTGCAGTCCTCCTCTGAGCCTCCGTGAGCTCTTTTAGCACCTCCCACACCCTACTTATCTGATCTTTTATTTCTCTTGTTTCTTTGAGGAGTACATCTTCTTTGAAAAATATGAATGCTTCATATGTCGGACCTCTTATATTTTCAGGGAGCTCTCTTATTATTTCTTCTAATTTCCTTATATGCTTTAATTTAAACATTTTAAATTGTGGAAAAGATTTTGAGAAAAGTTCACTTTATTTTTTGAGTGGTTAAAATTAAAATGATGAAAATGAAAATCATTATCAATTTCTCTTTGGCTCTCCTTCTCACTTTAGCTCAAAAATCTTTCGCAGATTCCTCAAGACTTTTTATGCTCGCAAGCTACATAGCATCCGACTACCAGAACGCAGTAAAAGATGGAAAAGTCATTTCAGATTTTGAATACTCTGAAATGAAAGACTTCTGCTCAGAAATTGTTTCACTCGTTCAGGGAACAGAAGTTGAAGATGTAGCCTCGGAGCTCTGTCAGGCAATAGAAAATAAAGAGGATGTAAAAGTAGTAAGACAACTTGCAAATAAAATAAGTGAATTTGCTTTAAAAAAAGGAGACCTGAGACCTAACTTTATACCTGATTTCAAGCTCGGAGAAAAAATTTATAAATTAAATTGTGCTTCTTGCCACGGCGAAAAAGGTGAAGGATATAAGGTTGAATTCCAAGATTCCCCTCCACCATCTCCTCTAACATCACCAGATATATCTCCTGTTAAAGTTTTCACAATAACTAAATTCGGTATTGATGGAACTCGTATGACACACTTTGAGATGTCAGATAAAGAAAGATGGTCCCTTTCTTTCTTCGTATCTGCTATGAGATATCAAGATATGAAAATTGAAAACAAAGAAAAAGAAAACGAGTTTGATGATTTCTCATTACTCTTTCAGCTCTCACATCTTTCAAATTCTGAACTTGAAAATAAATTTGGTTTTGAGAAAGCAGGAAAGTTGAGGTTATCTGTTTTCTATCTTGATGAGTTAGATGTTTTCTCTTCGGGTTTAAAAAATGTTATCCGTTTTCTTGACGAAGGTAAAACTTCTGAGGCAAAGGATACATTAGATTTAGCTTATTTTATATTTGAGGGTGTAGAAAGTAAGATTGCTATAAAAGATTTTTCATCGGTCAAAAAAATTGAGATTCTTTCAAGATCTGCTCACACAAAAATAAAGGAGGGAAAAATTGAAGAAGCCAAAAAAAATATAAATGAAATTTTATCGGAGGTGGATAAAATAAAAGGAAAGGGAGATGTAGGTGAAGTTTTTTCTGCTTTTGTTATTGTTTTCAGAGAAGGTTTTGAAGCCATTTTGATAATTTCTGCTATTTTGGGAATAGTTTCTATTGCTCGGGCGAGCAGGAAACCGGTTTATCTTGGTACTGTATTAGGAATTATTTTTGGAATTTTGCTATGGATTGTTTTAGGTAAGGTGGTTTTGATTAATCCTGAATTTATGGAGGGGTTTTTGACTTTGGTAGCTGTTTTTGTTATACTTTATGTGAGTTTCTGGCTTCTTGAATATTCAAGGCGGGAAAAAATAAGACAATTTATTGAGAAGACGAAAAGTTATGCAAATTTGAAAAACTATACTGCTTTATTTTTACTATCTTTTTTTGCTGTTTCAAGGGAGGCAGGAGAAACTGCACTTTTTCTCAGAGCCCTTGGAGATGTTAAATCTGCGTTTTATGGGATAATTTTGGGTTCAGCTCTTCTTTCTATTGTTGCATTTTTAATTTATTTTTTGAGAATAAAACTTGAACCCCGAATATTCTTTATTATAACTAATATCATTTTGAATTTGGTAGCGGTTGCTCTTTTGGGTAAAGCTATTGCTGAATTTCAAGAAGCAGGCATTATACCTATAACTTTTATCAACATACCCTCTCTTGACTTTTTCGGTATTTTCCCAACTTTACAAACAATTATTCCACAGATATTTTTATTCTTTTTCTTACTCTCAAGTACATTCTACTATCTTATTGTGAAGCACAAAGTAGCTTCTCAATAAAAACAGATTTATTTTTTTTACTTTCTTTTCTTTTTTTCTCTTAATTTTGTTATTAATATTAAAATCTTATTTTTTTTAGATTTTTTGTTTGTATTATATATTTCTCTGTTTCCAGTTAGTATTTATTTTTTGTTGTTCATATGGCTGAGCTGATAAAGATTTTTATTACTGTATTTTTGGGTTTAGTTTTGTTTTTCATCATAAAATTTGTTGAAAATAAGTCCTATGCGTTTTTATTTTCATCTTTGATTTTCATCGTCTATTTTGCGATTTTTGGCTTGATAAGTGGAGCTGATATTTTTTATGTTGTTCCCACACTCTTTTTACTTGCCCTTTTTTTATATCTTATTTTCAACTCATATGTTTCAAGATTTGATAGTATTGTGAAAGCTTTGGATTCTGCCGAAAAGGAAATTAAAAAATCACAAGGTTTAAATTTTGATTTGGAACAATTTAAAGAAAAAAAAGTTTATGATTTGTTATCTTTGTTGCTTTCGCGTGTGCAGAATGAACTCAGTGAAGCTAAAAACATGAACAATTATTTGATATATCTGACGAATTTCGCAAGATACTCTATTATTGAATCAGATAAGCGAAAGGTTCTACTTGAGGTTGGGAACTTTCTTGAATATGTTTTCCCAAAAAAGAAAATTTCCGTCGTCATCTTACAAGATTCAGAGCATGAAATATTGAAGGGCAAAGAATTTGTTGAACCTTTTATAAATCAGATAACACGTGGTAAGCTTGAAGATGATAGCGGTGGATATATATCTTTCCCTCTTTTAAAAAATGGAGGGTATCACGGTTTTATAGTTATTTTTGGAGATCTGAATGTTGCAGAAAGAAATTTTGTGTTTATAGTTTCAAAATTTGCTGAATCTATTATGAAAAGAATAGATAAGGAAAAAGAGATAGAGTTAAAAGCCATAACAGATCCGCTCACCGGAATTTATAACAGAAGGTATTTTATCTCAAGGTTGGAACAGAACTTTGAAAAATTCAAAAGAACAGGAAGAAGCTACGCAGTAGCTATATTTGATATAGATAAGTTCAAATCAATAAATGATACTTATGGACATATTGTCGGTGATGGTGTTTTGAGGACCTTCTCTTCTGTTTTAAAAAGTAGCGTGAGAAAATATGATGTTCCCGCGAGATTTGGGGGAGATGAGTTTGTGTTATTACTTGATGAGATAGAAAAAGAAAATGCAGTAGGAGCTGCAAAGAGAATTTCCACTCGGTTTTCCATGTCAGAGGATTTGAGAGCTATTATTACTGAAGGAATATCTGTAAGCTGGGGACTTGCAAGTGTAAATGAAGCTCCATCTTCTTATGATGAAATAATAAAGCTTGCAGATAAAAGACTCCTTAAAGCGAAAGAACTCGGTGGTGATAGAGGAGTTTGGGAATGATTTCATCTATATCAGTTGGCATTTTTTCTGCTAACTCATAAAAGAACCCTTCTACTATTATTTTCTCTGCCAAATCAGGTTCTATGCCTCTTGATGTCAGGTAGAAAATCTCGTTTTCTCCTACTTTTGCAACAGATGCCGCATGCTTTGCGTTCACTATGTTAGTATCTATTTGCATTGATGGAACAAGGAAAACTTTTGCATCAGGGGAGAAATTGATTGCTTTGCCTTCTATGTAGGAATCAGACCATTTTGCTTGATTTATTATTTTAGCGTTTTGCAAGAAAACCACTTGTGATTTGTCTTTTGTTAATGCTCTCACTATAACTTCTCCTTTTGTTTTTTCTCCTTTATGTTCCATATTGTATATTACTTCAAGGTTTTTTGAACCAAAGGAAGAAATTATGTGGTAATCGTAAGCTGAACTTTCTTTTCCCTCAAGTATTACATCTTTAATTAAAAATCCTCTCCCTTCTCCCCTCCATATATTTCCTTCTTTAATTTCGGATTTTTCCTCTAACAGAATTTTCATTCTTTCAAAGAATTTCGCTTTTTCTCCGGATTCTTCAAAAGAGAATAATTCTACCTTTGAGTTTTCTCCAACTAATATTTCAATTGATGAAGCTTCCCATATTTGAGCCTCATCAATATATACTTTGAATATTCTTACATAGCTCCCTTTTTCTGTTTCTATTTTTAGCGAATTTGGTATGAGATCAAATCCGTTTTCTTTATCTGCAAAAATCAAAAACACATTATCACCATCTTGCAGCTTTATATTCAAGCTTTTTGAATGTTCTTTTATTATATTTTCAATCGGTTGAGAAGATGTTGTGTTGATTTGTGTTTGAAAGTCTATTTTCTTATTTTCTTTGTTCTCTTTATCTTTTCTCTTATCTTCTATTATGATTTTTTCTTTCTTTTTTCTCTTATCTCCTATTATGATTTTTTTTTCAGCTGGAAAAATGAATATGGAACCTTCTTGGGTGTTTATTTTAAAAGTTGAAATTATTTTTTCTACTAAATTCTTTTGTTCCTCTGATAGCTCTTCAATTATTTCCCATTCAGTTTGAGTTTTTATCTTTACGTCCTTTGGAACTCTGATTTTTGAATATTTTGTCCTTATAATCTCTATTGTATTTTCTTCTCTTTTTTCCATAAAGATTTGGTTTATTATTATTATGAATTTTTGAGAGTTTCTTCTATAAATTGGAGCAATTTACTTTTTGGAGCTGCTCCAACCATTCTTCCAAGTTCTTTCCCATCTTTGAATATTATAAGCGTTGGGATAGAAAAGACTTTATATTTTGAAGCTATATCTGGATATTCATCAACATTCAGTTTCCCTATTTTTATTTTATCATTTTCTTTCTCTATTTCTTCTAATATTGGGGCTATTGCTCTGCAAGGGGCACACCATGCAGCCCAGAAATCAATCAATATAGGTTCAGATGATTTTATATATTGGTCAAAGTTTTTTTCGTCAAGTTGAATTGCCATTTTTTTGTGTCGGGGCGACCGGATTTGAACCGGCGACCTTTGGCCCCCCATGCCAATGCGCTACCTCTGCGCCACGCCCCGATTATACAAAAAATTATAAACATAAATTGCCATTTACCAGAAAATCAAAAATAAATAGCTTTGTCGCAAACATATTATGGCGGCCCTGCAAAGCCAACAGGACCTAACCTGATCGCTATCCCCTCCCACTTCCCTTGCACCATCAAAGGGCGCAAAGGAGAGAAGTCCCTCACACAGAACCTCCCAAGGAGAGGTATAACGAAGGCTACCCTCAGAACTCGCCAGAGTTTTTGTCCGCTTTCCGGACCCCTCACAGGTTCCTTCCACAGGTTCACCTGCTTTTGGGTCTCTGGCTCACTCTGAGAGCTTTTACTATTACTTATTTCAACTAAAAATTTCTCCAAAAATTTCTTTTCCCTCTTTAACCTCCTCAAATCTCTCTTTATTCCATTCGCCTTGTATTTATTCTTCTCCTGATTCAACTTATTTCTCAATTCCTCCTCAATTTTCCCTAATCTCCATAATGCATATTGAATATAAACCTTACTTTTAAGTAGCTTTTTGTAGTTCTCTGGAATTTCTTCCTTAAACCCTAATGCTTTCCTACCTATAACATATGCGCCTGCCACATCTTTATCTATAAAATACTGCGGACAATATTTCATCATACCTATTAAAGATGTGAAAGCTGGATTTACCTTCACTACTTCTATTCCCTCCCTAATAGCTAAACTCTCTATCTTTTTCAGTATTCTCCTATAAGAGAAAAATTGTAGGATTTTTCTGAGCTTTGCTTTCCCATCTCCCCTCCTTCCTTTTGGGAGATTTCCAATATCCTCAATTGCAATAGCTTTTCCTTTCTCTTTCGCAAATTTTATAACCTCATGAGCTATCAACCACTCCTCATACTCTTTCCTATTTCTGCTTTTGTATTTCAAAAGATGAGAAAGATAGATTGATTTGTAGCTTTGTAAATTTCCATCAGAGGAAATCTCTGCAATAGCAAGATGAAAAGGTCTTGCATTCACATCTATTCCTATCACTCCTTTTGCTTTTGTAATCGTTTGGGGGGGAAAATCAAGAGAAAACCTGACAAAACCGTAGATTTGACCATCTTTGAGTTTTAGCTCAACGGTGTAAGGGAATTTATCACCAGATAAGATTTTTGCCAAAAACAAAGCCCACTTATCTGATTTCCCACTCAAATCCCTCTTTACCTTTGCTAATATGAACTTCCTGTTTCTCAAAGCTATTCTCAAACAAAAATTGTTTTTACCTCTTTCAGCAGGGATAAATCTGAGGTTAAGATTACCTTTGTGAGTTATGTGCTTTGCGCCTATGCTTAACAAATTACCCTGCCTTTTTTCTTTCCATTTTCTCTTAAGCTCCTTCAATCTTTTTCCTTGAAGATGATTCTTTTTGAGCTTTTCAAATAGAGTTCTGCCACCGAATATGAGCTTTTTTGGGTTCTGTCCTCTTGATTTGCAGCTTTGAAAAATTTGTCTTGCTTTCTCAACTGCACAACTTACATAATGAGAGTTAAGCTCTGGGAATTTTTGCCTTGTTATCTTGTAAGCTTGCAAAGCGGTGAAGCCCTCAAGAAATCTTTTGTAAGAGAATCTTACAGCAGAAGAGAAATTCCTCATAAGTTTAAGGATTTGCTCTTTCTCTTCTTTATTTACAACGAGTTTAAAGGTTGTAGTTATGAACATGTAAATTAAACAAATTGTAATAATTGATTTTGGCTTAAAGCGGAATTTTGCCAAATTTTTGAATTTAGGGAAGAAATTATAATTTCAGATGATTGCAACAAGGCAAAATAAATAATAAGATTTAAGATTGGTTGGAAATATGAAAAACGAAAACAATAATAACGAACAAAAGCTAATTGAAAATATACAAGAGGAAAATAGAGAAGAGAAAGAGGAGGAGAATAGGAGGGAAAAGTACATACCAGAAAAATTTGTAGATTTTGTTAAAGTTTTTGTAAAGGGGGGTGATGGTGGAGATGGAGCGATAGCATTTCTGAGAGAAAAATTCAAACCAAAGGGTGGTCCAGCCGGTGGAGACGGAGGAAAAGGAGGAGATGTCATCTTTGTAGCAACATCACAAAAAACAACCCTTATTGATTTCAAATATAAAAAACATCTTATCGCTCAAAATGGAGAAAAAGGAAAAGGAAAAAATCAAAAAGGAAAAGATGGAGAAGACCTTATCGTCTTTGTTCCATTAGGAACAGTAATAAAAGACGCCGAGACAGGTGAAATTCTCTGTGATCTTGATGAAGATGGGAAGAGCTTTGTCGCAGCAAGAGGAGGCAGAGGAGGGAGGGGAAACGCAAGATTTGCTACTCCGACAAATCAAGCTCCAAGATTTGCAGAAAAGGGAGAGCCAGGAGAAAGAAGATGGCTTGTACTTGAACTTAAACTGCTTGCAGATGTAGGAATTGTTGGATTACCTAATGCTGGAAAATCTTCACTTATAAGAGCCCTGACGCGAGCAAGACCAAAAGTAGCAGATTATCCATTTACAACTTTAACTCCGCAACTTGGAATCTTGGAGATTGATGATCTCAAGATATGTGTGGCAGACATCCCAGGAATAATTGAGGGAGCATCTGAAGGAGCAGGTCTTGGATTAGATTTTCTTCGCCACATTCAAAGAACATCACTTTTAGTTTTTGTGATAGACCTTGCAAGGGAAGATATAAAGCCAGATAGAGCTTTTGAGATTCTAAAAAAAGAAATTAAAAACTACGACGCTGAAATTCTTAAAAAACCTAAAATCATAGTAGGTAATAAAATTGACCTTCTGAAAGAAGATGAGATAAAAAATTGGGAAAAATATTTTTCTTCTTTTGGATTAAAATTTATACCAATATCTGCCTTGCACAAGATAAATATAGATGAACTCAAAAAAGTAATTGCTGAAGAGATAAAAATCATAAGGGAAAGGGGAAAAGAAAAAACAAACAAAAGATATTAAGGAAGAAAATATAAATTGATGGAATGAAAATAAAAGTAAGAGTGATGGATAATAAAGAAAAGGAAACAGAAAGAGAAAAAAGACAAGAATTAGAAATAAAAGATTACAGGGAAGAAACAAAAAAAATTCTTTTGAGCTTAGCAAGAAAAGCAATTGAAAGATACCTTGAAAAGGTTGAAGAAGGAATTATCGTTCCTCCACATGAAATAATAGAGGAAAAAATAAGTGAAAAGGTAAAACGAGAAGCAAAATCAGAAGAAGAAGAAGAAGAAGAAGAAATATCAATAAGCGATGAAATTCTCAAAGAGTTAGACGATGAAAAAGGGGTTTTTGTAACTTTGAGAAAAAATGGTGAAGTTAGAGGATGTATAGGTACACTGAAAGAAGATAAATTATGGATTCAGGTTCAAAAATATGCTGTTTTTTCTGCGTTCAATGACCCCCGTTTCCCACCCCTTAGAAAAGATGAGTTACCCCAAATAAAAATAGAAATATCTGTAATAGAGAATATAGAAGACGTAAAAGATGTTTCTGAAATAAAACTCGGCGAACATGGAATAATTTTAGATATGGGAGGGAAAGGAGGGGTTTTGCTTCCGGAGGTAGCAATAGAACATAATGTAAAAACTCCTGAAGATTTTCTTGATATGCTCTGCAAAAAAATTGGAGTTCAAAAGGGGTTATGGAAAAAAGGTAAAATAAAAAAGTTCAAAACAAAAAAAATTTCGGAGTGAATCAAAAAGTCAAATAAAATCTCTGATCAATTTTTGTAAAATTATTTTAAACGAAAATATCTGAAAATGAAAAAGTATCACACGATAGTAAGGATAATTTCTTTTGTCAGTTTCTTTATTTTTTTTGTGATTTGGAGTGATAAAGGATTTGGGGCAACGCCGCCTGACCGTCCAACACCACCCATACCACCTATAAATATTCAGGTTGGTGAAGGTCGTGAAGGTTTTCTTAATGCAATAAGGATAGTTATACTTTTAACTATACTAACACTCGCTCCGTCTTTGCTCATGCTTATAACTTCCTTCACAAGAATAGTTATTGTTCTTTTTCTTTTGAGGCAAGCAATAGGAGTCGTACAAGTTCCACCAAATCAGGTCCTGATAGGACTTGCTTTATTTTTATCTATCTATATAATGAGACCTGCGTTAGAGCAAAGTTATAATTCAGCCTACAAACCTTATGCGGAGGGAAAAATAGATGAGATAGCTTTCATTCAAAAAGCTTTTGAACCTTTCAGAAAATTTATGTTAAATCAAGTTGGAGAAAAAGAACTTGATGTTTTCCTGAAAATAGCAGGAAAACCCAGACCATCAAATCCATCAGAAATTGGAGCAGATGTTCTCATTCCGGCATTCATAATATCAGAATTGAAAAAGGGATTTGAAATAGGGTTTCTGATTTACATACCATTCATAATAATAGATATAGTAATAGCCTCAATACTTATATCTATGGGGCTGATATTTGTTCCACCAATAATTTTGTCCGTTCCTTTCAAACTTATAGCTTTCGTCTTAGCTGACGGATGGACCTTACTTATAAATTCCCTTGTCTTAAGTTTTAACGTAAAATAAAATTGTAAAAAAATAAAACAAAAGTAGATCTTGATTTATTAAATGAATAATTCTAAAACTTCAAAGTCCCCATATACAAATTTATCTACCAGAAAGCAAGATTTGATTTTACCTCCAAACCTACAAATTACAAGAACATTATTATGAGATACAGGACGGGATAAAATTTGAAATTTATTTTCATCCACAAAAATAAAAAGATCAATACCTAAAAAGTTTTCACAAACCTCAATTTTGAAATCTTCAATTTTTGAAATGACTTCTTTTATAGAACTTGGAACCTTGCCGCGTAAAATAAAGTTGAGTTTTTCATCACGGGTGAGGAAATTTGTAAAAAATGCATCATATCTTTTGAGGGGAATGTTTTTGAAAATTCCATCTTCGTCGTAAATAAAAGCTTTTTTCACTTTAAATTTTTTCATTTATATAAATTTCTTGAAATCTCATCAGAAAAGGTAAGTAAATCTGAGTTGAGCTTTAAATGTGTTTTTCTTTTCAGGCAAAGCATCACGAAGTGCTCCGCCCAAAATAAGGTATCCAAGTTGTGTTCCGAACTCAAAATTTTCTGTCCCTATCCTGACTCCCCAATCTATCTCGACTCCTAAAAGACCTTTCTTCGCTTCTCTTCCAAAGAGAGGATTTCCAGATATTGGATCTATCAAAGTATTTTGATTTGAGAAAGCTAAAAGAACGCTCAAATAAGTTCCAACAGCTTCAAATGGGAACAAACCAAATGTTGGCATCAAAAACCATGCACCGGATACTCCCCCTTTTGTCCCGAAAAATTCTCCTCCTTTCTTATATATATTATCAATTCTTGCTGCTATACCCTGACCTGTATATCTTGCAATAATATCCTCAAAGAGTATGAAACCTGCATTATAATCTGGATGGAATGTCCAACTTTTGATTTTATTGTCTTTTGGATTATCGTCTCCGCTTGCCCATCCACCGTCTAACATCAGTTTCAAAAGTCCAGTCTCATATTTTATTCTTCCTGCAAAGTTCAAGGCAAAAATACTATACCTTCTGAAAGAATCAAGAATTGGGATTAAGTCTTTTCCTATATTTCCTGATATAATGTTTGCCTCAGCCTCAAATGAAAAGCCGGTCCAAGGAGTCAAAGATATATAAGGAAGTAAAAAGTAGTACTCTGTTTGTTTTGATGATGAATAAACTGCTCCTCCATACAAAGATGCTGAAAACTTATCTGACACAAAAGAAGGGACCAAAAACGGATTTACTAAATTTTCTCTCGTTTCACCGAGTTCAGATAAAAGGAAATCAAAACCTGTATCTACTTTGAAACTATCTGATACTTTTACTCCGAGTTTTAATCTATCTCGTGTTGAGCCAAAATGAGCATCTCCCCACAAGTTTCTGAACCAGTTCCCATCGTTGAAAAAAATTCCTAAACCATAATGAACAGGTTGTCTCCCAATACTTATGCTCAAAGGCAAGGTTAAGATTGAATCTATTTCACCCCAGAACCTTTTTACTGCAAATATACGAGGAATACCTTTACATTCGGCAAAATTATTACCTTCGTTGTAATTTTCACATAGTATCTCCCCTGGTGTAAAACCTGAAACTCCTTCTCCCCAAACTATGTCATCAAAAATATCAACCTGACCTACCAGCCTTAATGTTGGAGAGATATTAAAATATGGGTCAAGTCTCAATCTTGATTGTATATAAAAAGGATTTTTATATTTTAAATCCAAGTTTTGATCCTCATGTTTTTTAACTTTAACCTCCGGTATTCCAGAGTAAAAGAAAAATCTTGACCTGAAATACCCTTTTAAAGTAAGAAGTTCTGGCTTTTCTTCTTCTCGTGCAAATTCATAAGGCAAGGATGGTTCTTCTTCAATTATTGTTTCAATTTCTTCTTCTCCCTCCTCCTCACCTACATCTTCTTTTTCGGGTTGTTCTTTGTATTGTTCTTCTTGGTTCTGCTGCAATACTAATCCTTTTATATTATTTTCTCTTCCCTCAATTATCTGAGAGGCTTGATTATGAGTTATCTTGTAGTTGAAAAGTGAATTTCCTAATGTTCCAAAAATAAAAACGATTTCTGGTATCATTTTTTGACCTCCGTTCTTTTTTAATTATCTTTATTATCTTTACTTAATTATCTTTACTTATTCTTATTTACTTATTCTCATTTTTATCTTTTTTCTTATTTTCTTTAATTTTACTTTTTTCAATTATATTTTTCATATCTTGTGATTAGTTTTTTTATAACTAGCAACCTGGGTTATTAATATTTTTCTCCATGTCTTTTTACTCTAAAGTGTATGGGAGAGCCGTAAAATCCGTAAAGTTGTCTTATTATTTTTTGGATATGCATTATCTGATGTTTTCGCAGGTGTTCGGGTTCATTTACATAAACCAAAAAGGTTGGAGGTTTTATACCTACCTGAAATATTTTCGGGTTCTGATTTTTCATAAAATCAAGTTGAATGAGTTTTTCTCTTATTTTGAGAAGCTCGGAAGGTTTCAAAGCTTTTGTCCACTCCTTATAGCTTGAATATATAGCTTCTAAAAGAGAGGGAATTCCGTATCCTGTTTTTGCAGATACTGGAATAAAGTAAGCCCATTTTATGAATTTCGTTGAATTTTTCAAAGCTTCAACTATTTTACCTATACCTCCTGCCGGTTTTAGCTCACGTATAATATCTATCTTGTTGAGAGCTACAACTAAGGCTCTACCCCTTCTTTCTATTAAAGATGCAATATGTTTATCCTGATGTGTTATTCCTTCAAGTGAATCTATAACCAAAATACATACATCTGATACAAAAATCGCTGTCAAGGACCTTCCTACTGATTTAAATTCAACTCCTTCCTTATCTATTTTTGACTTCTTTCTTATTCCTGGAGTATCTACAAGAATAAATTTTTTCCCTTCGTATTCAAAAGGAATTCTTACTGCATCTCTTGTAGTTCCAGGTTCATCATAAACAATACATCTTGGATAACCTAATATTTTGTTTATGAGAGAAGATTTTCCAACATTTGGTCTTCCGACAAACGATATTCTTATTTTCTCTGCTCTTTCTTTTTTTACCAAAGTTTTCCCTTTTTCTATTAATTCTTTTGAAATTTCTTCTATTTCTTTTTCTCTCTGTTTTTCAATTTCAAGTTCAAGTTTGCTCAAACTCTCTTTGCCTATAAGGATTTGAGTTTCGTCTTCAAGGATTTTCTCTTTCTCGTTGGAAATTTTTTCTTTTTCACGAGAGCTTTTCCCTTTGCTTTCAATCTTTTCTGAAATTTCATCAAGTTTTTCAAAGATTTTTTCAATATTTTTTTTGTGTAGTGCAGAAACTGCAATAAAATCATCTCCTAAAATGTGAAAATCTTGATAAATAAGTAGCTCTTCTTTTTTTGAATCTACTTTATTTACTACGAATATGTAGGGTTTTCCTGATTTTATTACTCTATCTCTTATTTTTTTATCTATCTCTGAAAAACCAGATTTTGCATCAAATACGCAAATCAATATATCAGCTTCATTTATAGCTTTTTCTGTTTGTTCTTCCATAATTTTTTGTAAGGGATGACCTTCATATGGTGCATAGCCAGCTGTATCCATAAGAACATAGT
>Ga0081478_138493_pt1 | contig 16309 bp, 9 predicted proteins | sample OctSprmetagenome_FD_70983 | JGI IMG/M metagenome (GOLD analysis project Ga0081478, IMG submission 70983) | Hot spring and microbial mat streamer communities from Octopus Spring Streamers, Yellowstone National Park, USA - T=80-84 v2 (version 2) | ecosystem: Environmental > Aquatic > Thermal springs... | reverse complement strand
GCGAAGCAAATTTGGCTGCTTCCGACCGAAGCGACACACATGATTTTGCGGCGAGCGAAAAGAGCACCAAAATTGAAAGTCGCAGAAGTTGGCGAGTGGCGTTGTGGTGAATGGTCTGTCCTGACACGAGCATCCTTGTCCCATCACGCCGACACAATCGCCATTAAGATCGCCGACGACCTGAAGGGCGAGATTGTTTGGGTGAAGTGAACGAAGCGCGGTTAGAGAAATTCGCCGACTAAATTTGGCGCTCATGCTTTTCCGTCATTGACTGCGAGTTAAAGCCCGTAGTGCGAGTTGTTTGTGGTGCGTCACCCTTCCGAATTGCTCGTGCCCGAAGACGCGCTCACCCGTTAAAGTGGCGTGGCAAAGTAAACCCAGCGACAGCAAGTGTCGTCTTTCCTGTTGGCGATGAAAACTTGCGACGACCAAAGGGGGCAAAGGACGCATGGCACAAGAGTTGACCCGCAGGGAATTTCTGAAGACAACGGCGTTGGCAGGGTTGCTCACTGCCGTCGCCAAACGCCCGACCCTCAGCGCGCAAGGAACGGTCAATTGCGCCGTTATCGGGACGGGCGAATATGGGCGGGAGTTGCTGGGCTATTTGATCAAAGTGCCGAACGCAAAAGTCGTCGCCCTGTGCGACATCTATGAGCCCCATTTGAAAAAGGCGCAAGACATCGTGGGGCAACCCGTTGCTACTCACACGGACTATCGTCGCGTGTTGGACGACAAAAATGTTCACGCCGTCATCGTCGCCACGCCGCCCCACACGCACAAGCAAATCGTGTTGGAGGCGTTGCAGGCGGGCAAGCATGTCTGGTGCGAACCGCCCTTGGCGCTGACGGTGGAGGAAGCGCGCGCCATCGCCCAAGCGGGCGCTAAGGCAAGCACGGTCTTTCAAGTCGGCTTGCAGCGCCGTTACAATCCCGCTTACGAGCACGCCGTTAAGTTCATGCGGACGGGAGCGATCGGCAAACCGACACTGGTTCAAGCCCAATGGCATCGGAAGACGAGTTGGCGCCGTCCCGTTCGGGAAGCGGCGTTGGAGCGCCAAGTGAACTGGAAACTTTACCGCGAAACTTCGGGGGGCTTGTTCACCGAAGTGGCGTTGCACCAATTTGATGTGGCGCGATGGTTTTTGCGGGCGCAACCGACTTCTGTGGCGGCGTGGGGGAGCATCATCTTGTGGCAAGATGGGCGAGAAGTGCCCGACACGGTTCAATGCGTCTTGGAGTTTCCTGACGGCGTGCGGATGACTTACCATGCGACCCTGACCAATTCCTATCAGGGTGCCTTTGATTTGTTTGCGGGTGAGTTCGGGACGATTTACCTGTCGGGCTTTTACGGCGTCTTGTTCAAGGAAGCCGACGCACCCAGTTTGGGCTGGGAAGTTTACGCTAAACGGGAACGCATCGCCCAAAGCGAAGGCTTTCTGCTCGTCGCCAACGCCACCAAGTTGATTGAGCAAGGCAAGTTGCCCGGCGAGGAAGGCTTTCAGCCCGCCTTAGAAGACCACGAGCAATTCGCTGCCTTAAGCCACTTCATCACTGCCATCACTGAAGGCAAGAAGCCGATGACGGGCGCTGCCGAAGGGTTGGAAGCGACCGTCGTGGCGCTGAAGGCTGTTCAAGCGTGGCAAACGGGCACGCCCCAACCCATCAAGGCAAGCGACTTGCAGTTGGGCGAGTAGCGAGTGGAGCGAACAGCGAATGGCGAGCGGTGAAGCGGCGTGGCAGATAAGTCGGGTCGGAGGTGATGGATGTCGTGGCTGATAGCCACTCCGACAGTGTTTGCTATCCGCTTTTCGTCGCCGTTCGGCGAGTCGCCCTTTACTCACTCGCCACTCGCTATTTCCTTACTGTCGTTCAAAGCCATCGTTCCAGTTTCCGTCGCAATTGCTCGCGGGCGCGGGCGAGGCGGCTTTTGACCGTCCCGATGGGCACCCGAAGGATTTTGGCGATGTCAGCAAGTTCCAAGCCTTCAAAGTAGTGCAGGACGATAACTTCGCGGAAGGCGAGGGGCAATTCGGCGACGGCGCGCCGGACCAACCGTGCCGTCTCCCGTTGCAAGACGATGGCTTCCGCATCTATTCCTTCGTCGGCGATTTCCCTGATCGGCTCTTCTTCGGCGTCTTCGCTTTCGGGCGGGTTGTCCAGCGACTCGGTGGGCACGGTGGCTTTGCGGAAATGGCTGCGGCAGAGGTTGACGGTGATGGTCAAGAGCCAGTTGCGGAAGGCTTCGGGGGCGGTCAGTTTGGGCAGTTGTTCCCACGCCCGCAAAAAGGCGTCTTGCGTGACATCTTCGGCGTCTTCGGGGTTGCCCAAAAGTTGCAGGGCGGTGTTGTAAACGGTGCCGTGAAAGAGGCGGAAGAGTTCTTCAAAGGCTTTCTGGTCACCTTTTTGCGCCGCCAAAACCCATTCATGGATCGGCTTCTTCTCCGACACCTTTTCGCCTCCTTGACAGTTGGCACTCCAATGTTTCGCTGCGTGCCCGTAAAATTGTGCGGAGGCGATGAAGGGATGGGCGGGAGAGTTTGGCTGGTCGTCGCCAGCGAGCGCATCAAGGGCAAGCCCGAAGGGTGGCATTGGGATGAGTTCTTTCGCCATCGGCACGAATGGGCGCCAGCGGATTTTTCGTGGGGCGGTTACGAGTGGATTCGCTCGCCCGTCTCACTCCGTTGCGTCCGTGCTATGCGACGGGGCGATGTCGTCGTCGCTTATCAGGCGGGCGAAGGCATCGTCGGTTTGGCGGCGTTGGCAAGCGGCGGTTACGAGGAAGTGCCGGGGACGGGCGACTTAAACACCTTTGATTTGGCGCCCGAACCCGCGTTGCGGTTGGACCATCCCGTGCCTTTGAGGCATTTGAAAACTGACGCTGCGACGGCGCCGCTTTTTCGGCAACTGCAAGGGAGCGTCTTTGAGGCGACGGAGTTTTGGGACGGCATCAAACGCCACATCTTGGCTAACAACCCTCACCTTGCCGAAGCGCTGCGAACTTTTGAGCGGCAAGTGCAACGGTTGCGGAAGACAACGGGGGCGGAAAAGGATGTTTGGGCGAAGATGGCAGTAGAACGGGCGCCGACCTACCGATGGCGGGGGCGAACCTATCGGCGCAAAGGCGAACAAAGCGCATGGCTGCGGCGGCTTTACGATTTCCGCTGCCAAATTTGCGGGGCGCAATTTTTAACGCCCGACGGGCGCATGGTCATTGAGGTGCATTACTTGCGTCCCTTGACGGTTTTCGGTCCCCGCGCCGATCACCCCGGCAACATGCTCGTCCTTTGCCCCAACCATCACCTGCAACTGGAATTGAGCGAGGAGGTGCGGGTGGATTGGGACGGGAAACGCATCCGCTTTAACGGGACTTGGCGGCGACTGCGCTGCCATCCGCTCCATGTGCAAGGCGCAAAGGCGTGGCGGGGCGAATTGTGAGCGCCCGCTTGTTCATGTAAATGCTGCCGATGAGGTGCTACAATGGGGCGGGTGTTCAGCGATGGGCAAAGGGTGGCTGGTGTTGCTTTGTGGAGGGATGTTGGCGATGGTCGGTAAGGGCGTGGTCGTGGAGCGACCGAGCATTGGGGCGCTGTCGGTGACGGCGCCCGAAAGCCCGTTCGCCTTTGCGGAAGAAGTGTCCCGCAATGTGCGGTTGCTCTTTCGGGGCAAACCCGTTTGGCAATACAACTACGGCGTGGCAGCGCCGCAAGGCGCCCCGCCTATTCACGCCACCAGCGGTTTTTTGCATCCCGTTTGGAACCCGAAAGGCATCGTCGTGACCGATTGGGGTCCGCCCGACCACTTCCACCATCGGGGCATCTTCTTTGCGTGGACACGGACGCGCTGGGGCGAGTTGCGTCCCGACTTTTGGAACTTGCACGCCAACACGGGGCGAACGAACTTTGACGCTTTTGAGCGGTTGGAACTGCTACCCGACAAAGCCATCCTTATCGTCCGCCACCGTTGGGAGGCACGGAAGGGCGAAGATTGGGTGCCTGTCGTGCGGGAGCGTTGGACAATCGTCACTTATGCCCCCGAAGGCAACGAACCTGCCCATTGGGTTTTTGACCTGACGACGGAACTGGTCAACATTACGGAGACGCCGTTGGTCATGGAAGAGTATCGCTACGGCGGATTGGGTTGTCGGGGTAATCGGGCATGGATGGACGCCCGCTTGTATGAAGTGCTCAACTCTGAAGGCAAGACGCGGGCGGATGCCGATGGCGTTCCCGCCCGTTGGGTTTTGATGGGCGGGCAAGTGGGTGAACAATGGGCGGGCATCACGCAAATGGACCATCCCGCCAATTTGCATTTTCCCAACGCCCCGCGCTTAACGCCCGGCGTGCCCTTCGTCGGGTTCGCCCCGCCGAGGAAGGGCGAATTCGTGATGGCGCCCCATCAATCGCTCGTCTTTCGTTTCCGTTTCGTCGTCCACAGCACCAAGCCAGCACCGCAAGAGTTGGAGTCCCTTTGGCAGCGATTTGCCCAGCAACGCTGAACTGCGGGGGATGGACATGGCGGAGCGAGGAGTGACCAAGCCGACCCGATGGTATGAGGGCTTGACAGGGTATCACTGGCTCGTCTTGGTCGTCGCTTCGTTGGGTTGGGCGTTTGACACGATGGACCAGTGGATTTATGTGCTGGCGCGCCAACCTGCATTGATGGAGTTGCTCAACGCCAAACCCGAAGACCCGCGCCTTGCGTCCTACGGGGGCATCGTCCAGTCCATCTTCATCTTCGGTTGGGCGACGGGCGGTTTTCTGTTCGGCATCGTCGGTGACCGATGGGGACGGACGCGGACGATGGCGTTGACCGTTTTGCTTTATGCGGGCTTCACGGGTTTGTCGGGGTTGTCGCAAAACTGGTGGCAGTTTGCCCTTTGTCGCTTCTTCACGGGCTTGGGAGTTGGTGGCGAGTTTGCGTCGGGTGCGGCGTTGGTCGCCGAAGTTTTTCCCGCCCACGCCCGTCCTGCCGCTCTGGGCATCATGCAAGCGGCGTCGGCGTTGGGCAACATGATGGCGGGGTTGCTCAATTTGACCATTGGCGCTTCGCCCCATTGGGGTTGGCGGTGGATGTTTGGCTTCGGGACTTTGCCTGCCTTGCTCGTCTTCGTCATCCGTCTGTTCGTCAAAGAACCCGAACGCTGGGAACACGCCCGCCAAATGGCGGCGAGGGGGCAAACGCAACTGGGCAGCATTTTTGAGATGCTCCTTGACCCGACTTGGCGCCATCACACGCTCGTCGGCGTCAGTTTAGCCGCCATCGGCGTCATCGGGTTTTGGGGCATCGGCACATGGTCGCCCGATTTGCTCCGCTCCGTCCTCAACCCGCAAAACTTGCCCGAATTGAAAGCGTCCACCGAACGCGCCGTCGGCATCGCCATCATGATGCAAAACGCTGGGGCGTTCTTCGGCATCTTAGCGTGGGCGTGGTTGGCGGAACGCATCGGGCGACGGGGCGCTTTCGCTGTCGCTTTTGTTTGTTGCTTTTTTGTCGTCCCGCTGACCTTCTTCGCCACCCATTCGTTCGCCCATGCCCTCATCCTGTTTCCGCTGATGGGCTTTTTCACGACGAGTTTGTTCGGCGGTTACGCCGTTTACTTTCCCGAACTTTTCCCGACGCGCCTGCGGGCGACGGGGACGGGCTTTTGTTACAATGTCGCCCGCTACTTGGCAATTCTCGGTCCTTACACCTTCGGGCAATTGCGGGCAGCCTTCGGCATCCGCGAGGCGGGGGCGTTGCTGTCGGGCGTCTTCCTTTTGGGTTTGGCGATTTTGTCCATTGCGCCTGAGACGAAAGGCAAGCCGTTGCCCGAATGAAGTCACCAGTTCATCGGGTAGACGCGGAAGTTAGGGACGAGGCAGCCGACCAGCGTCCACAAGCCGCCGTGCGCAAAGTCGCCCAAAATCAGCCCGACGAAGAAGGGCACGAGGGCACGGTAGGTCTTGCTGCCGAAGTAGCGCAGGACGAAAGTTTTCACCGCCCATGCAATCAAAAAGGGCAACCAAACTTTGTCCATCGTGTGGGTGTTGGCGACGGCGTAGCCGAAGGGATGTAACGGCAACGAAAGCAAGTGGGCGCGCAACGCCGTCAAGCCAACCGTCAAGGTGAAACCGAAAATGACCGCTGCGATTTCCCGCCAATCCGCTGCGAGAGGTTGGCGCAAGTAGCCCCCCAACTCGTTGAAAGGTTGTCGCCCCATGAAGACCCGCCACGCATCCGCCTTCGCCGCCGCTCCGAGTTGATAAAGCAACTTGACGACGCTGACGAAGGCGAAGGGCGCTGCAATAAGCGTCCCGATGCCCAAAACGATCGCCAACGGGCGCAAGGGCAACCCGACGGTGCGGGCGAATTTGACGGCGTCCAACTGATGGGGCATCGGGAGACAGCGTAAATCAAAGGTCGTGATGTTGCGCAAAAAAGCCATGACGGTTAACTCGCGGGGACGCAAGGCTGCCGTCCCTAAGGTCGTCGTCACGAGGGTGTTGGGGTCAACGCGCGGACCGAACAGCCACGCGTTGCCGACTTCCGCCCGCAACCGCGTCGCCGCCGCCATGTAAAGCAACGACAAACCCAGCAACACGAAGGCGGTGACAGGACGCATCCCCGCCACGACCGCAAACGCCGTCAGCAACCCAAACCCGATGAGGAAGCCGACGAGGGCAAGGCGAGGCGAAGGGGCATCGTCGCCCGCTTGATTGGCGCGCAACTCAGCAAGCAATTGCTTCCGCCCAAACCACAAACTCAGCAAAGCGATGGCGAGGAAAGCCCCTGCCCCTTGGTGCTCAGTGTAAGGCATGACATTGAAACCGCCGCGCCCGATGGCGTCCCATCCCAATGCCGCCGTGACGATGCGTTCCACTTTGACCAGCAAGTAAAACAGCCAGCAACTCAGCGTCACTTCGGTGCTAAGCAAGTAGGCGATGCCGATGATGAAGGGGTAGAAGGTAGCAGGCGTCCAACCGATGGCGTTCCAAGGGCGTTCAGTGAAGGCGTTGGCGAGGTTGAGGATTTCGCCCCGCACATCCAGCAAAGGCAGGACGGGAAAGTTGCGGGCGAAGGTGTTCCAAGTGCCGACACCGAAAGCGAGGATGAAACCCACCCAAAAACTTCGGGAGCGCCAAAGCGGTGATTGAGGTTGCGTCACTAACAAAGGCACTTGCGCCGTCGGGAAGGAAAGTCGTTCCCGCTCAATCCATTGACGCCACAAAAGCAAGACGAGGCAAAGGGTCGTCAGCATCACCAGCGCCAAAAACCCACTCCACACGACAGACGGGACGAACCACGCCGCCCAAGGCACGCGGTCGCTGCCCGTGTAAAAAGCGATGACGGCGGCACGGTCGTGGGGGATGAACCACGAAGGGATGTGAGGCAGGATGAGTTCGCGCCAATTGTTTTCGGGCGTGGCGTAGTAAATCGGGGCTGTCAAAGCGGGCACGAGGAAATGGACGCCGCCTGACGAAGCGATGCCCGTCGTCGCTGCCGTGATGGCGTAAATCGTCAACAACTCGCCCTGCGTCAGCGCCCAACCCGCTGCGAGGCGGGCGACGAGCCCGTTCAATGCCGTCAGCACCATCAAGGCGAAAAAGGCAGCGACGGGCAGGGCAGTGTTCGCCAAGGCGGTGTGCCCCATCGTCCCGCCCAACCGAAATTCGGCGTGGTGAATCCACCAGATGAGGGCGAGGACGAGCAGTAGCCCGATGGCGACGGCACGAGCAGTCACCCGTTCCCGCCGCACTTCTGTGAGCACCGCCGTCGGCATCGCCAAACCCATTTGCGTCACCGTCCGCCAAGCCGACTTGCCTACAAGCAATCAGGGCAGGTGTAAGTTTAACGCCATCACAAGAGGGCAGGAGAGGGCAATCACTCAGCCCACCCGCTTTTGTCGTCGGGAACGAACGGGCAAAGCACTGCCGTCCAAAGGATGGCACGAAATCGGTGACGGAGGTGACCGACGATGCGCTCGTGGCAAAAAGGCAGTGCCATCGCCATCTCGGCACTTTTGGCATTCGCTGTCCCCCAACTCTCTTGGGCACTTTGGGCGAAGCCGCCGATGACGCCCGTTAATCGCCTACTGGCGAATGTCAGCCGCTATGTCCAGCAAAACCCGAAGGATGCGCATGGGCACTATGTCCTTGCCCGCCTGCACAGCCTTGCCTTCGCCAAAGGGCAGGAGACATGGGTGCCCCATTACCCCAACAAGCCTTTGAAGTTTGCCCCTTACGACAGCCCCTTAGTGCGTCGCCTTGAGAAGTTAGGTGAGCCTGACGAAAAGGCGCTGCGCCATCTTTCCCTTTCCGTCCACCATTACGCCATCGCCACTCGGTTGAACCCCAACGAAGCCCTTTACTGGCTGGGGTTCGGTTGGATGTTGGAGCAAGGCATCCCTTACGCCGACCGCGTGCCAGCGCCTTGGCTTTCACCGCCCCGAAAAGTTTCCGCTAATGCGTGGCGAAAGCAGGCACTTAAGGCTTACCGACAAGCGTTTCGGTTGAGCGTCCATCAGGAACTGCAGGCGAAATTCTTGAACATCGGCGAGCCAGCGTCCATCGCAGTGGAAGCGGGGCAGGGCATTTTGCGGTTGGCGAAATTTTTGCTATGGTGGGAACAAAAGCAAATCACCCACGCCATTGAGGCGCTGAAGAAAAAGCCACGCCCCATCACGCCCATCCTTTTCCCCATCGGTGAACCCTTGCCCCTTGACGCCTTGATTTCTCAGCGAACCGTTCGCTTTGACTTGGACGGAGACGATATCGTGGAAAGGTGGCGGTGGGTGACGCCGAAAGCGGGCATCTTAGTTTGGGACGCCGATGGGACGGGGCGGATTACTTCGGGGCGACAACTCTTTGGCTCGGTGACTTGGTGGATGTTTTGGCGGGACGGCTATGAGGCGCTGAGGGCGTTGGACGATGATGGGGATGGATGGCTGAGGGGCAAAGAGTTGGCGGGGATCGCCGTTTGGCGTGACCGCAACGGCAACGGGGTTTCGGAGAAGGGAGAGGTGAAGCCAGTGAGCGCTTACGGCATCGTGGCGATTGCGGTGCGAGCGATGGGGCGAATGGATGGCGTGCTGTTCAACCCGAAAGGCATTCAATTGCGGGACGGAAGTTTCCTTCCGACTTACGATTGGGTTGCCGAGCCAGCGCACTCTGTTTCGCCGACGGCATCAAGGCGGACAAAATAATAGAGGCGGTCATCCCCGTTCAGGTTGACGGACAAAGTTGTGGACGAAGCAAAAAGTGCGGCGTTAAATTTGGTGCTAAGCGAATGGTCACCAAAAAGACTGTCGGGCGAGAGGGCAGAAGGAAGGGCAAAGCAGCGCATAAGGGAGGCGAAAAGCCGTGTTGGAACGGACAGTTGCGCAGCGGATAGAGACGGCGCTGGAACGAGGCGATTGGAGCGTCGTCGTTGACGCATTGGACAAGTTCACTGATTTGCGTTGGGGCGATTTGCCCCCTTTGAATAAAAAAGCGCTTGCAGCCTTCGCTTCCAAACTACCGACCGACCAGCAATTGCAAGAATCGCTAACGGCATCGTTGTTTCACCCCAACCGCAGCGTCCGCCTGTTTGCCCGAAAAATTCTTCAGAGCCTGAAATATCCCGCCTTCCTTGCCCCGTTCATTCGCAACAAGTTGGAAGACTACCTGCGCAAGACACCCGCTTTGCCTGACAGTTTTAAGCCTGATGAGGCAGCCCAAAGAAGGGCACAGGTGGAGACAGTGAGAGATGCCGTTGCGATATTGCTGCAATGCGATGCCGACGAGTTTTTGCATTGCTATGCTGCTCTTGTGTTGAAAGTAGAGGAAAGGCGCAAGTGGGAGCGATGGAATGAAATCCACGAGCAATTGGCGAAACGCGAGGAGCAAATCTTTGAGGAACGCTTTGGGCATCTGGAATTGGAGCCAGACGAATTGCCTACCCCCCTGCTGAGGGGATTTTTAGAGGCTTTGAAACGGCTTTTGGAATGGCTTACGGAGGAACTGAAACAAGAAGAACTGAAACAAGAAGAGGAACTGGAGCAAGAGGAAACTTTGTTAGAAGAAGAAACTTTGTTAGAAGAAGGCGGAACGGTTCAGTGGGCATTTGAACGGGCTCTGGATAATGTCTTTGATCCGAAGCGGAAAGGTAGAAAAGGAACGGTTGAGCGAATTCGGGCAAAGTTGTGGGAATGGGTGGAAGGAGGATTGCGACAGGGAGAAGAAGTAGGCATCGCCTTCTTGACCCAAAACTACTCTGATGATCTTTCCAGATGGTTGGGGGAGCGGGAGTTGGTGGAGCGCGGTTTGCCCCTTCTGGCTCAAACGAAAAGCCATGCCCACCGTGAGGCATGGAGCGTTTTAATTTGGGCATTGGACAAAGCCCTTGAGGCGACTAAGGAAACGCCCCTTCCAGAAACTTTGACGCCAGAGGCGGTGCGGGCACTGAAAATTGGCGACGAGCAAGTTGACAGTCAAGTAGAAAGGGTGGCTCAAAGACTGGAAGAGCGGCTGGGTAAAGCGAAAAGGGAACGGACAGACTGGTGGTGGGAAAAAGGAAAGGCAATCGCTGAAAGTTTCACGACTTTGGAAGAACGCCTTGCTGCCTTGCTGAACCCGTCACTGGTAGAGAAGTTGAGCAAAACGAAGATAAGCCGAGCGACCTTATTGAGATTTTGGATGCAGAGCGCAGGTTGGGATGAACAAGTAGCCGAATTGCGTGAAAAAGCCGTCCCGTTATTGTGGGAGCGACTGCGGGAAGTCATCACGGCATGGCATGCCTTGCGCTCGCCAAAAGCACTGACGGAGTTGGCAAGGGAACTTACCGAACCCGCCAAGCAAACTTTGACCGAACGCGAACTGAAACGGCTTCTGAGGGGAATGAGATGGGAGAAGGAGAGCGAATTTAAATCGGAGGCATTGGACATCTTCCATGCGCTCTTTGAGTTTGATCCCGCTGATGCTTGGTTCACCCTTCTGGACGAAGCCCAGCGGTCTTCGTCGGAGGAATGGCTTGAGATCATGGCTTCCTGTCCCCTGCCATCTGACCTTAACCTTCTGGTGTCGCTGTTGGAACGCTTTGAGCAGTGGGGAAAAGGTTTATCAGCCTCAGCCCGTGTGGCTGAGCAAATCATTAGCGTCATTGCAGAACAGTGCTACGGAAAGTGGCTGGAGTCCATGCCCCAGTTCTCCGAAGGGCGTAACCTTCTGGAAGCCCTTCCCCCTACTGAGTTGCCCAAACCCGACCCGCAATCCATAATGCTGATGAGAAGGGCATACAAGGTCTTGGAGCAAACAGGCACAAACGAATATGTTCAAGGGAAGTATGCTGCCGTGCTCTATTGCTGGGGCACACCCGAAGCGATGGAAGAGGTCAAGGAAATCTTGCAAAGAGGCGATGTGATAGTTGATGACTTGGCAAAGTTGGCGCTACTGCGGCGCGACTATGACTTGATCGCACCTTTGGCAAAGCAGTTAGGTTACTGGCTTAATCCAGCAGTCTTCGCCCTTTGGGAGGAGTTGATCAGTAAAGCGCCAGAGAAGTTGCCGAAGGTGGTTGCGGAGTTGCTTGCCTTTCTCGCCGAGGCGACGGATGCGTGGCAGGTCAAGACAACTTTGGAGATGCTCAAAAGGGTTGCTGACAGGCACGACCTTTTCGCCCCCCACTTCAACTTGTTGGTGACCGCTTTAGATAGCACCATCCCTGAAGTCGTCCAATTTGCGATGGGACAACTGGAGAAGTTGGTGAAGGCATCGCCAAAGCAATGGGAGCGCCAATGGGTTGCCGTCAGCGAACGGGTGAGGGAGAAACTTTGGAGCGACAAAGTCGCCATCGCTAAAGGGACGGTAAGGTTGCTGTCGGCGATCGGCGAATGCTTCAGCGATGCCGCCCCTGTTGTGGTAGAGGCGTTGAGCGAGGCGTTGCATGTCAACAGCCTTCCCTTGCTGGAACTCGTGTTGCGTGGGTTGGTCAAAATCAAAGCCAGCCACGCAATAACCTTCAACGAAGCGATAAAAAAGCGCCTTGCGGAACTTTCAGAAGAGCATCCTGAGCGGTTGGGAAGGTGGTGTCGGAAACTTTTGTCGTGAAAGAAGGCGCATTGGGAGGTGAAGGGCGATGGAATTTGAGTTGGCTTACCTGCGTCCCAGCGTCGTGCAATTGCTGCGGGCGATGGCGCTAATTGTCCTTTCGCCCAACCTTCGGCGCGAGCCCGTGTTTTTAGAGGCAGGCTTAACTGACCCCCTCCTTTTCCGTGATGCCCTTCTGACGCTTCACGATGTCGTTGTCAGCGACTTTGACTATCGGTTGACGAGGGCACAACTCCTGCGTCTTCTCGACCCGCTCATCACTGTTGCATCGGACGGCGTGTTTTTTGAAGCCTTCTCGCAGGACGAATCTTGCTATGCCCGCGTCACGCTGCATCCTGAGTTGTTGACGGATTTAGAAGCCTTTCAGTCAGGCACGACCAATGTGGACTTTTCACCTGCGTTGGTGGAGGCGTTGGAGTCTATTCGTCCCCGAACCGACACGCGCCTGAAGGTGGAGAGGGAAGGGTTTTCCGTCGCTGCCGACGACAAGCAAGTGAAGGTCAAAAAAGTCAAGGTTCCTGATTCGTGGCTGCGGGGGTTTTTGAATGTTCAGGCAGCGATGACCCTTCCCCTCAAAGTCTTGGAGATGAGCCGCACCGATTTGCGAAACCTGCTCGCCTTCCTTCAAAGTCACAAAGAGCGTCAAGGTCCAAGAGCGTTGGTCTTGCGATTGCGCCCTAACAAGCCAGCGGAAGCCGTCTTTGAACCATGGAACTTGACGGTGACTTTGACTCAATCTGTCTATCACGGCGACGAGGAAAGGGAAATTCGGCTATGGGGGCGACGGCGCCTCTTTCTGCTCCGTCGTCTCTTACCCAAAATCCAGAAGGTCTTCGTCGGTCTCATTGACAGTGGCTATCCGAGTTTTTGGCTGTGCGATTTGGGGTTCGCTTCGTTCACTTTAGGCATCTCAGGTTGGACGGTGCGCCCCTTCGCTTCGTCAGCGTTGCACTTGCTCAAACCCCGAAAACAAGTCTCACCCGAATTGCTCACACAAGTCGCCGAATTGCTGCGCTATAGGCAAAAGGTGACAACTCAAGAGATTTGCCAACGACTGAGCCTTGACAAAGGGACGGCGCTCACCGCACTGGGGTTTCTTTGCGAGCGGGGGAAAGCGATGTTTGACTTGGAGGCGAATGCCTATCGCTGGCGGGAAGTGACGGAAATGCCTATAGAGGAACTACGCGTGGACGCCGACCCGCAGCGGGAAGTTGATGCTTTGCGATTGGTGCAACAAGGGCGGGTCAAAATCACTGACGAGCGCCTTTCTGGCGGTCACCGAATTATCGCTGGCACAGTTAGGGGCGACACGGGCACTTATGCGGTCACGCTGACTTTGGACGCTGAGGGCGGCATTGTGGACGGCGAATGTGAATGCACTTGGTTTCGCTTCAATCACTTGCGAGGCGGACCGTGCAAGCATCTCTTGGCACTTCGCCTCGTCGCCCAAGGGGAGTGATCAGAGGATGGCTCTTTAGAGCCGCTGAAAAATTTAGTGCGTCGGGAGACGCACCCTCCGAACTTTGGGGGTTGACGCAAAGTTGCTCGCTCAAACTCGTGCGGTCTGCAGGCTTCTTGAAAACAACTGGGGCAAGGTGAAAAAGTGGGATGCGTTGGGTGTTGGTCAGTTGGCTGATTTGCTTGACTGGGATGGCGATGGCGCAAACGCCGATGGCGTTGGTGGTCATCCGCCATGCTCCATCGCATGGGTGCGTAATGGCGAAAGTGGATTTCTCCGCCATCGTCCAACGCAAAGCCATCAGTTCACTGACACCAAGCGATTTGCGGGCTCAACTTTCGGATGGTCGTTCCATCCCCGTTCAATTCGTCCCTGACGACGAGCGGGCGCTTTCAGGTTGGCTCTTTTTGCGGTTGCCCAGCGGCGGAAATTGGACAGTGTGGTTGCGGGTGGGACAAGGGGCAAGGGACGAGGGACGGGGAGAACAAAACGGAACGGTTCGCACGAAGCATTTCACTGTCGTCCACGATGCGAAACGGATGGGCGGATTGCCTTCCCGCATCGTGTTCGCCGAGACGGGCAAAACTTTTGACACCTTCGTTTGGAACGACCGAGTGCATCATCGCAACTTAGGCAGTTTCCACTTGCGCAACGACCCAAACCCGAAGGTGCAAATTGCGTCTCAAGGCGAAATTGCAACAGTCGTGCGAGTGAGAGGGCGTTATTGTCAACCCGACGGCAAACAACCGCCTTCCCAACCTGAAGCGACTTACGACTGGGTTTACTTTCACGACTTGCCGCTCGTTTTCGTGACATTCGTGGCAAAGCAGCGTGAGGCGTTTGAATGGCACGAGTTGCATTTTCTGGAACTGAACTTTCCCGACACAAGTTTCGGTGAGTGGGCTGGAGGCGAACCGTTGCGACAAGGCAAGTTTGAGGCATCGCAGAAAAGTTTCGGTTTTCCTGACTGGGGTGCGTTGATTGACGGGCGCAATGCGATTGCGTTTTTGCGAAGCGGTCAAGCGCTGTTCCACGACGGGCGCGGCGGTTACGGCACTTATTTGCACGCTCACGGCGACGCTGCGTGGCAGGGATGGCAAACAACCGAGACGCAATTTTCGGCGTGGCTACTCGTCGGCGCTTTCAACGAACCAGTCGCTGCGGTCCGTTCCTTTCTCAGCCAACTGCCAACCGATGCGCAAGTCATTGTGACGCTCCCTGAAGTTCGGGACGCCATTGCAAAAGCGAAGGGATGGCATCGCTTCCTTGCCGAAAGGCTTGAAGCGGTTGGGCGATTTGACGAAGCCGTTCAAATCGCTGCGGGCAAAGTGCCAAAGAATTGGCTGCTTGCAATGTCAGGCGATTTGGGGTTGGCGTTGGAACGAACCGATGACGGCATCCGACTGCAAAGTTTGTTTGACCGCAAAGCGAACCGAGAACTCTTAGCAACTCCATCGCTACCTTTGTTCCAAGTTTCGCTCCGCCATTTGCCGACGAAGCGGGAAGTTCAATTGACCGCTGATGCAGGTTGGAAGCAAGTTGATTGGCAACTCAAAGGCAACACCATCACGCTCCAATGGCGACAGCCGAAAGAAATCGGCAAAGATGTCGTTGTGAATTTGCGAGCGAGTTTGGGCGCTAACTCAATCGGTTGGCAAATAAGCATCGCTAACTTGCCTTCTGATTGGAGCATCCTGCGGGTCACTTTCCCGCAACTCGCCATCGCTGACTTGGGCGAAGGTGCTGAAGTCTTCTTCCCACGCGGTCCTGGCGAAGTTCAGCGGAATTTGTGGCGTCGTTCGTTCAACTATCGCAGTTTTTATCCCAACGGTTGGGCAACGATGCAATTTTTGGCAACATACAACGGGACATGGGACATGGGGCAAGGGACACGAGAACGGACGAGAGGCGAGGCTATTGCCGAGCCCAATGGCATTTATGTTGGCGTTCACGATCCAAACGGGAGCGCAAAGGAGATCGTGGTGCGAAGTGAGCCGCAAATGAAGCGAGTGATTTTGGCGTTTGAACATCCCGTCCCGAACATGGGCATCGGTGGCAACAAGTTTGCGTTGGCGGGCAAAGTCGTCTGGCAACTTCTGCATGGCGATTGGTTTGATGCGGCGATGATTTACCGAGATTGGGTTCGGAAGGAAGCGAGGTGGTTTCCAAAGGGAACGAGAGGCACGGGACAAGGGACACGGGTTGACACGCCTTTGTGGATGCGGGAACTTTGCGTTTGGGCTGTCGGTGGCGGTGCGCCGAAAGAGTGCGTGCCAATCGTCAAAGAGTTCGCTAAGTTCATGGGCGTGCCCGTCGGCTTCCACTGGTATAACTGGCATCAAATCCCCTTTGACAACGACTACCCGCACTATTTCCCGACGAAAGAGGGCTTTGCCGAAGGGGTTCGGGAGTTGCAGAAAAGTGGCGTCTTCGTGATGCCTTACATCAACGGGCGGCTTTGGGACACACGGGACAAGGGCACTGAGGATTGGCAATTTAGCAAAGTGGCACTGCCCGCAGCGACGAAACGGGAAGACGGAACTCCATACACGGAAAGTTACGGGAGCAAGGAAGTGGATGGCAGCGATGTCAAGTTAGCGCCCATGTGCCCGACGACGAAACTTTGGCAAGACAAAGTGCGCGAAATTGTGCTCAGGCTGTTCAACGAGTTCGGAGTCAATGCCGTTTACATTGACCAAGTTGCTGCAGCGCCACCAGTTTTGTGCTTTGACAAAACGCACGGGCATCCGCTTGGCGGCGGTTCGTGGTGGAATGAAGGCTATTGGCAA
>Ga0081478_136419_pt1 | contig 16323 bp, 20 predicted proteins | sample OctSprmetagenome_FD_70983 | JGI IMG/M metagenome (GOLD analysis project Ga0081478, IMG submission 70983) | Hot spring and microbial mat streamer communities from Octopus Spring Streamers, Yellowstone National Park, USA - T=80-84 v2 (version 2) | ecosystem: Environmental > Aquatic > Thermal... | reverse complement strand
AGCCTGGAGAGTCCTATATCAGGTTTTCACATTAATCTAGTTCACCTCATATGAAGAGGCGTTCCTTAATCCTATCGATTCCCCTCCTTGCTCTTTCGGCTGTCTCAAAATATGTTATCCTTCCAGCTGTCACGATAGCCGTTTTGTCTGCAACCTCAAGTACCTTTCCGAGCTTGGCCCCCGGTTCTACCCATAGTATTGTGAGCCCTTTCTTTGCATTTAACTCTTTTAATAGCTTGCACGTCCTATCAACCATGACTGGTGACGTCCCCTCGGTGGGTTCCAGATGATATTGTCTTCGTAGAGGGGATACCTAAGACGAGTACTGATTTGATAAAAGTTACTTAGGGGAATGTTTAAGAACTATTATGGAGGTGAGTGGAGTGGAACTTAGAGGTATGTCAGCTATAGTCACCGGATCTGGAAGAGGAATTGGAAGGGCTATAGCCTTAAGGCTCGCTAGGGAAGGTGTGAAAGTGGTAGTTAACGCTAAGAAGGGATATGAGGATGTTATCGAGACTATCAATATGATAAAATCGGTGGGTGGAGAAGCTATACCGGTACTAGCTGACGTGTCGACTAGAGAGGGCTGTAGGGAGCTTGTTAGGAAAGCTATGGAAAGCCTCGGCAGACTCGATATACTTGTAAACAATGCAGGTCTAGGGTTATACGCATCATTTCTAGAGCAAAGCGATGCTATGATTGAGAAGGTACTCTCAACAAGCCTTAAATCAGTAATCTACTGCTCACAGGAAGCAGCTAAAGTAATGACTGAAGGTTCCATAATAAACATAGCGTCAATAGCCGGTATAGAACCCCTTTACGGTCTATCCATATATAGTGCTGCTAAAGCAGGAGTAATAGGTATTACAAAAGCCTTAGCTATCGAGCTAGCCCCCAGAATAAGGGTTAATGCAATAGCACCGGGAATTGTGAAAACTAAGATGGGCGAAAGCCTTTTAAAAGTTCTTAAACTTACCGAGGAAGAATACCTTGAAAAGTACACCCTTTTAAAGAAATTCATAGAACCTAATGAAATAGCAGACGCAGTAATCTTCTTAATAAAAACACCATCAATAACAGGACAAACGATAGTGATAGATGCAGGATTAAGTCTTATAACATTTAGATTTTCTATGTAGCCAGAGTATGTAATGATAAATTGATCCCCTTGAGACTTCAGACAAGATAACCTTCCTCTGCATGAGCGACTTAAAATAAACATGCACGCTGGTACGGCTTTCAAATCCCTGAGTAATGGTATCTCTACACCACGACTTTAAAGCCAATCCTAGAACAGAGCCGATAACAAGACCTCCAACACCTGTAGCTGCTTCCTAAGAAGTCCCTGCGTGATGCCAAGATGAGATCACCTCTATGCCCCGCTACCCGGTTACTGACTAGGAACTTGTAAATGTTACCAGTTGTAAGCGTGCTGGCAAACAGCTTAAAGCTTAATAGTGGAGTTCGAGAGTATACATGTACACTTGGGGGGAGTTTGAAATCCGTTATTGAGGTTAAACATGTTTATGATCTAGAGCTCCTCACATACCCCTCCTTCGCCCTCCCTCTCTTCGATGTTAATGAAGTGGAGCTGGTTAAGAGGTATGGTTTTTGTAGTGGTCTTAGGGTTAAAGCCTCCCCCTATGGCTATGTGGTTTCCCATGGTGATCCTAGGTGTGTTGAGTACTCTAAGTTCATCCTAGGCCTCTGGTTTGATCCTGAGCTCTACTATGGTGGTGTTTCAGGTGATTTCAAGCCTGTTGTCTCAGCTCTCCTTGAGGCCTACCGTGGTTTCGGTCTTAGCGTATCCCCTCTCGACGACCTAGCTGTTTTCACATCCATTGTTTTATCCAGGAGGACTGATTACCATGTTAATACTGTTAGGTGGCTTAGATCGCTTTTAGAGCTCTACGTTGATCTAGCTGGGGTTGCTAGTGTTGATCCTGGGGAGCTCTCCTCTAGGATCTCTAGAAGCTTCCACCTCAGGATGCTACCTGATTTTATTAAATGCTATCTAGGCGTTAGGGGGGAGGCTCTCGGTGGTGTTGAGGGTGCTAGGGGTCTCTTCAAGTGTAGTGGTGTTGGGCCTAAAACCTTCTACTCCTACATACTACACGTGCTCCTTGATACAAGCTATGCTCCCATAGATGTTAACCTTGAGGTTTTCCTGGAGAACATGGGGTTTAAGGGTTTCGGGTCGAAGCCTCAGAGGGGGTACTGTGCGTTATACGATTGCAATTCCTGCCCTCTAAGAAGCTCGTGCGTGGAAGCTAGGCTTAGAGAACACCTCGGGAGGCTTACCGGCTGGTTTCAGACTGTAGCGTACGTCCATGTCAAGAGGTTCTGTAGGAGGGGGGCTTGTAGCTCTTGTAGCGTGAGGAGCCTCTGTGTTAGATCATCTCAAGGGGGACGCCTCGGGGGTCTACGGCCCTCAAGGGTTTAATCTTGAGCTTCTCAAGCCTCTCCCTAACATGTGGGTACATTATTACGTACTCCCAGTCTACATCAGCTAGGGCAGGATGTATGCTAGAGAGCCTCTCGACAAACACCTTTATGCCATGATTGCTACTAAAACCTATCATGGCCGCTGGGTAAACCCTAACACCCGGCTCTAGACCAGCATCTATAAGGTTCTCTAACGCCTTGAACTAGAGCTCGTAGAACTCAGGTTTAGCACCGGTCAGCCTATGGAACTCCTCCGGGGAAACACCCTTAAAGGACACCCTGACAACAACGTTAGTGAACCTGGAGAGCTCCCTAGCATAGCCCCTATCATATCCTAGTAATAGCCCATTAGACTCAACCACGAACTCTAAATCGTAGCCTTCAAGGAGCCCTGCGACCTCGATCAAGTGCTTCCTACATATTGTCGGCTCACCACCACTAAGCCTAACCCTCCTAAACCCTCTACTCCCGGCTATGGCCACGAGCTTCTCCACAACCTCGGAGGGCTTGTAAGGCTTACCGAGAGCAGGGTTATCCTTAAACCTCCAACTCTAGCAGAACACACATGATAGATTACAACATATAACATCACCAGTAGCAATACCACCATACCACCTATCAGCCCTAAACCTATAGTAGAGCCTAGACTCGACACCACCCTCACTCCTGCAAACAAGCTCTGAAACCCTAGAGGCCCTAACTATGGGGTCGTAGCCTGAGCTCAAAACAGAGCCTCCAGTAGCCGAACTACCATTAAGACTTATAAGAGCTAAGCCCCTCAACTGTAATGTCTGGGAAACCTCCAGACACCTCCGAGATCGGAGTTGGGATGAAGGAGGTAGCCGGCGGGGTCTTGCAACCTCCCTCATAAACAGACATAGATACGCTTATAAACCCTACTCCAACTAAAACACCCAACGTAAGGGTTTAGAAGAGGTGGTTTCGTTGAGCCAAACAGGATAGTAACCTTTAACCATATAGGGGGTCTTTGGAGGGTTTAGGTAACCTTGGTTACTCCTCCTCTATAAGGATTGCGTTGGTGGGGTTTGGTTCTGTTGGTAGAGCTCTTGCAAGGCTCATAGCTTATAAGTGGGATTTTATTAGGAGCAGGTGGGGTGTAGATGTTAGGGTTGTTGGTGTTGTCGACTCCAGGGGTATGGCTTTGAAGGCTGATAGTTTCACGGTCGAGGAGTTACTTAAGCTGGTTAGCTTACCGCGTTCAAGTGTATCAAGCTTTAAACCCTTACGGTCTTGATTATATCGATTTAGACATACTATATAGTAGCGTGACACCCGATGTTCATGTCGAGCTGACGCCATCTGATTACGTTAGCGAAGCTCCAGCCCTTCAGAATGTCTTAAGGGCATTGGACTACGGAGTTAACGTTGTAACCGCTAATAAGGCCCCTCTCGTCCTAGCATATGATGAGGTTATGGGGAGGGCTAAGGCTAGGGGTGTTATGGTTAGGTTTAAGGCTACGGTTATGGGGGGATCTCCCTTCATTGATATGCTACTCTCCATGAGGAGCCATGATGTGGTAGGTGTTGAAGGCATACTTAATGCTACTAGTAACCTCATACTAACCTTGATGGAGGATGAGATGGTTGAGCTAGAAGGGGCCATAGCTAGAGCTCAAGCACCGGGGGTGGCGGAGGCTAACGTTGAACTAGATATCGGGGGCTCGATGCTGCAGCCAAACTCGTGATAATATCCAATGTTGTTGGTAAACCCATACGCTTAGATGGTGTTAGGAGGGTGAGCTTAGCGAGCGTAAAGCTAAGGGATGTGATGCTGGCTTTGAAGGAGGGGTATACGTTGAAGTACATTGCAAGAGCCGACTTCAAGGAGAGGAGGGCCTCAGTAGAGCCCGTGAGGATCCCTAGAGCTGATATCCTATCCCAGGTTAGGGGTACGATGAACGCTGTTAAGATTAGAAGTGATGTTGGGGACTACCTGTTCATAGGTAGGGGTGGAGGGGCTGTCGAGACAGCTCACATTGTTCTAGATGACATCCTATCCATAGCCCTTGAGGTGGGGGGCTGTGTTAGACCTGGTGGTTAAGGTAGGCGGCTCAATCCTAACATCGGCAAGAAGTTGCCTTGAGATCTCGGAGAGGATCGCTGGTATAGTTGAGAGTGGCCTCACACCATTCATAGTTGTATCAGCAATGCGTGGTGCTACAGACGGGTTGTTAAAAGCTTGTAGTGGGGATAGGGAGTCCCTGGATAGGGTTATCCAAGGATACCTTGATATAGCTAGAGAACTCCAAGGACCCCGTTTAGGGTTCTAAGCGATATGTTCGTGTCCCTTGAGAGGGCTCTTAAGAGAGCTGGTTTCAAGTGCGATAGGAGCCTCACTGATTACATTGTATCATTTGGGGAGGTGGCTAGCAAGATACTATTAGTACACTCTCTTGAAAACCAGGGGGTTAACGTTATGCCCTTGAACTCTGTGGACCTGGTTTTAACAGATGGGGTTCACGGTGATGCGAGGGTAGACTATGAGGTTACAATGTTAAACCTACTCAAGGTCTCTGGGTACGCTGGGAGCTCCAAGGTAACCCCTGTCATGGAGGGCTTTATAGGTAGAGGGTTGGAGGGTAGCGTGGTAACCCTTGGTAGAGGTGGTTCTGATTACATAGCGGTAACTGTAGCAACACTACTAGGGGTGCCAGAGGCTCTCCTCGTGACAGACATACCGGGCCTCATGTCCATAGATCCATCAATCACACCTAAGGCAAGAGTTGTTAAAGCCCTCGACTACAGCGAGGCTATAGAGGCCTCAACCTATGGTGTTAAAAGGATTAACTCTAAGACCTTCGAGCCCGTAAGCATAGGCTTAGGGAAACCTAGGGTAGCCATCGGGTCTTGGAGCTCCAGAGGAACAGTTGTAGGGGAAGGTGTTGAGGGTTGGAGGGTTGGAGCTAAGATTGTCACATTAGATCCTAGAGATCAAGGTGTGGTAGTGGTTGTCGGGAGAGGTGTTGGGGGTAGAGGTTTCCTATTGAAGCTACTATCCATGCTAGATGATGATGTAATCCTAGAGGTTGTAGCTTCAAGGGATAAGCCTTCACTTAAGATCAGGACGTCTAGGGAGCTCTCGGTCGAGGTAGCTAGGTTCATACACGATGTGATAGTTGGAGGTGGGGGTCTTGAAGCTTAGGGTTGCAGTTCTAGGGGCTACGGGCTTGTAGGCCAGAGGTTCGTCTCACTACTAGCTAGACACCCTTGGTTCGAGCTTGTAGCCCTAGTTGCCTCGGGTAAAAGTGCTGGTCAGAGGTTTAGGGATGCTGTTAGGTGGGTTATAGAGCAACCTCTACCAGATGATGTAGCTGATATCAAGGTTGAACCTCTAGACGTCAACGTTATATCATCGTATAAACCCGATATACTGCTTTCAACTCTACCATCTGAGCTCTACGAGGTTGAAGTTGAGCTAGCTAGGAGGGGCTACGTTGTAGTCCCCAATAGTAGCCCTATGAGGTTGGAGGCAGACATACCCCTATTAAACCCTGAGGTTAACGCTGACCATGTCGATATAGTTGAGGTTCAGAGAGCTCTTAGAGGATGGAGGGGGTTCATAGCTAAGGTTCCAAACTGTACAACAGCCATACTAACACTCTCACTTAAACCAATCCACAACGAGTTCGGAGTTAGAAGGGTTATCGTATCCACCATGCAAGCCATATCGGGCGCTGGTCTAACAGGGTTACCGGCAATGGTGATACAGGGATAACGTTATACCCTACATTGAAGGTGGGGAGGAGAAGGTTGAGAGGGAGACACTTAAAATCCTAGGGGAGTCTACGAGTAAGGGTGTAAAGCGGAACGATAGGGTCTCAGTAACAGCAAGCTGCCACCGGGTCCTAGTACTGGAAGGCCACATGGAGGCTGTATTCGTAGAAGCAGAACGTAAACCTGACTTAGAGGAGGTCGTAAGAGCTATGAAGGAGTTCAAGGGTAATAAGATAAGGGGGTTGGACCTACCAACGGCACCAGCAAAACCTATAATAGTGAGGAGGGAGGCTGACAGACCACAGACAAGACTCGATAGGATGGAGGGGGGTGGGATGAGCGTAGTAGTAGGGAGGATAAGAGAGGATAGGGTGTTAGGAGGCATCAAGCACATAGTCCTAGGCCATAATACCATTAGAGGCGCGGCTGGAACAGGGGTGCTAATAGGAGAGCTCCTGGCACGAAGAGGGCTAGCACCATTATAGCTAGGAGTCTTTAAGAACACCCTTACGTAATGATAAGCTGGTGTAAACTGGTTGGAGGTTAAAGTTAAAGTCTACATGGACGATTCGATGAAATTCATAGAGGAGGCTTTGAAGGAGTTTAAGGTTGGTGTTGAGAATAACGATACAATCAGAATTAGAGATGCTGCTGAGAAGGCTTGGAATGCCGTAGTTCAAGCCACTAACGCTCTAATACTGTACTACCTGGATAAGACTCCTTCAAGTTACTGGGAGAGGAGGCGTCTACTGAGAGAGCTTGAGAGGGTTAAGCCTGAGGTGGAGAGCTTGAGTTTAAGGGATAGGTATTCTGCTAGGGAGAGGAACCTACACGAGTTGGTTTTCTATGGGGGGCAATTGATGTAAACGATGTAGAGTTCGAGTTGGAGAAGGCTAAGAAGTGCGTTGAGGATGTAAGGAAGCTTTTACGCGTATAACCTTCCCTCCAGCCTTTAGGGTCGGTGGTCTGGTTTGTCTAGTGCCTCTAGGCCTGAGGTTGGTGGTAGACCTTACCATCTAATGGTATCCCCGGGTGACATAGCTGGGTATGTTCTGCTACCAGGTGATCCTGGTAGAGTTGCTAGGATAGCCGGGTACTGGGATGAGGCTAGGCTTGTGGGGGATCATAGGGGCTTCGTGTCGTACGCTGGTAGGTATAAGGGTGTCAGTATTAGCGCTGTCTCAACGGGTATTGGTGGGCCCTCCACAGCTATTGTTGTTGAGGAGCTTCTCGGGCTTGGAGCGCACACCTTCATAAGAGTTGGTACCACTGGTGCCATAGTTGATTACGTTGATGTTGGCGATCTCGTGATAAACATTGCATCTGCTAGGATGGAGGGTGCGAGTAAAGCTTACGTTATGCCAGAGTACCCGGCTGTAGCATCACTAGATGTAACCCTAGCACTCGTATTCGCAGCAGAGAACCTAGGGGTTAAATACCACGTTGGGATAGGGGCTTCAACAGATAGCTTCTACGTAGGACAGGAGAGGCCTGGATTTAAGGGCTACATACCACCGTGGAGTAGGGGGCTCATGGAGCTCCTTAGGAGCGTTAGGGTGTTAAACTTCGAGATGGAGGCTTCAACTATATTCACGCTAGCAAACATATACGGGGCGAGGGCTGGGAGCGTGTGCGCAGTAGTAGCCAGCAGGCCCAAGGACATCCTAGTACCGGAGGCTGGAGTAGATGATGCGATAAAGGTTGCAAACGAAGCCGTAGTCATACTAAACGAGTGGGATAAGCTGGAGGAGCAACTGGGGAGCAAGGCTAAAGCTATAAGAGAGTGGGCTAGAAGGTAACAAGGCTAAACTTAAACCCTCAAGGGAGCCGAGATTATCGAATCTAACGTGATGCCAACATGACCCAACACCTCCACGACAACCTCATTCCCCAGGTATCCTAGAAGTTCCCCCCACCTCCTTCATCTTCCTTAGGTTGTATCCTATCCAGAACCTGGAGTACCATAGTAGTTTCCATGCCTCAACCCTATCAGGGTACTCTTCCACGACTTTATCAGCTATCCTGTGGAGCTCCAGGGCTCTGTGAAGAGCCTCTGTGTCTCACTCCTAGCCAGTACATAGGCCTCCCTCCTCATCAAACCCTCGTAGGCTAGGAGGTCTACGAGGAGCTCCTGGGAGCTCCTGAAAATCCTGAGAGCTATGTTAAACCTAGATTCTAACGAGCTAAGTCTCACCTCCAGAGAATCAAGCCTTGCTCCAAGCCTAGCCTCTATAAGGCTCAATCTCCCCTCTAGCAAGCCCGGCCTCCATGTCTCAGATTTCATTTGAACGTTGTATAGTTCATTATAGTGCATGCTACATCTAGGTTAACATGTGCCGACAACGCGTCTCCGTTTATCTCGTACTTGCTTTTACACATGCTTTTGAATTCCCATTTTTAGGCTTTATTTCTTAAGTTTCAAGAATTTCGCTATCTAATTTCCTAAGTAGCTAAGCGAACTTCTTTAAAAGGTTAGAAGGCTACTTGCTGAAGGGGTACTTCGTGTACTCCATATCTGAGGATACTCTAAACCATATACTTCGTAGACACCCGGATGTTATTGAAAAGTTTAATATTAGAAGTTTGCAAGAGCTAGCGGACTTCCTTCAATCAGTTGTGACCAACCCGGATTAAGTATACGTTGATGCTAAGGACAGTAACGCCCTATACTATATTAGAACGTTAAATGATTTGAGAATTGTGGTTGTGGTCAAAGGTGGTAAGGTTAAGACATGCTATTTATTAGGCTGGGTTAGCTATCAGAGGTTTAGGAGGAGGAGATGGCTCAAGCTGTGAAGCGAAAGGATTTCCACTCTCCTAAGGCAGAAGGTGAGACCTCCAGCCCCCTCGGGGACCGTGAGATCAGGGCTCTCCTCTCGGCAATAGAGAAGAGTACTGGTGTCAGGCTACCAGGTAACTTCATAGACATATCTCTGGCTGACGGTGTTCTACACGTTAGATTCGCTAAACCTAAAGGGGCGGAGGTTAACGTTGAAGATCTTCCACTCAAGACACCAACATTCATATTCAGAGACTCCACGGGGAAGGTTACAGCCCTAGAGTGCATAGACTACGAGGAGCTACTTAAAGAGCTAGAACTAGATCTTAGAAGTGATAGCTTCTAGTGTGTAGCTCTTGAAGTTTAAATAAGCCCATCTTAGGATCGTGAGATTCCGATTTACTATAATGCCATATAAGACTACATTGAATAATTAGTGTACCAATGAATAGAGCTTACATAAGATTGTATGTTAGCAGAGCTGCACAACTGGGGCTCCAGAGCTACGATAGCACTCTCCGTCTACCACACACCTCTAGGACGTAGATAAAAGGTTCTTAACCATCCTTTATGATCACTTGCTACTCCAAAGTTTAGATACTAAGCACGCTTGGGCCTTAAGATAAGAGGATCGCACACTGTGAACCTTCCTATACCCCCTACGACTCAGTCTTAAGTCAATCACTAATACCCATAGGTATTTGATAAATGAGAGCTAACGGCATAGCCTATACCCCCCAGGCTGAAGAAAGAGATGAGGTGCAATATATTATCAAAACCCATTATCAATTACCCGGTTGTCAATTATTCACGCTAACACGAACACTAGTAATATATTTTATGCAATATTTTACATTTATGTTATATTAAATTAATCTATGCTTTGACATCATCTTATATAATGGTAAAACTGTTTAAAACTATTTTAATTATTTCGTATGATGGTAAATATAAAGGAAATGTATTAAGTAACGGTTTTATACCCCCTTAGCATGCTGTTTAAGGCGGCCTAGCTAGGGTGAGGTTAATGAGTGAAGGAGAGGGTAAGGGGGTTGATACTACACGTCGTATGGTTATAGCTGCTGTTGGTGGTTTGGTTGTTGGCGGTGTTTTAGGCTACCTCTTGGCTCCTAGGGGAGTTGAGGTTAAGGAGGTTCCTGTTACTCAGACTACTACTCAGACCGTTACACGTACTGAGACTATTGCTGTGACCCCGCCTCCTCCCACCTTGACGTATCCTAGGGTTAAGCTTGCTAATGTGAGGGAGCTTAAGGTTGGGGAGCCTTTGACGAGGCAGTATCTTGATTTCAATGTTTGGATTGTTAAGCTAGGGGAGAGGTCTGTTGGCGGTGTTGGACCTGATGGTGATATCGTTGCCTTCGTCCCACCATGCACTCATATGGGTGGACCTCTCGTATTCAATCCGAAAACCAATTGTGCTGTATGCCCGCTTCACTACACACAGTTTGATCTGACACGTGGAGGTAAGGCTGTGTCAGGCCATGCTACGCAGTCCCTACCACAGGTTATTCTCGAGTTTGACGAGAGGACAGGTGATATATTCGCTGTTGGCGTAAACCAGCTCGTCTACGGGAGGGTTAAGAATATCGGGGGTGTTTAGCCATGTCGTTCCGCGGTACAGGTAGGGTGGTTATCCCGTCTCCTAAGGCTGAAAGGTATGCAACGGTATGCCAGTTCTGCAATGTAGGCTGCGGCTACGATGTGTATGTATGGCCTGCTGGTGAAGAGGGTGGTTTGAAGCCTGGAGAGCACGGTGTAGTCTACAAGGTTAAGGATGCAGTGTACGATAGGGAGCTTAAACCAGAGTCAACGGACTTCTCTCGTATAGCAGTACTTTCACACTACTTGGGGATACCGTGGATCTCGGAGTCAATGGTTGTGAGGACTATTAGACGTGACTGGCGTAAAGGTAGAGGTACTGGTGAGTGGAGGGAGGTTTATGTAGCCCAGATTCCATCGCCTGAGTGTCCGATAAACAAGGGTAACCACTCTGTAAGAGGCGGTACTAGTGGTGAGAGGAACTGGTCCCCATGGAATGTAGCTGGAGCTAGGAGGCTCAAATTCCCCATGGTGAGGTTTGGAGGCAGACTTGAGGTAGTAACATGGGATTACGCTATAGACCTTGTAGCCCGTGTGGTTAAGGGGGTAATCGACAAGTGGGGTGTCGGGAGCCAAAGGTGGGGTAAGGAGGGTCACGCGATATTCGCACATAGGATGGACCACGGAGGTGGCGGTGGAGGTGCTATGATTGAGAACGTTACAGCAGGCCTATTCTTCTTCTACGGAGTTAGAACAGCCTTCGCCCGGATACATAACAGGCCCTTCTTCGGCCCGGAGAATCCGGCAATAGGGGATGCAGGCCCCGGGGCTATGAACAACTCCCTCCACGATCTCAGACTAGCTGATGTCATAGTATTCTGGGGTGCTAACCCCTATACAGCAGGCACTGTTATGTTCATTGAGCATGCACTCTCAAACCTTAAGGGTGCAACTGCTGATGAGAAGAGGAGGTGGTTCGGTAGAGAGCCTGTAGCTGACGCCACCCACATGATAATCGTTGACCCTAGGAAGACCGAGACTGTAGAGGCTGCTAGAGCAGCCGCACCTGACAGAGTTCTACATCTAGCCCCAGAGCCTGGCACGGATATTGTTCTAGCTAATGCTATAGCCCGTGTCATATACGAGAGGTATAGGGGTACCGTGGATAGCATACTCCAGGTCTACAGGCAGGCTGCCCAGAGAGGCTTCAACTGGGATGAGAACGCCTGGAGACTCTACCTAGAGGAAGCTCTAGAGATTAATAGGAAGACCCTAGACCAGTACCTTGCTGAGGCTGAGAAGGTAACCGGTGTCCCGAGAAGGGATATCGAGAGGGCTGCAGAGATCCTAGGCGCTCCTAAGCCTGGAGGCTCCCCTAAGAGAGTATGGCTTATGTATGAGAAGGGTATCATATGGAACCAAAACTACAGGTCGATCTACTCTCTAGTCGACCTATGTATTATGACTGGAGCGTTTAGAGGCATACCTGGAACAGGATGCCAGAGGCAGGGAGGACACCAGGAAGGCTATGCTGGGCCTGAGCCGCCTCCACCACCATGGGTTAAGGAGAGGTTACATCTAAGCCCGTGGAATTTCGCTAAGCTGAAGGGCATAGAGCTTAAGACCTATGATGACTATAAGAGGCTCTTCAACGAGTGGTATCGTGAGGTTTACACTGAGGGTTACTATAAGACCAAATGGCCTATGGGAGACCGTTACATGCCTATAACAGACTTTAGGCTGGAGGGCGGTGAGGGTAGGGTTTTATGGGTTCATGATATGGATAACTATAAGCTAGCACCAGCAGCACAAAGGCTTAAGGCCGCTGTTAGCGAGAGGTCTTGGAGGGTAACACGTTACCTGTTCGCTCAAGATTTCGCTGGAATTACTGCGAGGGATAGTGCAGAACAGTATGATACAAGGGCTCTCGACATACCGGTTACCACAAGGCCTACTTCAGAGGAGTACGCTAGACTAGTGCTAGAAGCCTTGGAGAAGACAGGCGGGCTCTTCGTAGTAGTGCAAGACATATATCCGACGTTCATGGTTGAGGATGCCCATGTAGTTCTACCAGCTGCGTTTAACAACGGTGAGACCCCCGATGTGAGGATGTCTGTTCACGAGAGGAGGTTTAGGATAGCTGATGCATGGCTCGACCCACCGGGTGAGGCTAAGCCGGATTGGTGGATATACGCTATGGTGGCTAAGAGGATTGTGGAGCTCTACGAAGCTGAGGGTAGGAGAGATGATCCGGTGGCCCGTAGATTCCGGGACGCCTTCAAGCCAATATGGGATGCTATGGAGAGGAATGCTCTCGATCCGAGCGTGGAGGTTGAGAATGAGATATTCAAGGTGTACATAGCGAACGCTGATGAGACCTTCTCCAGGCTAGGCGTCGGATGGGAGGTGCAGTACTGGACACCAGCCTTCAAGAAGCTAGATTTAAACATACTCCGTAAATTCAGAACAGTCGGAGTCATCCTACCACTAACAGAGCTAAAGATAAACCCTGATGGCTCGGTAGAAGCTAGGGGTATCGTTAACCTCATGGAGCCAGCCTTAAACCCACAGTATAGGGAGGAGGTTGTCGTAGCTAGACCGGATGGAACCATAGAGAGGAGGATTGAGCTTGTAAGCTCGGAGAAGGCTAGAGTATATGCTGTAGACAAGCTAAGAGCCTGGCCATCCCTATGGCTAGGCTACCCACCATACGTAGCTGAGCTGATGAAAGACTACAAGTACTGGGTGTTAAGCGGGCGTTACAACGAGATATGGCAGACAGGCTACCAAGACCCCAACTCAGAGGTGATAATCGGGAGGTGGCCCTACGCCTTCATACAGGTAAACCCCGAGGATGCTAAGAGAGAGGGTCTAGAGAACGGAGACATCGTAGTAGTACACAACCCACACGGCTCCGTACCAGCCGTAGTGTGGGTGAGCGAGGTGGTAAAGCCTGGTGCAACATTCCTAATCATGGCCCACCCGTACAGTGTAGGAGCAAACGCTGTCACAACACCTAGCGTTGAACCAGTGGCACATAACCCAGACTATAAGCTCACAAGAGCAAACCTAAGGAAAATAGGCTCTCTGAGGCCTGAGGTAAAAGCAATACTTACATTCAAGGACATCAAGCTCTCGTAACCCCAAAGCTCTCCAACGTTTCTATAACCTTAGTATCTTTTTTCTCATTTCCACTAGAAGTCCTCCTCGGATATTTGTGTAGAAGTAGATGTTAAAGGAGAGGTGGAGAGCCTAGGGGGTCCTAATGTTTAAGTTAGAAATACTACGGATCTAGGATGGTGTAACTTCATCCACTGGCTCTACTGATTCAACTTAGCCTATGGTATCAAATGTGTTTATCTCTTCTTCGCTAGAGGGCCTAGAGGCATTATTAGGTTTAGCGTCTAGTTATACGCCTTTGGGTGGCCGGCTGGTTTGGGTTATGGCGGTGTTGTTAGGGTATCCACTGGTATTAGAGAGCTAGATGAGGCTCTTGAGGGTGGTGTTCCCCGGGGTAGCTGGGTTGCTGTTACCGGTGAGCCCGGTACTGGTAAGTCTGTTCTCTGCACGCACTTCGCATGGGCTGGGTTGAATGCCGGTGACCCCGTTGTCTATGTTACGACAGAGGCTGAGTTCAGGGATGTTGTGAGGCAGGCTAGGATGTTCGGCATGGACTTCGAGAAGTTCAAGGCCTACGATATAGCTAGTAGGGCTGAGCCAAGCGAGACCCCCAACATAGTGGTGGTGGATATATTCGGTTTGCTGAAAATAGCCAGGCAGCTCTCCGAAAGCCAGGAGGAGCACGGGGAGGAGGTTGCTAGGAGGAGGTGGTTCGCTGTACTAGATATAGAGACCCTCACAGCAGCCATACACGAGGCCTACAAGATACTAGGGGTGCTCAGGGAGGAGAAGGCTAGGACACCGTACAGGCACGTAAGGCTCATAATAGACTCCATAAGTGCCTTCTGGGCTGACAAGCCCGCCATGGCCAGGAAGTATAGCTATGAGCTCAAGATAGCAACCCACAGGGAGAACGTGACAGCATACCTAGTATCACAGTATGCCATGACGACGAAGTCGACATTCGGCTTCGGCCTAGAACACATAGCGGACGGCGTACTACACCTCTGGATGGAGGACGTCGAGAGCTCCAAAGAGGTGAGAAGGTACATGATAGTAAAGAAGATGAGAATGACAAACCACGCCAAGACAGCCTTTAAATTAGAAATAACACCAGGAAAGGGTGTGGTGCTAACGCCTGCTACCAAGCAAACATAAGACAAGTCCTAACTCCACCTCTCATCCGCCATTTCCTTTCCCTCTCCCCCATATACCTCCTCTCATTACTCTGAGTAAACGGTGATACCGATTACGTTTACCTTCGTAACTAGATAACAGCTCGGCCTCCGCTGTCTAGGGTTTTTAACCTTCTGAAGAACGTGGGGAGAAAGGTGCTGGGAGGCAAGAGCATAAGGGAAGATGAAGACAGCGACTAAGCGAAGGAGGGTACAACTGTATTCCATCACACCTCTTCCACCCACCCTACTAGCCTACTCTCTCCCCTCATCTCGAAGGGGTGCTCGTTAATACAGCTTTAGTGCCCATAGTACTGGTATCTTGTCTCTATCCTCTTCTAGCCCGCAACTCGGGCATCTCATTTTCCTCCCCGGGAGCTCCTCCATTTCAATCTCGCAGTCCGGGCACACCCTGCTAGGCAGTCTCTTGAACTCGTATGGTACACCGTGCCATCTAAGCCGTGTCTCCAGTATTCTAATGAACCTTCTTACACTCGCCATATGTATTTTTGCTTCACTTTTTGTTAAACCTTCTTCTAATAGCTCTCTCCAAGACTCCTCTAACGCCTTATCTATTACCACCTTGGATTTGTGCTTCAAGGCCTTCCTGACAATCTTGTTAGCAAGCCATTGTGAGTAGCCTCTGAGGTACCTGTACATCTTGCTCCTAGTTCTCTTGGCTTCCCTTTGGGAGTTGTTATCGTCTAAACCGAGCTTTTCAAGCCTGCCTAGGAGCTTCTCCAGCTTCACGACCTTGGAGTGCCACCTCTCAACCCTACCAAGATCGGGCCTCTCACGGCCAATAGATGCTACCCTCCCATTCTTGATTAGAGCCCATACTATTCCGTGCTTCCAGCTATTAACATCTACTAGTAGCAAACTCTCAGGCCTGTAGGGCTCAACACTCCTCTCAGCAACAAGCATTACAGCCGGGATACCATCCTTAAGGCCAAGCATTGCAAACGTTATATCACCACCCTCCTCTAACCTATCGTAGACCCATCTTGGTATTGGTGCTTCAGCATGACATATGCTCCTAAGCCTCATAACACCCCCGTCTAGGTCTAGCACTAGGGGAGCTCCACTATCACCTCTCCTAGCTCTATTTTGTATTCTCTATACTGTCATTGGTAGCCATTGTCTTGCAAACCACTTTTTAGGCCTGGTCCCGAACTCTAGGTTGAAGCTCCTCTTGTAAAGCATTGTGCACGCTGTCCTTGGTATATCATCTGGGCATATTTCCAGCTCCCTGTACCTGTACGCTAAGTTTGTTAGAGCCTGCAGCCTTAGGATGTCGCAGTCGACGCTAGGCAGTTCTACTACCAGGGCCTCTCCTCACAATCATCCGCTACCCCTAACAACAGCGATGCTTAAACCAGGCATCATATACTCACTCATCTTCTCTACAATAAAACTTTCAACCACATCCCAGTACAAGCTCGTCACCGTGTGGTACTGCTAGCTGAGAGATTATAAAGCGTGCTATAGTAACTGGTAAGGACATAT
>Ga0081478_138617_pt1 | contig 16345 bp, 14 predicted proteins | sample OctSprmetagenome_FD_70983 | JGI IMG/M metagenome (GOLD analysis project Ga0081478, IMG submission 70983) | Hot spring and microbial mat streamer communities from Octopus Spring Streamers, Yellowstone National Park, USA - T=80-84 v2 (version 2) | ecosystem: Environmental > Aquatic > Thermal... | reverse complement strand
CGCCTCCTCCAACCGACGACGATCGTGCTCATTCCCAGGCCCCACCACCACCCTCAAGGGAAGCCCATCTTCATTCACCCAAACGCGCGCTTTGGTCCCTTTTCGCCTCTTATGCCCATCGATCCCTACTCCCTCCCCGGGTGTGTCCCAAAATCGTAGGACAACTGCTCGCAGTTGTCCTACAACGCGGCGAGGCCCGACAAAATTGGGACACACCCCCTTCCCCCCTTTTTTCGCCTCCACCCGTGTGGAATCAACCGCCACCGCCTCCACCTTCACCTTCCCCAGCGTATACCCCCAGTCCAGAAGGGCTGGCAGGATCCTTCCCCAGACCCCCTTCTCCTGGAGTTCCGGAAACCGCCGCCGGGCCGTCGGATCGGCGCCATATGGGCGAGGCCGATCGCACCACCGGCAGCCTGCAACCCGCACATCCAGGATCCCGTGGAGGACCTTGTGGTCCTCCACCCGAGGTCTCCCGGTTTCGGCCCTGGGTGGCAGGAAAGGTGCAATGAAGGCCCACGGTTCATCGGTCCGCTCCTGAAACCCCATCGGCCCTCCCCTCCCAGGCAGGTCGTCCAGGGACAGGGTATACTACAACTGGATACCCGGGTTTTGAGATGAGTTCAAAGGTAAGCGCGAATGATTCATGCAGCACCTCTGAGCGGAGATATCATTCACACTATCGTCCAGCGCATCGTTGAACGGTTTCATCCCGTGCGCATCATCCTGTTCGGCTCCCGGGCCCGGGGGGAAGCCGGCCCGTGGAGCGACGTGGACCTTTTGGTGGTTCTGCCGGAGGTGGCCCACAAGCGGCGGGCCATGGTGGAGATCCTCCGAGCCCTCAGCGATCTGCCCGTGGCTACGGATGTCATTGTGAGCACTCCAGAGGAGCTGGAGCGGCGGGGTCATGTGAAGGGAGATGTGCTCCGCGCGGCGCTCCGGGAGGGCAAGGTGCTCTATGAACGCAACTGAACGGGCCGGCGAGGCGCTGCGCTGGCTTCCGGTTCGCCGGGGAAGACCTGCGTGAGGCAGAGCAGCTGGCGGCCCAGACCCAGAGCATCCCTCGCCATATTTGCTGGTTCGCGCAACAGGCCGCGGAGAAGGCCCTGAAGGCCGCTCTGATCCTGGAGGATATGGAGGTGCCGTTCTGACATAACCTGGACGCTCTCCGCAACCTCCTGCCGCCGGGTTGGTCCGTAAAGCAGGAACATCCAGACCTGGCCGAACTAACGGCGTGGGCGGTGGAGGCCCGCTACCCGGGGGACTGGCCAGAGGCCACCTGGGAGGATGCCCACCGCGCAGTGGCTCTGGCAAGGGCGGTCTACGACTGCATCGTCAGGGACTTCGAGCAACGCGGGGTGAAGATCGAGGGAGAGTGAGCCATCGCGATGACCAACCACCGGGCCTGGGGCCAGACGGAGCGGAGTCCGGTTTCGGAGCTCCGGGACCGGCGGAACAAGGGGGCGCATTAGGAGGCCTTCTCCAGCGACGACGCCTGCCGGGTGCTGGACTCCGCCGCCCGGTTGCTTTCGGTCATCTCCGCGTCGCAGGTCGAGAAGGCGGCCGCTACCAGCAGGCAGAGTTCGCCGCAGATCTGTGACCTGGAGGAGGCCTCCTCAATTCTCGGAGCTCCAGGGAGAATAAGACCCGCCGGGTTCCTCTTTGATCTTTACTTGCATCCGGCCGCCCAGGACGGAAGGCCTGCAGGAGCCCGGGAAGTTCACCGGAGGAAACCGCAAGGATGACATGGTCCCGACGGATGCGCCGGGGGCTGGCCGGCGCCTCGATGGCGTTGTTCTCCCTCGCCCTGATCGGCGGGATGGCCCTGGCCGGCTGGCGGATGGGCTGGGAGCGCGGGAAAGCCGAACAGGCCCGGCGGATCCAGGCCACGGCCGACGCCGCGGTCCGCCAGGCGATGGACCTCCTGGACGCCGGCCAGGAGGAGCGGGCCCTGGCCTTCCTCGAAGCCGCCGCGCGGCTGCGCCCGGGCGACCCCACCGTGGAAGCGGCCCGGGCCGAGGCCCAGCGCCGCATCGCCGCCCGACCCACCCCCACCTCCCTCCCGCCGGAGATCCTCCTGGAGGACGCCTTTCAAACCGCCCGCAAGGCCTATGAGGCCGGCGACCTGCCCCGGGCCGTCGAGCTCCTCCTGCAGATCCGGAACCGGGATCCGGCGTTCCGGGCGGCGGAGGTAAGCGCCCTGTTGCGGGAGGCGGCCCTCCGGCACGGCATGCAGCTGCTCCAGGATCCCGAGGATCGCCTGGCCGAAGGCCTTTTCTACCTGGACCAGGCAGCCCGCCTGGGGCCGCTTCCGCCTGAAGCGGCCACCGCTTACCGCCTCGCCGCTTTGTATCTCGCCGCCCGGGACCACTGGGGAGTGAACTGGGCGGAGGCGATCCGGCGGCTCCGGGAGATTTATGCCCTGGCCCCGGGATACCGGGACACCGCGCGCCGGCTCTTCCAGGCCCACGTGGCCTACGGCGACCTCCTGACCGCCCAGGGGGAGAGCTGCCCGGCGGAGGCCCAGTATCAGGCCGCCCTGCGCCTGTTCGACGACCCCGCGGTGCAGGCCAAAGCTCAGGAAGCCGGGGCGCGCTGCCTGCTGGCCACCCCCATCCCGGGGACCCTCCCCGGCGGAGGCACCCCGCTCCCGCCGCCCATCCCGGTGGGCCGCCTCGCCTACGCGCTCTACGATTCGGAGGCGGGAACCTACGTGCTCTATGTGATCGAGGCCAGCGGACGGGGGTTCCGGGTGGCGGTGGGAGCCGATCAGCCGGCCTGGCAACCGGGCGGCCGACGGCTGGCCTACCGGGTCGCCGGGGTCGGGCTGTTCATCCGGGACCTGGAGAGCGGGGAGACCGTGCAGATCGCCGGGCCCGGGGCCGCATGGCCCACCTGGGCCCCGGATGGCCAGCATCTGGCTTTCATGGACGGAGCCGGCGGGATCCGGGTCCTGAACCTCCAGGAGCCCGGCCAGGCCCAGCGGATCGCGACCGGACGGTTCCCCGCCTGGAGCGCCCAGGGGACGCTGGCGTGGACCGGCTGCGCGGCCGGCGGGTGCGGGCTGCTGCTGCTGCCGCCCGGGGCCAGCGCCCCCGTTCGCCTGAGCCAGCACCCCAACGACCTCCAGGCCGCCTGGTCCCCGGATGGCTCCGCTCTGGTTTACACCACGGACGTTCAGGGAAGCTGGGACCTGGTGATCGCCACCCCCCAGGGCTTCTTCCGGGCGCTCACTTCGGGAGGCGGGCAGGAGATCGGGCCCGCCTGGTCTCCGGACGGGGGCTGGATCGCCTATCTCTCGGACGCCGACGGCCGATGGGGCGTGTATCTGATCCCGGCCGCCGGCGGCACCCCCCGCAAGATCCTGGACCTGGGGGAGCGTCTTCCCGATCCGCTGAGCCAGCGGGTGGCCTGGGGGCCATAGGAGACGAATGAGGACCATCCGGCGTTGATCCGGCTCTTCTTTGCGGGTAAAATGGCCTTGGGATTTCCTCCTTTTGGCCCTCTGGATCTGCTCAAGGGGACCGGGAGGGGTGGCGAAAATGAGATGCAGGATCGCGCCCTGTGGGATGAAGAGGAGGACAACATGTCGGAGACCGTCCTGGCCTCCCCTCGGAAATCGGATCCACTGGAGATCGTGAAGACCCTCTCCGATGTGACCCGGAAGCTGAGAGAGATCACCCGGGACCTTACCACGCAGGCAGGAGAAAGCCCTTCTGCGGTCGAAGCGCTGGCTTCCTGGCAGCTCTCGATGTTGCTTGACCTTCACATCGCTCATCTTCCCCTGGCAATAGCGCGCGTCGAAGCTCAGGCCTCTCGGCATCTCTCGATGCTGCACCATCAACAGGAGCGAGAGGAGGCGCGCAGGAAGTTGCGGAAAGACATCCTGGTCGAGCTTTCGCGGCGCGGCCGGGCCTTTCCGCTGGAGCTGGCGGCCGCCATCCTCACGTTCGTGGAAGACATCGAGCCCGTCCTGAGGGCGCTGGAGAAAGAAGGACTCGTTCGCATCCGCCGGGTGGCCGGGACGGAGGTCATCGAGCTGACCCCCAGGGGCCGCGATGCCGCCCCTCATCTCAACGGCCTGTAGCCGGACTGCATCCCGGATCCTCGGAGAACAAGCCGAGATGGAGTTCGCCGGACTTCTCCACTATCTCCCGGCCGGCGCGCTGGCGATCCTGTGGGGACTCGTAGAACTGGCCCAGACCTTTGAGAGCGATCTGTGGCGGGCTTTGAGAAGCCGGTGGGCGCTGATCTTCTTGGCAGGGAATGTCTGTTTGACCGGGATTGTCCTGGTCATGCTGGATCTCGCTTTCCCTCTCGAACCCCGCCAGCGGTTCCTGTTAGGCCTCTTTGCCGGCTTCGGATGGCAGGCCCTATTGCGCACCCGTATCCACCTCTTCCAGCCTCTGGGCGAGCAGCACGAAGCTGTGGCCATCTCCATCCTCGATCTCTACCGGCGTTTTCAGCGCTTCTGCTGGCGGCAGATCGACCAGGCCCTCATCGCCGAGCGGATGGCGCTTCTCGACCGGGCCAGCAATCTTCCCCTTGACTATCTCAGGCATCAATTCCGCCTGCACCGGCACGCTTCCTTGCTCTCCGATTTCGAGCAGCGCGAGGCCGAGTTCTGGAAGCGTCTCAGCCAGCTCCCCGAAGGCGAGCAACGTCTTTACCTGGCTGCATATCTCCTGCGAATCGGATTCGACTTCCTGAAGGAAGCGGTGAAAAGAGCGCCTTCGCAGGGATCCTCTGTGAGGGAATAACATTCGGGGTTGCGGGATCCTGCCCCCGGGTTGCTACATCCACGCCGCAGCGTCGAACGCGGCGGGGGCCATGCGTCTCTTCTCCATGCCGCCCCGGAGCTTGGCGATCCATCCTCTTCATGGCATACTGTTGAAGTTGACCCCATCCGTTCGCGGCGATGGGAAAGCCCCGATCCCGGGAGGCCGGGCACACGGCAAGGAGCCCACACGCTTCAAAGGCAACCCATCAGGAAGGCGGGAGAGGAGGCGGGGATGACGCGCATGTCCATCGATGAACAGGTGGCCCTGTTGATGCAGGGGACCGAATACGGCGATGAGACGCTGCGCCGGACAATGGAGGCGGAGCTGCGGGAGCGCCTCCAGGAAGGGCGCCCCCTGCGGGTCTACCTGGGGGTGGACCCCCGGACCAGCGACCTGCACCTGGGGCACACGGTGCCCCTGCGCAAGCTCCGCCAGTTCCAGGATCTCGGCCACGAGACCATCCTGGTCATCGGCACCTTCACGGCCCTGGTCGGGGATCCCTCCGGCCACCTGATGGGGCGCGCCCTGATGTCCCCCGAGGAGGTGGAGGCCAACGCCCGCACCTACGCCGAGCAGGCCTTCCGCGTGCTGGATCCGGAGAAGACCATCATCCGCTACAACGCGGAATGGCTCTCCGGCCTGACCTTCCGGGATCTCATCCACCTGGCCTCCCACTTCACGGTGCAGCAGTTCCTGGCCCGCGAGTCCTTCTCCGCGCGGCTGGACATCGGGGATCCCATCTTCCTGCACGAGCTGTTCTACCCGCTGATGCAGGGCTACGACGCGGTGGCCCTGCAGGCCGACGTGCAGATCGGCGGGACCGACCAGCTGTTCAACATCGTGGTGGCCGGGCGGAAGCTCCAGGAAGCCTTCGGCCAGCTGCCCCAGGTGGCCATCCTGCTCCCGCTGCTGCCGGGCACCGACGGGGTGCGCAAGATGTCCAAATCCCTGGGCAACCACATCCCGCTGAACACCACCCCGGAGGACATGTTCGGCAAGGTGATGAGCATCCCGGACGAGGTGATGCCTACCTACTTCAAGCTGCTCACCCGATATCCGCCGCAGCGGATCGCCGCCATCGAGCAAGGGCTGCGGGAGGGAACCCTCCATCCCCGGGACGTGAAGATGGAGCTCGCCCGGGAGATCGTCTCGATCTTCTTCGGGGAGGAGGCGGCGGAGCGGGCGGAGGCCCACTTCCGCACAGTGTTCCAGGAGCGGGCCTATCCGGAGGAGATGCCCACCTTCCTGCTCTCCCGGCCGCAGCCGCTGGTCGACCTCCTGGTCCTCACCGGGATGGCCCCCAGCCGGAGCGAGGCCCGCCGCCTGATCCGCCAGGGCGGCGTGCGCCTGGATGGGGAGACCCTCTCCGAGGTGGAGACGATCATTCAGGTGGATCGGCCGCGGGTGCTTCAGGTCGGCCGCCGGCGCTTCATGCGCCTGGTGCCGGCGGAGCCGGAGTGATCTCCGCAGCTCCGGTATCTTGGGCGGCCCGGCCTCCCTTCGAGGGGAGGGCGCAAGGCCCGTCAGGAAACCGGCGGGCAGCGCGGCGGGCGGAAAGATCCCGCCGTCACGCCGAGGAGGGCAAGTGAGAGAGCTCCCTGTCCCTTCCTCGGAGGCGTCCCGCAAAACCGCGCCCCCGCCGGATTCATTGCTCCACAGCGCCCGCATCGCATCCTCGATCTTCCCTCATCGGTTTGAGTTCTGGGCACCATCCTTTCATCGAACCCTCCACAGAATCACCGTTCCGTCTGAGGATCCCAAGGCCAACAACCGCCCATCCGGAGAGAAAGCTACACTCTTCACCCCGCTCGCATACCCTTCCAAGGACCACACCTGTTCCCCTGTGCGCACATCCCACAAGCGCACCGTTCTGCTCTCAGACCCCGAGGCTAACTGTTGACCATCTGGAGAAAAAGCCAAACTGGACACCCCCTTCATACTTAGGGTCCGCACATGCTCCCCTGTCTCTGCATTCCACAGAATCACCGTATCATCCCATGGGGACCCTGAGGCCAGCAGCCGCCCGTCCGGGGAAAAAGCTAACGTATATACTCCCTTCGTATGCCCTTTCAGGGTTCGCACCTGCTTTCCCGCGCGCACATCATACAGAATCACCTCCTCCTGGAACCCCCGGGCCAACAGCCGCCAATCCGGAGAAAAAGCCACATTGAACCCATTCCCTGGCAGGATTCGCGCCTGCTCCCATGTCTTCGCATCCCATAAAATCACCATGTCCCCGGATCCCGAGGCCAGCAGCCGCCCATCTGGGGAAAAGGACACCCTATACACCGGATCTGGATGCCCCTCTAAGATCCGCATCCGTTCCCCTGTGAGCACATCCCACACGCTCACCGTTTTATCCTGAGACCCCGAGGCCAGCAGCCGCCCATCCGGAGAGAAGGCCACGCTGAGCACCGCCTCCGTATGCCCTTCCAGGGTGCGCACCCGCTCCCCTGTCCCCACATCCCATAAGATCACTGTTCCGTCCCCAGATCCCGAGGCTAACAGCCGCCCATCCGGCGAAAAGGCCACACTACTCACCCACCATGTATGCCCTTTTAGAATCTGCATCTGCTTCTGCGGGGTCCATATTCGCTCTCCCGTGCGCACATCCCACAAGATCACCATGTTATCCTCAGACCCCGTGGCCAACAGCCGCCCATCCGGGGAAAAGGCCACGCTCTCTACTCCGCTCGTATGCCCTTCCAAGGTCCGCACCTGCTTCCCTGTCTCCACATCCCACAAGATCACCGCGTTATCCTTGGATCCCGAAGCCAACAGCCGCCCATCCGGCGAAAAAGCCACACTCCAAACCGGCCCTGTATGCCCTCTCAGCGCCCGCATCCGCTCCCCCGTCCCCGCATCCCATACGATCACCGTCTGATCCTCCGACCCCGAGGCCAGCAGCCGCCCATCCGGAGAAAACGCCACGCTCCACACCCGCCCCCTATGCCCCTCTAGTTCTAGAGTCCGCGTGTCTCCCTCTGTTTTCACATCCTGCCAGACCACCACAGGAGGGACCACTGGACCCGGAACCGGGACCAAAAACGGAACCAACCACATAGTGCTCCCCGCCTCGGACCACGTGGTCACCAGCCGTCCATCCGGAGAAAAGACGACGCTCAACAAATCCCGCGGAAGATTCCCCCCTGCAGTGAGCCCAATTAATATTCCCGCCAAGGTATTATTCTCTACGGTCTTTACCTGCTCTCCTGTCTCCAAATCCCATAGGATCACCCTGTTATCCTCAGACCCCGCGGCCAAAAGCCGCCCATCCGGGGAAAAGGCCACGTTAAGCGCCTCACCCCCTGTCCCGAAACGACGCGCCCACCGCAGCGTCGCCGCCTCATACACATCCACTCCTCCTCCTGATGACCCCATCGCCAGCCACCGCCCATCCGGAGAAAAAGCGATCCTCCCCACCCGTCCCCTCCGCGGGGAGGCCACCGGCTCCACCCAAACCTCCGGGGTCTCGGTGGGTGTAGGCTCCGGAGAGGGAGATGGAACCACTTTGCCGGCTAACCCGGCAGGCTCCGTGTCGCCCCGCAACCCTCGCCCCAGGACGACCATCCCCACCCCCACCGCGCCCGCCAGAACCCCACACACTCCTATCACACTACTCACTGCTACACTCAGCGTCAGAACCAGAGGCCAGATGCCTTGCCGCCTCCCCAAAGACGCCCCGCACGCCCCGCAAAACCGCGCCCCCGCCGGATTCATCGCCCCACATCGCCCGCACCGCATCTCCCACCTCCATGGATCAAAGGCTTAGGCCGCCTTCGGCTCATCGCCATAGGAGTCGCGCAGCTGACCGCGCCTTCCGTTCCGCGCCCTCATGATCGCCACCCGGCCAAGAGGAGGCGAGGCCTATGAATCCGCCCCGGCGCGCCAACGGCCGGCCCACCGCTCGGGGGGATTCGCTTCCTGATGCTCCCCCGGAAGGCCATGGGAAGACACGCTCCGTCCGGAAAAGAACCGCGGAGATCCACAACGAGGTCGTCCATCGGGAGCCCTCCCGCCTCGCCGCCTTTGGTGTATATTTTTTTTTAAAGCCGGTTCCGGCATGGAGCGCCCTCCCGAGGGTTTCCGCAGCGCCCAACGGCAGGAGTCCGCCTATGGAAGGGAAGCGCATACAAGACAGCGAGGTGGTGCTGGCCCAGATCATGCAGCCGGAATCCGCCAACATCCTGGGCAACGTCCACGGCGGATGGATCATGAAGCTCATGGACGAGGCAGGGGCCATCGTCGCCTCCCGCCACGCCCGCCGGCCCACGGTGACGGTGGTGGTGGACTCCATCCAGTTCTGCGCCCCGGTCCACGTGGGGGACCTGGTGCACGTGCGGGCGCGCATGACCCAGGCCTGGCGGACCTCCATGGAAGTGGAGATCCGGGTGGAGGCGGAGGACCTGCTGACCGGCGAACGCCGGCTGACCGCCACCGCCTACTTCGTCTACGTGGCCCTGGACCGCGACGGCCGGCCCGCCCCGGTGCCCCCGCTCATCCTGGAGACCGAGGAGGAACGACGGAAGGCGGAGGAAGCCGACCAGCGCCGGGCGGAACGGCTGGCCCGCCGCGAGGCCCGGGAAGCCCGGTGAGGACGCCCGGATCACCCCGGGCCGGCCGGGCTCCGCAGGGCCCGGCGCAGCCGCTCCACCTGCTCCGAGTAAGCCGCTGTCCCACGGAAGGCCGGATCCCCCGCCCTGGGGTTCTCCACGACGACCGGCGCCGTATGGGGCGGCTGGCCCAGGACCATGATCCGCTGGCCCATGAAGACGGCCTCCTCGATGTTGTGGGTGACCAGGATCAGGGTCAGGGCCTCTTCTTCCTTCAAACGCCAGGTCAGCTCCTGCAGGTCCTCCCGGGTGGGCGCATCCAGCGACGCGAAGGGCTCGTCCATCAACAGCAGGTCCGGCTTCAGCACCAGGGCGCGGGCGATGGCCGTCCGCTGGCGTTGCCCCCCCGAGATCTGCCCCGGGTAATAATCCCGCACGGCGGCCAGCCCCAGGCGCTCCAGCCAGGCGTTCACCGGCCCCTCGATCTCCGCCACCGGCGCGTCCGCCGGCGCGTGACGCCCGTCCGGCCCGTAGAAGCGACGGATGCGCAGGCCCAGGGCGACGTTCTCCCACACCGTGGCCCAGGGCAGGAGCCCGTAATCCTGAAGGATCAGGCCGGTGCGCGGGCGCGGCCGTCGCAAGGGCTGTCCGTCGATCCGGATTTCCCCCCGCTGGGGCCGGCGCAACCCGGCCAGCAGGTAAAGCAAGGTCGTCTTCCCGCACCCGGAGGGGCCGATGATCGCCCAGGCCTCCCCCCGCTCCACCGACCACGAGAAATCCTGGAAGAGCCACCGCCCCCCGTATCCGAACCACACCCCACGCAGCTCGATCATCGCCCATCCGCTCCATGCGTGTTCCCGACCTTGAGGAGATTCTTCCTCTTTCCGGAAGATCCCTCATCATGATAACCGCACCGTCCTTCCCGGACCCTAATCCCGGAGGTCGCCGATGGCCCGTTCCCGTTTGTTCCGGCTCGAAGGCCTGAAGGATCGGGTGGAGATCCGGTTCGATGAATGGGGGATCCCCCATATCGAGGCCCGCACGCTGGCGGATCTCTTCTTCGCCCAGGGGTTCGTCCACGGGCGGGATCGAGGATGGCAGATGCGCTTCAACCGCCTGGTGGCCCTGGGCCGTCTGAGCGAGGTCTTCGGCCCGATGGGGCTGGAGATGGATCGCTTCGCCCGGGGGGTGGGCTGGGCCGAGCACGCCCGGGCCGGCCTGGAGCGGATCCCGCCGCCGCTCCGATCGCTGCTGGAGGCCTACGCGGCCGGGGTGACCGCCGCGTTCCGGTGCGGCCCGTCCGGCATCGAGGACCGCCTGGTCCCCCTCCCGGATTTCCCCTGGACCCCCCTGCACAGCGCGGCCTGGGGGCTGGTGGTGGCCTGGTCCCTCTCATGGAACTGGGACAGCGAGCTGTGCCGGGTGGCGATGGCCCAGGCCCTGGGGGAGCGCGCAGCGGATCTGGAGCCTGAGGCGGTCTTCGGAGAGACGGCCCTCTTCCCCGAGACGATGGGGATCGAACCGATGGCCGAGAGACTGCTTTCGATGTATGGCGCCCTGGCCCGCTGGCTCGGCCCCCGGGAAGGGATCGGCAGCAACAACTGGGTGGTGGCCGGCTCCCGCACCGCCACCGGACAGCCGTTGCTGGCCAACGATCCCCATCTTCCTCTCTCCCTGCCCAACTTGTGGTATGAGCAGCATCTGGTCTGCGAGCCGGAGGGGTTCGCCGTCGCCGGCGTGACCGTCCCGGGCCTGCCCGGCGTCGTGCTGGGGCACAACGCGGCCATCGCCTGGGGGGCCACGGCGGTCCTCGCCGACACCCAGGACTGGTTCATCGAGCGCTTCGATCCGGAGAACCCGCTGCGGTATGAGACCCCCGAGGGATGGGCGGAGGCGGAGGTGCGGGAGATCGAGATCCGGGTGCGCGGCGCGCGCGCTCCGGAGCGCTTCCGCATGCGAGTCACCCGTCACGGGCCGGTGCTCACCGATCTCCTCCCGGAGTATGAGCCGGAGGGGATCCCCTGGCCCCGGGTCGGCCTGGCCCTGACCTGGGCGGGGGCCCAGGCGGAGACGTGGTGGGAGGCGATCCTCCGGCTGAACCGGGCCTCCGGTTGGGAGGAGTTCCGGGAGGCCCTGCGCCGCTGGCCGGCCCCGGTTCTCAACTTCGTCTACGCGGATCGGGAAGGGCACATCGGCTATCAGATGGCCGGCCGCATCCCCATCCGGCGTCAGGGCCACGGCCTGGTTCCGGTCCCGGGCTGGAGCGGGGAGTTCGACTGGGTAGGGGAGATCCCTTTTGAAGCGCTTCCCTTCGCCTTCGATCCTCCTGAGGGGCAGGTGGTCACCGCCAACCATCGCATCGTGGGCCCGCGCTATCCCTACTTCATCAGCGCCGAATGGATGCCGGATCACCGGGCGCGGCGGATCCGGGAGCGGCTGGAATCCACGCCGGCCCTCACGGCGGCGGATTGCCTGACCATCCAGACGGATGTGGTCTCCCTGGGGGCCCTGGAGTGGAAGCCCTGGCTGGCGCAGGTGGAGCCGGGGGATGCGGACGAGGCGTGGCTGCTGGCCCAGGTCAAGGCATGGGACGGGCGGATGGATGCCGGAGCGGTGGCGCCGACGGTGGTGGCAGCCGTCGAATGGCGGCTGCTTCGCCGCCTCCTGGAGCCCCGGCTCCGCTCGGCATGGCGCCGGTATCTGGGGGAGTCCCTCAACGTCTTCCTGCCGGGCCACTCGTTCTATCGCACCGCTCCCCATGCCCTGCGGGCCCTCCTCCGCCGCGGGGATCCCTTCTGGCTGGGGGAGCGCCCGGCCGTCGAATGGGTGGCGGAGGCCTTCCGCGAGGCGGTCCGCTGGCTCCGGAAGCGGCTGGGGCAGGACCCCACCCGCTGGACGTGGGGGCGGATCCACCGGGTGACGCTCCGCCACGTCCTGGGCCAGGCGCCGGCGCTGGCGCCCTTGTTCAATCGGGGGCCCTTCCCCCTCGGCGGGGATGGGGATACTCCCCTGCAGGCCGGCTTCCAGGGCAATCAGCTCGGCGGCCCCCTGGGGGCGCTGCCCTCCTGGCGCTTCGTCGCCGATCTGAGCGACTGGGACCGCTGTCTGGCGGTGCTCCCGGGCGGGCAAGGGGGATCCCCGACCTCGCGGCATTACTTCGATCAGTTCCCCCTCTGGCATGCAGGCCGGGCCCGGCCGATGCCCTGGAGCCCGGAGGCCGTGCGGGCCCACACCCGGCGGATCTGGACCCTGGAGCCGGTCGCCCCGACGCCGTCGGATCGTCTGTCGGGCTCTCCCTCTGGGCTATAATGAGGGAAGACTTCTCGGCGAGGCCCGCGGGCTCGCTCGCGCAGGCCTGAACCCCATGGGCGGAGGCTCGGAAAGAGGAGTCGGAACGGGGGATGATCCACGCGGGCGCTTCGAGCTCCCCGGAAGCGGTGGAGCGAGCGCGGACGGAACGGCCGGAGATGGTTCGAGCGCGCCGGCGAACCGCTTCGGAACGCTTCCATAGGATCTGAGGAGAAGCAGGCGGTCTCCGATCTGCGGAAGGGGTGGGGGACAGGGCGCGTCGAACCATGATCGAGGCCTCCGCTCTGATCACGGCGAACCCGGAGGAGTTGGAACGCGTGGCCGGTCTGCGGGCGATTCGGATCGCGTAAGGGAGGCTCGACCGCTGGCGTCCATTCGATCCCTCAACCGTCATCCTGTGGGACGGACGAGGGAAGCCATGACAGGGCCGGCATCCCGGGGGAGGTCTTCGGCGGCGTTGTCGATGATCGTCTTGGATGGCAGCTACGGCGAGGGCGGCGGGCAGATCCTGCGCTCGGCGCTGGCCCTCTCGGCGATCACCGGACGGCCGGTGCGGGTGGAGAACATCCGGGCCCGACGCCCCAATCCCGGCCTTCAGGCGCAGCACCTCAGCGCGGTGAAGGCCGCCGCTGCGCTCTGCCGCGCCCAGGTCCAGGGCGCCGCCTTGGGCTCCACCGCCCTCACCTTCATCCCCCAATCGCCGCCCGCCCCGGGGGCTTACACCGTTGACGTGGGAGCGGCGCGGGCCGGCGGGAGCGCCGGCTCGGTCACCCTGATCCTGCAGGCCATCCTGCTCCCCCTGGCCTACGCCTCCGGATCCTCCCGGATCACCCTGCGGGGAGGAACCCATGTGCCGTGGAGCCCGCCCTTCCATTACGTGCGCGACGTGCTGCTGCCGACCCTGAGCCGCATGGGCCTGCACGCCGAAGTCCATCTGGAGCGCTGGGGCTGGTATCCCGCAGGGGGTGGCGAGATCCATCTTTACGTTCACGGCCCGCTGGAGGGAGAGGGGCTCTATCGCCTGAAGCCGCTGACCCTGACTGAGCGGGGGCCGCTGCGCCGGCTGTGGGGATGGGCGGCGGTCTCCAATCTGCCCCTGGAGATCGCCAAGCGGATGGCCGGGCGGGCCAACCGCCTGCTGCGGGAGGCCGGCCTTCCGGATGAGGTGGAGGCGATCCTGGCGGAGAGCCCGGGGCCGGGGGCCGGGATCTTCCTGATCGCGGAATATGCGAACATCCGGGCGGGGGCCTCCGCCTACGGCAAGAAGGGCCTCCCGGCCGAGCGGGTGGCCGAGGAAGCGGTGTCCGGCTTCCTCGCCTTCCATCGCTCCGGCGCGGCGGTGGATCCGCATCTGGCCGATCAGCTGATCCTGCCGCTCGCCCTCTCGCCCGGGGCCTCCCGGTTCACCACTTCCTGCATCACCGCCCATCTGCTGACCAGTATCTGGGTGGCCTGCCACTTCGTCGGGGACCGTTTTGAAGTCATCGGGGAAGAGGGCGGCCCCGGCGAGGTGCGTGTCCGCCCGGTGGAGGGATGAGGGATGATCGAGATCGTCTTCCTGGGCACCTCCGCCTCCGCCCCTTCGATCCGGCGCGGGCTGCCCGCCCACGTGGTGATGTTCGAGGACCGCCGCTTCCTGGTGGATTGCGGGGAGGGAACCCAGCGGCAGCTGCTGAAGAGCGGCCTGGGCTTCCGCCGTCTGGAGACCATCCTGCTCACCCACGCCCACCTGGACCACATCCTGGGGCTGGCAGGGTTTCTGTCGACGGTGATGCGCTGGGAGATCCTCCCCCGCGTGGCCATCTACGGTCGTCGCGGGACCATCGAGCGGGTGAAGGATCTGATCTACCGGGTGGTCCTGCGCGGGGTGCGGCCCTCCATTGAGATCTCCTTCCACGTCATCGAGCCCGGACTGCTCTTCGAGGACGAGAAGCTCAGCGTCTACGCCTTCCCGGTCACCCATCGCGGCGGGGACAGCCTGGGGTATCTCTTTCGGGAGAAGCCGCGACGGCCCTTCCTGGTTGAAAAGGCCGAGGCCCTGGGGATCCCCCCGGGCCCGGAGCGCCGGCGCCTGGTGCAGGGGGAGCCGGTGACCCTGCCCGACGGGCGAGTGGTGAGGCCGGACGACGTGCTGGGGCCACCGGTGGAGGGGGCGTCCCTGGCCCTGGTGGGGGACGCGGGTCGGGTGGACGATCTGGTGGAGGCCGTCCGGGGAGTGGGGGCGCTGGTGATCGAGGCCACCTATCTGGAGGCGGACCGGGACCTGGCCCGTCGCCACGACCATCTCACCGCCGCCGAGGCGGCCGGGCTGGCCCGCGCGGCCGGGGTGGGGCATCTGATCCTGACCCATGTCTCCCGACGCTACCGGGAGCGGGAGATCCGGCAGGAGGCGATGGCCCTCTTCCCCCGGGTCTGGGTGGCCCGGGACTTCGATCGCTATCGCATCCTGAAAGATGGCCAGCTGGAGGTAGAACGAGCGGAGGTCCACGAAATCGAGGAGGAACGGGATGTCCTTGCGGAAAGCGAGCGTGCTGGAGCTGGCCACGGCGGCCTATGAGCTGGAGGCCCGGGTCCTGCGAGGCCTCCTGCGCCGGGATCCCGAGGGGCGATGGTGGATGGGCGAGACCCCGCTGGAGGAGTGGCTCTCCGCCTACGAGGGGCATGAGGCCGTCCTGATCCTGGCCTCCCTCTCCGAGGACGCCCCCCTGCCGACCCGGGTCTGCCGCACCTGCGGCCGGGAATACGTGGGCTGGGATTGCCCCCACTGCCGCGAGGTCCGCCGTCGCCTGCGAGGACGATGAGGCCACCTCTGCGCCGCGCTCTCATGTTTGATGAAGCCATCGCATATTCACAGGCCGCAGACGCGGCGGTGCCCGAACTGGAACTTCCTGACAGAATGCGGGCGATTCCTCCGGAGCGGTTAGGAAAGGGGAGTTCAAATGGTGCGCATACAGGTCCGTCTGGATGAGAAGGAATATCACGCCTTGAAGGAGCTGGCTGCCCAACAGCAGGTCTCAATGGCAGAGTTGATCCGTCGGGCCGTGCGGAACCTGCTGGAAACCTCGACATGGATTCCGAAGGAAGAACGCCGCCGGCGGGCCATCGCCGCAGCCGGCCGCTTCGAGAGCGGCCTGGGCGATCTGGCGGAGAAGCATGATGAGTATCTGATTCAAAGCTACGAGGAGTTCATCGGAGGAGAATCCTGGCTATCCCCCCACTGACCGCTCCTCCTCGAAAGCGTCCGCGAACATCACCAGCACCTGGCCGGCCATGGCCCGCGCCAGATCAGCGGATGCCTCAGCGGCCTCCGGGGAGCGCAGGGCGGCCTCCAGGGCTGCCCGGTCCTCGAAATACAGCTCCACCATCAGATGGAAGGGAGAGGCCCCCGCCGGCGTCCCCCAGATGCGGGAGACCTCCACCCGCCGCAGATGCGGGATGCGCTCGATCCGCGCCAGATGCTGCACATACCAGCGCTCAAACGCCTCCGGATCCCCAGGCACACGGTAGAGGGTGATCACCTTGACCATTGGGAAGCCGTTCCGCAGCGCATCGTCATTTATTTCACCCCGAAGGGTGAAACCCATGACGGGCTGCTTCCTGCTTCATCGACCCATGGCTCGTAGACCGACCCTCACGGGCCGTTCCGCCGCCAGAGGGATCTCCACAGGCGTCACTTCCCGGGGAACTCCCGGTAGGGCCTTT
>Ga0081478_161207_pt1 | contig 16386 bp, 19 predicted proteins | sample OctSprmetagenome_FD_70983 | JGI IMG/M metagenome (GOLD analysis project Ga0081478, IMG submission 70983) | Hot spring and microbial mat streamer communities from Octopus Spring Streamers, Yellowstone National Park, USA - T=80-84 v2 (version 2) | ecosystem: Environmental > Aquatic > Thermal... | reverse complement strand
CACCCCTGGGCAGAAGCTTTTCCCTGATGGATACAACTCTACATATTCTGTTTGCTTTACTGGAGATAAGTTTTTTGACTTTTCCTCTTCCTTCTGGCTTGAGTGTAATCCCGATGGGAAGGGCTATACCCTCAAGGGCTGGGGCTATTGGGAGGGTGCACCCTGTGGGTCGGCAGACCTCTACCCTCCAGCGCCTCAGGTGTCCTTTTCCTATCCCATAGACAGAACAGTGGATTGGATGCAAATAGGCAGGCTTTCTGTTAATAAAAGGAATGTAGATGACCTGTGGTCTGGACAATGCGTGTCAGATATTAATCCCATGAGGGTATGGCTAAAAAACACCTATTCGGGAGGCAATAATGTGTTGGAGGTAAGGGTGGACAATGCACCCGCTTGCAACTATTTCAGGTGGTCTAAGGTAAATAAAATCATCAACGAACAGATAGGAGATTGCAGGGACTTTGACCAGAACCGATGCAAGATCATCAACGAATGGTGGGAGGACGCCAACGGGAGAAGAATTCAGGTGATTAAAGACGGCAACCCTGTTCAACAGCTAAGCGGGTGTGTGGAAATTCTCAGAGATGAAGAAAACAAGGTATGGACCTCCAATTATCAAACCAGACAAGCACCTCCACAGAACTGCAATTGGCCTCCTAAAACCTGCAAAACCATAGGCACAAGGACCGAATGCAGGCAATGGTGGAGGAAAATAAGGGAGTATAGGTGCAGTCAAACAACCGCAGACAATTACAACTTTGACCCAATGAAAGATAAAACCCTAAAGATTTTATCCACCCTTGAGTGGAACCAAAGCACAGGACAAATGAGTTATCTTGCGGAGGACTGCGACCGCATTGAGAGAACCAACACCATATTTGTATGCCCAGCTACAGGCCGTCAATACTCTTCCTCCTCCTCCTGCAACTCGGATTGCTTTGAGTATATAACCTGCCAAGGCAATTGCCCAGCGGGAAGTGTTTGGAACCCTTCCCTCAAAAAGTGTGTGGCTAATCCTTGGTGTGAAATAGTATCAGCAATCGGCGAGTGTGGGGGTGTTAATTATTTTGGCTATAGTTATAGTAAATATTTTCCTCTGACGTGCCATGGCAGCTATTGTAGCGGGGAAGTGCTGCTGTCGGGGTGGTGTTGGTGGTGGTGGTGGTGGTGGTTCATTCATAAAATTGTTTTCTATGTAGATGTTTCTTCCTATTATAGCCTTGCCTATTATGGGTGGTCTAACAACGTGATTAGTGCTTTTTCTGCATCTTATCCTTACTGCACTGGAGGACGACATGAGTTTGGGCGTAGTTATTATGGCAGTTATATTGCCTTGACAGCCAACATGCAGCTTAAATGTCCCTCTGGCTTTACCTTAAGCGGTTCTATATGTGTTGCTGACCCTACATGCCCGCCCGGTGCGGTATATGATAGACGTGTGGGAGTGTGTAGGAACTGTAGAAATCCAGTGCAATGCACCTCTCAGGATATTCGTGTTGAAAAGTATGTGTGTAATAAACTTGGGCAGGAGTTCAACGACCTTCAAACCTGTAAGCAAAACTGTCCTTCTGTTTCTGTCCGCTATATTGGCGGTGCTGGAGCAGACCCTGAGTGTTCCACTGGAGAAAAGTATTGCATAATAAAAAAGACTGTGAATGGCAGAGTTCAGTTTGATACTGTTCAGTGCAATATGTCTGGCACTTCTTGGGTATGTCCTGCGGATGGTGGGCAAGTTGTGGAGGATTGCAAATGCGGAAAGGACCTGAAGATGGGTTTTGGATACACTGCGGGTATGCTTGAAATAATATACTCTGCTTTGAAGGATAGGGCATGCGGACCATGAGGTGGTTTTTTGTTATCTTGTTGGTTTTGGGAGTGATTTTTGCAAGGGCTAACTGCCCTATATGTGATAATACCTGTGGGAACTGGTCTTGCATTACAAACTGTTCTTCAGATACCACAGATTTCACCTTTGACACTTACAGATGTGCGGTGGATAGCAATGGCAACGGGCAAATAGACAGCTGCTTTGAACTCCCAGCCTGCCAACAGATAAGCGGAAGGTATGTGTGCCCTGCGGATTTGGGAGATAGTCTTTGCACCTCTGCGGATTGGCGTGGACCTAATTTGTATGATACAGACCCTAATAACTTTGATGCGGCTATATGGGCGGTATACCAAGGCACCGCTTCCACAAGCTTTGACCAGTATCTAAACCTTCTCTCTCAGTATGCCCTTGACTGTTTTCCTGTGCCGCAATCTACCCAAGACAGGCTTTACGAGTTTGTAAGCAGAAACTTTACCTTTCCCACTTGGGTGTGCGGTGGCGTCCTCTATCGGGATGGCTGGTTTTCCTACAGTAATTGTTCTTACATTTCTTACGATGGCTCACAGTGGAAGGTCAAAGATAATGCCTGTGCTGACCTAAACAAGGTGTGGCAAAAGATAGGGCCTAAGTGTTATGCCACTGCATGGAGGCATACCATTCGTTTTCGGAATGGTTCTACCGTAGAACTCACTTGGAATGTCCCATTGCCTCAGAACAACTTTGACCAAACCCAGCAGTTTAGCGTGGGAGGAAAAACCTACAGGGTTAACCTAAAGTGTATCAATAGCGTTTCAGTGGTGGATGAGGAAAGCGGTGCCCAGCTGGTTTTATGCACCGCTTTTTCAGAAAGTGTTTATGACTCTCAAAACTCTTTGCTTTACCAACTAAGCTGGAACATAGATAGCACTTGGTCTTGCCCTGTTTCTCAACTTAGCCAATTGGGTTCTCAAACTTCCGAAACCCTAACGCCAATCTCTAACTCTCAGTTTCAGGGAGTGGTTCTTGAACGGCCCAGCAGCATAAGCACGGTGGGAGTGGGAGTGGACAAGACAGGCAAAAGGTGTAAGCTATGTGCGAAAAGCGTGCAGGGTCTTAGCGGAGGGATTGTAAAAACCCAAGAGGAAGCGGAAACTCCTCCACCTCCTCCATCGGAAGACACCGCCGCATGTGCAAACCCAAGATTTTTCAGCGGCCAAGCAAGGTTCTGTAGGGCTGGTGGTCTTACCATCGGTGGTGCTTCATGCTGTGGTATATCTGGAATGTTTAGTAGCATGTGTAAACAAAGCGAGAAAGAACTCAAAAAGAAGAGACAGGCGGGACTGTGCACTTATGTGGGAGAGTTCTGTTCTAAGAGGCGGAGATTAGGATTTGCGAAAGTGTGCGTTGAGAGGTCCCGTTCTTTCTGCTGCTTTAACTCCCAACTGGCAAGAATACTCCAAGAGTGCGGCAGACCTCAGATAGGAAAAGGCTGGGGCGATGCCAGAAACCCAGACTGTTCTGGGTATACCATTGATGAGTTTTCAAGGGTTGACTTTACCAATCCCGCTTGCGTGCAGGCTATAGAAATGTGGGCGCAGCAGATGGCGGGTAGAGTGGGAGATAGCATTGTTGGGAATATAGCAAGCCAAGTCAATGAACGGGTCCAGTGGTGGCTAAATAGTGTAAAGAACACCAAAGATTACGGCGGAGAGAAATAACTATAATAAATACTAATGCGAAACTTCAAATACTTTTCTGACTTTGAGAGGCTTGTAAAGGAAGTTCGCTTTCAGGCTATCATCATCTACGCCCTACTTTTTATAGTCCTGTTGGAAGGGATAATGCTTTACAGGGCGACAACCAACAAGATGGTGGTCGTAATCCCTCCGAGGGTGGACAGGGAGTTTTGGGTCTCTGGAGAGAACCTGTCTTACGCATACATAGAACAGGTGGCAGTGTATCTTGCGGACAGTTTGCTTTCTGTAGCACCTCCCAATGTAGACAAAGCCCTCACAAGGGTTATGCCTTTTTTAACCACAGACCCAGCACAGGTAAAAGAAATCAGGGACAGCTTTGCAGCTTATGCCAAAGCAGTTAAGGAAAATGACTGGTGGCAGTCCTTCTATCCCATGAGGGTTGTGGTGAATGAAAAGCAGCAGAGGATAGATGTCTATGGAGTTTTAAGGAAGATGACTGGAAACATCTATGTGGGTCAGGAAAACAATAAGGTAATTTCTTTCAACTATGAAGTTCGCAATGGAAGGCTAATAATTACTGGGGTGAAGTTCTGATGCTTAAGAAGTTTGAAGGAGAGAGAAAGAAGCAGCTTCTTTTTTTGGGTGGAGCTGCGGTGCTTTTAGGCGGAGGTGTGTTGCTTATCAGTGAGATGCTGACTTCGGACAAAAAAAAGCAAGAACAGGCGCCTTCGCCTCCCAAAATAGAGACACCGCCTCCACAAAAGATTGAAGAGGAAAGCTTCAAAAAGGAATTTGGAGAAAGGCTTTCCGCTTTGGAAAAGCGGTTGGAGGAGATGAGAAAGATGCAGGACCAGCAGCAGCAGGCAACACAGCCTCCACTTCTGTCTTCTCCACCTTCGCCGCCACCACCTCCACCACCACCTCCTCCTCCGCCTCCACCGCCTCCTCCTCCGCCTCCTTCTCAGCAGTATCCACCTGTGCCTTCAGAGGAAGGGTCAAAACCACCAGCCATTTCTCGTCCTGTGGATTTGATAGCTATAGAGAAGCAGGAGGTGAGGAAGGAGGAGGAAAAGTCAGTGGAAGTAAAGGAAGAGGTGAAGGCAGAGAAGAAAAGATCAAAGGCTTTAATCCCAGCGGGTGCTTTTGTAAAGGGCGTTTTACTTTCTGGACTTGATGCACCTACTGGAGGGAAAGCCCAGACCTCTCCACATCCAGTGCTTATAAGAATTGTGGACAAGGCAATTTTACCCAATCTTTACAAATCTGATATTAGGGATTGCTTTGTGATAGGGAGTGGGTATGGAGATTTGGCGGCGGAGAGGGCGTATGTGCGGCTTGAGGCAATATCTTGCGTGAAGGAGGGAGGAGAGATTGTGGAGAGGAAGATAGCTGGGTATGTGGCTGGAGAGGATGGCAAGGTTGGGCTTTTGGGTAGGGTAGTCACCAAGCAGGGTGCTATTTTAGCCCGTATGCTTGTGGCAGGGTTCATTGATGGTATAAGCAGGGTATTTCAGCAGGCAAGCACAACAGTAGTTGTGTCTCCTTCTGGAACGCTTTCCACCATAGACCCTAATCGTGCATTTCAGGTGGGTATAGCTGGAGGATTTTCTGAGGCAGCGAGGACTTTGGTGGAGCAGTATAAGAAGCTTGCGGACGAGACTTATCCTGTAGTGGAAATCAATGCAGGGAGACGGGTTGATTTGGTGTTTTTGCAAAGCTTTTCTTTGGATGATGTAGAGGGAGATAAGGTGATAAAGCCAGAACGTGGGCTTAATAGGCCGCCTCCTGACCCAACCGCACCTATACAGTAGGGAGGAAAAAGATGAGGTGGCTTTTGCTACTACTTTTAGCTTTGTTTATGAGTGGATGTTCCAAGATACTTCTTCCTTATGAGGAGGAAAAGCTTTGCAAAAAGGGTCTTGGCTATGGCGTGTGCGGTTCTTTGTCGGATGTTTATGAAGACACTCTTAAAAACCCAGAGTTTTATGGAATTGAGAAGAGGAGGAGGTAAAATGAAAAAGCTTGCGGCACTTTTAGGCTTTTTGCTTGCGGGATGTGCTACTCAGACCCAACAGGTGAACATCAGGCACATAGAACCACAGACGCCCGCAAAACAGGAGAAGGAAAAGGAAGAGGAAAGTCTCTATAAGCGTGAGTTAATGGAAAAGCTTATGAAGATGGTAAGGGAGGAACCCACACCTTTAGCATTGCCTCCCACTGTGTTGAGGGTTTTTATCCTTCCCTATGTGGATGAACAGGGCAGGCTAATTACCCAGCACTATATGTATATCAAGGTGGACGAGGGTAAGTGGATACTGGGAGACTATCTTTTGAAGAAAGGACAGCCTCCGAGGGAATTCACTCCTCTTAAGACGGAGGACAAAAATGAAGGTAAGTGATTTTTATGACCTTTTAGAACGCAAGGGTCTTTCTGAGTATTTGATGCCCGAGTGGGAGGAGAATGAGGTTTTCTTTTTGAGGGATGGAGGAGTGGGCATTGCCTTTGAGTGTATGCCTCTTTGGTATGTCCATCAGAATGTGGAGAATGCTTTGAAGCTTTTCCTTGAGGATCTGCCGCCGTCGGCCTCTGCCCAGTTTATCCTCACCTCCACTCCAGACTATTTACATCTGATTGATTACTATCTTGCCAACAAGAGGGCTGGACTGGTGAACCTAAGAGGAGTGCATGCGGATTTGCTTTGGGAGGCGGTCCAAAGCTATGCACAGTTTTTGGAAAGGAAAGGCCGTGAACCCATAACCAGAACATTTACCTCTTACTTAAACCGCAAGCGTCTTGTGATTACGGTAAAGTATGGAGGTAAAGAACAGGAAAAGCCTCTGTTTTCCACTCTTCTGTCTGTTTTCAGAAAAGGCAATGAACCTGAGGAAAAGACTTTGGAATACAAACTGGCGCTTATTACTCAGCTGAAGTCCAAGCTTATGGGACACTTGGCGGGAGTGGGTTTTCAACCTCGTCCTATGAAGGCACAGGATCTGTATGAGTATATGTATAAGTTGATCAACTTCAATGCGGATTGGCGGGATGTTGGAGAGTATGATGGGACTATTCCTTTGAGAAGGGCGGTGGTAAGGAATGACAACGTTTTGAGGGTGCACGATGACTGCATAGAAGTTGGAGGGATGTTTATCAGAAGCTTTTCGGTGAGGAACTATCCGAAGGAGTGGGGACTTTTTGATGCGGTGAATTATGTAGGTTCTGAGATAACAGGTTCTTTTTTGGACTTTCCATACATGATATGTTTGAATGTGGTGAGGTTTTCGGACAAGGTGTTGGGAAAGATAAAATCCTCTGCCTTGATGGTGCTATCTCAGAGGGTTTCATACAATCTTGTTCCGAGGCTTAAGTTCAAGCATGAAGACCTTTCTGTGGCTATGGAGAGGATAGAACGTGGAGAGGGCGTGTATGGAGTGGATTTGCTTGTTTTTATCTGGGCAAAGACCAAGGAGGAGTTGGAACTGAAATCTTCAAAGATAGTGTCTCACTTTAAGAACCTTGGGTTTGATATAGAGAGGAATGCTTATGTGGTTTTGGCGGACTTTATGAGTGCTATGCCCTTTGGGTTTGACCAGAAGATGGCGGACTTTCTCTCAAAGCAGAGGATAAGAGGGATGTTTGCAAACAACGTGGCCACCTTTGTGCCCTTTTATGGTGGGTGGCAGGGCACAAGGCCAGAGGTATTTTTTGTAAGCAGTTTGGGAGAACTTGTGGGTTTTGACTACTTTTCCAATCCAGCGGGTGGATACAACAGTTTTGTGGTGGGAATGACGGGAAGCGGTAAATCTGTTGTCTTGCAGTATATAGCTTTTAACTACTTGGCAAGTGGCAACAGAGTGTGGATAATAGACATAGGAAGGTCTTATCAGGCTTTTGCGGAGGTTCTGGGAGGAGATTTCATAGAGTTTAGCTTTGAAAGTCCCAAGTGCGTAAATCCCTTTACTATCATTCAAAACACGCAGGAACTGGATGAGTATTTGGAGTTTTTGATAAACCTCTACTATATGATGGGTGCGAACAAGGAAATCAGAAAGTCAGAGGAGAACGAAAAGCTAATAAGGACCTTCCTTGAGGAGGCTATTAAGGAAAGCTATCTCCGTTATGGTCCTGAAAGCTGTGTGGATACGCTTGTTGAGTATCTGAAAAAGTATTCCACCGATAGCAGGGTGAACGACTTTATCATCCAGCTTACTCCCTATTCAAGCAAGGGACAATACGGAGTGTTTTTCAACGGATGGTCTCACTTTGAGTTTAACAACTCACTCACAGTTTTTGAGAACGACACTCTGGAGAACATCCCAGACCTGAGAGACCCACTTATCATGCTTTTGACCTTCTTCATTTCTAAAGACATTTACAATCAACACACCTCCACCTACAAACACTTGGTTATCATAGACGAAGCCCACAAGTTTTTGGGCAATCCCAAGATAGACCTCTTCATTGAACAGGCATACAGGAGGTTTAGAAAGCACGGTGCAAGCATTATCTTGGGAACTCAGGGTTTTGAGGACTTTTTGGCGGGTTCAGGAGAGGTCTCCCGTGCAGGTCGGGTCATCATAGAGAACTCTTATTGGAAGCTGTTTGGTATGATCTCCTCCACATCAAGGAATGCCATTAGAAACTCCAAGAGGTTATCTCTGACAGAATATGAGTGGAACCTGCTTGAAAGCGTGCATCCACTGGCGGGAGAGTATGGAGAGATGCTTTTGATCTCTGAGGTGGGTGCGGTGAAGATGCGGATAGTCCTTGATGATTTTATGAAGGCCCTCTTCTTCACAGACCCTGAAACAAGAAGGAGACGCTATGAACTGGTCAAGCAAGGCTACAGTTGGAAAGAAGCTGTAGAAATCCTCAGGAAGGAGAAGGCACAATGAAGTGGTATCATTGGATTTTCATCGTAGCCCTTCAGTTGTTTATCAATGCGTTGATATTGGTTTTCATAGCAAGAAACATCAAGGTGGTGAGTTTTATGGAGATAACCGCTATGGGAGTGGATGAGTTGGCAAAAGCCATTCAGGCGGGAGAAGACCCTCAGAAACTCCAACAGAAGCAGTTGGGAAAGCTGAGGCAAGTTCAGGAAAAACTTGCCAAGCAAAGTGGTATAGTGCTTATCAAGGAGTGTGTAGTCAAAGGACCCTTTGAGGACATCACCCATGAAGTTTTGGGAAAGTAAGTCCAAGTGGGTTTTTGCAGTGGCACTTTTGGGACTACTTTTCTTTTGGCTGTCTCCCGTGAAGGTGGTTTATACGATGGATTTTTCTCTGCCTTACAAGTGGTGGCTGTGGAGTGAGATCTTCTTCAAAATTCAAAAGGGAGACTATGTGGAGTTTGTGCCGCCTGTGGAGAACGAATACACAAAGGGCAAAATCCTTGTAAAGCGTGTGGTGTGCATGCCAAAGGAAACCTTGAGGACTGTTGGGCTTAATTACTACTGCGAAGGTGAATACCTTGGCAGGGCACGAACTCAAGATTCAAAGGGAAGACCTGTGGTTCCCTTTAAGTATGAGGGAGAAATTCCAAATGGGTGCTATTTTGTAATGGGTTTTGCGGAGAAGTCTTACGATAGCAGGTATTTTGGGTTTGTGTGTAGCAAACACATTAGGGCTAAACTTTTCCCTCTGGCAAAGGGACCCGATTTAGACAAATTCTTTCTTGTGGGAGGAGAGAGATGATTTACATAGGGCTTATTTTTGCGGTTGTGTCTGTGCTTTATGCTTTTTATCGCCTTTATGAGTATGTGAAGAAGAGGGCACAGCAATCTCCCAACCCGCAGGTTTACATGAGGACTTTTTGGTTTGTTCTTCCTGTGCTGGTTATCGTTTCCCTTCTTTTCTTTTCTTATGCCTTTCTCTATTCACCTCTTTTGATAACAGGGTTTTTGCTTATGTTTCTTGGGTTTAGCACCTTTATGCTTGGCAAGGATCTGTTTGTGTGGGTTTTGAGGCGCCTGCCATCTGTTAAAAATCCGTATAAGATAGAACCCATAGATGCCAGCTTTAAGATTTTCTATGACCCTCCAGTGAAGGTTTCCATGTCTGCCATAAACAGGCACGTGCATGTGATAGCGCCGACGGGTGCGGGTAAGACTAAAAGCGTGTTTGCACCGATGGTAGCCCAAGCTTTGGAAAAGGGCATGGGAGTAATGTGTGTAGACCCGAAGGGAGACAATGAGGTTATCAGTGCCCTTATAAACCAGCTTAAAGCCCAAGGCAGGTTCCCAGAGGACTTTTATTACTTTGATGTGGCAAAGCCAAAGATAAGTAGATCTTACAATCCCTTTTACGGTGCTATCAGAACCAGAAACTACCATCAAATAGCAGCTACCATTGTGGCCACCATGCCAAAGGTGGGTGGAACCGCTACATTCTATGAAAAGATTCAAGCGGAAGTCACGAGGGCACTTTCAAGGCTACTTTCTATAATCCCTCAGACGGGCAAGATGATAAACTTCATAGACCTTTACGCCCTCTTGGCCTACTTGCCAAGGTCTGTGGAGTATCTTTTGGACCTAATAAAGGACAGCAAGGACAAGGACGAGTTGGCAGAACTTTGGCTAAAGACCATATCCCGAGAGGCAAGGATGAACAAGGACTTTAGGAGTTATCTGAGAGGTCTTCAGCAGCATCTGGCCCTTTATGCCTTTACCTTTGACCCAAGACTTTTAAACTCCTATTATCCTGAGATAAGGCTGGCGGAGATATTTAAAGAAAGCAAGCTGGCTTATTTTTCCCTCAGGGCTTTGGACTTTCCCAGTGGAGAGAGTTTGGATATAGGAAAGATGGTGCTTATGGACTTGCAGTCTTATGCGGCGTGGAAATACAGGGCGGGAGTGCGTTGGAATGTGCCCGACCTTGTGTTTGTGGATGAGGCACCTCAGGTCCTGCCTCCAGAGTTCCAGCAGGTCTTTGAAATGGCCAGAGGTGCAGGCATAGGCGTTGTGGTAATCCATCAGTCAGTCCATCAGTTTGAAAGAATTCAAAAGGGCATGTTCCAGAACATCTTCGCCAACTGTGCGGTAAAGCTTATACTTGGTGCGGGTGATCCAGAGACCGCCAAGTTTTTGTCTGAGTATCTTGGACAAGAGGTAAAGTATTTCAAGGCATACTCAAAGGCGGGTGCAAACATTTGGAAGGACCCTATAGATGCAATGCTTCCCACTTGGTCTGATATAGCCCAAGAGAGGTATGACTACAGGATCCGCCCTGAGGAACTGCTTACCATGAGCCCAGGGACCGCATACCTTGTGGTTTCTGGAGACAAGGACAAGTTTGGAGTTTTTGGCAAACTCTACTACATGGCCGATGAAAAGCCCTCAAAGGTAGAGTATGAACTCCTTGCCTGTGTATCCTCGGATTGTAAAGATGAGTGGAAGGATAGGGAACTTGGGCTTTGTCTTTTGCAAACCTTCAGAGAAATCCTCGGAGAGGAAGCCTACCTTCAGGAAACGGTAAAATACATTGCAGAGAAAAAAGAACAGGCAAAGGAAATACTAAGCCAGTTGGTAGAAGGAGATGAAGGCGGACAAATCCTTGCACCAGAAGTAAGCGATGACCTCTCACCGCTTTTCTTAAGCTTAGAAGACCAGCAAACCCACCACGGACACCACTAAAATAATCCCATGAGGAGGAACAAAAAAATCAACATCTCAATAAGCATACCTCTCTTGGATACTCTCTCGGAGTCCGCCAAGCAAAAAGGCCTCCCTCTGTCCTCCTACATTCGCAGTCTAATGCTTGAAAGCATCAAAGCTAACACGGTTTACAAAAAGGACCCAAAAAGAAGAATAAGCATAGCCCTCTCACAGGAAGAATACCAACAGGTAGCTAAACTCAAGGACATTGACTGGGAGAAAAGCTTAAGGAAACTTCTGCTAAATGATAAAATACAAAAGGATTAGCAAAAACAGACCCGACAATAAAAGCAATAACGCCATAGGTTCCGTTATTATGTCCTTCAATGCTTCCCACACTTCTTTCAGCAACTCTTTAATGGTCTCACCTCCAGCCATAGCATTATTTTAGTAAAACCTTAAATCCCAAAAACAAAAGAAACCCAACAAGCAAAAGTTTTACCGCAAGTTCAACAATAAAATCGGACTCCTTTGCCCGCTTTCCCTCATTCTCAGCCACAACACGCACCAACTTGCCCAGTTCCTGCCCCGCTATGGAAGGCGTAGCAAAATGCCCATCTGCCGCTTTTTCCATCAAAGACACCATCCTGTCAAAGGAGTGTCCAATAGCAATATAAAAGGGAATATCTGCACGAATTATTGCCTTTATGCTTTCAAATCCTCCCACCCTTGCTAACTCTCCTTTAGACCCTCCACCTCTTAGCAAAAACACCGCATGCACTCCAGACCTTGCAACCTCCTCTATGGTCTTTGCCAACTCCTCATCAGATAGAGAACTTTCAAACCTCACAAACTCCACCTTGCCCGCATATTCCCCCGCAGCACTTCTAAAAGCACTCATAAAATCTTGCCAAACTTGGGCAGACCTGCCATGAATTAGCCCAACCTTTAAAGCCCTTTTCTCCTTCAATAGCCTGCTAAAGGTCTCCCAAAAGCCATAGTGGTTCCTATTCCTCAAAAGGGCTTCTACCTCAGCCACCCTCCTTTGAAACTCCCTCTCCTTGTTTTCATCTAAAACCTTATACGAATTTACATTAATGGCAGGATAAAGAATAGCGACATCTTCCTTGCAAAAAGCATTTGCACCTAACACTCCTTCAATCTCTACCTCAGCACCTATAGGCAACTCTAAGGATTTTTCTACATTCAGAGTAATGCCCGCTTTCCCATCGGTTAGCTTGTAGTAGCCTTTATCCAGAATAACGGTTCCTCTAACTTTGATAGGAAAGACAAAGCTTGAACTTACATGGCTTGAGAGTTTCTCCACAACATCCGAGGGCTTAACCCAGCCTTCAGCCATAGCATTATTTTAGCAAAACTGCACAACCTCAAAATAGCAACTCCTCCTCCTGACACGACACTTTCTCTGCTACACACTCTACCCTCACCCGCTTTAACCTCTCCTCATACACCCTCTCTACCTCCTCCAGCTTCTCCCTAAGCTTCTTCATATCCATCTTCCCATCCAAATAATCCCTCAACAATCCCAAAACCTCAACATAGCCATCATCCATGCAGGAAATAAACAAAACCCTCCATATCAGCACCCACTCGTATAACATCCCAAACCCTACAGGCTTGATACTCCGCCTCATCCTCTCTGCTAACCTCTCCACTATCTCCCTTTCCATTTCTACCACCTCCTTACTCCTCCTCTTCCTCCTCTCCCTCACATGTTTAGCTTAAGGAAGGGCTTGGATAACCGCTACTCCCTCTCCCTTCCCACCCACTCCACCTATCCGACCAGCCAACAGTCCACCCACTCCACCTACCCACCTTTTCTGCCACCTTTCGCCACCCTTCCACCCATCCACCTATCGGTCTGAGAATATCTCCTTCAAAATCCTCTTTATCAGAGTGCTTACTGTGTGAATGCAGCCCAGGGCGGCGTCTTTTTCTGTCAAAAACTCCTCGCTTTTCGGACTGTTCTCCCTAAAGACAGGACTGTTAGCAATGCTAAGCATCACCCACGCATCCCTGTCTTTGGCAGGCAGGGCCTCCAGATGAGCCCTGTTTTCCTTGATTATCTCCCTGATTTCCCTTATCAGCTTTTCCATTGCACGCCCTCCTCTTGTGTTTGTTTTTGTTTTTCCTTTTCTATATGCTTTACAATCAATTCTGCTAAAGCGTCCCGTTCCCAAGACAGAAGCCCTCTCCAAATTCCAAGCTTCTCAAACCATATTCCTATTATGCCTGCCCACGACCAACCATAGTATCTTTTTTGATGTTCAAGTATCTCAGAAAGCTTGATAGCCCACTTCTCACCCAAATAGCCCTCTCCGTAAACCTCTTCAATCCTCTTTCTCAGCCTCTCTACCCACTCCTCTACAGTCTCTATATAGCACGCCGTATTCCACTCCTCCGTATACCCTTTCCTCCTTAACTCCTCCACCAACTCCTCAACCTTGTCAGGTCCATAGGCAAACTTCCCTTAACTCTAAGGACTGCAAAGTAAAAGTAGCCAGCCACTGATACCTCATACCACCACCTCCTTTCAGGAAATTATTTTAGTCAAAATTTTCTGAATTGGCAAGAGGGATTGTTAACCAAGTAGGAAGCATTTAAGATGGACTTAGTTAACCCGTTGGCTTTTAGCTTTTCAAGCTTTTATTGATGTGTTTTTCGTATTCGTCCACGAGGTTTTTGGGAGTTAGTTTTCCGTCTGCATGCATCTTCCCAGATATCACCATAAAAATGCAAGGGAAACCTTCAAACCTAAATACTTTGCCATCTTTCTTACCTCCTTTGCGGCTTGCCGAATGCCCTATTCATAAGATGGCTGGCTTATGAAAAATGCTTCCTCTTTTAATTCTCTTATCCTCTCTTCCAGCCCTTGCTTGCCTATTATTAGAGAGAAGGTTTGAGGTTCATACCACATTAGCCTGAAGACTTTGGCCGCTTTGCTTTGTCCCTTTTGAAAGACTTCAATGAATGCCAGTTCTGTGTCCAGCAGGTGCCTATCCGCTATGCTTGCCTCTTCTACCTCCATATAAACCTCATCCTCCACAAGTTCATAGATTGTTCTGTCTTTAGTCTTTAGAATAGTCTTTGGTTCTTTGAACTCAAGGAACCTTTCCAAATCTTCTGACCTTAGAAAAGTATTGCTACGCTTGGCATCAGGTTTTATAAAGCTTACCCTGATGCTTAAGTCCTCCTGTATGTAGTGCCAGAGTGCGTTTTTCTCTATCATCTTGCCACCTCCTTTTGGTTTTGTATTTGCTTTTCTTTTTCTTTTTCTATATGCTTTAGGATTAGGGTTGTTAGCCTTTCCTTTTCCCACGGCAAAAGCTTATCCCACAGGTCCCTACCCTCAAAGTAAAGGTTTATGATGTATGGCCAGGGCTTCTTTAAATAGTCCTTGTGGAATTCAAGAAAGTTCAGCACCTGTATTGCCCAAATCTCCTCCCTCCAATCCTCCTCATCGTAAAGATAAAACAGCCTCTGCTTCAAAAATTCCACCCACTTCTCTACAGGTTCTATAAAACACTCCCTGTTCCACTCCTCCGTGTAGCCTTCCTTCCTCAACTCCTCCACTAAAGCGGATATCTCTTCAGGACTGTGATATACCCTCACCAGACGGTCCGAAACCCTAACCTCAAGATAAAAAACAAAGCTATCCCGCAAAACCGCCCTGAATAAGTAATGCTTCCTAAACTCTAAAGACGGACCCGTAAAGGTCGCCAGCCAGCTACACCTCATTTCCTTGTCTAAAACTTCCAGCATCTCTAACACCTCCTTTTCTGGTAAAAATTTTAGCTTAAATTACCTGAAAAGTCAAGAGGGTTAACTAAGTATAGGTGTCTTTGGAGAGAGTTAGTTAAAGCGTATGGCTATAATAAACAGAAGGATGCAGGAGTATAGGATTGCTACCTTTGCGGACCTTATGCAAGCTTTGAGGGAAAATCCTGAGTGGCTTAGGAAACTGAGGAGAACGATATTGACTCAAGAACTTTTACCTCTTCCAAGTAAGTTTGGGAAGTTTAGGCGTAGTGTGAAGGAGAAGTTTAATACCATTGAAGAGCAGATGCGGGATTTGAGGGAGAAGATGGACGCCCTTGAAAAGCGGTTGCAAGAAGTTGAAAAGAAGGTAGATGAGATAAAGAAAAGGTTGGATATGGATGTGTGTTTTCTTAAGGGCATGTGGGTTGAGGCTGAAGTGAAGAAAAATGTTCATCCCTTATTTTCAGAACACCTTTCTAATGTAAAGCTTGTTGGCAAGAAGAGAATAAACAAAATCCTATCTTTACCTATGGAAAAGGGAACAATTTCCAAAGAGGAGAGGGAGGATGTGCTTAGGTTGGACTTGATTGTTGAGGGAACCCTGATAAGCACAAAAGAACCTGTTTTTGTGGCGGTGGAGGCTTCTTACACGATAGATGAAGCTGATGTGCAGAGGGCTATAAGAAGGGCGGAAATTCTGAAGAAGGCTGCGGACAGAAAGGTGTTGCCTGCGGTGGTTGGGTATAGAATATCAAAAAAAGCCGAAAAGTTGATAGCAAAAGAGGAATGCTTGAAAGTTTTGATCTCAGAGCAAGTTTAAAGGAACTCTACGAAAAGGACTTTTATCTTTGGGTGCAGGAAAACTTGCGGCTTTTGCAGGAAAAAAAGTATGACCTTGTGGATTGGGAAAACCTTTTGGAGGAGATAAGGGACTTGGGCGAGTGGTATGTGGACAGGGTGATTGATTTGATGATTGATATTTTGGAGAACCTCTACAGGTGGGAAAACTTCATAGAAAATGAAGACGAAGGGCATGAGTGGATAGAACGCATAAGCGATGCAAGGACCGAACTGGATGTTATTCTCATAAGGCATCCATCCATAAAGGCAAAAGCCCAAGAGAAGGAGAACATACAGACCGCATGGGAGTTGGCAGTGTATAGCCTGATTAACTGGTTTGAAGAACCTAAAAACCACCAAAGGGCTAAAAGTTGCTTTGGCAGGTTCCCTACAGAAGAGGACTTCCCAAAAGAGTGTCCCTATAGCTTCCGACAGATTTTAGATTATGAACCGTGGGTTCGGTTATTCAACTCATAGGAAAGAGACTAAAGCAAGCACGAGAAACGGTAGGCTACACGCCAGAAGAAGTCTCTCAAAAGCTTGGAATTACCAAGGATGAACTTTTTCTTCTTGAAAGTGGAAGACGAAACCCGCCACTTAGTCTTCTAAGAAAATTTGCCAAACTTTATGGAGTTTTTGTTAGCTACTTCTATGGGATAGAAAAACCTGAGGG
>Ga0081478_136233_pt1 | contig 16416 bp, 22 predicted proteins | sample OctSprmetagenome_FD_70983 | JGI IMG/M metagenome (GOLD analysis project Ga0081478, IMG submission 70983) | Hot spring and microbial mat streamer communities from Octopus Spring Streamers, Yellowstone National Park, USA - T=80-84 v2 (version 2) | ecosystem: Environmental > Aquatic > Thermal... | reverse complement strand
GCGAGGAGGGCGTTGAGCCTCGTAGAGGAGGTGGGTGTGGTTGTGCTAGGTGAGGTTGAAGGCGGGGTCGATGACGCTATAGTGGCTCTAGCTCTAAGTCTGAAGAGTAGGTGTAGGGTTATAGTGGCTACGAACGATAGGGTTCTTAGGAGGCGTTTGAGGAGAATAGGGGTTCCAACAATGTATTATAGGAGAGCTAGAGGGGGGTTGGAGGTTGACTGGCACCCTGTATTCTAATGAAACCTTTTAAACCCCAGGCTTTAAATAGCACATTTGACCGGAGGGTTTAGCACGGATATAGTGGTGTCCGGTATTGTATGTTGAGTTCGAGGTTGAGGAGTGGGTTGGGATTCCACCAGCTAAGGTCTACGCTGGAGAGGATCTAGACTCCATAGTATTAGACATACTTAGGGATAGGCTTGAAGGCATATACGATCCAGGACTCGGGGTCATCATAGCCGTTGTGGACGCCAGGATTGTTGGTGATGGTGTAATACTACCGATATCAGGTGATCCCAACATATACTTCCCCGTACGCTACAAGGTACTGTCATTCGAGCCCCTCGTACAGGAGGTTGTTAAGGGTGTAGTGAGAGATGTTAGAGAGCAGGGTTTATACGTGGACCTCGGCCCCGTGGACGGCTTCGTCTTCAGAGGCCAGATCTTAGATGAAAGCCTTGAAATGCTCCCTGATAGGAGGGGGTTTAGGTCTACTGAGACTGGGAAGGTTGTGGAGATAGGGGATGTGGTTAGAGCTAGGATAACACAGGTCTCCAGGCCTACAACTAGCAATATAAGGGCTTTAAGGATAGGGATGACTATGAGGCAACCGTACCTTGGCAAGGAGGAGTGGTTTAAGAGGTAGAGGTGTAACGCTATGCCCGCTAGGAGAGCTCCTTCCAAGAAGCCGTCTTTAAAAGCTTGTAGTGATTGTGGAACCCTCAACCCCAGGGATGCCCAGGTATGTTCTAACTGCGGCTCCTCAAGGCTAACCGAGGACTGGGAGGGCATGGTCGTCATAATAAGCCCCTCCAATAGTAGGGTTGGAGCTCACGTAGGGTTGTTAAAGCCTATTAAGAGGGCTATAAGGATAGCGGGTAGGATAGTGGTTTGAGGGCGGAATATCTATCGCTAGGCCTCCCTGAGGCTAGGAGGGAGGATTATAGCAGTCCGTGGGGCCTAGTTATAGTTGGAAGCTTGGAAGGCTACGTTAGCGGAGTTAAGGGGCTTGTATGCGTAGGCGATGTGGTTTCAAGGTACTGTCTAGACCTCTTAGACCATGTTAAAAGCTTAATCCTAGTCTATGATAGGATTACGAGGAGGGTTGAAGCCCGGGGCGAGCTCGATGTACGGGGGTTTGAGAGGATTGTATTAGCTAATGAGAGAAGCACTGTATCCCTGGAGGTCTACAGAGTATTATGCGACCTCGTAGGCTTGAATAAAGTGAGGGTGGTTTTAGAGGTGGTAGGTGAGGAGGATATGATAGCACTCCCAGCCATAGCGTGTTTAAAGAGAGGCTGGGCCGTAGTCTACGGCATACCGCGTGTAGGCGCTTGCATCATCAGATACTCTAATCTAAACACTAGGATAGCTCAAACTAGGTACCTCCAGTTGAAACCCCGGAGCTCCAGCCAAACGTTGAACCCTAAGTTAAGCTTTTAAATCCTAAGCCTTCAAACACACGATAGGGTTTAAATTTGAGCGTGACATCTAGGATACTAGATGTTGGTGAGTATAAGGCTGAGGTGGTCTCAGACAGGTATAACCCGCTTATAGGTAGGAGGGAGCTTGTACTAAGAGTAGACCACCCACTTAAGCCAACCCCAACCCGCCTGCAGTTAAGGTTTAGCATAGCTAAAGCCTTTAACACAGGTGTTGAGAGGGTGTACGTTAGAAGTGTTAAAACAGAGTATGGCATGGGGGTTTCGAGGGTTGAAGCCCACATCTACGATAGCGTTGAGAGAGCTCTAGCCTTCGAGCCAAAATACGTTGTGGAGAGGAATGGCGGTGTTAAACCACAGCAGTAGGAGAGGTGAGGGTGCTTTTAAACCTCAAACAACCCAGGGGAGGTGGGTCTAGAGTATGCCGGAGAAGGGTGGGAAGGAGCTTAAGACCTATGTGCATAAGCTCTACATAGTTGACACGAAGACTGGCACTATCAAGGTTAAGAATAAGAGATGCCCTAGATGTGGTAGCATAATGGCCCACCACCTTAAACCTACAGAGAGATGGCATTGCGGTAAATGCGGATACACAGAGTTCATCGTTAAAGGTAGGAGGTGAGCTTAGACCATCCAAAGGGGTGGGGTTACAGTCCCAGAGCTCCACCTCCGGAAAGCTGTTGACCCGCTACTACGATTATGCTTTTGGGCTGGGAGGTTTTGTGGTAATCGGGGTGAGGATATCGGGTCTCTCAGCTAGCGTGAGTTGGTGGAGGGCCGGGTTATGCTAGTGCTTGGTGTGGAGTCTACTGCTCATAGCTTCGGTGTATCCGTTGTATCCGATAGCCCCCCTTATATCCTATCGGATTCTAGGAGGGTTTACACTCCTAGGGAGGGGGGTATTCTACCTAGGGAGGTGGCGGCTTTCTTCTCTAGGGTTGCAGGTGAGGTTGTTAGGGAGGCTTTGGAGTCTGCTGGTGTTAGGATTGGCGATGTGGATGCTATAGCTGTTGCGCTAGGCCCTGGTATGGGGCCTCAGCTTAGGGTTGGGGCTACAGTTGCTAGGGCTCTTGCAAGCTACTACTCTAAACCACTCGTCCCCGTTAACCATGCTGTAGCCCATGTTGAGATTGCTAGGTTCCTGACGGGGTTGAGGGATCCTATAGTCTTGTACGTTGCTGGTGGTAATACTGCTGTTGTCTCATACTCTGAGGGCCGCTACAGGGTTTTCGGTGAGACTCTCGACATGCCTTTAGGTAACCTCCTAGATACTTTCGCTAGGGAGGTTGGCATAGCCCCACCATATGTTGTTGGCGGTATGCACGCTGTTGATAGGTGTGCTGAGGGGGGTGATTTCATTGAAGGGCTGCCCTACATAGTTAAAGGTCAGGACTCCTCGTTCTCCGGGTTGCTAACAGCTGCTCTTAGGATGGTTAGGAGTGGTGTTAGGCTAGCTGATGTGTGTTACACACTTAGGGAGATAGCCTACTCCTCTGTTGTAGAGGTTTTAGAGAGGGGGTTAGCTCATACTGGTAGAAGGGAGGTTCTACTAACTGGTGGTGTGGCTGCTAGTAAGATTTTAAATGATAAGATAGAGGCTATGGCTAGAGTCCACGGAGCGGTTTACAAGCCCATACCTGCAAGGTATGCTGGGGACAACGGTGTCATGATAGCTGTGACTGGGATGGCCGCCTACAAGTGGGGTTACGCTATCGAGGTGTCGAGAGCCTTCATAAGGCAGAGGTGGAGGATAGACCAGGTGGATGTACCTTGGTACTACGAGTTCCCGTAACCTCTGGTGTTACCTGAGATGAGCTCCCTCAAGGATATGCTAGGCTGGGTTAGAGGGCTTGAGCCGGTGAAGAGGGGGGCTGAGTCTGAGATAAGACTAGGGTTTTTCATGGGCATCCCGGCTATCTTCAAGCTCAGGGTCCCCAAACCCTACATGCACCCTAGGCTAGCCGATATACTGATATCACAGAGGACTAGGAAGGAGGCTAAGGTTATAGCATACGCTCTAAAACATGGGATCCCAGCTCCCAGGCTCCTAGCAGTACTCCCCTCCATAGGGTTGATTGTAATGGAGTACGTGCAAGGGGTTACATTGAAGGACTACGCATACAGAGATCCCAGGGGGGCTCTCTTGTATTCTAGGATAGCGGGATCCATACTAGGGAGGCTCCACGAGGTGGGCGTTGCCCACGGGGATCCGACAACGTCTAACTACATTGTATCCTCTGATGGGGGTTTGAAGTTGATAGACTATGGTCTCTCAGATTTCACAGAGGATGTTGAGGATAAGGCTGTAGACGTACACCTCTATAGGAGGGCTGTTGAGAGCACGCATGCATCCATAGCAGCTGGTATGTTCGAGGCCTTCCTGGAAGGATATAAGGGGGTTCTGGGAGGTGAGGCTTTGAAGGTTATAGAGAGAGCTGAGGAGATTAGGCTGAGGGGTAGGTATGTTGAGGAGAGGAGGCGTAGCGTGTGGAGGGCTCTAGGCTAGAGTTGAGTGTTGTAACAGAGAATAAGGCTAAGGGCGTGGAGGCTCTAAGCATTCTAGCCAGCCTAGGTGTTAAAGCCAGACTAGTACTGATGGGTAAGCAGGAGATTCAATCAGAAAGCCTGGAGGAGATAGCGTTGCATGCAGCTAGAGTAGCCTACGCAACCCTGAGGAAGCCGCTCCTCGTAGACGATTCAGGGTTATTCATAGAAGCGCTAAACGGATTCCCAGGACCGTATAGTAGCTATGTGTACAAAAAGATAGGAGTTAGAGGAATATTAAAACTAATGAGTGGAGAGGTGAACAGGAGAGCCTGCTTCAAAACAGCAGTAGCAGTAATAATACCACCCCTAGAGAAGGTATACACAGGAGAAACATGCGGAGAGATAACACTAGAACCCAGAGGAGAACACGGCTTCGGCTTCGACCCAATATTCATACCGGAAAACAGCAAAAGAACATACGCGGAGATGACGTTAGAGGAGAAGAACAGAATATCACATAGATATAAGGCATACAAGAAAATGGTAGAAGACCTTAAAACAAAATACAAAACCATCTAAAACAACCACCCAAAGGAACCCACTATAGCCCAGCCGAACTAAACACAACTAGGAATCCAGAGGGGAAAAGAAGGGAGGAAAAGCTAAGGGGAGATGCCCAATAACAACACAAAAGCTATCTCAAATCCGCTACAGGCTGTGTTAGACTTGGAGGCATGACCCCTCCCCGCCTTAAAGGGCGGGGTTTCAAACCTCTGGGTCTAGCGTGTTCCTCCAACGGGGGTTTAATGGTTTAACACCACTGTGTGTCACAATGTAACTCTCCATCCTCCTTGTAACCTTTACCTTGTACCTCATTCCTCTTGCTATGTTTATTGTTGCGTTTGCATCAGCATTAACCTTCCTCCCATTCCTCCTACAAGCATGCAACCCCCTATGGATCCTATAGTTCTCATGTATTCCGCTGTGTTACGCTTTCTTTCTAGAGGATCTTTGGTCTGTGTTTGTGCTGCATATGTTTACTTCATTAGAGCTCTTATTGGTCTCAGCTCTCTCTTGAACGGGTCTAGTACGAGGCCGAATATCTCTAAGGTTACTATGCCTAGTAGGTTTTCGTCCTCGCTCTCACCCAGCACTACGGGTGTGTGCCTCTCACTGTAGCCTGGTAGCTCTAGGAGGGCCTCCGATATCCTCCTCGTGACGATAGTCCCATCGACTAGCATGAACTCCATATCCCCGATAGGCTCTAGGCCGAGCTCCCTCCAAACCCTCTCCGTTAAAACCGTGTAGGTGGCTCCGGAGTTGACTAGAAAGTTAACCCTAACCTCTTTACCGTGATGCTTCACCATACCAGCAACATACACAAGGCCCAAACCTTAAACCCCATGTTCCAGAAGGTTTCGAAGATATTTTAAACTCACCTAACGACCAAGGTTATCGGATATCCGCTAACTGATGTTGATATGAGGGTTACTTTTAATAGTTATAAGTGGCACCCCCTGTTAGTGGTGGGTGTGCTGGGTATTGGTTAAACTTTATCTAAGCAACTTTGGGCCTTTCGAAGAGGCGGAGGTAGAGTTAAAACCATTAACGGTCTTCATAGGAAGGAACTCTACTGGTAAGTCTATGCTGTCATACCTACTATGGGCTCTATCCTCAGCCGAACCTCTACCCGATATGGTTAAGGCTGGATGGGAACCTGTGGTTGAGATTACGGAGAGAGTGGTTAGGAGGGTAAAGGAGGGGAGAGTTGAGAGTGAGGATTTGGAGGAGCTCGTAAGAGCATATGTGAAGGTGTTGGTGGATGCTGTAAAACATGGCTTAGAGGAGAGGTTTAGGCACGCCTTCGGAGTTGAGCTTAGGGAGTTGGTGAGGATTGGTAGGGATAAGGCGGTAATAGAGGTTCACGGTAGTTGTGCTAAGATCAGGTTTTCATTAGAGGATGAGGTTAAGATAGAGGAGTTCGATCTATGCGTAGATGGTATGTTAAGGAAAGTCGATGTCAGAGTTTTGAGGGGACGTTACATCCACGTGGGCTACGGGCCCTACCTGAAAAAGCATAGGGTGTACTCGATAGCGGATGTCGAAAACCTGGTGGTGGAGCTCCTAGCATATCATACGGCCGCAGAGTTCCACGGGTTAGCTCTTGTAACCCCTTATATAACATGCATGCTACCCGATAGTAGGGCTGGGATTACGCGTGCCCTTCTGAAGCCCTACATTTCACCTACGCTACTCTCAGGAGTTCTAGGTGTTGATCGTGAGTATGTTAGCACTTACTTTAGGTTAGCAGAGTGGCTTAGCAGGAACCCGTGGGTTGTGGATCTCATCAGACCCCTATTGGAGGAGCTCGGTGTAACGGTTGATGTTAGATTTGAATCCGGGGTTTACAACATTTACGTAAAGTCCTGGAGTAATAAGGTGATGCCGTTAGCAACGGCCCCTTCTGGTGTTAGAGAGGCTATCACGGTAGCCTTAGCACTGCTCATAGTTGATCCTAAAGAGCTAGTGCCTGTAAGTGTCTTCGTTGAGGAGCCTGAGGCACACTTGCACCCTAGAGCTCAAAGGCTCCTGGCTAGGATTATCTCTCGTGCTGTTAACATGGGGAAGAACGCGGTAGTGACAACGCATAGTGACTATCTTATTACTGCTTTGAATAACCTCATAGCACTCTCACAGCTACCCAAGAGGAGGTTGAAGAAGCTGGGTTACACAGAGAAGGAGGTGCTCCCACCTGAGAGTGTAGCAGCATACCTTGTGAGAACTGAGGGTGATAAAGCTGTCGTCGAGAAACTCCAGGTCACCGGGGAGGGTATACCTGAGGATGAGTTCGCCAAGGTGGCCGAAGAGCTACTAGGCGAGCGTGGGAGGATATACGATGAGATCCAGAAGGTGCAAGCAGGTAGATCTTGAAGAGCTCAATCTACAATTCAAACATGTAGACCTAATGCTCGAATGCGACAACATAATCGTCCTAGTAGAGGAGACTAGTAGATCTAAGCTCGAAGACCTAGAGAAGATAGACAACACAGTTGAATGGCTACATAGGAGCAGAGCCCAGAGCAACCTCAAGATTGTAGCCTTCGTACACCATGGTAGAGGTGCTGACGTAAACCTAGTGAAAGTGCTAAAGGCTAGGATGCCCTCTAGGAGAGGAGAGCAAACCATTATATACGATGTTGCTAACTGTAAGAAAGACCTGCATAATAAGCTACGCAGGTACAACATTAGATCTCTTAGAAGTTTAAACCCACACCCTGGAATCTAGCTCCACGGGAACCCAGCCATCTACACGTAGTAGCCGAGCTAACCCTGTGCTCATTTATAACGTGATAAGCTAGTGTTAAGGGGTACTCGGTAACCTCCCCTGTCTACGTCACTCTCCTCCTCAAGCTTGTTTAAACCTATGTACCCTAACGAGCTTAACCGGATTTAACGAGTTCAGCTGCATTGAGTTTAGTTCTATAAGAGGGCTAGCCGTGGAGGGTTAGGTTCGTGTATGGGATAACGCTCACGTTCACCCCTCACTAATACCTTGGGCTCTTCATCCACAACTATTACCTTGTGGACTACCGAGTTACCGTTTAAACTCTTACCTGGCATACTGGAGTGTGCTTAGGTAACTTCACATTATTACCCTTAGCGTTTCCTCTATGGTGGGGGCTCTTGTTAAAGATTACGTGCTTTTAGCCTTCTCGACCAGGTCTAATGGTGCTGTTGTTAGTACTACTCCTCTGCCTAGCTTGAACTCTACTGGTTCCCTCGCCTTTGGCGGTGTTAGCTTTTCCACCTCTACTATGTTGTCTACCCAGAGCTCGTACGGCCTCCATAGCATCTCTTCCTCCTCTCCCCGGGCTTCTCTAACGTTTAATCCTATCTCCTCCAGGTCGTCTATTGTTACTGCTGCGCCGTGCTGTTTGTAGCTTGCCAGCCTCTCTGCTACTCTACTGGATTTCTCCCAATCGCCTTTCATCATCCTACTTGCTAGCACCCTCGTGCATAGCTCTATGTTGTGCTCCACAGCTCTCTTATAGTAACCAAGCTCTATGACTGGTATCCTGTCTAGGACTGCTAAAGCTAGGTCCTTTGTCTTACCGCTTAGTAGGTCTAGCATCTCTAGTATGGACTGTAGGGGGACGTACCTACCGGTCTTAGCATCGTATAACAGGGGGTCTATTGGGCCTAGCTCCGCTACTGGGAGCATTACGAGCTCGTCCCCAGCCAAGGCTAGTAGGGTTCCAGCACTCTTAGCATAACGTGGCACGTAGACTACAAGCCTACCCCGGGCAATACGTTGAAGGTATCTCGCTAGGAGGTAGGCCTCATCAACATCACCATCACTTAGAAGCACCACACCGAGCCCATCAGAAGGCCTGAGGCCTCTAAGCACAGAGTATATTGAGTCAACAGAGCCCTCATCAATATACCTAGATGGGCTGAAGAGGAGGGGTACGATGAGAAGCCCCGAAACCCCCTCAAGCCCACCTAAAACCCTAGAACCCTCACCCGCAAACACCTTAAAAGCGTGAACAACATCGACTACACCGTTAACAAGCAAACCCAACCACCCAAGCTAAAACATGTAGCTAACAACCACATCTCCAGTGAACAGACGATGTGGAAGGCTATAAATTTCAACCACCTCAAAACACAGCATAGCGGGCCACCAAGACGGCCGTCATAGAGGTAATCGAGGTTACCAAACGGGGTCAAGCAATACCAGAAGATGCACCTCATACCCTAGAGTTAACAATAGAGCTCAAAAACGCTCCCATAGAGGTAACCGGGGGCCTCTATAACCCCCCTCCAAGACATGATGTCATAAGGATCCCCTATGTTTAACACCCTCCCCTAACCCCCCATCACCGAAAGCTACTCGAGATGGCTTAAGCCATTCCAGATTTTGATATAGTTGTGGTTTTACACGAATTTCCCTAATCTCATCCTCTCCCTTGAATCTCCGGGGACCGGTCCTAGGTGATACTATTACTATCCCGAGCTCCTCTACGACATCATTTGATAGTAGTACCTCCTCCTACAATGTTATGATTGCATATAAGCGTCTTAGACCCCTATCCTACACTCAAATCCTAACCCTACCTGGGGGTCTTTAAGATGGAGATTCTTAAGGACAGCCTCCAACACCTATGACATAGTATGTCCGAAAGCTCTCCATGACCAGTGTAGGGTTACCTAGAAGCCTCTACAATCTTATGCTAAACCACACACTTTATGGAGCACAGATTACAGGACTCTAGAGCTTAAATACTCTTAATTCATGGTACAACATTGGATCTTAAATCACCTTCATAGGGTTTATGGTGGGGGTTGCATGAGGATACGGCTTGGAGCCCCAAATAGTTTAGTTATATACTAGCAATAACCTTTAACGTCACAATATAGTAACCCCTCTCAGCTTAGGGGATCCTAGCCATTAGGTTGCTTAGGGTACTCCGTTTATTGTAGAGTAAAGGCTGTGGTTCTACCGCGGTTACACCATTAGTAGCTCTGTTGGCTTCAACTTTTTCGATAGGGAGTCGATCTGGTAGCCTAAAGCTTCTAGGGCTGTGACCCCGAGGACTGGTATGTCACCCTCTTCACCAAAGATAACTGGGACTATGGCGCGCTGCCCCTCATACTCTACTACTACTCCACCAATATCTCGTTCAACGAGGCTGCCACCGTAAACTCTAAGCTTACGCCTAGTAATAGGCTTGAATCCAAGCCTTTCGAGAATAGATCTCGGTATAGATGTGAGTAGCGCTCCACTATCCACTAGAACCTCTACATCCTCCCATTTCGCGATATCAATACTGTAGACCCTCACCGTTACATAAGTGAACCCCATGTTAGTACACCTGAGCAGCGTGTAGCCCACTTCTAAGTTTATAACGTGGAGAGCTTAATAGCCACTCCTACACCCCCATCCGGGAGACGACGTTAATCCTAGATCTAGTGAGGTAAAACTGGTTAGGATCTAGGATCCTCTACTCTCATGTAATACTTAAGAACCCAACTTCATACCATGTAGCGTCCATAGACCTCCCTGGAGGGAGCTCTAGATCTAGACAAGCGTTTACATCAGTAAGCTTACTATGCAGCATACCAGGTTAACCCTTAATCATCCAGAGTTGGTTAACTGGCATTTAAGTGGGGAACATGATACAAGGGGGTTTGTAGGCATCATGCTAAGTGTTAACGTTGAGAGCTTAAACATACTCCAGAGGTTAAATATCTTAGATTCACTCTCCGATGTTGAGCCTTGAATTAACACATGAAGTTTGCTAGAAAACATCTGGTTTAAAGCACCCCCACGGCTTACACAAACACCACCTTAAACCCCCTAGGATGGCCTACTGTAATCCATTGACCTCCGCTGAGTATGCGGTGAACCTACATGGATTGAAGCCACCTCACCGGACAGCCATGCGTTTGAGGGGTTACCCTAATGATAGCTGGCTTAGGTGTTTAAGCGTAAACCATGTGATTAAGGGGCTTTTACGGTTACCTTCAAATACTTTAATAAGGTTATCCTAGCTGGGTTGGCTGAGATGCTTGGATTTAAGGTTCTTGGGAATCGAGGCTACCGTAGCGAGAGACTGCTGTGGGTTGGTAGAGTCTGGGTTCGAGAACTCAACCTCCAACTACTCCCACTCCCTACTAGTCAATGTAAAGTATGTCTGGACATGTGTGGAGATTGGGTTGAAATATGTATGAGGTGAGCTTAAAGGAGATGTTGAGAGTTTCGTAGAGAGAGCATCCATCTTTTAAATCGCTGGAGCTCTTACACGTAGGATCCCGCTCATAGGTTTAATTTCCCATGATGAGTTTGGCACATGAGAGTGTGGTGGGGTGCAGGAGCTTTCCTTAGTAGAAGTATGCTAGGTTGCTTGGCCTCACTGGTTCGAGTTTACCTGAGACCGGGTCCACCCTGAGACCTAGATCCTCTAGTGTTCTAACTCCAATAACGCTCTTAGCCCCCTCGAAGCACGCTATTAGCGTAGGTGCGGTCCTACCCTCTAAAGTTACTATGACGGCATACACGCTAGCCTTAACAATCCTCCCATCTCCGAGCTCTAAGTGAATTTCAAACGGTATCCTCCATGCTCCAACTTCATCAGCGGTTCTCTTATCAAGTATAGTGTATGTTGCCCCGGTATCCACCATCACGTTCTTTAATAGAACCTCTCCTCTAGAACCTCTCAAAACAAAATCAACGTATACGTGACCCGTAGCTAATGCACCCCCATTGTATGGGAGCTCCCAAAGAGTTTAAATCTAAAAAATACTGGGGAGGTTTGGGTTTAAATGTACTCCACCTTTACGTTAAGCCTCTCCGCAACCCTACCTTGCCTCTCATCGGAGGTGGTGAGGGCTGCCTTTTTGGCTAGTGCTTGGGCTATGAATAATGAGTCGTAGACTGTCACCCTGTTCTCAATGGCTATCCTTAGTGCTTGACCTAGGTATGGATCTTGTGGTTCAACCCTGAGTGCAACCCTCTTTAGCTCCAGGAGGTCTCCTAGTATAACGGGTGCTTTCTCTAAACTCACGTCTCCCATTAGGGTAACCCTCCTCCATATGGCGTTAGCCACCTCTTTTACAGCTAGATCGAGGGTGTAAGGTTTCCCGGTGAGGATCCCCTTAACCCGCTCCCATCCACTCTCCCTCAACAGGAATTTAGCTAACGTTGATGAGTCAATGACCCTCTCTATCAACTCTAATCCACCTAGACACAGTCCCTGGGGGGAGCTCGGGGACATCCCTTAGATCCTCCTCCACCCTCCTAATAACCTCTTCAACCTCATAGCGGGATACTGTCTCCTCAATGGACCTCCTAATAACATCACTCCAGTTCACATCCTTCAACCTCCTCATCCTCTCCCTCAACTCTCTAGGAATCCTAACGCATACGACAACAGACATACATACACCGTAAAACAATAATGTAATACAATGCTTTTAAGCTTTCCCCTCACATAGAACGAATACCATCTCTCTTTAACATGTGCCGGAGCATTAATGTACAGTAGCCCCGCTGAGGTGGAATTTCTCGGGTACCAGCTTAAACGCCTATTAATGATGGGTACGTGGTATTTATGGTTGTAGAACTCAAGGTGGGGTTATAAGGGTTGTGAGTATTTGTATACATGGTGTGTGTATGGGGAGAGCTGGGGGAGTTGTGAGAGCAATGGTGTACTATGCTCTAGGTCTTGGGCTGGGAGGTCTTGTTGGTTATGCTCTCTCACTCTACTAGATGATGGCCGCTATTGCTAATGTGAGGGTGAGACCTGAGCTAGCTAATGTCAGCTGGTGGGAGGCCTACCTAGCAGGACACCTGAATGACTGGCTATGGTACCACTACGGGGATGCTATGAGGTTGGTAACAGTCTCGTTCTTCGCTCTCATAGGGCTCCTAATCGTATACCTTGCGAGGAGAAGATTGTTCTAGTTATAACCCCTCTAGAGCTCCATCCATCTAGGAGCTATGTTGGGTACATCACCCGACGGAGTCTACCAAGAGTTTAGCTAGTTCCCACTTGTTTAGACAGGATGTTCTAGGCGGATATAGGGTTGGAATCTCATCACACCCTACCGGGTGCTCTTGAGGTGGAAGGGTATGGGCTTAACAAGGGTTAAGGTGTTTGTTAAAAATCCTGAGACAGACGTTGGTAGGGAGGTTGAGCTTGTAGTTGATACCTGGTCGGTATTCACATGGATTAATAGGAGGGTGCTTGAGGAGATCAGTGTTAGGCCTAGGAGGGTAAGATTGTTTAAAACGATTGATGGTAGAGTGGTTTCCAGGGAGGTTGGGGTTGTAACGGTAGCTTATGAGGGTTATGAGGGTGATGTTGAGGTTGTATTCGCTGAGGAAGGTGACGCCATGGTGATGGGGGTTACCACGTTGGAAACACTTGGATTTGAGGTAGACCCGGTTACAGGGAAGCTAAGGTATATTGGGCACCTAGCGCTCTAGACTAGGTTCGCCTCTAAGAGCTCATGGTTGCGATTTGAGGTTTGAGTACTATGATGTAGTAGCGTGAGTAGTGTTGCTTCTAGGGCTTGTTAGCCTACCTAAGTATTTGCACTTGTTTGATAAGCTTTAGAGTCTCTATGCTAGCATAGGGTTGCCCATGGTCTTAGTTAAGGCTAGGGTTGGCGTGAGCGGGAGTAGGGGTTCCTGCTCTTCGACTGCACTCGTGGATACAGGGACTGGAATGACTCTAGTTGATAGGTTGGTTGCCGAGCGTGTGGGTGTTGAGTATACCGGTAGGGTTCTAGGTTTCACCTCGATATCCGGTCATATTGCGAAAGCTGTAGAGGCCATCGTACTAGTGTTTGAGGTTGAGGGTGAGGTTTTAAAGTACGAGAGCGTAGCTGTAGCAGGGATCCCGGAGAACGTTAAGAGGGTGTTAAGTCAAAGTGGGCTCGACGAGAACGTGGTGGTAGGACTTCTAACCATCGAGAGAGCCAACATGGTACCCGATACAACAACAGGTACTTTGAGGAGGGTGGAGAGCTTCATGTTCCTACATCCACTAGAGCCTATCACATGAGAGGGGAGCTCCTAACAATGACAAGGTTACCTAACAGATTCAGGACTCCTAGCGATTGAGATCCTTAAACGTCCAGGTAACCTCTACTATGATCTTTAAGGTTATCTAAAGTTCTAACACCATAGCAGATATTTATGCTAACCACGTTGATAAGGGGTTTAAAGGTTAACTCCTCGTGAAGTTCTATGTATAGGACCTCCTGCTATAGCAACAGCTACCCTTAAGGATGCTCGTATGTTACCTGAAAGCTTCTTGGAATCATTTAATGCAGGTAGTTGGTTAGATTAAGGTCTGTAGCGTAGGAGCTCCTCCGTAATCTGGCTGAGCTTTAGTAGCTAGGTAGTCTTTTTGTGATTGAGTTTGGCTTAGAAGGAACCTTCATTTCCTAGAAGTTAGGGCTTTCAATTCCATTGTATGGATTCAAGATCACTGGACGAGTTTAAAGACGAATACCTATCATCCCTAACTTCTCTTTCAATTCCATTGTATGGATTCTGCACTATCACGCTTTATGTTCACTGTGGAAATTTCTCTCATCTCCATTGTATGGATTCTACTCCACCCCCAGTTGGGGGCTCCATGTATATGGTGTGGGGTCTGGTATTTAAGCTTTTTCCGCTTTCACCCCTCATTGGTTCTCCCATGTTGTGGATGGGAGTTTCAATTTTATACTGTAGGACACGTATTTATGGGTAGGGTGTCCAAGGGTAACGTATATAAGCTTTGGTTCATGCGGTTTTAAGCTCCTCTTGGTGTACTTATTGTTCTAGGTGTCTTCTCTATGGGTGGGTTGTTTGTTTTCGCTCCTAGGCTTTACTGAGTCTTTGTGCTCTTAGGAGGTTTACTTCTCTCTCTGCTGGTCATGGTGATGGTTTTAACTGTTTTACTGTTAGGCTTATCGTTAGGTGTTTGGTTGCTTATGCTGGTGGGCTTGACGTTTCCTCTCTTGGTCTTATTGATGTTAGTGTGTTCGGTGCTTCCGGTAATGTTTTTTACGTGTTTTTGATGATCTAAGGTTTAACTATTATGGTTTTACCCTTGCAGCTTGGGTGTGCTATTGCTATGTCTCCTTTCAATAGTGCTTTCTTGACATGTGCTACCTGTCTTGGTGCTAGTGTTCTAGCTAGAGCTCATAGGGGGTTTAAGTTAGAGTCTTGTGCTATGTAGGCTATGCTCGTAGCCTAGTGGCCCTTAGTGTGCTTAGGCTATGGTAACCCCCACTATGGCCTTGGTACATAGACTAGGATCCCCCAGGGTACGTGGAGTGGGGTAACCTGTTGTTGGAGCTTTGCCGGGTAGCTGGGTGATCCACGGCTCCACGTGTTAGACTGAATTAAGGTATAAAACTGTTGTCCCCTGTTAGGGGTTACCTCCATGAATCCCGGTGTGGGGTATATTCTAGAGGCTCATTTAAACCGTGCTCCTAGCACATTCTCAACTGATGGTGTGCTCTCTTGCTATACACTCTACCCTCCCATCTCTGTGTATACGTGCTTCCAGGTAGAGTTTGCGCCCTGCCCATCTGAACCTAAGGTAGCCCTCGTCCTCAAGCGTCCACAGGGGCTCGAATTGGTCGTCGTAGAACCATGAGAGGTCCGGGTGGCCTGGTCTATACCTGTCTAGGCAGTCTCTCACAGCAATCTCCTCAAGCTTTTCCAGGAGCTCTCCAGCCCTCCTCCAAGCCCTATAGCACTCTTCTACAAGGGAGGCTACCTTTGAAACCTCGTTCTCGACCACCGATGCCCCCTCATACCCCTTAGTCTCCATGCCTACAGGTTCCTCACAGCCTCCTTCTGGCATTAAGGGCTCTCCTAATTAAACCTAGTTGGTGGCAAACATTTTAACCTCATTTCTCACGATCGAGAACCCTTATTAAGATCAAGTCTGGAAGCCTCCTTGACCTTTGAGATAACCTCCTCCCCTTCCAGCGCTATATAGGGGTTTATAGTGATCTCATCCCCACAACGCTCTTCTACGGAGAACTTGACCTTCACAATCTCCTCTATAACCCTGAGATCCACCCTTGAGATAACAACGAGCACATTGCTCTCATGGAATTCCTCGTCTGGTATTACAACGTCAACAACACCTTCAATCTTTAAAACCTCCTCTCTAAACTCCCTAAGGGCCTCCGAAAGCCTCCTACCAGCGGGTTTCAGGCTTGGAGGCTTGTTGAGAGCCCTTGAGATGATCTCCGCTAGGAGCTCCTCCACAGCAACTTCGGACCTCTCAGCCTCCTCCTTCAACATCTCTTCGACATCTCCAAGTATGGTTGGCAGGAGGGGAAACCACCCCTTAAACCCTGGGAGCTGAGTAAGCCTCTCATAAATATGCCTGTAGTGACAGTCGTAGAGAAGTTGTTTAAAGTGAGCGGGGGGCTGGAGGTTGGGTGTGAAGGATCTCTAAGGTGTGGAGGCTAAGTACTCTTACTATGCTTTTTACGTCCTCCTGTTAAACCCTCTGCTTGGTGATCCAGGCTGGGCCATGTCTGGGTTGATGTTGTGATTGGGAACCCGTTTACTGGTAGGAGCGTTTCGACTAGAGCCCTCGTCGACACAGGGGCTACGTATAGTGTCGTCCCCCGTAGGGTTTTCAAGGAGCTCCAGCTACTAGTTATTGGCAGGAGGAGTGTTGTAACAACTAGGGGGTCCGTGGAGCTCGACGAATGCCTGGGTGTAGTAGGGGCTATGGGGAGG
>Ga0081478_129536_pt1 | contig 16424 bp, 18 predicted proteins | sample OctSprmetagenome_FD_70983 | JGI IMG/M metagenome (GOLD analysis project Ga0081478, IMG submission 70983) | Hot spring and microbial mat streamer communities from Octopus Spring Streamers, Yellowstone National Park, USA - T=80-84 v2 (version 2) | ecosystem: Environmental > Aquatic > Thermal... | reverse complement strand
AAGAAATACCTTTAAAATTTCAATTATTATGAAAATCCTATTAGTAATTCTTGTAAGTTATATTTTAGGCTCAATACCATTTGGCTATATTATCGCTAAAATAAAGGGTGTTGATATTACAAAGCTTGGAAGTGGAAATATAGGAGCAACGAATGTTGGAAGAAATTTAGGAAAACCTTATTTTTTTATTGTTTTATTTCTTGATGCTATTAAAGGTTTTATTCCAACTATTTTATTTAAATTATTATTTGGTCTTGAATATGGGATTTTGGCAGGTTTATTCTCGGTAATTGGACATAGTTATAGCATTTTTATGAAATTTAAGGGTGGTAAAGGTGTTGCGACGGGTCTTGGTGTTAGCATTGCACTAATACCAATTGAGACAATTATAGGTTTTGGAGTATGGTTTTTAGTATTAATGATTTTTAAAATTATGTCTCTTGCTTCAATTATTTCAGCAATAAGTGTTTTTATTGTTGTTTTATTTTTGGAAAAGAGCTCATTAATAAAAATTGTTTGTGGAATTATTGCAGTTTTAATAGTTTTAAGACATAAGTCAAACATTGAAAGAATAATAAAAGGAACAGAGCCTAAATTTTACTTTTTTGAAAATAAAGGAGGTTAAAAACTATGATAAGGGAAGAAGATAAGAAACTTATAAAGAAACTCTTTGATGAAAAGTTAAAAAACAAAGTGAAAATCATATTTTTTAGCCAAAATCTAAACTGCGATTATTGTTATGACACTGAAAGAATAATTGATGAGATTTCTGAACTTTCAGATAAAATAAAAGTTGAAAAGTACAATTTAGTGATAGATGTTGATAGAGCTAAGGAACTTGGTGTTGATAAGACGCCATCAATAATTATAACTGATGAAGATGAAAAGATAAAAGGTATAAGATATTTTGGAATTCCATCAGGTTATGAATTTTCTTCTTTAATTGAAGATATTATTATGGTTTCAAGTGGAGATAGCGGTTTATCTGAAAAGATAAAGCAAAAGTTATCAGAAATAAATGAAAAAATTCATATATTGGTTTTTGTAACGCCAACTTGTCCGTATTGTCCAAGAGCTGTTAGAACAGCTCATAAATTTGCCTTTGAAAACCAAAATATAACAGCGGATATGATAGAAGCAATTGAATTTCCTGAACTTGCTGATAATTATTTTGTTCAAGCTGTTCCAAAAATTGTAATAAATGATAAAGTTTCATTTGAAGGTGCTGTGCCAGAAGAGTTTTTCTTAAATTATGTTTTAAAAGCTGTGGAGGGATAAGATATGCCAGTTCCTAAAAGGAAAACTGCAAGAAGTGGAAGAAGAGCAAGAAGAGCTCATTGGAAAGCTTGGGTTGCTGAATGGACATTTTGTCCAAGGTGTCAAGAGCCAATTTTGACACATGCGGTTTGTCCTAATTGTGGATATTATAGAGGTAAAAAATTAATTATAACAAAGGAGGAAAAAGAGATAAATGAAGAATTAAATAAATGAAATTTAGGGTCGCTATTGATGCAATGGGTAGTGATAATGCACCAGATGTTGAAATTATTGGCTCAATTGAATATCTTAAAAAATTCAACGATACAATAATTTATTTAATTGGTCCTAAAAATCTATTAGAAGAAAAAATTTATAAAATTTACCATAAAAAAAAGATTGAAAATTTAGAGATTTTTCATGCAGATGAGGTTATAAAAACAAATGAAAAGCCTTCTGATGCTTTAAAATACAAAAAGAATTCAACAATTTCAGTTGGTTTAAATCTTCATAAAGAAAATTTAGTTGATGCTTTTATTTCCGCAGGACATACAGGAGCTGTTATGGCATTTTCAATTTTTACTATTGGAAGAATCCAGAATGTAAAAAGACCTGCAATTGGGGCATTATTTCCAAAAATTAATGGAAGTAATTTAGTTTTAGATGTTGGGGCAAATGTTGATATAAGTCCTCAAATTTTATTTCAGTTTGGAATTCTTGGAAGTGTTTTTTATTCAGTGCTATTTGATAAAGAAAATCCAAAAGTGGGAATTCTTTCAATAGGAGAAGAGGAAGTTAAAGGGAATCAAGTCGTTATAGAAGCAAGAAAATTATTTGAAAACAGTGATTTAAATTTTGTTGGATTTGTAGAAGGACATGAAATTTTGTCTGATAAAGCAGATGTTATTGTAATGGATGGATTTGTGGGAAATACATTATTAAAGTTTGGAGAAAGTGTATTTTTCTCTTTAATTAGGATGTTAAAAATGGAGGTTAAAAAAAATTTAATTTATTATTTGGGGGCTTTTTTAATGAAAGGAGCATTTGAAAATATAAGAAAACACGCTGATTTTGAAGAATATGGAGGAGCGCCATTGCTTGGAGTAAATGGTAATGTGATAATTTGTCATGGAAGATCATCACATAGAGCAATTTTTAATGCTATAAATGTTTCAAAAAAAATGTTCAATCAAAAATTGGTTGAGAAAATAGCTGAAAAATTATCCAAAATTAGCTAAACTATCCTTTAATATAAATTCTACAAGCTTTTCATAGCTCATTCCAATAGCATTAGCAGACTTGGGAAGAAGTGATGTTTCAGTCATTCCTGGAATAGTATTTATTTCTAAAATATAAATTTCTTTATCTTTGAGGATTGCATCAATTCTTGAAAATGCTCTACAATTTAGTAATCTGTGAATTTTTAATGAAATTTCTTGAATTTTTTTACTTAAATTTTCGTCAATTTTAGCAGGAACAATATATTCACTTCCGCCTTTCGTATATTTTGCCTTATAATCATAAAATTCGCTTATTATTGGTTTTATCTCAATAATTGGAAGAGCAAAAGCATTTTTTCCTGTTCCAAGAATACCAATTGTAATTTCTCTTCCGCTTATGAACTCCTCAACAATTCCAAAATTATACTTTTCAATAATCAAATTCAAAATTTCTCTTAAATTTTTATCATCTTTTAAAATATAAACATCTACACTTGAACCTTCATATCTTGGCTTTATTACAATAGGAAAGTTAAAATTCTTAATAGTAGTTTCAATTAAATTATCTAAATTGTCATCCTTTGAAAAACTTAAAAATTTCGGTGTTAATATGTTGTTTTGAATTAAAAAATGCTTAAAAATTACTTTGTCTATGCCTAAGAATGATGCGAATGGACCACTTCCTGTATATTTTTTTCCCTTTAATTCTAAATAACTTTGAATTGTTCCATCTTCCCCTGGTCTTCCATGAAGCATAATATAAATTATATCAAAAGGCTCTATTTGCTTTTCAAAATTCTTATCCATGTCAATTAAATATGCTTCATATCCAAGATTTAATAAAGCATTATATACACCACTGCCACTTCTTAAAGAAACTTCCCTTTCAGATGACCAACCCCCGCAAAGAACACAAATTTTCATAATAGAGAATTAAACTCCCTTAAAGATATTATTTCATAACTAAAAAATGGCTCAGCATATTCAACACCACTTAAATTTCCAAAGTATCTGGCTTTTAATTTTAGCCATTCTTTGACTTCTTCAATTCTATGAGAAAATTGACTTTCATAAATTTCTACTAATTTAAGTTTTTTATTTATGTAATTTGTAATATCAATTGTAAAACTAACTGGATATTGAAATTTCAAGTGATTTGAAAAATAATATATAATTCTCTTAGGATAATGAGGCTCGCCTTCCCAATCAACTTTTGTAAGTTTAGCATAAAATCTACTTGCTGTGCCTATATGACTTGTGGAAATGTGATCTGGATGAGCATCAATAAAATATGGAATGAATAGAACTTTTGGTTTAAATTTTCTAATTCTCTTAGCAACTTCAATTCTAATTTCTATACTATCCATTAAATATCTATTAGGAAAATTAAGAATTTCCATGTAATCTAAATTTAAAAATTTTGATGAACTTTCTGCTTCTTTAATTCTTTTTTCCACACTTCCAAAAGGTGTTGGCTCTCCATTAGTTAGATTTAAAACACCAACTTTTAATCCCTTATCCTTAAAGGCAAGAATACTACCTCCCATACCCATTTCAGCATCATCTGGATGTGGAGAAATAATTAAAATATCAAGCATTTTCAAGAAAATTTATTAAAAACTGATAAGTTAATTTAATATCATTTTTATTAGCTATTTGAAGAGGTGTATGTATATATCTACATGGAACTGAAATTATAATAGAAGGAACTTTTAAATTTATATAGCGAGCATCAGTTGAGCCAATAAATGGTCTTTTAAATTGATATGGAATATTATACTTTTCAAAGAGTTTTAAAATTTCTTTTAGAATTTTAGGTTTTACAATTGCTCCTTTATCAGCTATTGTAATAGCAGGACCTTTTGATAAAAATGTTGATTGCTCATTATTTGATAGATATGGACTTTCAGCACTTGTTGTTTCAAGAATTATAGCAAAATCAGAATTTATGTTTTCAATTAAAGCATTTGCTCCACGAGAACCAACTTCTTCTTCCACACAAAACGCAAAATATATATCATAATAATTTTTTACATTCTTTGCTAATTCAATTGCTAAAAATGTTCCTATTCTATTATCAAAAGCTTTACCCATTATTAAATTTTCTGAAATTTCCCTAAATCCATAATCAATAACCCCAACATCCCCAATTTCAATCTTATTATGATTATCCCCAACATCTAAATATAGCTTTTCAACACTATCAATTTCAAAATTTATACTTCCAAGATGTGGAGGAACACTAGAAAAAACGCCATAAACAAATCCATAATTTGTTTTTATCTTAACAAGATGACCAATTAAGGTTCTTGGATCAATAGAGCCAATTGGTGTTAATTTAAGATAACTTTGAAATTTTGAATAAACCATAAATCCTATTTCATCAATATGTGCTTCAATAAGAAATTTTTTATCTTGATATTTACCCTTTTTATAAAAAATTAAGTTTCCATACCTATCTTCAAAATATTCAAAATTTCTAAGCTCATTTTTAATAATATCTTTTACTTCATCCTCAAAACCAGAAGGTCCAAATGCTTCTGATAATTTTTTTAATAGTTCAAAATTCAAGTTTGAAATTTTAAGGCAACGAAAGCTCCCTGCTGAAAAATAGGTGTTTATTTGCTTTAAAATTTTGGTATTGTATCAGAAGAAGGTAATAATTGTTAATAAACTTGGAATACATGCAAGACCTGCTACGAAAATTTCAGAAATAGCAAATAAATTTATCTCAGAAATATATATAGAAAAGGATGGAATTTGCGCTAATGCTAAAAGTATCTTGGGAATACTAATGCTTGTTGCTCCTAAGGGAACTGAACTTATTATAAAAGCAGAAGGACCTGATGAAATTGAAGCAGTTGAAAGTATAGCTAAGCTTATTGAAGAAGGTTTTGGTGAAGAAATATGAATGAGAGAATAAAAAAATTGGAAGAATTAAAGAATAAAGCATATGAGGGAGGTGGTAAAAGCAAAATTGAAGAACAACATAAAAAGGGAAAATTAACAGCAAGAGAAAGATTAGAAATACTATTAGATGATTTTGATGAAATAGACTTATTTGTTGTCCATCAAGCTCATGATTTTGGAATGGATAAAAAGAAATTTTTAACAGATGGAGTAATAACAGGCTTTGGAATTATTGATGGTAGAAGAGTAGCAGTATTTTCACAAGATTTTACAATATTTGGAGGAACGGTTTCAAAAACTAATGCTCAAAAAATTGTTAAAATTATGCAAATGGCTCTTAAAGTTGGAATTCCAATAATAGGTTTAAATGATTCAGGAGGAGCAAGGATACAAGAAGGTGTGTCTGCACTTGGTGGATATGGAGATATATTTTTACATAATGTATTAGCAAGTGGAGTTGTGCCTCAAATATCAGCTATTCTTGGACCTTGTGCAGGTGGAGCAGTTTATTCGCCTGCTTTAACAGATTTTATATTCATGAAAAGAGAAACAAGTTATATGTTTATAACAGGTCCGGATGTTGTAAAAGCAGTAATGCATCAAGATGTTAGCTTTGAAGAGCTTGGTGGAGCAGATGTTCATGCAAGCATATCTGGAATAGCTCATTTCGTCTATGATAAAGAAGAAGAATTATTATTATCAATTAGAAAACTTTTAGGTTATTTACCTTCAAATAATTTGGAAAATCCACCTTTTATCCAAACTGATGACGACCCAAATCGTGAAATTCCAGAATTAGATGATATTATTCCCATAGATCCAACTCAACCTTATGATGTAAAAGAAATTATTAAAAAAGTTTTAGATGAAAATTCGTTTTTTGAAATTCAGGAAAGTTTTGCTCAAAATATTGTAATTGGGTTTGGAAGAATTGGAGGATATGTTGTAGGAATTGTTGCTAATCAACCATTATATTTATCTGGTGCGTTAGATATTAAAGCATCAGTAAAAGCTTCAAGATTTGTTAGATTTTGTGATTGTTTCAATATACCAATTATAACATTTGTTGATGTTCCCGGATTTATGCCAGGAATTGAGCAAGAACATGGAGGAATAATTAAGGAAGGAGCAAAATTAATTTTTGCTTATGCGGAAGCTACTGTTCCGAAAATAACAATTATTTTAAGAAAGGCTTATGGAGGTGCTTATGATGTAATGGGAAGTAAGCATTTAAGAGCAGATATAAATTTAGCTTGGCCTAGTGCAGAAATAGCAGTTATGGGACCAGAAGGTGCTGTTAGAATTTTATATAAAAAGGAAATAGAAAAAATTGAAAATTTAAATGAGTTTATAAAAGAATATAGAGAAAAATTTGCTAATCCATATTATGCTGCGAGTTTAGGATTTATAGATGATGTTATAAGACCTTCTAAAACAAGAAAAATTATTTATAATTATCTCCAACTTCTTGAAAACAAAAGGCAAACATTACCTTATAAAAAACATTCAAACGAGCCTCTGTGAGAATTGCTATATTTTCTGAAAGTTTCATACCTTTAAAAACAGGTGTAGCAAAATTTACATACGATTTATGTTATCACTTGAAAAAAAGAGGACATGATGTTATTTTAATAACAGGTGATTTTGGAATTAATTATAATTTTGATTTTGAAGTTATAAAAATTGGCAAAATTTCAAAAGTTTATACTAATGGAAGTTGGACTTATTTTATATTAGAAAATCCTAATAAATTCTATAAGAATTTAAGAGAAGTTTTAAGTGATTATAAAATTGAGATTTTTCATAATCAAGGACCTCTTGGACCACCATATTCCGTTTTAAGCTCATACTTTGTTAAAAAAATAAACAAAAATATAAAAACAATTGGAACATTTCACTCAAAGCAAATGAAAATAACGATTAGTTTAAAATTATATTCAAAATTTGTTAAGAAATTTATAAATTATAACGATATTTTAACTGCTCCAAGCAAATCAACCGCTAATGAAATGAAAACCTTATTTAATGTAAATGCTTTTGTAATTCCAAATGGTATAAATTTAGAAAAATTTAGATGTAATTCAAAGAAATTTCAAGATAATTCATTTAAAATTTTGTTTGTTGGAAGGCTTGATTATAGAAAGGGACCTGATATTCTTCTTAAAGCATTTGAAAAAATAGATAATAATGAATTTGAACTTTGGATTGTGGGAAATGGACCTTATAAAAAGCTTGTTATTAGATATATGGAAAAATATAAAAATATAAAGCTTTTTGATAATGTTGAAGATGAAGAGCTAATTAATTTTTATAATAATTGTGATATTTGCGTTTTTCCAACAAGAGGAGGGGAAGCATTTGGAATCGTTTTACTTGAAGCATTTGCCTGTGGCAAGCCTGTAATATGCTCAAATATAGATGGTTATAATGAAGTTGCTAATGAAAATTGTGCTATATTTTTCAAAAATATGGATTATGAGGATTTAGCAAAAAAAATTCTTTTATTATATAATGATAAAAATTTAAGAGAAAAACTTTCAGAAAATGCCTTTCAAAGGGCTAAAAATTTTGATTGGAATAGGATTGTTTTAGAGTTTGAAAAAATATATTCTTTAAGGTAAAAATATCCTTACAATAAAAAGCTTAAAATCATTTTCTCAATTCTTTCAATCCTCTTTTCAATTCTTTTAATATCATCTTTTGTGGCAGAAATTTCTCTTAATCGCTTTAACTCTTGCCATATATTTGAAAACTCAAATTTTACTATATCCTCAAATGATTTCAGCCTTCCTTCTATTGCTCTTGAAAGCTCTATAATGTAATTTGAAAGTTTGTCTAAATCTTCCTTATTAAGGAATTTTGATGTTTCTTCGCCTATCTTTTCTTTCAATGATTCATAAAGTTTTATTAAATCAGTCATTTTTAAAGTTTAAAGCAGAGAAAAATTATTCCAATAATAATTCTGTAAATTCCAAAAACTACTAAACTATGTTTTGAGACAAAATTAATAAGCCATTTAACTGAAATATAAGCAAAGATAAAGGAAGTAATAAATCCTACTAAAAGAACATAAATATCACTATTAAAAATTATACTTTTTTCCTTAATTAAATCATAAGCACTTGCTATTATTATCGTTGGAACGGATAACAGAAATGAAAATTCAGTAGCGTCTTTCCTGCTTAATCCTAATAACATTCCACCAATAATTGTTGCACCTGAGCGGGATGTTCCAGGAATAAGAGCAAAACATTGAAAAAATCCTATTAAAAGAGCAGTTTTAGCGTCTATTTGTAATTTATAATATCTTCCTTTCAGCAGAAATTCAACAAGTATAAAAATTATTCCCCAAATGATTAACATTAAAGAGACAACAAAAGTACTAAATAGATATTGCTTTATAAATTTATAAAATAATAAACCAAAAACACCCGAAGGAATAAAGCCAATTATCATATATAAAATCATCTTTGGATTTGAAATAATTTTCCTAAAATATAGAACAATTATTGACAAGATAGCACCTGATTGGATTACAATTTCAAATGACTTTGTAAATTCATTTTGACTTATTGATAATAATTTTGAAGTTAAAATTAAGTGTCCTGTTGAAGAAATAGGTAAAAATTCGGTTATTCCCTCAACAATACCAAGAATAAAAGCAGAAAAATAATCTAAATTCACTTTAAAACCTCCATAGTACTTTTATAACCCCTTTCAATAATATCCTCTAAATTAATTTTAAAATCAAGTGGCTCAATATCATCCGTTTTTATATTTATTAAAATGTTTGGTTTATGTGCTTCAATTGTATGTTTAATTTGAGATCGTTGTAATATATAAATAGCATCAAGAGCAGTTTTAATAATGCTATAATCTACTTTTTTCATTTCATCTGCACTTTCAAAAAATAAATTACTTGAAAGTGTTCCTACAACATTAACTGCTAAAATATAATTAGCACCAATCATTTTAGCAATACCTATTGGCAATGTTTCAAAGATTCCTCCATCTACTAAAATTCTTCCATTTATCATAACAGGTTTAAAAACTAAGGGCAGAGAAATTGACGCCCTAATAGCATATTTTAAATATCCACTATTAAAAACAATGGGATTATAGGTTAATAAATCAACTGCTAATATATAAATTGGAATTTTTGTATCCTTAAAAGTTTTATCAGAAAAAATATCATCAAGAACTTTTTCAATTTTTGTTGAATCAAAAAATTCATTTAGTGAAATTTTAAATTTAATAATGTTTTGTGAAATTAAAATTTTTGCTATGGACTTTATATTTTCAGATGAATAACCAAGAGCATATAAACTTCCTATTAAAGAACCCATTGAGCAACCAACAATAAAATCAAATTTTAATTTTTTTTCCTCAATAGCTTTTAAAACACCAATATGTGCTAATCCTTTTGAACCTCCACCTGAAAGAACAAGAGCTTTCATTTTATAATAAAAATATCCATTTTACATCCAAAAGGATCAACATACTTAACTAAACAATTAACTTTCCTACCAATATCAAGTCCTTTGTAATAAACTTTCTCAGTTATTAAGAATTCAGGAAAGAATAATTCTGACCATTTATCATTTACTCTACAAACAACACCTTTTATAATTTTTTCCTTATAATTCTCTTTAAGATAAACATAAGTCCAAAAATCCAATCTATTTCTTTGAATGAATCTTTTTCTTTTTTCAACCCTAATTGCTATTCTTATAAACTCCTCTATCTTTTCATTTGAATATATAGGTGGTAAATTATCTAATAATCTATGTAGATGCTCTTGATTTATAATGTCATATATTCTTCTTAAAGGAGATGTAAATTGTGCATATACATCAAGTCCTAATATATAATGAGGTTTTGGAGAAGATGATAGAATTGTGCTTTTGAAAGCATTCATAATTTTATAATAATATAATGGGTCATTTTCATTTAAATTTATACTTGTTTTTTCTTCATAATTTCTATAAATTGCTGGAAAGTCATTCTTTTTAAGTAATTTACTCGCAATATAGTTATATAAAATCATAAGCTCACTTATTACAAAATAACTTTTTGAGTTTAAGTCTATTAGCTCATACTTTAAATTATTTTCTTCAATTTTAAATTTTCTTAGAGGCAAAACATAATTATATCCTCCATTATTTAATCTCATCAATTGAAATTTTCTTGAAATTGATAATAATTTTTTAAAAGGCTCAATTAAAAGAATTTTTTCAAATGTTTTGTAGTTAAATCTATCTTTAAGTTTAATTTTCGCTCTTAAAAACTTATAATTTTTCAATTTATAGTTTTCATCAAATTCTAAAAGTAATGTTAAAGAATTTTTCACTCCATTATGTAATGATAATTTTTCAATAACATCAGTAGGTAAAAGATAGAAGTTCTTTTCAGGAAGATATAGACTAATAACTCTTTCAAGAAGATGTAGATTTTTAGATATTTTCAAAGATGAGCTAACATCTGCTACATGAATATAAACTTTATTCCCATCAATACTTATAGCATCATCTACTTCAATAGTCTCATCATCATCTACTGAAAATGAATATAAATGTGTTAAATCAACTCTTTCATAATTATCCTCTTGTAGATTAACACTAATAGGCTCTTCTGTAAGAAAAAATGGCAATTCATTATATTTTAAATATCCTTTTCTTCCTAAGGTCTTATAAATTCTTGTGTCATCAATTGATAAATTACTTTTAATTTCTTCTACAATTTGAATGTTCTTACTTCTATAACCATTTTTTAAATAGTCAATAAGAATTTCAACTAATTCGTCATCCTTTTTTCCACTTTCAAAATTCGTAAATCTTTTAGACCAATTATTCACCCTTAAATAATCTTCCTTTATTGAAAAATATGGATTTGGGGATATTGCCATTTCAAGAGCTTCTTCACCATATGAGTTTTTAAACTCTTCCAAACTTATTTTATCAACTTTGTTGACTAAAATTTTCCATATTTCCCTTAATCTACTCATAATGATTGAAATTTTAAAGCCTTAGGGGGGTATTGACTTTTTAAAAATTTAGCTTTAAAATTTAATTTATGATTTTTGTCCTTTTTAATTTGACCGTTTGGCAAAATATATATGTATTTGACCAAAGAACAAGAGGAACAAATGTTTTATTACTTAATAATGATACGATAATAATATCAGGTGGTTATGGGGATAACTTTCCTAATACAATTGTTTTAAAGCTTGACCAATTTGGAAATTATCGTGGTGCTAGAAAGACATTAAATAGTAGGGGAGGACTTATACCTGGTGGATATGTTATAAGTCCTGATAGTGAAGTTGTTATAACGGGGGAAGGAAATGTTGATAATTAATGCTAAATAAAGGTTTTTATATAATAAACAGAATAAAGGTTTTTATCTATTAAAACATGTTTTTTATAGCGCTTGATTTTAATAGCTTTAAAACATTTAAAGAATTTGTAGATAAGGTTATTGATATTCATAAGTTTTTTAAGGTTGGTCTTGAATTGTTTGTTTCAGAGGGCTTTAAGGTTATAGACTATTTAAAAAATAAAGAGGCAGTAGTTTTTTTAGATTTAAAACTTGAAGATATTCCAAATACAATAAAGAAAACAATAAAAGTTTTAGATAATTTTGAAATTGATTATTTAACCTTACATATTTCTGGTGGAAGAGAAATGTTAATTTCAGCAAGAGAAAGTACAAAGAAAATAAAATTGCTTGGTGTTTCAGTTTTAACGAGTTTAAGTCAAGAAGATTTATATGATGTTGGAATAAATCTTCCTTTAAGTGCTGTTGTTATGAAAAGAGTTTTTTTGGCAAAAGAATGTAATTTAGATGGAGTAGTTATTTCAGGAAATTTTATTGAAAAGGTTAAACAAACCATAGGAAAGAAATTTTTGGTAGTAGTTCCAGGAATAAGACCAGAATTTTATAAAGAAAAAGATGACCAAAAACAAGTTATTACGCCAAAAGAAGCAATTAAAAAAGGAGCTGATTTTCTTGTTATAGGAAGAGCAATAACAAATTCACAAGATCCAATTTCTGCTATAATGAAATTAAAAGAAGAGATAATGCTTTAAACTTTTTAAAGGTGCTTTGTGCTTATTTAGTTGATAACAATATAGAAATTAAAGATGTTGAAATTCCTAAGATAAGTGATGGTGAAGTATTAATTAAAGTAAAATATGCTTTAACTGATGGAACTGACTTAAAAGCTTATTTAAGGGGTCATCCTTTATTAAAAAATGGACCATTTGGTCATGAATATAGTGGTATTGTTGTTGAAAGTAAGAGTTTTAAATTTAAAGCTGGTGATGAGGTCTTTGGTTTAAATAGTGCTTATTGTGGAAATTGTAAATTTTGTAAAACTAATAGAGAAAATTTATGTTTAATTTTAAAAGATAATTTAGTTATTGGAGCTTATGCGGAGTATCTTAAAATACCAAAATTAGTTGTAGAAAAAAATTTATTTATAAAACCAAAAGAAATTAGCTTTAAGGTTGCTCCTATAATTGAGCCATTAGCTTGTGTTTTTAATGGAATTGAGAAATTAAATTTAAAAGGTTATGAAAATATTCTTATTCTTGGAAGTTCTTCAATTGCTATAATGTTTTTTTTAATCCTTGAAAATTATGATGTGAAAATTTATTCAAGAAGTAAAAAAAGATTAGAACTTTTAAAAGAAAGTCCATTCTTTGAAAAATTAGAAAACTCATTTACTTATGAGATTGAAGGAAATTATGATATTATAATTGATACAACAGGTAGTTGTGATTTAATAAATAAAATTTTAAATAATCTTCCAAGAGGCTCTAAAATTTTACTATTTTCAGGAATGGAAGGCGATAAATTTTTAACATTCAATCAAAGTTATTTTCATTATAATGAAATTGATATTTTAACTTCATTTCACCATAAACCTTCATCTGTTAAAAAAGCATATGAGTTTTTAATTGAAAAACATCATTTATTGGAATATCTTATAACCTTTGAATTTGAATTAAAAGATATAAAGAAAGCTTTTGAGCTTATGAAGGAAGGGAAAGCGTTAAAATGTGCTTTAAAATTTTGAAAATAAGGAGGTTAAAATTATGAAAATGTTTCATAAAATTGTTTTCGCAACAGATCTTTCTGAACGTTCTTTAATAGCAGGTGAGTGGGCAAAGTACCTATCAAAAATTTCAGGTTCTCGTCTTGAAATTATAAGTGTAACGGAAAGTGTTTCTCCATTTTATAAAATGCTTCTTGGATGGACTACAATTCTTGATGAGAATTCAAACAATTATAAACATAAAATGTTTTCTGAACTTGAAAAAATAAAAAAGAAGTTCTTAGATGATGGAGTAAATGGTGTTGATGTTTATTTAAGGGAAGGAACACCACATTGGGAAATTGTAGATTTTTTGGATTATACAAAGTCAAGTTTAGTTGTTTTATCTAATAGCTCAAAAGGTGAAGAAATTGGCTCAACTGCTTATGAAGTTGCTTGTTTAAGTCCTTCAAATGTTTTAATTGTTAAGGGTGATAAAGAGCCGAGAATAAAGAATATATTAGTTGGTATTGACTTTTCAAAGTATTCAAGAAATGCATTTATTATAGCATTAGCAATTGCTAAAACATTTTCTGCTAAAATATATAATGCTCATGTTTTAGATATGAAAGTTAAAAATTTTATTCCTCAAAATCTTTTTGATGAGCTAATTTTAGAATTAAATTTAGAGCTTACAAAAGTTGTTGAAGGTATTGAAATAGAGCCAGTTATAATAGAAGGTGAAGGGGATGGAAAATCACTTTCAAATTGGGCTAAAATGAATAATATTGATTTAATTGTTATAGCTTATAAGGGTATTAATGATAGAACGCAATTTTTAGGACACTTCGCAGATGAGGTTATAAGAAGCTCAAATGTTCCAATTTTACTAATTAGAAAATTTTATTAGAATTAGCTTTATTTTACATAACTTATTTGAAGATTTATGCCAAGTGATAAGTAATTAGAAGGTTTATAATCAACTAAATAATTTTTCATTAAGAAATTCAAAATTTTTTCTTCATTTTTATTTATCGTTATATGCGAGCCGAAACTAAACAAAAATCTACCTGTTGGAACAAGGAAATTAATAAGGACATTGTGATAATCAAAAAACAAATTTTTATTATATAAATAGCCATAGTTTATAAGTGTCTTTTTGTAAAATTTATGAATTGTTGAAATTCCAAAGTAAGAATTATATAAGCTCTTTTGTCCAAAAAATAAATAAAAATCAAAATTTTTTAACTTAAAATTCCTATAAACTTCAAATATAATATTTTGAGGTATTTCGTAAGAGAAGTTAAATTTTCTTGAATAAGTTGTATCTTTATAATTGAAAAACAAATAAATCAAAGCGTAATTTGAAATTTCTATTGTATCACCATTTCTTGTAGCATAAAGATAGTTTGAGCTTTTATCATAAACTATTGAATCAATAACATTTCCTATTTGGGAAATATATGAAACTTCATCATTTATTTCGCCATCAATTGTTAATTTAGGACTATATCCAAACCTTATTATCGTTTTATCATCAAAATAACTTAAATAAAAACTAAAATGACTTTTATCATTTACATTAAAACTTCTTTTAATTTTAAAAGGTGAAGGAATTTTGGGCATTGAAAAGAGATAAGCAAACCATTTACAATTAGAACAATTTAGAAATTGAACTTTTGGACTTGAAGAAAGGTAAAAGTTCTTTGCTTCATATTGGATAAAATCACCACTTTGAGTTATAAATCTAAATTCAGAAGAAATTAAAAAATTTTTATAGCCAATTTCAAAAGTTATTGGATTTGAATAAATGGAAAATTTGCCTGAGGAAGAAAGCTCAATTCTCCTATATAAAGAATCAAAATTATACTCAACGATAATGCTTCTATCAAGTCCATTAATATCAGTTGGATATATAGTATCTCTAATTTTACCGAAAACCTTATCTAAATTTTGAATTTGATTTTCTTTACTTGTTTCAATATATAAAATTTCATTAAATTGAGTTTTTATATTTATTTGAAATTCATTTTTCTTAAAACCAAATGAAAAATTATTAAATCCACCTTTCTGACCAAAAATAAGTCTTTGATAAATAAATGTGCTATCATTTAAAATTCCTTTTGGTTTGTAATTTAATTTGACTAAGGAAGTTTGAGAAGCATCTGAGTTTAAAGAAATAGTAAAGTAAAAACTTTTAAACGAATAAGGATTTTTTAGTGGGAATAGAAGCTCATAAGCACTTGGCTCCTTAAACAAAATATTTAAATTTGATAGGATAAGGATTGTCATAAAATGTTTAAATTTTAATGGTAATTAACCTCAACGATTTGCTTTGTCCAATAATTCTAAAATTACGATTATTCCTTATTTTTTCCACCCACCCTAAAAATAAGGCTTCGCCTTATAAATACCTGTTTTTCGGCAGGGGGCTTTTGCCCCCTAAAATAAACCCCCAATAAAATCAATAGTTTCCTGAAATTTTCACAAGTTATTGATAGTCAATTATTTAACACTATTTATTGGATAAAGCATCAACGAAATGCCTTGTCTAATAATTCTGAAACTAATTTTGTAATATATAAAACCTTATGTCTCAGAATTCATCAGATTACTATAAATCTCTTTAAATTTCTCATCAGGAAATATATAAACTTTCCAATCATAAAAGTTATCTTTTGATAATTTTTGTGCTTTTTGAAAATCTATAAATCCATCTCTTGAATAAATACCTTTAATTTCACCTTCATCGTAAAAGAGTATAAAATCATCAGTTGTAATAACTACATCGTACTTCGTATATTTCCTCACAATATCTAAAACTTCTCCCAAGGAAAGCCATAAGCCTTTGGGAATTTCAAAATCCACTAATGGAAATGAATTTCTTATCTTTTCTAATAAGACATCAAATTTTATATCCCATTTTGTTTCTTCTTTGCTTTCACTTGCTTTCCATATTATAATTTTATAAAATCCATCAAGTGGAATTTCCTTTTCAG